>Ga0209979_1000150_pt1 | contig 117911 bp, 121 predicted proteins | sample AnhtaG_FD_183114 | JGI IMG/M metagenome (GOLD analysis project Ga0209979, IMG submission 183114) | Deep subsurface microbial communities from Anholt, Denmark to uncover new lineages of life (NeLLi) - Anholt_01485 metaG (SPAdes) (version 2) | ecosystem: Environmental > Aquatic > Marine >... | reverse complement strand
AATCGGAGAAGGCTTAATCCTGCGCCCAAAATCCCTCTCCCTTGAAGGGAGAGGCTAGAGCCTGTCCTGAGCCTGTCCTGAGCCTGTCCTGAGCCTGTCGAAGGATGAGGGTGAGTCCCCCTCCCCTCAATCCCCTCCCGCCAGGGGAGGGGAATTAGAAGTAATTTTGTGGTTAGCCATAATTACTGCTTAGCATCAGCATTGACGATCTTGACCCAGCGCCGCTTGCCTACCTTGATGACGCTGCCATTTCTAATGGTTACCATGTTGCTGGTAACCCTCTTGCCATCGACTTCTATTGCCCCTTGGGCTAAAAGGCGTTTTGCTTCACTTCGGCTCTTGATCACCTTTTCATTAGCGAGAAACTCTGTAATGTCCACCTCGTGCCCAACAGTTAAGCTACCACGCAAAGTGCTACTGCCCCGCGAGCTACCTCGCAAATAAACGACACGGGGGACCTCCTCCGGCACTTCCCCCCTCTGCACTATCCTCTCGAAGTCTGCCTCCGCCTCTTGAGCAGCCTTGGCGCTGTGGAACTGCCCCACTATCTCGCGCGCCAGGCGCTTCTTGAGTATCATGGGATTAACCGACTGCGCCGAGAGCTGCTGCCGGAACCCATCGAGCTCCTCGTCGGAGACATCGGTAAGTAGCTCAAAGTAGTCCATCATCAAGCTATCGGGAATAGACATCACCTTGCCATACATATCTTCGGGAGGATCCTCAATGGCGATGTAGTTATCGAGGCTCTTGCTCATCTTCTGCTGGCCGTCGGTGCCCACCAATAGAGGCATAAGGAAGACATGCTGGGGGGTCTGCCCCAGCATCTGTTGGAGCTCTCTCCCCATAAGACAATTGAACTTCTGATCGATGCCACCGAATTCGACATCAGCTTCGATGACCACCGAGTCATAGGCCTGAAGAAGCGGGTACAGTAGTTCGGTGATAGCGATAGGACGCCCTGAAGCATGCCTAGTGCTGAAATCTTCGCGCGCCAGTAGCTGGGCCACGGTGAATTTGCTTGTCAGGCTGATGATATCTGCCAGGCTAAACTTGCCAAACCACTCGCTCTGCCAGCGCAGCTCCGTTCTTTCCCGGTCCACCACTTTGAAGAACTGCTGCATGTAGGTCTCGGCATTAGCACGGACCTCCTCAGCCGAAAGCATAGGACGCGTCTGGGACTCACCGCTGGGATCGCCTATCCGAGCTGTCCAATCGCCGACTATGAGCACAACCTGATGCCCCAAATCCTGGAATTGCCGCAGCTTTCTCATTCCAACCACATGCCCAAGGTGAATATCGGGGCGGCTGGGATCAAAACCCATCTTGAGCCTCAGTCGCCTGCCCGACTCAAGCAGGCGCACCAGTTCCTCCTCAACAATAATTTCAGCAACCCCACGCCTTAGAATATATTCGAGGTTTTTCTCCATCACATTTAGCTCTGGCAAAAGCCTATTTTAATATTGATCTTGCTTGCTCAACGTCCCTGCTAATCTGAGCCGACAATTCCTTGGCGTCGGCGAACTTTATCTCTCCTCGTAGGCGCTCGACGAGTTCGACAGTGAGTTTCTCCCCATAAATATCCCCAGCGAAATCGATTAGAAAGACCTCTATAGTGCGCTCACCGTCGCCAAATGTTGGCCGGATGCCAATATTGGTCACCGATTTGTAAACTTCACCCCCGATATAACCCAGAGCAGCATAGACACCGTCAATGGGAAGAGCTTGGTCTGAATCCACCCCTATGTTTGCTGTGGGAAAGCCCAGACCATGGCCCCGCTCCATTCCGCCTATCACCGGCCCGCTCAGTCTGAAGTACCGACCAAGAAACTTGGAGGTCGCTCCCATATTCCCCTGAGACAGAGCTTCCCTTATGGCAGTGCTGCTCACAAGAGAACCTCCCGATATCAGCGGTTCCACAACTTCAACACTAAAGCCGAGCTCCTGCCCCAGGGTTTGCAGCGGGGCAGCATCTCCCTCTCTCCCTCGCCCTAGAGCGAAGTCGGGGCCGATTATGAGGCCTCGCATTCGCAGATGCATCTGGAGAATGATGACAAACTCTCGAGCGCTCAGTGCAGCAACCTCCGTGCTAAAGTCAAGAGGAACAACAAGTTCAACTCCAAGGCCACTGAGAAGTCTGGTCCTCTCCTCTACCGTGGTCAAGCGGGCCAGTTTGGTCTGAGGTGACAACACATTTTGGGGATGGCTATTGAAGGTTACCACCCCACTCAAGAGATTCCTAGTAGCTGCTTGCTGAGTCAGCTTCTTGATAAGGTGTTGGTGACCCAGGTGAACCCCGTCGAAAACCCCCACTGTGAGCAGGGTTTCACGTTCCGGACTGAAACTTGCCAACTCTGAGATTAGCTGCACATCACCTCTAGAGGCACGACTTTAACAACAAGTATTTTATGACAACCCACAAATTACGTCAAGGAATGGGGGGAGAGTCCAGTCACCTTGACATTCTGTGATACCTAAGGTCAGCCGAAGCTGTGGCTTGACAGGTGCCTGCCCCCTTTGCTAAACTTAATATATAGGGACATTTCACCTTAGAGACTGAGGCATTTCCCCATCAGCAACGATGCTGTATTTTATTCGAGTGGGAGCTGATAAATAGAGGCGTGTCGACTCTCGCTAACCGAGGATTCGGCACAGCCTCTATTCTTGGTCACCCAAAAAATGGAGGAGCATCGAATAGTGAGTGTAATTGAAAAGTTCCAAGAGGTATCGGCTAATCGACACCAGTACGCCAAGGACTGGAAGGAACAAACTGGAGGCAAGGTTACCGGATGGCTTTGCACCTATTCGCCGGTGGAACTTATATATGCCGCCGGTATGCTCCCGGTACGAATCCTAGGGACCCATGAGGTTCAAGACATTACGGACCGTTACCTTTTCCCAACAGTATGCCCTTTCTCCCGTGACGCTCTGGCTCAAGGGCTAAAGGGGAGGTACGACTATCTCGACGGATTAACCATGACACGAACGTGCTCCCATGTTCAGGGGACTTTCGATAACTGGCGGAACTATGTGCCAGTACCCTTTATTCACTATACATGGTTTCCGTGTCATAGAGAGAGCCCCAGAGCGATACCGTGCCTAAGGGAAGAACTTCTCGAACTTAAACAGGCAATCGAGAACTTCACGGGCAAAACCGTTTCCGACGAAGATTTGGACAAGGCGATAGAGCTCTACAATACCAACCGCAAGTTGATGAGGCAGGTCTACGAGTTCAGGAAAAGTGACGACCCCCCCATCACTGGAGCTGAAGCAATGGAGATGGTGGTAGCCAGCCAACTGATGGATGTTGTAGAGCATAACAAGTTGCTGGAAGAGTTGGTTGCGGAATTGCCCAACAAAAAACTCGACCGCGATACAGGTCTACGGTTAATGATGGTCGGCAGTGAGATGGACGATATAGTGTTCGTCAGAATGTTGGAGGAATTGGGCTGTACCGTTGTCATTGACGAGCACTGTACAGGAAGTCGATATTTCTGGGATGACATCGTTCCCCAAGAGGATCGGCTGGCTGCTATCGCAGGTCGCTACGTTACCCGCTGGCCGTGTCCTGCCGTAAGCAGCGAATTCAATGACAGAAGCGATCGCATCATCCAACATGCCAAGAATTGGGACGCCCAGGGTGTGCTTCTATATCAGCAGAAGTTCTGCGATCCTCATGAGTTCGATATCCCTATGCTCCAAAAGATGTTTAAGGAACACGATATCCCCACCCTAGTCCTCGAGTTCGACGTTACTATTCCCTTTGGACAGTTCCGCACCCGCATAGAAGCCTTCCTTGAAATAGCCGAAATCGAGGTTTTCTAGAATGATATTGTTATTTGCGGCAACTGAAACGGAGGCAAATTAGGAATGACAACTCATGTAAAGTACAAGACCAAGCCCCTGGATTGCTGGCAATGGGGCAAAGAGCTCAGGTTAGAGGCTTATCAGGATTTGGTCGCGGGATATGAGCAGGGAAAGCTAATGGTCCTGGGTTGTGCCGCAAGCCCTTACGGAATGCTGGCAGGGCTCGGCGACTTCGTTTTCCTCGCTGGGGAACCCTACGGGGCCAGTATAGCGGCCGATCCTCCGTTCTCCATCCCGTGCATGGAGGCGTATGAGGCCAAGGGGTATTCCCGCGATATGTGCGGCTATATGCGCAACTTCCTAGGCTCTATGTACCTCGACAAGTACTACTTTACCGGTGGGCCATTCCCCAAATTCGATTTCGCCTGGAGCGTTCGCCATTGCCCTGCTGGCCACCCCAAATGGCACCAGATAGTTTCCGAATATCAGGGCATTCCCATGAACTACATCGATGATGAAACAATGCTGTCTGCGGACGGTGATCCCCAGCACAGATTAGACTACGTGGCCGGGCAATATTTGGACTCAATTGAATGGATGGAGAAGGTCACCGGAAGAACTTTTGACGATGAAAAGGCTATTGAGGCGATGCGCAACTACTTCCGCAACGAGGCCCTTTGGGGGGAGATATGCCTGATTAACGGGGCTGTGCCTGCGCCCCTGGACATAAAGAGCATGTTCGCCCTGATGCCCATCTCTATGCTGCGAAGGCATGAAAAGGTAGCCACCCAGTTCCTGGAGACGCTCAGGGACGAGATGAAGGACCGCATCGCCAATCAGATCGCTGCCGTTCCCACTGAAAGATACAGAATGACGATGCTGACTCCGCCACCCTGGAGCTTCTTAAAGATATTCCGCTATCTTGAAAACTTCGGCGTTGTCTTCATCGGTACTTATGTATACCTCATAAACTCAGGAGAGGTGAAGTTTCTACTTGATGAAGGCAAGGCGGTCCCAGCAACAGTCCCTGAGAAGCGGCCAGGCTGGCCTCAGATCAAGAACAGAGAGGATCTGTGTCGAACGGTCGCACGGTGGCGAGCTGAGCACCCCTTCCAGTCACACCTGGACACGAGAAAGAAAGAGTACGTGATCCTATTCCGACACTGGAAGGGTGACGCGTACCTGCTGCTCCTGAACCGCGGTTGCGTGCCCATGACCACCAACATGTACGACTTTCAACGTGATCTTCAAGGGCACGGCATTCCAGTAGCGATGTTTGAGGGCAACTTCGCCGACTGCAGGGATATAGATGAGACCGGAGTGCTCGACCGCCTCGAAGCCTTCCTGGAAGGACAGGGTATACACAAGTTACCAGGGTTATAATAGTGGTTAGCTGTAAAGACTAAGCAATAGCAGTGAGGTGAGATCGAAATGATTACCGCTGGAATAGATATGGGAGCCCAGGTAGTAAAGGTGGTCGTTCTCAACGATGGCCAGGTGCTAGCCCGCAGCATGGTTTCAACTGGCTTTGAGCCCCTGGAGGCGGCTCAAAAGGCGTTGGACGAGGCGATTAAGAATGCCGGTATCTCACGGGATGACATAAAGAGCATCGTCGCCACCGGCGCTGGCAGAAAGGCCGTAACCTTTGCTGATAAAGCCCTCACAGAGGTAACGGCTAACGCTAAGGGCACAACCTACCTTCTACCCTCGGTACGGACAATTGTCGATATCGGCGCCGAAGAAGCGCGGGGGATAAGCTGTGACGCTGAGGGCAAGGTGCTGGATTTCGCCAAGAATGATAAGTGCGCTGCCGGGGCTGGTGCCTTCGTCGAAAGCATGGCCAGGGCACTGGAGCTAAAGGTGCCAGAGATGATCGAGCTCTCTCTTAAATCAACTAAAGAGGCCCCCATAAACGCTACCTGCGCCGTTTTCGCCGAGTCCGAGGTGGTATCGCTAATCCATGCCAAAGTCGAGAAGGCCGACATAGCTCATGCTATCCACGACGCCATCGCCTCTAGAGTGTCCTCAATGGTGCGCAGGATTCCGGTAGAGAAGGATGTAGCACTAATCGGCGGTGTAGCTAACAATGCTGCCATTGTCGATGTTATGAAGAAACACCTGGAAGTCGACATCGTAGTTCCAGAGAACCCTCAGTTTGTGAGTGCTCTAGGAGCCGCGCTTTCAGCAGCTAGCTGAGAAAGGAAGAGAGATGACAACTGAGTACTTCAGGTGGACGGAATGTGCCTGGAAAGACCCCGATAAAGACTGGCGCAAGGCAGAAACGCTTGTTGGCGGTATCGATGTCGGCTCGGTGAGCTCGCAAGCGGCAGTCTTCACTGATGGCGAGTTATATTGCTATTCCAACACCCGTACTGGTTCCAGTAGCCCTGATAGCGCCCGAAAAGCCCTGAATATGGCACTAGAGGGCACCGGGATTAAGGAAGGGGATATCCAATACGTTGTGGGAACAGGCTATGGCAGGGTCAACATTCCTATGTCTAACAAAGCGATAACCGAGATCGCCTGCCATGCCCGAGGAGCGAACTTCATGGGTGGGCCGTCTATAAGAACCATTCTGGACATGGGCGGCCAGGACTTGAAAGGAATACACTGCGATGAGAGGGGCAAGGTTACACAGTTCTTGATGAATGACAAGTGCGCTGCGGGCACAGGGCGAGGCATGGAGGTCATGGCCGAGCTATTACAGGTTCCCATCATAGAAGTGGGCGAGATGTCCCTGGATGTGCCGGAAGAGCCGCCTCCAGTGAGCAGCACCTGCGTGATCTTTGCCAAATCCGAGGCAATCGGGTTGCTTCGCAGCGGCTGGACCAAGAACATGGTGTTTGCCGCCTATTGTTCCGCTATGGCACATAGGGTGGTTGGGCTTCTGGAGCGCATCGGCATAGAAAAGGACTTTACGATTACCGGCGGAATCTCCAAGAATATCGGTGTCACCAGCAGGCTACTGAAGGAATTGGGAGTCGAGTCAATCCCGTTAGAGCCCGACCCTCAAATCGCTGGCGCTTTCGGAGCTGCCCTTTTCGCCAGGGACCTGCTTCTAAAGTCGCGAAAATAGGGCTGATGGGGATATGTATGTTTAGTTGGCTTCTGAGAAGGCTAGTGGTAATGCCAGGCTACATTGCAAACTATGGTTACACCGATGGTTCTGGAGATTACTACATTGTTGTTGACACCGATAAGTGCGATGGCTGTGGCAAGTGTGTAGAGGCATGCGCGCAAGGTGTCCTGGAGGTGATAACCGACGACTATGACGATCTCGTAGCCTCAGTAAGTGCGGAACACCACAAGAACCTTAAATATGTCTGCGCTCCATGTAAACCGGTGAGCGGACCGAGAGATCTCAAATGTGAGATGGCATGTCCCAGCGGGGCCATCACCCATTCGTGGTGAGTGCTTGTTCGAACCCTAAGACCTAAGTAGTGGCTTTTTATGCAAAGGCAAAGCAACCAATGGTTGCTTTGCCTTTGCATAAGGATGCTTTGTGGGGCAAGAGCGAAACTACTCTCTTCGAGATGTTGACAGTCTTAGACCGCTGATGTAAACTGAGGCAATTATTCCGGCGGTAGGATGCGCTTTTGTTAGGTTTTTATGTTCAGGGCCACGTGAGCAAGAGCGTGGCTTTTTACTTTTAGGCTGTGAGTTCTCGCCATAGGCAAGAGTAGATATGGGTTCGCTGAATGATATTGATCCCAGAGTTGCTGCTGCAATCGAACAGGATAACCAACGTCAGCGGTTTAACATCAACCTTATTGCCGCAGAAAACTACGCCTCAAGAGCTGTGCTCGAAGCCCAGGGTTCGCTGCTCACAAATAAGTACGCCGAGGGCTATCCCGGGAATCGCTATTATGGCGGGTGCCAAAATGTTGACCTAGTGGAAGCACTGGCAATCGAGCGGGCAAAGAAGCTTTTCAGTGCTGACCACGCTAACGTCCAACCACACAGCGGAGTCCAGGCCAATATGGCAGCCTACTTTGCCCTGCTCGAACATGGGGATACTGTCCTGGCAATGAGTCTAGCTCATGGCGGGCATCTCAGCCATGGTAGCGCTTTTAATTTCTCAGGCAAGCTCTATAAGTTCGTTGCCTACGGTGTCGATAGGGAGACGGAGATAATTGATTACGACCAGTTACAAAAGCTCACCCTGGAGCACAGGCCTAAACTTATTGTGGCCGGCGCTAGTTCCTATCCCAGGACAATCGATTTCGCCAGATTTCGCCAAATAGCCGACATGGTAGATGCAAACCTCATGGTAGATATGGCCCACTTAGCAGGGCTGGTCGCCGCTGGCGTGCACCCCTCACCAGTACCCTACGCTGATGTGGTCACCTCGACTACCCATAAGACCCTGCGCGGCCCCAGAGGGGGGTTCATCATCTGCCAGTCGCAATGGTCTTCCAAGATAGACAATAACGTCTTCCCTGGAATGCAAGGCGGCCCCCTGATGCACATCATAGCTGCCAAGGCAGTTGCCTTTCTCGAGGCGATGCAACCCGAGTTTGCTTCCTATCAGCGAGCGGTACTCCAAAATGCTGAGGCTCTGGCAGGTGAATTGAATAATCTGGGACTGCGACTCGTCACCGGAGGGACGGACACCCATCTAGTTCTGGTCGATCTCTCCCAGATGGGGATAACAGGCAATGCAGCTGAAAAAGCCCTTGACGCCGCGGGCATAACTGTGAATAAGAACGCTATTCCCTTTGACCCTCGTCCCCCTCAGATAGCTAGCGGCATCAGACTGGGCACCCCGGCTGTTACAGCTAGGGGATTCGGGGTAAAGGAAATGGAGCAGGTCGCCCGCCTCATCGTCAGAGTGCTCTCTAACCCCGGCAATGAGAGAGTATATGATGAGGTTCAACACCAAGCTAATGAGATGTGCAGAAAGTTCCCAGTGCCCGGGCTCACTGAGTAGCAACCACTTGCTGTTAGCGATTCCCACGTGATATAATTAGTCAATCTTGGCTGAGACTAGAGTAGGCTTTAGCTAGAAAAGGATGAGTACTTGCGCGATTATGAACTGATTGTGATCATTAGCCCTGACGTCGCCGAGGAAGAAATCCCAGGCACCATAGATAGGGTGAGCGACTTCATCACCTCCAGAGGTGGGGCCATTACCGAGGTTGATCATTGGGGCAAACGAAAGCTAGCCTATCCCATTGATCGTTTCAGGGAGGGGAACTATGTGCTAAGTCGGTTCAAGTTCAAACCCGAAATGGCCGCGGAACTCGAAGCTAACTTGAAAATCTCAGAGAAGATCCTGCGTCACTTGTTAATCAGATTAGGCGATTAGAAGCTAGGGGAAAGGAGTTGGTAAAATGGTGGGGTTGAATAAAGTAATAATCATAGGAAATGTGGGAACCGATCCTGAGATGCGCTTCACCCCCAACGGTAATCCAGTGACTTCGTTTCGCTTAGCCACCAGTCGAACCTACACTACCCCGGAGGGCGAGCGGAAGCAAGAGACCGAGTGGTTTGATGTTGTCACCTGGAACAGGCTGGCTGAGAACTGCAATCAGTTCTTAACCAAAGGGCAGCGTGCCTATGTCGAGGGCAGGCTTCGAACCCGCTCCTGGGAAGGACAGGACGGGCAAAGCCACTCGCGTATTGAAATAACCGCCAATACAGTGCTCTTCCTCGATAGACGTCCGGTGGGCACCTTACCTGAAACCGGGATTGAGACAGGAACTGAAGAAGATCTCGAACCAGGGGATATCCCCTTCTAATACCTAAGCTTGACAAAATGCTAGACAGTGAGCTCTGACGAAATGCGAAAACTTGGTAAATCACCCCAAAAGCGGAGGGGACCGGGTAAGCGAAAATATATCCCCAGGAAAAAGGTCTGCTCCTTTTGCGTAAGCAAGGTTCAAACTATTGACTACAAGGATGTGGCTTTGTTGCGCCGCTATATCTCAGATCGGGGGAGAATGGAGCCTCGACGCAAGACAGGCGTCTGCGCAAGACACCAGCGCCCTTTGAGTGCTGCCCTGAAACGGGCGCGCCATATCGCCCTATTGCCCTACACCCCAGAGCACGTTCGCCAGAGCGGAGGACCCAGACCCAAGGAGCTCAGCCCCAAAGAGCAATCCGACTGACCACAGCACAGTGAGACGTAGTTTGTTCCTCCAGTGGGGATCATGTATTGAGCAGGAAACTGAAGCCCCAACCCAAACTTACAGTTGCCAAGAAACAGCCTCCGAGATGGCAACGCGAGAGAAACATATCGCTTCTAATACGGATAATCATTCCCCTAATCATTGTTTCAGCACTGGGGCTGGTTGGCTATTGGGCCTACGACAACTATGTGGCTCCGTGGCAACGGCCTGTAGCCAAGGTAAATGACACCACCATAGATATGAGGTATTTCGTCAAAATGCTTCGCTACGAAATGCTACGGCCCAACCCCCAGAGTCCGGAAGACGTGCTTAGCAGGATTGTAGGTGGTGAACTGATAAGGCAAGGAGCAACGGAGCTGGGTATTGAGGTCAGTGCTGACGAAATTACGGAAAGCATCGAGAATGATCTCCGCGCAGTACAAGGGAATGCGACGCAGCCAGAAATAGACTTAGATCAGCACTACGAGCAGGTTAAGGAACGGACTGGGCTCTCCGTGGCCCAATATCGCGAGATCGTCGAGACTGAACTCCTTATCCCCGAAATAAGGGAGTACTTGAAGGAGCAGAAAGTGCCTGAGGAGGCCAAGCACGTTCGCCTACTCACCCTCGAGCGACCCAGCGAAGAAGAGGCACTCGAAGCATTGGTAGGGTTACAGGGGGGCAATGCCACGCTAGAGGAGGAGCTCGCTGCAGGCGACCTTGGCTGGGTGCCGCAAGGGATATACCCTGAGTTCGATGAGGTTGCCTTCGGACTCGGGGCAGGCAATATGAGCGAGCCCATCTCAACTGATCAGGGCTATTACATAGTCAAAGTCTCAGAAACAGCCGAAAGCAGACCTGTGGAAGACGCGTACCAGGAAATCCTCGCCGACCGCGAATTTGAAAAGTGGCTCCAGGAAGAAAGAGAAACCAGCATAATCAAAGAGTACCTTGATCCGGGTAAAATAAACTGGGCGGTTGACCACATCTGAGAGCAGGATCGCAGGTGAGCAGTGAGTGAGAGGAAAAGCATCGGCATCGGCCTCATGGGACTGGGCGTTGTCGGCAGTGGAGTGGCCGATATCCTGATCGATAAAGCACATGCTATAGCCCAGCAAGTTGGTTGTCCGCTGATACTAAGAAGGGCGTTGGACTGTGATATTTCCAAGAAGAGGTCGTCCAAGATTCCCGCTCGGATATTCACTACCGACCCCAATCAGGTCCTGGCTGATCCCGGGATAGATATCGTCATCGAGCTCATAGGCGGCGAGACCGACGCCTTTGAGTACATAAAGGAAGCGCTCTCAAGGGGCAAACACGTCGTCACCGCCAATAAGGACGTGATAGCCAAGCATGGGCCTGAGCTACTAGCTTTAGCTGCTAGGCATAAGGTGGATATCCGCCACGAGGCCAGTGTGGGTGGGGGCATACCGATAATAAGCCCATTCAAGCAGGACCTACTGGCAAACAAGATATCGGCTATCCATGCCATAATCAACGGCACTACCAACTACATCATCACCAGAATGGCAAATGATGGACTGGATTTCGCAACTGCCCTGAGACAAGCCCAAGAGCTGGGTTATGCCGAGGCCGATCCCACCAAAGACATCGAAGGGATAGATGCCGCCTACAAGCTCGCCATCCTTGCTACGCTGGCCTTCCGCACACAGATTCGGCCTGAGGACATCTACCGTGAGGGTATTTCGCGTCTCGCCCCTCGTGACTTTCGTTACGCCAAGGAACTGGGATATGCCATAAAACTGCTTGCCATCGCCAAGGAGGAGAACCATTCCATACAGGTAAGGGTTCACCCTGTGTTTATTCCCCAGGATCTCCTCTTGGCAAAGGTTGACGGCGTCTTCAATGCAATCCAGGTAGAAGGTGATTTGACGGGAAGGGTGATCTTCTACGGACGTGGTGCCGGCTCCTTGCCCGCCGCAAGCGCTGTCATTGCTGACGTCATACAACTGGCACAAAACATAAGGCTTGGGCTGCAGCCTAAGCCTCAACCACAATTCTCCCAAACCAGGGGGATCACACCCATCTCCCAGATTGAGACCCGCTACTACATGCGGATGACCACCGCTGATCGCCCTGGAGTGCTAGCTCAGATCTCCAAAATCCTGGGCGATAACCTCATCAGCATCTCCTCGGTGATTCAGAAGGAGACGGATGTCGCGTCCCAGAGCGCGGAGATCGTGCTCATGACCTATCCAGCACAGGAGTCCGCAGTCCAACAGGCCTTGCGGGAGATAGAAAAGCTGCCAATAGTTCAAGAGATCGGCAATTTAATCAGGGTTGAAGATTAAGGAACAAGATGGAGCAGTGCCTTCTCGCTAAGTATCGAGATTTCCTCCCTATAACCCCACAGACCCCGATTTTTACCATCGGCGAGGGCAATACCCCACTGGTCAGGTCGCAGAGGCTGGAACGAGAGATCGGCTGCGGTGAGCTCTATTTTAAGCTGGAGGGATGCAACCCGACCGGCTCCTTCAAAGACCGCGGAATGGTAGTCGCCGTAGCCAAGGCTGTAGAGGCTCACAATACTGCCATCATCTGCGCATCCACCGGAAATACCAGCGCCTCGGCAGCAGCATATGGGGCCGTCTGTGGGCTCACCACATTCGTCATCGTCCCAAAAGGGAACATCGCCCTGGGTAAGCTAGCCCAGGCGCTGATATATGACGCCAAGATTCTCGCCATAGATGCCAATTTCGATAAGGCACTTGAGTTGGTGCGCATCCTGGCTCAAAAGCACCCCATAGCCCTGGTCAATTCCTTGAATCCCCACCGCATCGAGGGGCAAAAGACTGCGGCCTTTGAGATCGTCGACTCTTTAGGCAATGCCCCGGATTACCTTTTCATCCCGGTGGGAAATGCCGGCAACATCACCGCCTACTGGAAGGGGTTTATCCACTATAAGCAAGCGGGGAGAGCTGACAGCACCCCGAAGATGATGGGCTTTGAGGCGGAGGGATCGGCAGCTATTGTACGGGATGAAGTGATAGCTGATCCCAAAACTGTGGCGTCAGCAATACGTATAGGTAATCCCGCCAGCTGGCGGGGAGCAGTTGCTGCTAAGGATGAATCTGGCGGTGAGATCGACTGTGTCAACGATGAGGAGATCCTGGATGCCTACAAACTGCTCGCTGCAAAAGAAGGCGTCTTTGGTGAGCCAGCATCGGCTGCCTCGGTAGCTGGGCTCATCAAGCTAGCAAAAAGTGGCTACGATTTCTCCGCCAAAAAGGTGGTCTGCGTAATCACAGGAACAGGACTGAAAGACCCAGATACCGCCATCCAGAGTGCCAGGCCCCTCACTGAGCTGCCAGCCGATCTCGACACTTTAGAAAAAGTGATAGTCCAAGGTTGATTGTTTGAGACCAATAGTATTTGGCTCAGAACAATCTCCAGAAGGAGAAAGCTGTGATAGATAAGGCTAAGATCGAGCAAGCGGTGGCTTCCATCATCGAGGCCATCGGTGAAGACCCCAAGCGTGAGGGCCTGGTCGGCACCCCAAGACGGATTGCCGAGATGTACGCCGAGGTCTTTGCCGGCATTTACCACGACCCAAAAGAGGAGCTGCAAGTAAGCTTCGAAGAAGGACATCATGAAATGGTGATCCTCAAGGACATCCCCTTCTATTCAATGTGTGAGCATCATTTCCTCCCATTTTACGGTATAGTGCATATAGGCTATATCCCGAGCGGTCGGGTTGTTGGCGCCAGCAAGATGGGAAGAATAGTCGAGATATTAGCCCAACGACCACAACTCCAGGAACGGCTAACCACCCAGATCGCTGATACCATAGTCGAGGTTCTGCAACCTCAAGGTGTTGCCGTAGTTGTTCAAGCCGAGCATCTGTGTATGAATATGCGAGGTGTGAAGAAACCAGGTAGCAATATCATAACCTCTGCTACCAGGGGCCTCTTCAGGCGAAGTCCTCTCACCCGCTCCGAGTTCCTCTCTTTGGTACAGGGTAAATAGCCACCCGTAGGCATTCCAGAGGAACGTCAGCCCGGGGAATCGTGACAACTGCCTGGCAGCCAACGCGTATCCATGCCTTGTCCGCCACATAAGAATCTGATAGAATCTACGCGAAGGTCAGGGTCTACTTGAATTGAAGCGCAATTTCCGTACAAAGGGAGATAGTGGCATAGCATGATATCAGTTTCCAGGCTACTCTGTGGCGCTGTTGCTGCCGGTGACGTGCTTCGCTATGGTGGCGAGAGAGGCTACTCTGAAAATGCTGGCGAACAGCGCCCTATAGTAGTGTGGAATTGCACCAGGCGCTGTAATCTCCACTGCGTCCACTGCTACGCCAACTCAAATGATAGCACCCACGTCGGTGAGCTAAGCACCCAGGAAGCGAAATCCTTCATAAAGGACCTATCCGATTTCAGGATCCCAGTTCTTCTTTTCTCCGGTGGCGAACCGCTTTTGAGAGATGATATCTTCGAGCTAGCTATCTTTGCCAGGGAGCTGGGTATCAGATCGGTGCTCTCAACCAACGGAACGCTGATCACAGAGAAAACAGCGCAAAAGATCAAGGAAGCGGGCTTCGGTGAGGTAGGGATCAGCCTGGATGGCATGGGTGCCAACAACGACAGGTTTCGAGGACTCAAGGGGGCTTATGACGCTGCTCTTCAAGGGATTCGAAGTTGTGTTGTGCTGGGCCAAAAAGTCTCCCTTAGATTCACCATTACCCGCCCTAATTACCGAGACATCCCCGCCATCTTTGAGCTTATCGAGCAAGAGAGCATCGATCGGGCTTGCTTCTATCACCTGGCCTATGTAGGACGAGCGAGCAAGATGCAAGTTGACGACGTTAATCCTGAGGAGACCAGAGCTATAGTGGACCTGATATTCGAAAGGACTCTCGATCTGCACCAACGCGGGTTGAATAAAGAGATCCTCACCGTCGACAACCACGCTGACGGTGTATACCTCTACCTTAGAGTCAAGCGAGAGCAGCCGGGGCGTGCTGCCGAGGTTTTCGATCTTTTGCGCCGAAACGGTGGCAACAACGCGGGACTGCGAATAGGCGCAGTGGATAACCTGGGAAACGTCCACGCTGATCAATTCTGGTGGCATTATTCCTTTGGCAACGTACGTGAGCGCAAGTTTGGAGACATCTGGCTCGACACCTCAGACCCACTGATGCGGGGACTGAAAGATCGAAAGCCTTTGCTGAAAGGTCGCTGCGCCAGGTGCCAGTATATCGACATATGTAAAGGCAATCTCCGGGTGCGCGCCGAGGCAGCATACGGAGACGTGTGGGCTGAAGACCCTGCCTGTTATCTCACCGATGAAGAGATCGGTATAGTCCCAACCTCCAACTGAGGTTTAGGTAATTGGATATAGCTGCACCTAATCTTCGTTTGATAGCCTGGGAGATAACCCGTAGCTGTAACCTGTATTGCTCTCATTGCCGTGCCTCATCAACCAGCGAGCGGTATGCAAATGAATTATCCACTGAAGAGTGCTTCTCTCTGATCGATAACATACTTGAAATCGGCAAGCCCATCATTATACTCAGCGGCGGAGAGCCCCTACTACGCGACGATTTTTTCGACATCGCGAAATATGCTGCCGACAAAGAATTGCGTGTTGCTGTAGGCAGCAACGGTACTCTCGTCACCAAAGAAATAGCTGCCAAAATGAAGGAAATCCCCATCTCACGGCTGGGCATAAGCGTGGACTTCCCCACCCCTGCACTCCAGGACCAGTTTCGGGGTATGTCAGGTGCCTTTGATGCCGCCTTGAAGGGCATTGAGAACGCTATCAACTGTGGAATCGAGGTCCAGATCAATAGCACTATCACCAAGATGAATGCATCTTATCTCGATGACCTCCTCTCTCTAGCCCTGGATCTAGGCGCAGTGGCCTTTCACCCTTTCATGCTGGTGCCTACCGGTCGGGGCAAGGAGCTTGAGTCACAGGAACTGTCTCCAGGGGAATACGAGCGTATACTCCACTGGATTTATGATAAACAAGCAGAGATGGGAAAGCGGATATTCTTCAAGCCTACTGATGCACCGCATTACATGAGGGTAATGCTGCAACGGAACAAGAATAGCCAGAACCAAGGAACCCCCGACGTTCAGGAAGAAATGAACTCGCTCACTCGAGGCTGCCTAGCAGGCATAGGGTTTTGCTTTATCTCCCATGTGGGGCGCGTGCAAGGCTGCGGTTACCTCGACATTGAAGCGGGAAATATAAGGGAGCAGGGCTTCAGCGAAATCTGGCGAAACTCGCCCCTATTCAACGACTTGCGTGATTATTCCAGGATCAAGGGCAAGTGTGGAATTTGCGAGTACAAGATAGTCTGTGGAGGCTGTCGCGCTCGTGCTTATGAGGTCACGGGCGACTATCTGGCAGAGGAGCCCTACTGCATCTACCAGCCAGCGCGAGCAGGTAGCGTTTCCAGCGGTTAACTGTAAAAGATTCAGGATGTGAAAGCTGTTGTATGCAGATTCCGATCGACATTCAAACTCAATTGAAGAGGCGTTAAGAAGCATGGACTGGAATATGATTACGGGAATATCAACAGTTTGTGCGACTTTAGTGATCTTATTCACAGCTATTTTTGCAGCATGTCAGCTTAGAGAAATTTCAAAATCAAGAAGATTCACTTCTTTTATGAATCTTTCTCAATTCCTGCAGCGAGACGAAACACGAAAGGCAAGAGGCATCTTAATCGCACTATCAGGGAAAGATTTTAAGGATTGGTCGCAGGAAGAAATAGGACAAGCGGAGAAAGCCTGCAGTACCTACGATGTGGCGGGAATAGCAGTTTGTAAAAACTTGATCGAAAAGGATTTGGTAGTCGATGAATGGCGTGATTCTCTCATTAAATGCTGGGAAGCGGCAAAACCGCTGATCATGAAATACAGAAAGACACGGGGAAAAGATTTTTGGAACGACTTTGAAGAGCTATATGAAGCGGCTAAGAAAATCGAGGTGCCGCACAACAGGGTATAAGAGACTACGCTTGTCTTTAGGAAAGAATATCTTCAACAAGCCCGTTAATGTAATAATTGGCCAGTGAAGCCTGAAGATGGAATTGGATGCTGTCGACAAGAGGTTATTAAATCTTCTGCAAAGCGACTTCCCGCTGTCCGCCGAGCCATTCGCCTTGCTCGGCGGCAGGCTGAATATCGGTAGCGATGAGGTCATTCAGCGAGTTAAGAACCTCAAAGACGGAGGGATAGTACGCTGGATCAGCGGCGTCTTCGACGCATCAAAGCTGGGTTATGAAAGCACTTTGGTAGCAATGCGCATCTCTGACCATCGATTGGATGAAGCAGCCAGTGCCATCAGTGAGCACGCGGGGGTTAGTCACAACTACGCGCGAGATCACTATTACAATCTGTGGTTCACCTTGACCCTGGCCAAGAATCAGAGCCTGCCGAAGACAATCGCCAACCTCGCTGAACTTGCCGGAGCTGAAGCAACCATGAGCCTTCCCGCGGTGCGCGTGTTCAAAAGACTTGTATATTTCGATATGGTTGGTACAGAGAAGCCAGAGAGCAACTTACATCAACATGGTGAATCAACCCAAGAACAGCGATTACCTTCAAGAATCAGGGCTTTGGGTGTCATTGCGAGCCCAAGCCCTGACCCTGAACGAAGTGAAGGGGAAGAGGCAGCGAAGCAATCTCACCACAAATACATTCAAGATTGCTTCGTCGCTAACGCTCCTCGCAATGACATAGGGATGTGGCAACACCAACTTGGTTCGCAATCGCTATTCTTGGGATCAAACGGCTTGTTCATTACCAAAAAAGGTAAACGCTTGTCCAGGTTGGAGAAGGAGGTCGTTAAAGAGCTACAAACGGATCTTCCACTCGCGGAAAGACCTTTTGATCAGCTTGCCAGCCATCTGGACATAGGTACCGATGAGCTACTGGACCTAGCAAAGTCTCTCCAAGCCCGCGGAATTATGCGCCGCTACGGAGCTTTGCTCAGCCATCAAAAGGCGGGATTCTTGGTCAACGCTATGTCCTGCTGGTCGGTGCCCCTCGACATGCTGGAGCAAGCCGGGAATAAGATGGCCTCATGCCAGGCAGTGAGCCATTGCTACCAAAGACAAACCAATGCAAATTGGCCCTATAACCTGTTTGCTATGATCCACACCCGCAGCAAAGACGAATGTGAGGCAATAGCGAATCAAATCTCCCACGATACCAAGGTATCAAAGTACGTATTGTTGTATACTACTAAGGAGTACAAAAAGGAAAAGGTCCGATACTTTACCGAACCCAATTGAGACATCGTTTATGTCAACATATTATCCCATTTTCTTGAACGTCGAGGGAAGGAAATGCGTTGTTGTGGGGAGCGGCGAGGTGGCTGAGCGCAAAGCGAGAGCACTTGTAGAACAAGGGGCGTCGGTCACCGTGATAAGCGCCCGTGTTTGCGACGGATTGGCCCAACTGGCGGAACAGGGTACAATCCAGATATCACTGCGAGATTATCAATCTGGAGACCTTGAGAATGCCCTGATTGCCATAGCAGCCACAGACGACCCTGCGGTCAACATGGAGGTAGTCCGTGAGGGACGAGAAAGAGGAGTCTTGACCAACGTAGTCGATGCCCCAGAACACTCGGATTTCATAGTCCCATCGCTGCTTCGCCGGGGGGACATCAGTATCGCAGTTTCCACCAGTGGGAAAAGCCCAGCATTAGCGAGGAAGATTCGCACAGAGCTTGAGCAAAGCTTTGCTTCAGAATATGCCTCGCTAGCACTCCTGCTCTCGGAAGTACGCCAGGAACTCAAGAGAGACGGCATACATGTAGATGGCAACGCGTGGCAGAAAAGTCTTGACCTGGAGCCGTTGCTCGATATGCTAAAAAGAGGCGAATTCGAACAAGCCAAGGAAAAGCTTCTCTCCAACCTTCTACGTAAATGAAATAGTCAAACGCTGAGCCTGGGAGCAAAACAAATGCACGTTTTGGTTGTAGGCCTAAATCATAATACAGCCCCTGTCGAAGTTCGAGAGAAGCTTGCTCTCGGTAGCTGGCAGCTAAAGGAAGCGTTGATCTCACTATTTGATCATGTGCCTGAAGGAATAATCCTCTCCACCTGTAACCGAACCGAGGTATATACACTGGCAGACGAGCATTACTCCGAAAGAACGAGGGTAGAGGAGTTTCTGAGTGAGCTTGGAGATATGCCAATATCTGAGCTCTCTCCTTATCTCTACGCATTTCAACAGGAAATGGCGGTGAGCCACCTTTTCAGAATCGCCTCCGGTCTGGAATCCATGATACTGGGAGAATTCGAAGTTCTGGGACAGGTGCGGGAAGCTTTACAGGATGCTGAAAGCACTGGCCTCGTCAGTCTGCCTCTTCTGAACCTTTTTCGGCAGGCAGTGAGGGTTGGTCGGCGGGCTCGCCTTGAAACAGGCATCAGCAGAAATTCGGTTTCCGTGAGCTCCGTTGCCATAGATCTAGCCAAGAGAACGTTTGATGATCTCTCAAATTGTAAGGTATTGGTTATCAGCGCTGGAGAGGCAGGCAAGTTGGCAGTAAAGGCACTGGTCAAGCATGGAATATCTCACTTGATGGTTACCAGCCGCTCCTATGAGAAAGCGCTAGCTCTAGCATCTGCGCACGGCGGCAAGGCCGTACCCTTTCACCACTTGAAAGAGCCCTTAATTGAAGCTGACATCCTCATCAGTTCCAGTGGAGCACCTCATTTTATCCTGGAGCCTACGGTTGTGGCAGAGGCAATGCAAAGTCGCCCCTCTCGCCCGTTGGTGCTGATTGATATCGCTATGCCGCGTGACATAGACCCCCGAGTAAAGGATATCGAAAACGTCTACCTTTACGACATCGATGACCTCGAAACAGTTTCTGGATCGAACCATCGCCAAAGAGCGAAGGAAAAGGAAAAGGTTTTGACCATCATTGATGCCGAGGTTGCGAAGTTTATGTCCTGGTGGCGCTCACTGGAAGCAGTGCCAACGATTACAGCTCTGGTGAGCAAGGCTGAAAAGATACGCCGTACCCAGCTCACAAGGACCCTAAGCAGAATGCAAATGTCTGATGAAGACCGTGCTGCGATAGATGCCATGACACAGGCAATCGTAAAGAAGATACTGCATGATCCTATTCGTTCTCTCAGGAACGGTGATCAGAGCGACAATCATATCCAGGCAGTTCAGGAACTCTTTGACCTGGATAACAAGGTTTAATCCCAGCTTAACCCTTAGATAATGGTTTTGTGGGCAAAAGAAGCATCATCGTAGGTTCCCGTGGAAGCAAGCTGGCATTACTCCAGACCCAGCTAGTTGTGCAGCGATTGCGTGAGAGCTATCACGACCTGGAATTCCATGTTAAGCGCATAAAGACAAGGGGTGATCGCGATCGTATAACACCCCTGGCTCAAATAGGAGGACGATGGATATTCATAAAGGAGCTGGAAGAGGCATTGCTTTCCGGGGAGATAGATATGGCTGTGCACAGCCTGAAGGATGTGCCCACCGAGCTTAGCTCCGAGTTCAAGTTGGCCGCTGTGGGAATGAGGATTGATGCCAGAGATGCCTTCCTTTCCAAATCAGGAAAGCCTCTTTCTGAGCTACCAGAAGGAGCTTGTGTGGGCACTGGGAGTGAACGTCGAGCCGTTCAGCTTAAAGCTTTCCGCCCCGACATTCAGATTCGCCCCTTGAGGGGCAATATAGACACCCGCCTGAGCAAGCTATACTCAGGCGAGCTTGAGGGCATAATAGTGGCTGCTGCAGCCTTGCTGCGGATGGGCTGGGAGCACAGAATAACGGAATATCTACCTATTGAGCTTTTTCTTCCTGCGGTAGGGCAAGGTGCCCTCGCTGTTGAGATAAGGGCTTTGGACCAAGAACTGTCTGCCCTCCTGTCTGTGGTAAACGACGAGCCAACCTGGCAGAGTGTCCAAGCGGAGCGAGCCTTCCTCAGCGCCCTTGGCGGAGGTTGCCGTGCCCCGATTGCAGCGCTGGGCACAGCAACTGACAACAGCTTGCACTTGGAGGGAATGGTGGCCAGCGGCGATGGCAGCAGGACTCTACGGGCTGCTGAAGATGGGGCCCCTGCTGATCCTGAAAAGATAGGCAAGCTTCTGGCTGAGAAGCTTCTGTCTTTGGGCGCTCAAGAGCTCATCGGTGAGAAAGGTAGATGAAGGGAACCGCTAAGGGAAAAGTCTGTCTGGTGGGCGCTGGTCCTGGCGATCCTCAGCTCATTACTGTGAAAGGGCTGAAGTGCATCGGCGAGGCTGATGTCATAGTGTACGACCGCCTGGTGAATGACAGATTACTCGAAGCTGCTCACCCTGACGTGGAAAAGATATATGTTGGCAAGTCATCCTCTGGACATACGATGAGCCAGGTAGAGATAAACGACCTGCTCATCAGCAAAGCCAAAGAGGGAAAAGTAGTAGTGCGTCTCAAAGGCGGCGACCCATTTGTCTTCGGGCGTGGGGGCGAGGAGGCTGAAGCGCTAGCAGGCCAGAGCATACCCTTCGAGATAGTCCCCGGTGTCACCTCGGCAATGGCAGTTCCTGCGTACGCCGGAATTCCGGTTACCCACCGTGGTCTTGCTTCATCTATGGCCATAGTCACTGGCCACGAAGATTCTACAAGAGGAGAATCAAGCATCGCATGGGAAAAGCTTGCCACCGGTGCTGATACCTTGGTCTTTCTCATGGGCATGGAACATCTTCCGCAAATAGTAGAACAACTACTCGCAAATGGCAGGCCAGCGACAACCCCAGTCGCGTTAATTCGTGATGGCGCTGGTCCTCGACAACAGGCCATTGTTGGCACCCTAGCCACTATCGCGGCACAGGCGGCCGAGAACAACTTCACACCGCCAGCAGTGGTCGTGGTCGGAAGCGTCGTTTCTCTGCGCGACAAGCTACGTTGGTTCGACAACCAGCCTATCTTCGGTAAGCGCGTGTTGGTGACCAGGTCCAGGCACCAGGCCAGCAGACTCAGCGAGCTACTAGACCAGCAGGGTGCAGAACCCATTGAGATGCCTACCATTTCAATTGAGGCAATGCCCGACTACCAAGAGCTTGACAAGGCTTTGGCTGGATTGTCCGACTATGCTTGGGTGACATTCACCAGCGCCAATGGTGTCGACGCCTTCTTGGATCGTCTCCTGAAGCAGGGGTTGGATGCCAGAGAGCTAAAAGGAATCAAGATATGTGCCATAGGACCAGCAACCGCCAAGGCTTTGGCGCAGCTTGGTCTTGTGGTTGACTATATGCCCAAGGAATATGTTTCTGAGAGCATTATAGAAGGTTTTGCAGATAAGGATATACTGGGCAAGCGTATTCTGCTACCGCGTGCAGAAGAAGCTCGCCCCGAGCTTGTGGAAGGGCTTAGTCGCCTCGGGGCGCTGGTGGATGAGATACCCGTGTATAGGACCGCGCAGCCCTCGGAAACGCTTTCCCGGGGGAAGCAGATGCTCATAGACGGAGAGATCGACATCACTACATTCACCAGCTCCTCTACGGTGCGCAACCTTATCTCTTTGCTAGGTAGAGACTGGCAATCTGTAAATAATACTACAGTGGCCTGCATTGGGCCGATTACGGCCGCCGCTGCTACTGATTTGGGGCTGACGGTAGATGTGGTGGCCAGAGAACACACAATCCCCGGCCTGGTGCAAGCTATCGTTGAACGATATGAAGAGGTTCGGAAGGCCTGACATGGCTCCTTTTCCTCAACTACGTCTACGGCGTCTTCGCCGCACAGAGCCCCTGCGAAAGATGGTTCGCGAGACAAGGGTCAATATCGACGATTTGATCTATCCGCTCTTCGTTGTCCCTGGCCAAGGTGTCAAGGAAGAGATCGAGTCAATGCCGGGTAATTTTCATCTATCAGTCGATCAACTACCCCAAGAAGCTGAGGAGATTTTGGGATTGGGAATCCCGGCAATCATACTTTTTGGCCTGCCGGAAACTAAAGGCGAGCTGGGGTCTGCTGCCTATGCCTCCGACGGTATTGTTCAGAAGGCGGTGCGCGAGATTAAGAGAGCAGTGCCCGAACTCATAGTAATCACAGATGTCTGTTTGTGCCAATATACAAGTCATGGACACTGTGGGGTCATAGAAGAGGATTACGTTAATAATGACAAGACGCTGGAGCTGATAGCCAGAACCGCGCTCTCTCACGCTGAAGCTGGTGCAGACATAGTAGCTCCCTCTGACATGATGGACGGGCGTGTTGCTGCAATCCGCGCTGCTTTAGAAGATAGCGGGTTTCACAACACCGTCATTATGGCCTATGCTGCGAAGTACGCCTCCGCCTTTTATGGGCCTTTTCGCGAGGCTGCAGAGTCCGCTCCGCAATTTGGAGACCGGCGCTCCTACCAGATGGACCCTGCAAATGCGCGCGAGGCCTTGAGAGAGGTGGAGCTAGATATCGCTGAGGGAGCGGATATAGTGATGATAAAGCCCGCCCTCGCCTACCTCGATATAATCAGAAAGGTGCGCGATGCCTTTAATCACCCGCTGGCTGCCTACAGCGTAAGTGGCGAGTTCTCGATGATCAAGGCTGCAGCACGAAATGGATGGTTGGACGAGAAACAAACAGCTTTGGAGATCATTACCGCTATAAAAAGGGCTGGGGCTGATATGATCGTAACCTACTACGCCAAAGAGGCAGCTCACTGGCTAACGTCCGATTGATCACCCCGCCATTATCATTTGCTGCGGAGGATATCGACTTGGCGATACCTAGGAAGCGATCTGCTGAACTTTTCCACGAGGCGCAAAGGTATCTGCCCGGGGGAGTGAATAGCCCCGTTAGAGCATTCAAGGCGGTCGACGGGCAGCCGCTATTTATAAAGCGGGCACAAGGGGCCAGGCTATACGACGAGGATGGCAATGAATTCATAGACTATGTTTGCTCCTGGGGTGCGATTATCCTTGGACATTCTCACCCCAAGGTCGCCTCCGCTATCAAGCAAGCAGTAGAAGGTGGCACCAGCTTCGGTGCCCCTACCGAGCAAGAAACCACTCTTGCTAAATTGATAACCTCGGCTGTGCCCTCCATAGAGATGGTGCGCTTCGTCAACTCAGGCACCGAGGCCACGATGAGCGCACTGCGTCTGGCACGAGCATTCACTAGAAGAGACAAGATCGTGAAGTTTGCCGGCTGCTACCACGGCCACTCCGATGGACTGCTGGCAAGAGCGGGTTCCGGCGTAACAACCCTGGGATTGCCCGACAGTCCCGGGGTGCCTGCATCGTACACTCAAAATACGCTAGTCGCGCCATATAACGATCTAAAGGCGGTGGAGCAGCTCCTCACCACTTCTGGCAAGGAGATAGCAGCCGTTATTGTCGAGCCTGTGGCAGCCAATATGGGAGTGGTAGCACCGCGCTCTGGATTCCTTCAGGGCCTACGCGAGATCACCAGCAGCAGCGGTACCCTTCTCATCTTTGACGAGGTAATAACCGGCTTTAGGGTGGCCTATGGCGGTGCTCAGGCCCTCTATGGGGTCATGCCGGATCTCACCTGTCTGGGCAAGATCATTGGTGGAGGCTTGCCTGTCGGAGCATACGGTGGCAAAAGAGAGCTAATGGAAATGATTGCTCCTCTTGGTCCAGTATATCAAGCGGGGACTCTATCGGGCAATCCGCTGGCAATGGCAGCCGGTATAGAGACGCTAAGAATTCTAGGGCAGCCGGGAACCTACGAGCGATTAGAAGAGAGGGCGAGTGCCTTAGAAAATGGGCTGACCCGCTTAGCTGCTGAATCAAGGGTAGCTGTGTTTACATCCAGGGTAGGCTCCATCCTAACCCTGTTCTTTGCAGACCGGGAAGTGACCGATTATGAGTCGGCTCTATCTTCAGACACCAAATTGTATGGCCGTTTCTTCCATCACATGTTAGAACGTGGGATTTACCTCGCCCCGTCACAGTTTGAAGCAGCCTTTGTCTCCCTGGCACACACCGAGGAAGACATTGAGGCCACCCTCAGGGCGGCAGAAGAAGCTTTTTGTCAAATCTCTTGATAGAATAGCGCGCTTATCGGCTTGACTAAGCCTAGTCGAGATGGTATAGTCGGCTTCACCAGCGCCCGGCGCTGTTTATATAATGCATCCAGATATATCCATGCAAATAAATAAGTAAGGAGGCCTTAATGAGCGCTCAGCAGTTCAGGTATCTGTTTACTCCGATACAGATCGGACCGTTCACCATGAAGAACAGGATAATGTGCGGACCGCACAGCCCACTGATGGCAAAGGACGGCTTGCCCACCGAGGAATGGATCTACTACATGATCGACAAGGCAAAGGGCGGGGCAGGATGGGTATCCATGTCGGTGGGATACACCGAGCCTCGTGACATCATTTTCATGAGGGCTAATGGGGGACACTACGACAGGCACTTCTGGCTGTGGAAGAAGGAGATAATACCCGGTTTCAAGAGGGTTGCTGAAGGTATTCATGAATACGGCGCCAGGTGCAGCTTCCAGGTTTACTCGATAACCTTGGGGAATAAGCGCGGGCCATCGCTGGTTCCGGATTGTAACTTTGCCGAACAAATGTGGGAGCCGATGACCAAGGATGATATCAAGCGAAATCTTGAATACCACGCCATCTGCTGCCAGAACATTATGGATGCCGGGTTCGATGCCATTGACATCCACGACCATTCTGGAGTTGCATGCGATTTCCTCTCGGCTACCATGAACAAGCGCACCGATGAATACGGGGGTTCCTTGGAGAACCGCGCCAGGCTGGTCATGGAGTTGATCGACGTCACCAGGCAAGTGGTCGGAGACAAGATGGCCATAGGCTACACTCTAACCGTCGATGACCTGCTGCCAGGCTCAATCGTGCCTGAGGAAGCGGTACAGCTTGCCAAGTGGCTGGATGCAGACAAAAAGGTCGATTACATGTTTTGCGGTATCGCCAGGGAAACTCAGACAATGCACATGTACTTTGGCCCACTGTATCTGCCCCCAGCCTACCAGCTTTATGCTGTGGAGCAGGTCAAGGAGGTAGTGAAGAATATCCCCATAATCGCTGTGGGCAGGATCAACGACCCCCTGATAGCGGAGAGCACCCTCGCTGAGGGCAAGGCTGACATAGTGGCTATGGCCAGGCCCCTCATTGCCGACCCGGAGTTGCCCAACAAGGCTCGAGAAGGGAGGCTGGACGATATCCGTCCCTGCCACGGATGCAACCAGAACTGTGTGAAATACATGATGGACGGGCAGCCCATAAGGTGCATCGTAAACGCCACTGTAGGCATGGAGCAATGGGGCTGGGGAATCGGGGGCATCAAGAGTGCACCTGTTAAGAAAAAGGTGGTGGTAATTGGAGGAGGCCCCGCGGGATTGGAGGCCGCCAGAGTTGCCGCCCTTAAGGGCCATGACGTCACCCTCTATGAGAAAGCAGATGAACTGGGGGGACAGGCCTTGCTGGCGGAGAAGCTGCCCGGCAGGGAGGAGATGGGAGGCCTCATCAGGTGGCAGAAGATACAGCTCCCCCAAGCAGGTGTGAAGGTAGTCACCGGCACCGAGGCAACAGCCCAGATGGTTCTGGACATGAATCCCGATGCGGTGGTAGTGGCAACCGGCGCCACTTGGATGCGCAACGGCTACAGCGGCATGAGCCACATGGAAACCACCGGCTGGCAAGAGGACAACGTCTGTACCGCCGACGAAATAGTCAGGAGAATAGCCAGCGGGGACACAAACTTCGGCAAGAAAGCCTTCATCTTTGACGGTAGATGCGATATTACAGCCATCGGCGTCGCGGAAATGCTGGCAGATCAGGGCTGCGAGGTGAGGCTGATAACGCCTATTCCCATGATAGGTGGCCTAGACCAGATAAAGGACCAGACCAGCATGCACACAATTCCCAGGCTGCTCAATAAGGGGGTTGTGCTCAGCGCCAGCACATTCATTGTGATGATAGCGGGCAAGACTGTCACGGAGATCAACACCTATACTATGGTGATGCAGGAGATTACAGATGTCGACACAGTGGTGCTGATAACCGGAAAAACACCGAACGACGAACTCTACAACGAGCTTGAAGGCAAGGTCAAGGAGCTTTATAAAGTAGGGGAGGCCCGAAACCCCCACGACATGGGTAGTGCCAACCGCGATGGTCACTTTGTAGGGAGGCTTATATAGAGCCCTAAAACCGCGATCGACTTCAAGAATCAGTGTTTTAGATGTCATTGCGAGCCGAAGCCCTGACCCAGAGCGAAGTGAAGGGAAGGGGCAGCGAAGCAATCTCAACCATCACTTCGAGATTGCTTCGTCGCTGGCGCTCCTCGCAATGACATAGAGGTTTAGCACCTCCAAACCTGGTTTTTAATCGCTATTTTTGGGTAGAATACAGAGGTGGCACAAAATACGTAGATAGTGTAAAATCAAAGTACAAAGTAGCAGACAGGGGCAGTCCTCAGGTAATGGTCGCCATTGTTGCAGTCTTAGGATGACAGCTTGTTGGTTAGGGATTGCCCCTGTCACTTTATCACACACGACTATAGAGCAATATCTTTAGCCCCTCTTGTCTTCAGAACAAAGCTGATCATCGCCGGGCAGCAAGATCCGTTGGCCATAAAAGGTATAGACATGGCAGAGACTGACCAGACAGTACTACAGGAAACAGATATCTCGCTCCTCCAAGAAAAGAACGATGGCAAAGGAGTCTGGTTCTTCGCCGAACACAAGGATGGCAAGGTGGATGAGGGTTGTCTCAAGCTTGCCGCTGAGGGCAGAAACCTCGCCGATAAGCTTGGCGAAGAGACGTCGGCAGTAATCATCGGCAATCAAGTCAAATTCCTCGCTGAGTGTTTCGGTCCCTACGGAACAGACAAAGCCCTTGTTGTTGAACATCAGCATCTGGAAACCTACAATGGTGAGGCTTATGTCAATGTCCTGGCACAACTAGTTGAGTCGAATAGGCCATCTATCATTTTGTTAGCAGCAACCACTATAGGTAACGACCTAGCGCCCAGGCTTGCTGCAAGACTCAAAGCCGCTTTAGTAGCTCGCTATACTGAAATAGAAGTGGATAGAGAGGGAAAGCTAACTGCGCGCAGAGCCATACACGCCGGAAATGCTCAAGCCACGCTCGCCCCGCTGAGAAAGCCGCTCATAGCCACTATTGATACACAGTCGCTAAGTCTGCAAAAGGCCAAAGAGGCAAAGAATACCCGCCTTGTTGAAGCCAGGATACGAATAGATCCCAAGACTAGCAGAACCAGGGTAATCGATTATCTGAAGGCGGACCCCTGTGCTGTCTGCGTCAGCGAGGCCGAAATTGTTATCGGTATTGGCAAAGGGTTAGGCAGTGTCGAAAACCTCAACGCAGTGGAGGAACTGGCCCGTGTCCTGGGTGCCTCGATCGGCGGAAGCAGGCGTGCCACCGATGCACGCTGGATAGCCGACGAAAGGAGAATCGGGTTAACAGGGAAAACCATATGCCCCAGACTTTACCTTATCTGTGGGATCTCAGGTGCTTTTCATCACACCCTTAGCATAAAGGGCTCCCAGTTAATGGTATCAATCAACACTGATCGAAGCGCCCCAATAGCTAAGATGGCTGACCTGATGGTTGTTGCAGATATGCAGAAAGTAATACCAGAACTGACGAAGCAGTTGCGTGAAATAGTTAAGCCAACTGCTTAAGACTGCCATAATCCCCCCCTTCCCCCCCCTTTAGGAAAGGGGGGGGAAGGGGGGGATTAGATTCGAGCAGGAAAATGAGAACCGTTGTTTGCGTCAAACAAGTTCCAGACTCCACAATTGTTAAATTCGACATACGAACCAATAGTCTTGAGAACATCCATTACATAATGGCCCCCATAGATGAGGTGGCCGTTAGCGAAGCAATTAGAATCAGGGAGAGGAACGGGGGAGAAGTTACAGCAATTACTCTGGGTCCACCCGGAGCAGAACAGGTATTAAGAGGTTGCTTGAAAATGGGAGTTGATCAAGCAATACACCTGTGCGACGAAGCCTTTGACAATCTGGATGTGCATTCGACTTCCGTTATCCTGGCAAAGCAGATCGCTAAAGTCCAGCATGACCTCATTTTGTGTGGCAATGAGTCAATGGATGAGGGCAATGGTTTTGTAGGAGCAGGGATAGCGGAAACCTTGAACTTACCCTTGGCAACGGCTGTTACCAGAATAGATATTTTTGCTGACACAAATACTGCGGTCGTTCATCGGCGTCTCAAGGGTGGTGATAGAGAAGTAGTCGAGAGCCCCCTGCCAGCAGTCTTCACAGTTGAAACCGTTTTATGCAAACCTATATATCCACCACTTCGAACTATATTGGCTGGCCTCAAGAAAAAGGTAACCAGACTCGATGCCAAGGCAACAGGAATAGATGTGAAAGATATCGAGCGAACGGTTGCCCTTCTGGGTATTTCTCAGCCAAAACCGAGGCTGAAGAAAACTGCTACGATCGACAGCAGCCTATCCCCAGCGGAAAGAATGAAGCTCATCATATCAGGTGGTGTCCAGCAGAAGAGCTCACAGACAATAGAAAAGCTACCAGAAGCAGCAGCCGCCGAAATCATACAGTTCCTGATTGATAACGGGATCATCTCAGAAGAGAAATAGTCGATGTAACAATGCCACCTGCCGGGGCAAAGATGAATCGACAGTATTCGCCAATTGTCTTAATGGGGCAGGCGCCTCTGTAGGGCTAAACCCACGTTAATAACGTATATCAAAGCAGGCAAGTTAAGGGCACGAGAGAATAAGAGCTAGAAGGCCACAATAAGCTGCTAATTGCTGTCAATAGCCGTAAATGGCTCTCAGTAGACTTGCGCTTCTGGCGTTCCTACGTTATCTTAGAATAAATTAGCACTCTCAAATGGAGAGTGCTAATTGCGGGTTCAGCATAGGAAGACAAATACTGAGAGAAGGAGACGGGAGATGGCAATAAACCTGAAACCCCTGGCTGATCGGGTCGTGGTAAAGCCGATCGTCAAGGAGGAAGTTACCAAGGGCGGCATTGTCCTTCCTGATACTGCCAAGGAGAAGCCGCAGGAGGGCGAGGTTGTGGCAGTCGGGCCGGGCAAACTGGGAGACGACGGGAAGCGGGTCGAGATGGAGGTGAAGAAGGGCGACAAGGTTATCTACGCCAAGTACGCGGGCACTGAGTGGAAAGTTAAGGATGTGGAATATCTAATCTTACGCGAAAGCGATATACTGGCTAAGACGAGCAAATAAGAAGATTGTCCTACACAAATCAGAGGAGGGGAGAATAAATGGCCAAACAGATATTATACGAGGAAGATGCCAGGCGATCTTTGAAAAAGGGAATTGATTCCCTGGCAGGGGCAGTGAAGATAACCCTGGGGCCCAAAGGGCGCAATGTGGTCCTCGACAAGAAATGGGGGCCACCCACGATCACCAATGATGGGGTTACCATTGCCAAGGAGATCGACCTGGAAGAGCCATTCGAGAACATCGGCGCGCAGTTGATAAAGGAGGTAGCCACCAAGACCAATGACATCGCTGGAGATGGCACAACAACAGCCGTGGTACTCGCACAAGCCATGCTGCATGAAGGTATGAAGAATGTGGCAGCAGGGGCAAATCCCATGGCCCTAAAAAGAGGTATCGAGAAAGCGGTGGACGTAGCAGTAGAGGAGATCAAGAAACTGTCAACTCCAGTTGCAGGCAAGGAGCAGATATCTCAGGTGGCAACTATCTCGGCAGCTGATAAGGAGATTGGAGACCTCATCGCCGATGTCATGGAGAAGGTGGGCAAGGATGGCGTAATCACGGTTGAGGAATCCAAGGGTATAAAGTTTGAGGTAGAATACGTCGAGGGGATGCAATTCGACCGCGGGTACATAAGCCCCTACTTTATAACCAACGCCGACCGTATGGAAACTGCCCTTGAGGATCCCTACATACTGATAACCGATAAGAAGATCTCCGCTGTTTCCGACATACTGCCCCTCCTGGAGAAGCTGTTACAGGTGTCGAAGACCCTTGTGCTTATCGCTGAAGACGTTGAGGGAGAAGCGCTTGCCACTTTGGTGGTCAATAAACTGAGGGGAACTATAAGCTGCCTCGCAGTCAAAGCACCGGGTTTCGGCGATAGGCGCAAGGCTATGCTTGAAGACGTCGCCATCCTCACTGGAGGCAGGGTGATCAGCGAGGAGATAGGCAGAAAACTCGATTCAGCTACCATCGATGACCTGGGGCGCGCCCGCAAGGTGACCGCCAACAAAGATGACACCACCATTATCGAGGGCAAGGGTTCAAACGAGGAGATCCAGGGGCGCATCAAGCAGATCAAGGCCCAGATCGATGAGACAACCTCAGATTTCGACCGCGAGAAACTCCAAGAGAGATTGGCTCGGCTGGCAGGTGGCGTGGCAGTGATTAAGGTCGGTGCCGCTACCGAGGTCGAACTCAAAGAGAAAAAGCACCGCGTGGAGGATGCCCTTTCCGCTACTCGTGCCGCCGTGGAAGAGGGGATAGTTCCCGGCGGTGGAGTTGCCCTGATAAGCATCATCCCCGCCCTCGACAAAATTAAACTCGTCGGCGATGAGGCAACCGGCATAAACATCGTGAAGCACGCGCTTGAGGAGCCGCTGCGCCAGATTGCAGCAAACGCTGGCAAGGAGGGCTCGGTGGCAGTGGACTTCGTCAAGAAGAGCAAAAAGGGGATCGGCTACGACGCTGAGCAGGACGACTACGGCAATATGGTGCAGCGCGGGATCATCGACCCAGCCAAGGTAACTCGCGCAGGGTTAGAGAACGCCGCCAGCATCGCCGCCATGGTCCTGACTACAGAATCGCTGATCACCGATATACCGGAGAAAGAGAAAATGCCGCCAATGCCAGGCGGTGGTGGGATGGAAGGGATGTACTAAAAGGGACCAAGAATTCTAGACTGGTGCAAGTGTAAACTGCTATTGGTGCCCATATCAGGGAATTGTAGCTGCGGCAGTAGCCGCAGCTACGTCTTTTTTTAATGTTGAATCCAGTGTACAATGGGTGCTGCCACGAGGGAGGGCAGATTGGATCAACTTGTGCTCAAAGAGAACGAGCTGGTGCTGGTCAGCGATGAGTTGGGAGACATACCCGAGGGACGGCGCCGGCTTGGCCTGTACTATCGCGATACGCGTTACCTCTCCATCTTCGACCTGACCATCAACAGTCAGAAGCCGCGACTTATGGCCTCCTCGAGCCAGCAAAACTATGCCTGCGATATTCAACTGGCTAGCCCCACCATAGAGCTCCCCAATGGCAACGCTGCTCTGGCGCGGACAATTAGCATCCACCGCAGCCGCTTCCTTAAAGATGGGCTACAGGAGCGCATCACCATACATAACTACAATCCATTCCCAGTGCCCTTGGAGCTGACATTAGTCTTCGGCAGTGATTTCTGGGACATCTTCGAGGTCAGAGGACTTGAGCGAGAGAAACGAGGCACCATCTCCCAACCTGTGTTTGCCGATTCCCGCCTAAACTTTAGCTATTCGGGTCTCGATGGGCTAAAGCGGAGCACTGAGATCGTCTTTGACACCACGCCCTCCAAGGGGGAAGTAGAAGGGGCTACTCGCCTCTTGGTGCAGAGACCCAGCACCTTCCTTCCTGAGGCCACGGATGTAGTCAAGATGACTCTCGTTCGCCCTCCAAGTGCCATGGTGACCTGGAATCTAAATCTGGAACCGATGAAGCCTCTCTCTCTCTCCTTCCATATCTTCGTCGCTGAGGGCGAGCCTGTCACCGAGGTTACCCCCTTCGAACACGGGCTTACGGGACTACGCCAGTCTTATCAAGATTGGCTCGGCCAGTGTACCAAGATAGACACCGACAACCAGTTGTTCAACCGCCTTCTGGAACGCAGCATCCTCGACCTGCGCCTGCTCCTGGAGCAAACCCCAGAGGGGCTAGTTCCTGCTGCCGGGATACCATGGTTTTGCTGTGTCTTTGGCCCCGATAGCTTAATTACCTCTTTGCAAACACTGATGCTCAATCCCAATATAGCAATCCATACTCTGCGCCATCTGGCGAAACATCAGGGAACCAAAGTCGATCCCTGGCGCGACGAGGAGCCTGGAAAGATTGTCCACGAGATGCGTAAAGGAGAGCTGGCGAGACTAGGGGAGATACCACACTCTGCCTACTATGGCAGCGTTGATGCAACCCCCCTGTTCCTCATCCTTTTCGCCGAGACTATGAAGTGGCTTGATGACGATGACCTGTTCCGCGAGATACTCCCCGCAGCCAAGCTCGCCCTAGAATGGATGAATCGCTACGGTGACATTGACGGAGATGGCTATCTGGAATACCTCAGCCGCTCAACAGGGGGAATAGGGGATCAGGGGTGGAGGGACAGCCGGGGAGCAATATCCTACCACGATGGCACAGCGGTAGCTCCACCTGTAGCCCTAGTTGAGGTTCAGGGATACGCCTATAGAGCGATGAAGGAGATGGCGGTGCTGCTCGAGAGGAAAGGCGAAACCGAACTTGCCCGCAGCTTGACCCAGCGGGCACGAGCCCTGAAAGAAAGCTTCAACCGCGACTTTTGGCTAGAAGAGCAGCGCTACTTCGCCCACGCGCTCGATTCCCAGAAAAAAGCGGCGCAAACCGTGAGCTCAAATGTAGGGCACTGCCTTTTTTGCGACATTATCGATGAGGAGAAGGCGAAATATGTGGTCACCCGTCTCACCAGCGCCGAGATGGCTTGCGGCTGGGGCATCCGTACCTTGAGCAGCAGAGCCCTCAGGTTCAACCCAATGAGCTACCGCAATGGGAGTGTATGGCCCCATGATAACTCACTCATCGTTGCCGGCATGAAACGCTATGGTTACCATTGGGAGGTCGAGGAGATAACATCCCAACTCTTCGACGCCAGCGCATTCTTCAGCTACAACCGCCTCCCTGAGTTGTTTGGGGGATTCCAGCGCAACACAGAGGCATACTCCATTCCTGCAGTGTACCCGGCTAGTTGTAGCCCCCAGGGCTGGGCGTCAGGCAGTGCCTTTTTACTCTTTCAATCGATGCTCGGCCTTCAAGTAGATGCCGCTGCTAAACGCATTTACCTGAGCCCCAGGCTGCCCAACTGGCTCCAGCACGCCTCGGTGCAGAACCTTCGCATAGGCAAGAAGACGCTAAACCTTCACTTTGACCGCCGCACCCATGAAGAGGACACTCGATTCGAGATAAGCCAGAATGTGGCTGGAGTCGAGGTCGTAATTCCACCGCGTTGAATTCAGCCAAAGCTCGTTGACTGAGGGTTATTCCTCCCGACAGCCCTAAAGCTTAAGTAGCCTTTCCAGACGTCTCTCTTTGAGAGAAGGCCCAACCAAAGCAAGACAAAGCTTGTTGGGAAGAAACAACTCTCGCGCTACCCGCTGCAAGTCGCTAGCGGTAATAGCATCTAATATCGAAATCACCTCATCCACAGTGCGGATATGTCCCATAAGCAGTTCCTGCCCCCCTATCCACCCAGCTACGTTGCGTGTATCCTCCATGCGTAGCATGAGACGCCCCTTCCCCAGTTCCTTAGCCTTAATAACCTCAGCCTCTGACACCTGATCTTCTCTTAGCTTCACCAACTCCATTAGAATAGCTTCGATAGTGTCCTCAACCCTCTTCGGGTCGACCCCGGCGCAGATATTGACCGAGCCCGAATCATGGAAATGGCTGGCATGGCTATGGATCTCGTAAGCAAGTCCTCGTCGCTCACGGATTTCCAGGAAAAGACGACTGCTCATCCCTTCGCCTAGGATCAAGTTCAGGAGATCGAGTATAAAGCGATCGGGATGCATGTGCGATATTCCGCGCACTGCCAGGCAGAGGTGCGCTTGCTCCGTCTTTCGTTGCTCGACTACAAGGCGGGATGCGTCCTGATCGTTATCCGCAGGGAACCAGGACCCAGGCACCCCATCAGGCCAGTCACCAAGAACTGCCATTACTGAGTCAACCACCTCATTATGACTGATGTCGCCAGCTACGCCGACCACAGTATTACTGGGAAGGTAGTGGGTAGATAGGTAGTCGAGGACCATATTGCGAGCGATGGCGGCAACCGTTTCCTTGGTCCCGGCAACATCACGTCCTAGGGGTTGGGCTGGCCATATCACCTCGTCGATGAGCATATCCACACGGCTCTGGGGGGAATCCATGCACATATTCAATTCCTCGATAATGACCTTACGTTCGTTCTCCATATCCACAGGCTCGCATTTGGAGTTACGAAGCATGTCCACAAGCAAATCTAAAGCCAGCAAGAAGTGAGGGCGAGCGACTTTGACCCAGTAGACCGTCAATTCTTTGTCCGTTCCCCCATTGAGGATACCTCCAACGCCATCGATTGTCTCTGACAGCTCCTTCGCTGTAGGCCGTCGTTCTGTCCCTTTAAAGCAAAGGTGCTCCATGAAATGGGATAACCCCGCTTGCTCTGCCATCTCATATCTTGACCCAGTCCCGATAAAGATGCAGATACAGACCGATCGGGTATGAGGCATAGCGCCAGAGACTATTCGCAGGCTGTTATCCAGGACCGTCTTTTGATACACAGGTCCCCTCACTTCCTATATACGACGCCACGAATACTTACACATAGTATATAGGGAAATTCTAAATACTAATTTCGAAGCTCTAAACAAATTCAAGTTTGACCATACAGCTAACCCCATTCAGCAACCAGATAGCATAATGCCCTCAAGTAGCGTCGTGACTCCTGTCACGACGAAGAATTCGTTGCCCCTCGGAGTGGCAACGCTACGCTTGAACTTTGAATTGTCATTTTGCCCTCTTATCTTTGAGTTTTGACATTGTTTAGTCTTCGACCCTAAGGAGTCCAGGCCCGAAGGGGATTTCGTGCTTCGGACCTTCGGTGAGCTCAGGTCGAATCCGATTTGATGCTTAATTAACAGTTCATGCGCGACTATTTAACGCGTTTTAAAGGAGAATAGAATGGGGCTTTGCGCCCCACTGCCAACATTCTAATGAGGTCATGGGTTTCTGTCAAACCATCCGATGAGATTATTCAGCACACTGAAAAGGAACATTTTTGGCAGGATTGTCACGCAGGCTGGGTGCCCTGCTGGAAGCCCTAGCCTTTCGGCTGAGGTCCTTTGGCAACTTAGAACGGTCGCCGTCTGCCCCCGCCTGACCGGCCACCTCCACCGCCACCATAGGGCCTGTTGTCCCTTCCGCCTTCACGGGGAGGGCGTGCCTCACTGATATCCAGCGTGCGCCCTGCCAACTCCTTCATGTTGAGACCTTCGATGGCCGCTCGAGCTTCGGCGTTGTCTGACATCTCTACGAACCCAAAGCCTCTGGATACGCCGCTGTGCCTGTCCGTGATGATCCTGACTGCTGCAACTTGCCCAAATGGTTCAAAGGCTCGTCGCAACTCTTCTTCAGTGAGTTCACGCGCTAGATTGCCGACATGGATATTCAAATTGCCCCCTTCTTTAGTCAAAAGCCCAATTAGCATATCAGTGTAGATGAAACGTCAGCTTTTAGTGCCAGGAACATTATGCTGTACCTTGCTAGACTTGTTGCACCAGGCCTTTTGATTCATCAATGGGCTCCATGAACGGGGAAACTGCTTGCTAGCTCCGCACTTCTTACAAACCCCCATATTTCTCCCGTCTATTAACCAGTGATGAATACAGTCGTTGCAATCGTCATAATGAACTGTCTCGCTCTCATTCCCCATCTCAACCCCCCTTAAGTAAAATAGAAAAACTGTTGTAAATTACTGCCATCGGTTATCTTTCAAATAAACTCAAGATCCCTTTAAGGGTGAGCGCGTAAAAGTGGTGAAAATGAAGAATATGTCGGGATACACATTGCATGATTGGTAATAAAGAGAAATCGGGCACCATTCCCACGTGCCCGTTCTCCTAATCGTGTTTCCTTGCGGCAATGCTCTGCCAACAGTGGCTCACTGCTCAGATATCTATCGCCTTGCAGGGGAGTAGCAGTCCGAGCAGTAAACGGGTCTCCCGTCGCGTGGCTCGAACGGTACTTCGCAGTCTTTGCCGCACGAGGCGCAGACGGCCGGATGCATTTGCCTCTGCCGGTAGCCTCCGCCACCGCCACCGTACCCACCACTGCCACCACCGCGCTGTTGTTTTCTGGCTGCCCGGCAGTCAGTACAGCGCCCTGGCTCATTGGTGAAGCCCTTGGCAGCGAAGAACTCCTGCTCGGAAGCGCTAAAGGTGAAGCTTGTGCCGCAATCCAAGCAAGTGAGGGTTTTGTCCGTGTAGCTCATGGATGACCTCCTTTCTTTACTACCTGATTTGGGTTTGATCATCCATGGCCTGGGGAATGCCTGGCTAATAGAACAGGTCGGGGAATAGCAAACTTATAACAGGTTTCTAAAACCATGATACCACACAGTCGGAGTTTGTCAAGCTGACCAGTGTTGCGATAGGGAGTCCTTCTGGAGCAGCACTGCTCGAAAAAAGGAAGAATGGATTTTGTCATCGCCTGAGCAGTCTGCCTAGAGTCTTATGCCTTAGAGCCCTTAGGACGGAGTCTCCGTGCCAATCGAAAGAGAAATCCGGAGACTGGAGCAACTCCTCATGAATATTGTTTGAATGAATAAGATCGAATATGCGCTCGATTTGGCTGTCGCTCAGCTTCTCATATAATCTTCTGGCCAGGTACCCTATCTGCAGCTCCCTGGCCAGCATTCTTTTCCAGGCCCGCTCATAGCGAGCCAATCTTTTCGCTGAGAGATCATCTGCGCATAGCGCCTCATGGACAGTATCAGCAGCCATATCAGCACAGAGCAGCCCGTAGTAAATCCCACCGCCCGTAGTGGGCTTAACATGGCCCGCCGCGTCGCCAACAACCACAAGCCGTTCTCTATAGGTTTTGCGCAGCGGCGTTAGTGGAATGCCCCCATAAGTGGGCTCAGCCTCAGGGGAAGCTATCTTGCCCTCAACAAAGAGCCTTGAAAGAAGATTCTTCAGATACCATCCTGGGCTGCGCCGTGTAAGGAGGCCCGCCAGCGCCTTGCCTGATGAAGTAGGAACAAGCCAGGCAAAAAAGCCTGGGGCTATACTCTGACCGAAATAGACCTCGACTTCGTCCAAACCCTTAGCATCCACTTCCGCCTGGGCTCCTAGAACGAAGTCACCGATTTTCCCTAACCCTAACCTTTTGGGCAGTGAGACTCCAAATCCACTGCTAATAACTACGACTTTGGCGTCGAAATTGGTCATCCTCCCACCATACGCAACCTCTGCCCTAACACAGTGACCCGCCAAAGCGATATCATCCACTCGAGCTGACAAAAGGTAATCTGCCCCCTCATCTTGCGCTCGGCGAGACAGAGCACCATCAAAAGCAGCACGATCGATCACATAGGCTTGGACTGTTTCCTTCCGCAGGCTGAGCAACTTTCCCGAGGGAGAAAAGAATTTAGCAGAACTTGCTTGAGTTAAAATAGCATTATTGGCAATGGGGAACCGATCAAAGCACTCCTTACCCACAATGCCGGTGCAACAGACCGCGTCGCCTACCTTTGGGCGCTGTTCAAAGACGATCACCCGATGTCCCAGTTTAGCAAGCCTGTAGGCAAGGTAACTGCCTGCAGGCCCTGCTCCCACTACCATTGCATCGTATAACTCAGCCAACTTTTGCAAATCCCATTTTATTATCAGAGCTTTAGTTTATGCTAGCACCAAAGAAGCTCCGATTCAAGAGAGCGCCAAGGCTTGTCTTTATCGCCGAAGCTGGTTATACTTTGTACCAGTTATAAAAAGAATTCCTCACAATTCTCCCCTGGCGGGAGGGAGGGATTTAAGCGAAGATTCTTGCCGGATACTAATAAGTCTGGAGGAGTAAACCAATGCCGCCTTACGCCTTTTTCCAGAATCAGTTCGTTCCTCTCTCAAAAGCAAAGATAGGCATCATGACTCACGCCTTTCACTACGGGACCGCCTGCTTTGAAGGAATTCGGGGGAACTGGAACCCTGAGGAGGAGCAGATATATATCTTCCGCTGCCCGGAACACTACCAAAGGCTGCTCAACAGTTGCAAGTTGCTCAACATCGGTCTTCCTTACACCATAGATAAACTTTGCCAACTAACCATCGAGCTTGTCCAGAAGTCAGGATATCGAGAGGATGTCTATATACGCCCACTGGCCTACAAGAGCTCAGAAGCTCTGGGAGTCAGACTGCATGACCTCGAAGACAGCTTTCTGATAATGGTTACAACATTCGGGCCCTACTTAGACACTGCGAAGGGCATCAAATGTTCTGTTTCATCCTGGCGAAGGATCGACGACAATATGATACCCCCACGGGGAAAGATCACTGGACTTTATGTAAATAACGCACTGGCAAAAACCGAGGCTATCAAAAATGGCTTCGACGAGGCCATCATGCTTACCTCCGATGGTCATGTGTCCGAAGGTAGTGGCGAGAACATCTTCCTGGTCATTGATGGACAGTTGGTTACACCCTCCCCCCATGATAGGATCCTCATGGGAATCACCAGGGACACCGTCATACAACTGGCTAAGAACGAGCTGGGCATAGAGACCGTAGAAAGGCATGTTGACCGCAGTGAGCTGTATTTGGCCGAGGAGTGTTTCTTAACAGGCACAGCGGCTCACATAACGCCAGTGGTTGAGATCGACCACCGCAAGGTAGGGGAAGGCACCATAGGAAAGCTAACCAAAGAACTACAAAAGCTCTATTTCGACGTGGAGTGCGGCAAGAACAAGAAGTATCTCCACTGGTGCACCCCAGCCTACGCGAAGATGGTCAGAGCCTGAAAACCCGATCGAGGGCAGTATAGATCCATTAGCTATATTCGCGTCTATAGCCAGCTATTTCCTCACTGCCAGGCGTCTGCTTCAGGAATTTGAGAATGGCACTGCAGAGCGCGTCAAACCCTTCGATGAACTCAGGACAGGCCGTTGAACTCTCACTAATAGCGCCCACCTATAACGAGAAGGAAAACATAACCCCTCTGGTAGAGAGAGTACATAAAGCCCTATCGAAATACAGCTATGAGCTCATCGTTGTTGACGACAACAGCCCCGATGGCACCTCAGACCTAGCGAAGAGTCTCTCATCACAGTACCCCCTCAAAGTGATCGTGCGCACGAGCGAGCGTGGTTTGGCTTCGGCAGTGGTTGCAGGATTTAACCAGGCGAGGGGAGATGTCTTGGGGGTGATAGACGCCGACCTGCAGCACCCGCCAGAAGCAATTCCTGCTCTGTTAGAAGCTATTAGAGGAGGAGCGGATGTAGCGATCGCAAGTCGCTACGTTGAAGGTGGTAGCATCGAAGGCTGGAGCACGAAGAGAGAGTTCATCTCCAAAGGCGCAAAGGTCCTCGCAACCATTCTATTGCCCTCAACCAGAGAAATTAAGGACCCCCTTGCAGGCTTTTTCTTGTTCAAGAGGAAGGTCATAGATGGCGCGGTGCTCACCCCCACCGGATACAAGATCTTGCTGGAGGTGTTGGTCAGAGGAAATGCCAGCCATGTAGCGGAAGTCCCTTACACCTTCAAAGAGAGGGAAAGGGGGAAGAGTAGTCTAACCTTCAGGGAGGAGCTGAACTTCCTCAAGCACCTTTCTCGTCTGGCATGGTCTGACGGCGATGTAAAGAGATTCCTCAAGTTCTGCGTTGTCGGAACAACTGGATTCGGTGTCAACGTGGGGGTGTTCTGGCTCCTTACCAGGATAGCTGGCCTACGCGAACCCTTGGACCTTGTAGCGCTCATCGTCGCCCTGGAGATTTCCATATTGTCCAATTTCGCTCTAAATGATCTCTGGACTTTCAGGGATAAGAGAACAGGCGGCCTCAAAGCTCTGTTAGTTCGCGCCGTTAAGTTCAATATGGTAAGCGCAGGCGCAGTAGCTATTTACTACGCTATATATACTCCGCTCACCCGCCTCTTGGAGGTATACGACCTCTTAGCCTTACTCTGTGCCGTTTTCGTCGGTTTGGTATGGAATTTCGGGGTGAACTTTCTGTGGACGTGGAGAGTAAGAGCCCCCGAGGAGGGTTTACACCAACAAAGCCTGAAGTAAGAGGAATAACTATATGGCTCTGGATTATTTTCTGCTGGTCTTCATGGCATCTTTCGGTGTATACCAAATAGCATCGATCCCCGCCAAGCTAGAGGGCCTGTGGTTGTTTAGATTCTCAAAGGTCCAATATATCTTCGGCGTCCTGGCGATTGTTGGCGCATTTGGATGGTTTTTTACCGACGAGGAACGTAACGTACAGCACACTGTGGAGGGAACTGAGCAGCTCGGGTTATTCCTCGCCGCTATCGTTTCAGCATATGTGGTCACCGCAATCCTGTCTTCCATAATCCAAGCAAGATTCGGCTTCCCAAAGGACACCCCTATAAAAGGGAAACAACACGAACAAGGAGTGGAAACGCTGAAGAGCACAACTGTCTTCGGTGGTATCGTCAGCAGTCTGAGGAACAAAAGGGAGGACAAGGGCTAATGCCGCCACTTGCCGGCTGGACGTTATGGATAACGGGATTCGTGGGTAAAGTGCCCGCTCTCGATCATGTGATGAGTCTTCTAGTCAGCGACTTCTTCATTCCCGTGTTAATAGGTCTCATCATGCTCGGCCTCTGGGCAGGGCACTCCGACCCCACGCGGCGAGAGCATCTTCAGAGAACCGTCATGAACGCCTCTGTTGCCATAGGGATATCCACACTCGTTGTGCATATTATTAACTTCGCTGACCATTTTTGGCTCCGGCCCTTCCTGGTCGATGACAGCGCTATACGGGAGAGCGCAATACATGCTGCTCAAACTGTTTTCTATTTGCCCCACGACCCCTCATTCCCCAGCAATGCAGCCACAATAGCTTTCGCCGCCGCCACTGGCGTCTGGCTTGGCAATCACAAGGCGGGTGTTGTTCTCTACAGCCTGGCCTTTATCTGGGCCTTTGCACGATTCTATGCCGGGATACACTTCTTCGTCGACCTCGCTGCCGGAGCCACCATCGGCGTACTCACAGGCTTATTCATTAGCAAGGTTTTTATGCCTAGAACCGAGCCCATTCCCACATTGGCTCTGAGGCTGGCAAGATTTCTATATATCGCGTGAGGCAGCCAGAAAAGGGAAGCTAAGTAAGCATATCCTAGTGGATGAAATGGCAGAGCAGGGTCGAATGCTGCCGGCGTCGCTTCAGGAGAGTGCGGCTGCTTGGCAAAGCTGGCCTTGGGCTAGTCGCAGGTCTTGACAAGCAGCGACCATGGGTCTTAACATACTCACAATGTTTCGTAACAGACATGGCTGCAAGAAGAAGGCTATCACGGTGGAATGGCTAACACACCTGGTAACGGCACCTGTTGTCCCCGCTGCCTTCTTTTGGCCCTTCCCTGAGACAGCTGATGCCCAGTACCTAATGCAAAGCGGACAAATATGAAAAAGCTGTTTGTTGTTCACCCACTATTGTTTGCGTGGTTTCCAATATTGGCCCTTTATTCTTACAACGTAGCGGAGGTTGCACCCTCTGAGATTGTGCTGCCAACGGCAATCATGCTGGGCTGGGCGCTTGTGTCGCTATTTCTGTGGGGGCTGGTACTTAGAAATCTCAAGAAAGCCGGGCTAATCGTGTCCGCCTTCATGATTCTGTTCTTTTCCTACGGGTATGTTGCCAATGCGGTGGAAGGCTGGGGCGCTATTTGGAAAGTTCTACTCCCTATCTGGGGTATCCTCATCATTGGCAGTGTCGTTTTCGCTATAAAGACGCGCAGAGATTTACACAGGCTGACGAGTATTCTAAACATAGCGGCTATTACCCTAGTGATCATCCCCTCAATTAACATCGTGGTTCACGAGGTAAGGGCTGCTTCGCACCAAATCGAGAAGTCAGAAATCGTAGATACGAATGCAGTCGATCTGGGAGAGACACATACCCTTCCAGATATCTACTATATTATTCTGGATAGATATGCAAGTGCGAGCACACTTGAAGAGGTGTACGGCTTCGACAACAGTGAGTTTTACGATTACCTATCCGGCAAGGGATTCTATGTTGCGTCCGAAAGCGTGTCCAACTATATGAAGACACGATCATCTCTAGCATCGTCTTTAAACATGCAACATATCAATTACCTCAGTGAGGAGTTGGGCGAGGAGTTTACTGACCTGGGGCCAATCTATGCGATGCTGGAAGATTATGAAGTCTCGCGTTTTTTGAGAGCGAAAGGATATACCTACTTACATTTGGGCGGCACGTTTGAGCCAACAAGGACGAACGACTACGCTGATATGAATATTACCTATGGGGAATCACCCGAATTCATGGTGACTCTATTCAAATCGACGATGCTGCATCCCGTGCTGGAGGACAACCGACTAGGGATGTGGCTGGAGGAACTACCTGCCTGGCTGATATCACCCTTTGTGGATGGCCGCCGCGTAGACAAATGGGAAGGGATACTCTATGAATTTGACGAAGTGGGTGAAGTACCGGCTATGGAAGAGCCTACTTTCGTTTTTGCTCATCTGTTTGTTCCCCACAAGCCATATGTGTTCGATAGAGACGGTAATTACGTCAGCCTGGAGGAAGAGGAAGAGATGGGTAAGATTGCTGGCTACGTCGATCAGCTAATCTTCACCAACAAGAAGGTCATGGGACTTATCGATGAAATACTGTCCACTTCAGAAGTGCCCCCGATTATCATTCTGCAGGCGGACGAAGGTCCTTGGCCAGAAAGATACGAGCGTGATGAGTACTATTTCAAGTGGGAGCAGGCAACCGACGCGGAACTTAAGCAGAAGATGAGGATACTGAACGCTTACTACTTGCCCAACGTAGATTACGAGAGGTACCTGTATCCGTCGATAACACCGGTGAATTCCTTTCGACTAGTTTTCAACCTTTACTTTGATACTGAGTTTGATTTGTTGGACGATAGGAGCTACGCTATTCACTCGCACAAGTACCCGTATAAGTTCCTTGACGTAACTGAGAGACTAAGACACGATTGACGACAAAGGGCATCGTCGGAGCGCGCATGTTCCCCATTTGGAATAGGGCACGCTTTGCTTCAGCTTCTAAGGCTTTCCCTGAGACTCTGCCTTAGAGGCAGTGATTAGCTCCTTGTACTTCTTCCGGCATTTATCCTGGCTAAGGTGGAGCCCGCAGAGGTTGCAGGGCCCACTGCTGCAACTGGGCGTTTCCCGCCCCAGCCTGGTGCGCTCGAACTCCCTCTTGAGAAAGCCAGGGTCGATCCCGGTATCTATATGAGCCCAGGGCAATACCTCATCCAGTGAGCGCTCCCTGCACGCATAGGAATAAGGATCGAGACCACATTCACTAAAAGCGTTCTGCCATTTCTCGTAGCTGTAATGCTCGCTCCAGGCATCGAACTTGGCTCCCCGTTGCCACGCGCTTTGGATCACCCTGGCCAAGCGCCGATCACCGCGTGATAACACCCCTTCAAGCAAACTCACTTCGGGGTCCTGCCATGACAGGTGAACCCCCCCTTTTCTCAATCCAGCCCTGAGCACCTGCTGTCTCTCAGCCAGCTCCTGCTGAGAGGCCTGAGCCACCCACTGAAAGGGAGTATGAGGCTTGGGGACAAAGGTAGAGGCGTTGACCCTTACGTTAATTCTCCCCTTACCTGTATTCTTTATTTTGCGCACTAGAGAGACTATGCCCTCTATGTCACTGAGGGTCTCGGTGGGCAGACCGATCATGAAGTAAAGCTTGATGCTTCTCCAACCCCGCTCCCAGGCAGTCTCGATAGTTTGCAGTATACCCTCCTCGGAAATGCCTTTGTTAATCACACGGCGCAGGCCCTCCGTCCCTGCCTCTGGGGCAAAGGTGAAACCCGATTTCTTTCCATCCTGAAAGGAGTCGGCCAGCGCCACCGAGAATGTATCGAGACGCAGGCTGGGCAGCGACAATATGAGCTTGTCTCCCCTGTGCCTGCGCGACAGTGTATTGACCAGATCTGAGATGCCCGGGTAGTCGCTGGTGCTCAGGGAAAGTAGTGAGATCTCGTCATAGCCGCAGTTCTTCACCAGCTCATCCACCGCCTTGACCACTTCCTCCTGAGTTCGCTCCCTCACCGGGCGGTAGATCATTCCTGCCTGACAGAAGCGGCACCCCTGATGGCAGCCGCGCTGGATCTCGACCGCAGCCCGGTCATGGACCACTTGAAGGTAGGGCACAATAGGTCGAGTCAGCGTTGGGGGCAGCTTATCCACAATACGCCGCTCGATGATAGGCTTCGCCTCGGCAACTATAGGTCTTACTGAAGCCACGGTACCATCGGAATGATAGTCGACCTTGTAGAAGCTGGGTACATAGATGCCCGGTATTTGGGCTGCTTCTCGCAATAGCTCCTGCTTCCGCCCTGCCCCCTCCCTTTTCCACCTCCGAAACACGTCTAGAAGCTCCAGAACCACCTCTTCGCCCTCACCAATGACGAAAAGGTCAATGAACTCCGCCATCGGCTCGGGATTAAAGGCGCAAACCCCCCCGGCGATCACCAGTGGCAACGAGTCGCCCCTTTCAGCAGCCAGAACTGGTATCCCTGCCAGGTCAAGCAGATTAAGCACATTGCCGTAGGTCAGCTCATAGCCTAGTGAGAAGCCGAAGATATCGAACTCCTTAACCGGCTGCTTTGACTCCAGGCTAAAAAGAGGCATGCCCTCATGGCGCATCTCAGCCTCCATATCCACCCAGGGAGCGAAGACCCGCTCTGCAAGCACATCGGGCTGCTGGTTCAGCAGGTCGTAGATGATGGCCAGCCCCAAATTGGACATGCCAATCTCATAGAGGTCGGGATAGGAGACAACAACGCGTATCTCAGTCGACTCCCAGTCCTTGATCACGCTGTTCCATTCCCCGCCGGTATAACGGGCGGGCTTGGTTACCCTATACAAAACGCCATCCAGATCAACCATTGCGAGCCTCAAAGGGGCAATGTTATTATAGCTTCGCCTCCTTCCCGATGCAACTTGAGGACACGGCAAATGTCCAGCTATCAGCACTCAGCATTCAGCCTTGGAAAGGTTCTAAGTTCTACGCTCTAGGTTAACCTTGAACTTAGAACCTAGAACCTAGAACCCTAAAAACTCGAACAGGGTCGCAGCTTTCGGGTCTTGCTGAGAACTGAGAGCTGACGGCTGAACGCTTACAGGACACGAGGGGCTTGACTTCCCCCACTTCAAGGCTTAGTCTAAAGTTGCGATGAGCTCCCAAGAGCCGGACAAGCCCCTTGAGCAGGCGGAAGACCTGACAATCGCAGATGAAGTAGATGAAACGCAGGTTGCTCAACCAGGGGCAAGGTTCTGGAGCAGAAAGCAGCTCAAGTACGTAGTGCTGCTGATAGCCGGCGCTCTGGCCATGATACTGGTGAGCATACTCATCCAGAGGCCCACCCACCCCCAGGAGTACATTGAGACCTCAGGCTATACTGGCGTATTCCTTATGGCCGTCATTGGCAGCGCCTCCCCGATCTGGCCCCTGCCCGGCTCGTGGGCAGCCTTTATTGCGGCCGGGGTAGGACTGAATCCATTCCTGGTGGGACTGGCAGCGGGTATGGGTGAACCTATAGGAGAGCTCTCAGGCTATACCGCGGGCTACGGCGGGCAGATAGCGATCAATAGATGGAAGAGGTATGCTCAAATAGAGAACTGGATGAGGAGATATGGTGGCCCCACCATATTCATTGTCTCCGCGATACCCAACTTCTTCACAAAGCTAGCCACCATCGCTGCGGGGTCTCTTCGCTATCCCTTGTGGAGGTTCTTCATCTACTGCTGGGCGGGAAAGACTGTCAAGTCCCTGGGGTTTGCCTTCGCCGGCGCCGGGCTTTTCGACTGGGTTAAGGCGCTCTTCTTCTAGCGCATCTCTCGGTCACCTAGTCACCTTTCGATACCCCCCACGCACATTTGCCCCTGAAACCTAGTTGCTGTAAAATCATGTCAGCATTTCTTTTACGAGGATAAATAAATGGAGATATTGCTCATATCGCTGGTTCTGGCGCTGGTGGTGGTCGTTGTGTTCCTGCTTCTCAGGCCGAGAAAGGTGGAGGTCCCCGCCATAGAGGACCTGGAGAAAAAGCTCCGCTTCGCCCTGGCCTCCGCGGACTCGGTAAAGCAAGTCCAGGAGGTCCTGGAGGACCTGCCCAGCGACCTCTTGCAATCGATAACGAGGAGTCTGGGCAAGAGGACCGGGAAGCTGAACGAGCTGATGGCCACCTTCGAGCTGACTAAATACGACAGGCTCTTCTATTTGGGGGAGCCCATCGACTTCGTGGGGATTAAGTATGATGAGGGCGTGGACTTCATCGAGGTGAAGACCGGCAGGTTCCGCTTGACCGAGGATGAGAGGAAGCTGAGGGAGCTTATCGAGGCCGGGCGGGTGAACTATGTCCCGCTGATGGTTGAGCGCATCGGCATCGCCGAAGAGGTGGAAACGGGGGAATAGAGGGGAGGTGAGCAATGAAGAATGTAACGCGCCAAAAACCTACAGTTGCTCAGGTTGTAAGCCATCCGATTGCACAAGGGACAGTCTGGTTTCTTTTTGGTCTAGCAGCACTTGCTGTTAAGAACGGCACAATCGATGTATTCGGGTGGTTCCAGTTCACCATACCCCTCGCGTTCTTTAGCATATATGCAGGATTCGCATTCTTCTTATTTGTTATTTTCTTGGTAGCAACCCGTAGTGAGAAAGTGGAATCATATGTTGAGGACTTTCTGAGAACTCGCCCATCCTCGGCACTTAGATATGTATGGTATCCATTCGTCTCTGTGTATGTAATAACGTATTTGGCTGCTTTCCTGGTAGTCTTCTCCATAGGACTAGTGTTAGGTGTAGTCTCAATTCAGTATGATTATTTAAGGGTCCCCTTTTTAATTGGAGGAATGGTGTGGTTAGTGATGATTGGTTTCCAGAATATCCACCCGCTCAATTGGCTAAAACCAAAACGCGTCACTACAGATACAGCTGCAGCCATCTCATCAAGAAGACCTTCTTCAGATGGTTCGGATTTCTTTCAAAATGACGATCCGCTAGAGAATCCATCTTGGGATAGGCTTGGCAGACATTCTTTTTCTCAAATGGTTGCCCAATCCATTGCCGCCAGAAAGGACCCTAGCAGTTATGTCGTTGGCATATACGGAGAATGGGGACAAGGCAAAACTACAGTGATCAATTTCATCGAGCGTGAGCTTGAGAATAATTCAACAGTGGTCTGCGTCCGCTTTGACCCGTGGTACTTCGAAGACCAAGAGACCATGCTTCGCAATTTTTTCCGAACGTTAGCCGAAGCCCTAGGCAGTAGCATTTATACCCAGACGGAAGATATTGGCAAATGGCTGCAACAATACATGGCTATCATTGCTCCAGTCTCATTGTCTCTTGGGCCTCTACAGTTTTCTCCGGGCAAGATTGCCAAGGAAGTCGGCGAGACTCTTAGCTCATCGAACATAACCGAACTGCGAAAGCGTATTGAAAACAGTTTTATCGGTCAGAGGAAGCGTATTGTTATCATGGTTGATGATATTGACAGACTAGATAACTCTGAGATTCAGACAGTATTCAAACTTATCAAGCTGTGCGCCGATTTTCCATATACTACCTACGTTGTTGCCTTAGACGAAGACAGAGTTGCTTCAGCATTACAAGAAAGATACGGCTCTGCAGATAGCGAAGGCGGGAGAAGCTTTATAGAGAAAATCATTCAGCTTCCGCTTAACCTACCCAAGGCTGACACGATATCCCTGCGCAAGATCTGTCTTGAAGGGGTAGACAAGGCCTTAGGTGAAGCGAACATTCAACTGAGTGAAGAAACGGGAACAGCTTTCGCCATGCATTTCGTCAATGGTCTTGAGATTCGGGTTCAAACTCCAAGAATGGCAAAACGCTACGGCATGGATCTGTCATTTTCCCTGCCTATCTTGAAGAATGAAGTTAATACCGTGGACTTTATGCTTGTCGAGGGTCTAAGATTATTCTACCCGCATCTATATGATACCGTTCAACGCAATCCAGACGTGTTTCTTGGTTCCTATTCAGCAGGCTCTGCTAGTGATGAAGCTGCCAAAGGCCGTCGTTTAGATATTATAAACAACGGTCTTGAGGGATTAACCGATAATGAGAAGGATTCAGCAAAGAATCTCATTAAGGCCCTTTTCCCACGCACGGAAGCAATATTCTCGAACGTCACATATGGAGGGGAATGGGAAAAGACCTGGGACGATGAACAGCGCGTTGCCTCCTCAAAGTATTTCCAGCGCTTCTTCTCATATACCATCCCAGAGGGAGATATTTCAGACGCTGAAATTGCTTCATTGCTCGGTACAGCCGGAACACAAAGTGTGTCAGAAATAGCATCTAACTGGCGACATGCAATTACCGCGCAGAACGTTGAAATGGTAGTACACAAACTAAGAACTAAGGAGGACAAACTAGACGCATCAACATCTTCTAAGCTCGCTCTTGCGTTGGCTTCTCTGGGAGATGTTTTCCCCAACCCTAGTATTCCCTTTTCGTTTACGAACCCATTTCACCAAGCCGCTATTCTCATTGCACATTTAGTTAAGAACGTGCCCGAGGGTGAACAGAGATTGAGCCTCGGCAAAGCCATATTGCAGGGGGCTGAACCGGTTACTTTTGCTGCGGAATGCCTTGTTTACATGAGAACCTCCGACGAAAAGGACCAGACAACGCGGATATTCTCTAAAGATGAAGAACAGGTATTGGAGAAAATCATGGTGTCGAGAATTCGAGACGTGTCAGTTGACAACGTTCTTTATCGATATCTCCCCGAAGACTCTGCCTGGCTTTTCTCAATCTGGGCTATGTTTGGTTCTCAGGGCGAAACCGATCAACACTTAACCGAATCGTTTCAATCCAGTCCCGAGAATGTAGTTGAATTCCTTAGATGCTATTTGCCTACTTCTTGGGGTGTACAATCTATGCTGCCGCGGAAAGGTGAATTCACTCGGGAAAGTTATGATTCCATTGCGCGAGTAGTGAATCCTGACAATGTATTTGAGGCTCTCAAACAACTGTATGGTAAGGATTTAGAAAGGCTTGAACACAAAGAGATAGACCATTCACTCAACGAATATGTGGCGAAACAATTCGCATGTATCCATAGGGACAAGATGGCAGAAGGTAGGGCCGTAGAGGAACAGAACCATGAGACCCAGTGACCCAGCTTGGGGCATGGTTCTTGATGAGAGGTAAGCGCCATGCCATCGTTTAGAATCGTCTCCGACTTCGGACTCACCGGCGACCAGCCCCAGGCGGTGGACAAGCTCGTCGAGGGGCTCCAGAAGGGCTATGGCAAGCAGACGTTGCTCGGCGTGACCGGCAGCGGCAAGACGTTCACCATGGCCAACGTCATCGAGCGGGTGCAGCGCCCTACCCTGGTCATCGCCCACAACAAGACCCTGGCGGCACAGCTCTGCTCCGAGTTCAGGGACTTCTTCCCCGAAAGCGCCGTGGGGTATTTCGTCAGCTACTACGACTACTACCAGCCCGAGGCCTATATACCACGCACCGATACCTATATCGAGAAGGAAATCGATATCAACGAAGAGATCGATAAGCTGCGCCACGCTGCCACCCGCGCCCTCTTCATCAGACGCGACGTAGTCATCGTGGCGTCGGTATCCTGCATCTACGGCCTGGGAGCCCCTGACGAGTACTACAGCTTCGTGGTGAGCCTCTCAAAGGGGGAGAAACGGAACAGAGACCGTCTCCTCCGCCAGTTGGTCGACATGCAGTACGAACGCAACGACATCGACTTCACCCGCGGACGCTTCCGCATCCGAGGCGATACCCTGGAGATACAGCCCGCCTACGAGGAGCTAGCGGTGCGTATCCAGTTCTGGGGCGATGAGATCGAGCGCATTCTGGAAATCGACCCGCTCACCGGGGAGCTGCTCGCCGAGCGAGAACAGATAGATATATACCCCGCCAAGCACTTCGTAACCTCCTACGACAAGCTGATGGCCGCTATCGAGGACATAAAGGTCGAGCTGAAAGAGCGAGTCGCAGAACTGAAGAGCCTGGGCAAGCTGCTCGAGGCGCAAAGGCTTGAGGACCGTACCAACTACGACATCGAGATGCTGCGTGAGGCAGGCTATTGCACCGCGGTTGAGAACTACTCTCGCCACCTCGCCCGCCGCCCCCCGGGAAGCCGGCCGTGGACGCTTCTGGACTACTTCCCCGATGATTTCCTGCTCTTTGTCGATGAGTCACATATGGGCCTTCCACAGATCAGAGGCATGTACCACGGCGACCGCTCCCGCAAGGAGACTCTGGTGGAGTACGGCTTTCGCCTCCCCTCGGCTCTGGACAACCGGCCGTTGAACTTCGATGAGTTCGAAAGCCTGGTCAATCAGGTTATCTATGTGTCGGCTACCCCTGCACCTTATGAGTACCAACACAGCGCCCAGGTGGTGGAGCAGGTGGTCCGTCCCACCGGGCTCCTCGACCCCACCGTTGAGATCAACCCTACCCGGGGACAGATCGACGACCTCCTCGATCAAATCAAGACCCGAACCGACCGCGGCGAGCGCTGCCTGGTTACCACCCTGACCAAGAGAATGGCTGAGCATCTTGCCGAATACCTCAGGGAGATGGCTATAAAGACCCACTACCTGCACTCGGAGATCGACACCCTGGAGCGGGTAGAGATACTACGTGACCTCCGACTCGGCGTCTACGATGTGGTGGTGGGTATTAACCTTCTCCGCGAGGGTTTGGACCTGCCCGAGGTGAGCCTGGTTGCCATCCTCGATGCCGACAAAGAGGGATTCCTGAGGTCAGAGGGCGCGCTCATCCAGACCATGGGCCGTGCCGCCCGCCACATCGAGGGGCATGTTATAATGTACGCCGACACGGTGACCCACTCTATGCGCCGCGCCATAGACGAGACCAATCGCCGCCGCAATATTCAGCTGGTCTATAACCAGGAGCACGGCATCACCCCACAGGGCATTAGGAAAGCGATCAAAGGCATCACCGATCAGCTCAGGGCGGTAGCTGAGACCCGCGCTCCGTACACCGTGGATACAGCCATTCCTAAAGATGAGATCACCCGCCTGATTAAGCACCTGGAGTCACAAATGAAGACCGCAGCCAGGAATCTTGAGTACGAGAAGGCGGCTCTGATCAGGGACCAGATTGTAGACTTGAGAAAAGAACTAGTATAGCATTATAGACAACAGCAGAATTCATGGCAATTCTCCCTCCCCTGGAGGGAGGGAGTTAGAGGGAGGGGGAAAACTCACCCTCATCCTTCGACAAGCCTTGGGCCTGGCCAAGGCCAGGGCTCAGGACAGGCTCTAACCTCTCCCTTGAAGGGAGAGGAATGGGGTGTGAGGATTTCTGTAAGATACCATGATTGGGTGGGGGCTGGCGACTTGGAAAGCGAAGAGACCAGACAGGAACGCCGCGAGGGGAAGCTGCGGAAGAGGAGAGAGAAGCTGCTCCAGCACGGGCGCGCCTTCGTCCGGGCATACAAGGACGCCATCCTCAAGCGAGCCAGGCAAATGCGTAGAAAAGGAGCTGGTTGAAGCAAACAGGCATATTCTTCCTCTATCTTATCGGCGAAAGGCTGAGCGATTTCCCCCAGGAGCTAGAGGGTATATTAGACAAGCCTAACGTGCACTTTTACGAAGCTTTCTACGAAGTGACACCGACCCCTGAAGAGCTGCTGCTGAAGGTACATTCGCCCCGGATGATAGAGGGTGTGAAACAGACCATCTATTACGAGACAGCCCTATACTCGACAGGTGGCACGGTCCAGGCTGCGGAGAGGATCTGGCGCGGGGAGATAGATAGCGCCTTCGTTTTCACCGGGAGCGGCGACCACCACGCAGGCAGAGACTATTTCGGCGGAGGCTGCCACTTTAACGGTGCTGCCTTAGCCATAGCGAACCTGAGGCAAAGATTTGGGGCGAGGAGATTCGCCATCCTCGACACAGACTCCCATCACGGCGATGGCACCAGAGACATATTCAGAGACGACGAGGATGTCCTCCACATCTGCCTTTGCAGCCAAAACCAGGACGACGGCACGAAAGTGGACGTCGCAATCCCTTACTCAATTTCCGACGAGGAATATCTCTCCAGGCTGGAGGCCGAGTTTGCGCCCCGCATAGCTGAATTCAAGCCAGAGATTATCTTCTGGGAGTTTGGCTATGACGCCACCAGCGGTGATTACGGCAGTAAGGGACTCTCCCCTGACTGCCACCCAAAGATAGCGAGAATCGTGAGCCGAGCTACGGAGGATGTTTGCCAGGGAAGGATGGTAGCCATACTCTGCGGGGGCAGCAGGCGCGATATAGCCCGCTACTGCATCCCCAGGATAATAACCTGCCTGGCGGAGTAACGTTCACCCTCTTTGAGCATACAGCTAACAGCATTCAGCACCTAGATAACATAATGCCCCGAAGTAGCGTCGTGACTCCTGTCACGACGCAGAATTCGTTGCCCCCCGGAGTGGCAACGCTACGCTTGCTGATAGCCTCGAATTTGATGCTTGATTACGGTTCATGCGCAACTATTTATTGAGTTTTATGTAATAGAAGCCGAGGGTTACGGGTCAACACCTCCAGAGTTGAGCCTTATCTTCAACATATGATATAATCCTCAAGGCTTGGGAGTTATGGGGAGAAGATGGGCGGAAGTAGTCAGATTTGTAGGAATTGGCTGGTACATTGCTGTCTGTATTCTTCTGGGGGTGTTGGGGGGACGCTGGCTGGGACAAAAGCTGGATAGTAGCACCAGCGAGGCTATATTCATTATTCTCGGATTATTCTTGGGGCTGGTCGTAGCCTTCTTTGGGGTCTATCGTATGCTCAGGTCGATTATGTCGGAGAAGCAAAACAACGACGAGGGAAATAGCTAGTGCCCAAACTAGGTCTCAAGAGCAAGGTAGCAATTGGTATCTTTGTTGCTCTTCTACTAATGCTAATTGGTGGCCTCTTTTTCCCCGCCCCACGACCGGATATTCACCTCTCTGCCAACTACGGTGGTGAATCACCCGAGCCTTTCTACAGACTGGGTCCTATCTATATCACCAATACCCTTATCGCCTCATGGATCAGCATCTTGGTGCTGATAGGCTTTTTTTACTTCGCTACCCGCAAGATGAAGCTTGTTCCCAGGGGCTTGCAGAACCTTGCAGAGACGGTTGTCGAGACGCTGCTCGGTTTTGTGGAAGGAGTGGCGGGTAAGGAAAACGGGCGCAGATTCTTCCCTATCATAGCCACCATCTTTCTATTTGTGATTATGAATGCCTGGATGGGGCTCCTGCCGATATTCAATGTCATAGGAACAGGGCACACAGGAACCTCAGACACCCTCTTCTGGGGGAAGTACAGTGGATTCATGGTAGACACAGCTCTATTCCGACCAGCTAACACCGACATCAATGTCCCCCTCATGCTGGCCTTGGTCTCATTCATGGCCGTGGAGTATTGGGGAATCACGACCGTCGGCTTTCGCCAATATGCGGGCAAGTTCTTCAGATATAGGCAATTACTCCACGGGCTGGGGCAGCTCATAAGGGGCCGGATCAAGTCCGCGGTGGGTATACTTTTCTATGGCGCTATAGATGTCTTCGTTGGCGTTCTCGAGTTGGTTAGCGAATGTGTGCGCATTGTCAGCTTCACCTTTCGTCTCTTCGGCAACATGACAGCAGGAGAGGTACTGCTGCTCATGATGGCCTTTCTCATTCCCGTTGTAATTGCCGTCCCTTTCTACGGCCTGGAGATGATCCTGGGCTTTGTCCAGGCGCTCATCTTCGCTGGATTAACCCTGGTCTTCGCCACCGTGGCAGTTACTCCCCATGAAGCCGAGCATGATTGAGAATCCTGAAGGAGGTTAAAGAATGGACGCAGAAGCTATGAAGATGCTAGGTGCAGGACTGGCTATGGGCCTGGGCGCCTTGGGGCCGGCGCTCGGGATTGGGATTTTGGGATTTGGAGCTATGCAGGCGCTGGGGCGCAACCCCGAGGCCAGAGGGGCAATCATGACCAACATGATCCTGGCTATCGCTTTCGCTGAAGCCATCGGTATCTACTGTCTGATCGTAGCCATCATCCTTGGTATGCTGTAAGCAGAGCGCGTCACTGTGACATTTGCAAAAGAGGCAGCCATTTCCTAAGTTATTCGAAGGGAGTCCCGTAATGAGGCAGCGCATTGGCCTCGCCATCACGATTATCTCGCTCTCGCTGCTGCTTAGCAGTTGTGATGCTATGGGCGAACTTGGCATGAACTGGCACGGCGTGCTGGGGCAGTTCATAAGCTTCGCCATACTACTAGCAGTTCTCGCGTTTTTCGCCTATAAGCCGATCACCAGGATGCTTGACGAGCGCTCGCAGCGGATCAAGGAAAGCATGGATCAAGCCGAGTTCATCAAACAAGAGACAGCGAGAACCGAAAAAATGGTGCAAGAGCAGCTAGCAGAGGCGCGTAAGCAGGGCCAGGACGTAGTGGCTCAAGCAGAACAGATTGGGGAGCGGCTCAAAGAGGAAGCACGGCAGCAGGCAAGGCAGGACGCCGAGGCCATCGTCGCCAGAGCTCGGAGCGAAATTCAAGCGGAGAGCGAAGAGGCTATAGCCCAACTGCGCAAAGAATTCGTCGAGGTAGCAATTCAGGCTGCAGAGAAGGTGATCAACAGGGCTCTGGATAAGGAAGCCCATCGGCAGCTTATCGAACACACGCTGGAAGAAAGCGCCGATTTCAAGAAGGAGGGTTAGTGGCAAGAGTTGCTTCTGCCAAGAGGCACGCACAGGCGGTATTCCAGCTTGCCCTGGATAGCAACGAGGTGGAGATATGGCGATCCCAATTGAAGACTATCGCCGCTACCCTGACCGATCCAGAGTTAGCAGCGATTCTAGAAAATCCTAAGGTCCACCTGAGCGACAAGGTACAGCTAGTAAGTAGATGCCTTCCCGATCTCAACGAGCTTGCTCTAAACTTCGCCTACCTGTTAGTAGCAAGGCAGAGGATGAGCATATTAGACCAGGTAGTAGCTGAATACGAACGCATGGCCGATGCCCATCAGGGTCTGGAGCATGCCGAGGTGATCACCGCTATACCTCTCGATGAGGAAGACAAAGAGAAGCTGACCAGGCGTCTGGCTACGATAACCGGGAAGCAAATAGTGCTCGCCGCTGATGTCGATCCCGCTATCATTGGTGGCTTCGTCGCCAGGGTCGGCGATAAGCTAATCGATGGCAGCACCAGGGCAAGGCTCGAGGCCCTCAAGCAGAAACTGATCCAAGCAACATAGGTGACGAGCTCGGTAAAACACGAGAAGAGGAGTGGAACAGATGGCACGAGCTCAGGATATCGCTCACATTATCAGGCAGCAGATTGAGCAGTTCGGCGCTACGGTGACTGCGGTCGATGTGGGCACTGTAGTTGAGGTCGGCGACGGCATCGCCCATATTCACGGACTCGCTGGAGTCAAATATAACGAGTTGCTCCAATTCCCCCATGGAGTAATAGGGCTAGCACTCAACCTTGAGGAAGACAGCGTCGGTGCCATCCTACTCGGCGAGTATTCCGAGATCAAAGAGGGCGACGAGGTAAGATGCACCGGGCGAATCGTGGAGGTGCCGGTGGGCGATGGACTCATCGGCCGGGTGGTGAACTCATTGGGCCAGCCCATCGATGGCAAGGGGCCGATCAATTACCAAAAAACCCTCCCCGTGGAACGGGTAGCACCCAATGTGGTGCTCCGCACGTCAGTAGATACGCCAGTGCAAACAGGCATCAAGGCTATCGATAGCATGATCCCAATTGGCAGGGGGCAAAGAGAGCTAATCATCGGCGACCGCTCCACCGGGAAAACCGCCATCGCCATCGATACAATTATCAACCAAAAGGGCGGCGACCTTATCTGCATCTACGTGGCCATCGGGCAGAAATCCTCCAAGGTAGCACAGACAGTGGCAACACTGGAGAACTATGGAGCCATGGAGCATACCATTGTCGTTTCGGCCAATGCCTCCGACCCCGCCGCCCTACAGTATCTGGCACCTTACGCCGGCTGCGCCATGGGCGAGGAGTTTATGGAGCAAGGGCGCGACGCCCTGATCATCTACGACGATCTCTCCAAGCATGCCTGGGCGTATCGGCAGATATCGCTGCTCCTGCGCCGTCCTGCAGGACGTGAGGCTTATCCCGGAGACGTCTTTTACCTTCATTCACGCCTTCTTGAGAGGGCAGCAAAGTATGATGCCGACCACGGCGGTGGCTCACTAACCGCTCTGCCTATCATCGAGACCCAGGCCGCCGACATCTCAGCCTATATTCCGACTAACGTCATCTCCATTACCGACGGCCAGATCTATCTGGAGACCGACCTGTTCAATGCCGGAATAAGGCCTGCGATGAATGTCGGACTCTCTGTATCACGGGTTGGGGGCTCTGCTCAGACTAAGGCTATGAAGAAGGTCGCGGGCAGGCTTCGCATCGACCTCGCCCAGTATCGGGAGATGTCCACTTTCGCCCAGTTCGGCACCGCCGACCTGGACAGAGCAACCAAAGCGCAGCTTGAGCTGGGTCAACGTATTACCGAGGTACTCAAGCAGCCGCAGTATGCACCGGTGCCCCTGGAGAAACAGGTGATGATTCTCTACGCGGTAACCAACGGCTATCTCGACGATGTCCCCGTGAATAGTGTCAGCTCCGCCGAGGATGCCTTCCATAGGTTTATGGAGACCAATCACCCCGAGATCGGCAAGGCTATCGCTTCGGAGAAGGCTCTGAGCGAAGATACGGAAGAAGCGCTGAAGAAGGCTATCACCGAGTTCAAACAGGCAGCGCCCTATCATAGTTAACCACAAAACGCTTGCAATTCTCCCTCCCCTGGCGGGAGGGAGTTAGAGGGAGGGGGAATTCACCCTCACCTAACCTCTCCCTTCAAGGGAGAGGAATCTTTGGGACATTATGCGAGATACTATGGTAGTTAGAGTGAAGAAGGTTTAAATAAATGATTCCTATTCGTGTTATTCGCCGCCGCATCCGCTCCATTCAGAGTACAGCCAAGATCACCAGGGCTATGGAAATGATCGCTGCCTCCAAGATGAGGCAGGCCCAACTGCGGGTGCTGGCAGCACGCCCCTATGCGGAAAAGATGCATGAGGTTGTAGCCCACCTTGCGGCCCAGGTCGAACCAGGTGAGGAGCTTCATCCGCTGCTTCAACGCAGGGAGGTCAAACGCGTTGCCGTTGTTCACATCGCCGGCGACCGCGGTCTCTGCGGCGGCTTGAATGCTAATGTCAACCGGATGACGGCGAATTTCATTCTCGAGCAGAGTGTGCCCGTTAGCTCGATCGCCGTGGGGCGGAGAGGCATAACCTTTATGTCAAGATACGGCCAGGATATCCTTGCCGAGTTCACACAGCTTGGAGACCAGCCTTCCCTGCTTGATACAATCCCCATCTCACGCGTGGTCATCGATGACTATACGAACGACACCATTGATCAGGTTTACCTGGCATATACTCAATTCATCACCACCGTTCATCAGGAACCAGTGCTCCAAGAGCTTCTGCCCATCGAGCCGGCGAAGATGGAACGCACAGAGAGCCTGGAGTATATCTATGAGCCCTCGCCGCCGGCCGTCCTTGAACACCTCCTCCCCCGCTATGTGGAGATGCAGGTTTATCACGCTATATTGGAATCCATCGCCAGCGAACAATCGGCCAGAATGGTTGCCATGCGCAATGCCACCGACAACGCCAACGACATGCTCGAGGAGCTTACTCTCATTCTTAACAAGGCTCGCCAGGAGCTAATCACCAGGGAGCTTCTCGATATCGCCGGTGGGGTAGCAGGGACATAAGAAAGGTAAATTAAGCCTACAAGCGAGGTGATGCAAAAATGGCAAAAGGTAGAGTGGCTCAGGTAATCGGGACCGTGGTCGATATCGAGTTCCCCCCGGATGAGCTGCCAGCGCTCAATAACGCTATCGAGATCATCAGAGATGGTGGCAAGCTTGTCCTGGAAGTACAGCACCATATCGGGAACAACTGGGCACGCTGCCTTGCCCTAGCGCCCACTGACGGGATTGAACGCGGCGCTGAGGCCATCGATACCGGGGCACCCATCTCGGTGCCCGTGGGGAGAGAGACCCTGGGGCGCTTGTTCAATATCGAGGGAGAGCCCTTGGATAACCTGGGCCCTGTTGAGGCTAAGGAGCACTGGTCCATCCACCGCCTACCCCCTCCATTTACCGAGCAAGAGACCAAGACCGAACTGCTGGAGACCGGCATAAAGGTGATGGATCTGGTCACTCCTTTTACCAAGGGGGGCAAGATAGGAGCCTATGGCGGCGCTGGCGTGGGTAAGACTGTTATCATCATGGAGCTCATACGCAACATAGCCACCGAGCACGGCGGCTTCTCTGTGTTCGCCGGCGTCGGCGAAAGGTCACGAGAGGGCAACGACCTCTGGAACGAGATGAAGGCCTCGGGAGTCATCGACAAGACAGTGCTGGTCTTCGGACAGATGAACGAGCCACCGGGGGTACGGCTGCGCATTGGACTCACGGGGTTGACTATGGCAGAGTATTTCCGCGATGTCGAGGGACAGGACGTTCTCCTCTTCATCGACAACATATATCGCTATATCCTAGCTGGTATGGAAGTCTCGGCGCTCCTGGGTAGGATGCCCTCCGCGGTGGGCTACCAGCCCACTCTAGGCACAGAGATGGGCGAATTAGAGGAGAGGATCACTTCAACTAAGAAGGGCTCCATCACCTCCTTCCAGGCGATCTACGTCCCCGCTGATGACTACACCGACCCAGGCATCGTTACCACCTTCGGTCACTTGGACGCTGTCGTCGCCCTCGAGCGCTCGATTGCTGAGCAAGGGCTCTACCCCGCTGTCGATCCCCTCACATCGACCTCGCGTATCCTCGATCCACTCGTAGTTGGTGAGGAGCACTATCAGGTGGCACGAGGTATACAACGGGTATTGCAGCGCTACAAAGACCTCCAGGATATCATCGCCATATTGGGCATTGAGGAGCTCAGCGATGAGGACAAGCTCACGGTAGCCCATGCCCGCAAAATACAGCGCTTCCTCTCTCAGCCCATGTTCGTCGCTGAGGCCTTCACCAGCATCGCGGGCAAGTATGTACCGATAAAGGAAACGGTGCGCGGCTTCAAGGAGATCCTGGAGGGCAAGCATGACGACCTACCGGAGCAAGCATTCTTCATGATAGGCAACATAGACGAAGCTGTAGAGAAGGCAAAAAGTCTCTAAGACAACTATGCAGGTAAGCGGCTCAACACGGGTCCTGGCCCTCTCATACGAAGCACTCGCGTGCCAGAGAGCGAAATAATGCCAAAATTAGGTTTTGAGATCGTAACTGCCGAGCGAGTGGTTTACTCCGACGAGGTCGATGTCGTAGTAGCGCCGGGAATCGAAGGCCAGCTTGCTATACTCCCAAACCACGCCCCCCTGATGACCATGTTGCAGCCCGGCGAACTCATGGTGAGAAAAGAGGGGGAAGAGGATTCGATCTTCATCAGCGGTGGATTTCTAGAGGTGCAGGGAAATAAGGTGATTGTGCTGGCCGACACTGCCGAGAGGGCTGAGGAGATCGATACCGCACGCGCCGAGGAAGCCAGACTCCGCGCTGAGCGGACAATGGCCATGCCTTCTTCAGAGGCAGACCACGCTCGAGCTCAAGCAGCGATGCTCCGCTCGTTGATGCGGCTCAAGGTAGCACAGAGGAGTCGGAGGAGAAGACCTAGAGGTTAAGTTCTCGTTATACAGACGACGACATAAATACTTGCGCATACTATAATAGTATACAGGGAAATTCTAATTTCTAAGCACTAAACAAATTCAAATATCAAAACGCAAAAGGAAAAGACGAAGCCGGTAGCGTCGTGACTCCTGTCACGACGAAGAATTCGTTGCCACAGGAGTGGCACCGCTACGCTACTAATTTTGCTCTTCTATTTTTGAGTTTTGACATTGTTGTTGAACTCACCAATTGCCCCTAACCGAGAGCATCGTAACTTCTGGCCAGATAATATGTCATGCTCTGTAAAGCCAGCACCGGGTCAATCCCCTCTAACCTTACCTCCGGGGGCACTTTACCACAGATCGGAGCATAGTTCAGAATTGATTTAATTCCGCTTTGAACCAGCTTATCAATAACCTCCTGTGCCTCAGACGAGGGCACTGCCACAATGGCTATATCAACCTTCCCCTCCTTAACCGTTGTCTCAAGCTCGGCCATATCCCGAATTGCCACGCCGCTGACCTTTTTGCCGATCATATTACGGTCTTTGTCGAAGGCGGCAACTATCTTGAAGCCCCTGGGGACAAAACCCTTGTAGTCCATAATGGCCCTCCCCAGTCGCCCCACCCCGACAACTGCCATAAGCCACTGTCGATCGAGTCCCAGAATCTGGCTCAGTTCGCCAAGTAGCAGAGCCACGTTGTAACCTCTCCCCCGCCTGCCAAATTTCCCGAAGTAGCTCAGATCCTTCCTGATCTGGGCTGGCGCTATCCCCAAACGGGCTCCCAAATCCCCGGAATTGACAAGGTCGATACCCTCCTCGTGCAACTCAGTCAGCCCACGAACATACATCGGTAACCTCGACACAACCACTTCTGGGATCTGACTCTGCATCTCCTCCTCCCCAGCACCGACCTGCAACCAAGTGACCCTCGGTGTTACGATGACCCTTGTTTGAGCTGGTCCATCCGAGTCTCGATAAGCCCCACTGTAGTCCGTTTGAGCGTTTCCAGTTCATCAGCAGAGAGCTCTTCTAATATCCCCAGATTGTACTGGATGGTGTTTATGATCTGCTTGGTAGGGTGTTGCCTGGGGCGCATAAAGTAGCTAGTGACGCTGGCAATTATGGCTCCCCAGAAAAGCATGGTGCCCATAACAATCCATACCCCATGGATAACCCTGCCTAAGGTGGTCAGAGTCATATGTGGTGAGCCCATTGTCTGTATAGCTGTGAGACACCACAACAACACCTCACCATAAGAATCCAGGTCTTCGTTTGCCCCTCGTTCAGCAAAGTACAGCCCTGCTGAGAAAAGCAGCCACAGCACAACAAGCACCGACAGGATAGGCAGGAATGGTGTTTGGGTCACTATCTCTTTGATGAATCTGACCATCCCAGGCACATTGGGGGCCAGGCGGAGCCTTCTTCGTGGTCTCCTCCACCTGCGAAGCACCCTGTCTCCAGGTCGGATTGGTGGTATCGGCTCAAAAGGCTTTCGTTCTGCCATCACGAAGTCATCCTCCTTTTATTGATCTCATAACTCAATGTGCCGTGGTTTTACCCGGCATTTCTCAGCGGTGATAATAGACTCGATCTGAGAGACGGCAAGCTCCACCTGGCCTTCGTGATTGACCACCACATAGTCGAACAAAGGTAAGCTGACCATCTCTTCCTGAGCAGCCTTCATCCTTAACTCCAGGTCAACACCAGATTCGGTCTTACGTTGTTTCAGTCGCTCTTCCAAATCGCTCATCGAAGGTGGAGCCACGAAGATGAACACAGCCTCTGGGAGGACGTTCCTGATCGTAGCCGCCCCTTGAACATCCACCTTGACTACCACATCCAGTCCTTCAGCCAGAGCCCCCTGCACCTGGCGTTTTGGCACCCCATAGAGATTGCCATAGACATTGGCCCATTCCAGAAGCTCCCTCTTCTCTACCATCTGCTCAAACTCAGATTTGGAAACAAAGTGATAGTCCCTCCCAGCCGTCTCCCCGTGGCGCTGAGGTCGCGTGGTTGCCGTCACCGCGAAGTACAAGGGGTATCTCATCCTTCTCATCGCATTGAGGACAACATCCTTGCCCACTCCAGAAGGACCAGAGATAACGATGAGCAAGGGGTTTGCTCCTGAGCCTAGCTTGTTCGTTTGCACCTCTTCCTCACCCTTGTTTAGCTTCAATCCCTCGGCTTGCAACCAGCCTGCCAGCAATGGTGTCGGGGCCAATAGCAACAAGCATAATATGTCCACTATCCATAACTAAAACCGCTTTGGTCTTCCTGCCGCTGGTCAGATCTACCAAAAGCCCTTTGCTTTTTCCCGCTTGCATCATACGCTTGATCGGTGCTGACCCCGGCGAAACAATAGCAACAACCTTATTTATCGCCACGATGTTACCGAAACCTACATGAACCAATTCCGTGCTCACCGTCCTCTCCTTAATCTGGATTAGCACTTAGCTACTGGCCTAAACTTAGATTCTCCAAGTCCTGCCAGAATGTGGGATATGATATATCCGCCACTTCAGCATTGTCAATCCCCGTTTCCCCCTCGGCAATAAGCGCAGCTATCCCAAGCATCATAGCCAGCCGATGGTCTCGGTGACTATCGCAACCAGAGCCACGCAGCTTTTTCCCTCCATAAATAACCATACCATCGGGAAGCTCCTCCGCTTCAGCACCCATCTTCGAGAGCTCCTCTACGGTGGCACTGATCCTGTCGGTCTCCTTTACTCGAAGCTCTTGAGCATCCCTTATCACCGTTCTTCCTCGAGCTACAGAGCCAGCCAAGGCGATTAGCGGGATTTCATCGATCAGCCGGGGGATGAGACCTCCTCCGATTTCCACGCCGGTGAGGGCGCTTGAATGCACTTCCAGGTCAGCGACAGGCTCGCCATTCAATACACGCTCATTATGTACTATCAGATCGGCCCCCATCGAGCGCAGCACATCGAGGATACCGCTCCTGGTAGGATTGATGCCTGTGTTCAGCAGTCGGATGCTGGCCTGAGGATGGAGGACACCCGCAACAAGCCAGAAAGCGGCAGAGCTGATGTCGCCGGGGATGATCAGGTCCACAGCGCTCAAGCGACTGGGAGAGAGAGTGATGGTATCAGCCGCCACCTCAATCTCAGCTCCCATTGTCTTGAGCAATCTTTCGGTATGGTCCCGAGAGGGCATCGGCTCCTTTATTATGGTATCTCCCTGGGCGAAGAGAGCAGCCAGTAGAAGTGCAGATTTTAGCTGGGCGCTGGCAACTGGGAGTTGATAGCGAATCCCGTGGAGTTGTCCTCCCTTGATCACCAACGGCGCCCGAGAATCACCGCTCCGTCCCCAAATACGAGCCCCCATGAGCCTGAGCGGCTGAATCACGCGGCTCATGGGACGAGAGCGTAGCGACTGGTCCCCGGTGATAACCGAGAAGAACGGTTGAGCCGCGAGCAGACCAGTGAGGATGCGCATGGTAGTGGCACTGTTCTCAGCATCGAGCACATCCTCAGCCTCTTTTAAGCCCTCTTTACCCACCCCCCGAACAAAGAGCTCCCCAACCCCACCAGACTCTATTTTCACTCCCAAAGCCCGCAGACAAACCACTGTGGCAAAACAGTCACCAGCTTGCGAGAAGTTACTGACCCTGGCATCACCCTGGGCTATGCTGTTTAGGATGACAGCACGATGGGAAATCGACTTATCACCCGGAGGATAAAGCTCACCATCTAAGGCACGAGCAGCTCTCACCCTCTGCTTCATCGATTCTCCTCCTGCAGCCACCTTTGCCTTGCTTCCTGAGCACGAGCAAGCGCATCTCTAAGCCCCCCTTCGTCCTCCTCTATCAGCCGACGATACTCCTTTAATTCGTCCAGGTAGCAGTCTATCCAGCGGATGATCTCTTCGCGATTACTGAGGCATATATCTCGGTTCATCTCCGGGTTCCCGGAGGCCAGACGCGACAGGTCTCGATAGCCTCCTGCCGCAAGCTTAGCCATCTCTGGCCAAGAGGAGCTCCCCACGGTACTCGAAACAAATGCCGCAGAGAGCAACATAGGGAGATGGCTGACCCCAGCCACCAGCTTATCATGTACCTTAGGATCAATGAAAAAAGGCGTGGCTCCAATCGCCTCTACCAGCGCTTCAAGTGTTTGCACCGCTCCGGGGGTTGCACTTGGGGCAGGACAGAGGCAGTAAATGCAGCCCCGAAAGAGATCGGGATCAGACTCACTTATGCCTGAGGTCTCTTTCCCTGCCATGGGATGACCCCCGATGAAGCTAACATTATGCGGCAAGTATTCATCCGCCCACTTCATAACCTTTGCTTTGGTGCTGCCGGTATCAGTGACCACGCACTCAGGGGATATGTGACCGGATATGTGTTCCAGCATCCTTCTGATAGTCATTACAGGGGTAGCTATAATGACCAAATCCGCCCCATCCACAGCGGATGTCAGGTCCCCGGCACCCCGGTCAATAACTCCCCTCTTCTCTGCTCTGGTCACTGTCTCTGAGTGCCGGCTGAATCCTACTATCTCCGCCTCAATGGCTGCCGACCTCTTCAAGGCCAACGCCAATGACCCTCCCATTAGACCGAGCCCTATTATCGCTATCCTTTCCAATCCACACCTCAAAGATTGAATCCCTGCCCTACAAAAAGGCGAGCAAATAGATCTACCGGGCGTATCAGGACATCCCATAGAAACCCGGTGAAGTAGCCGAAAAAGAGGACTACCAGCAAGACCATGGGGCCGTACTGCTCCATTCGTGCCAAGCCATAAGCCTGGCGCGAGGGGAGAATGCCAACGGCAACCTTGAACCCATCCAAAGGGGCAATCGGGATAAGATTAAATACCGCCAGGATTAGGTTGAACAGGATAACGTAACCCACCAGAATAGCAGCAACCAAGCCCAATTCAAGGTCATCGGCATATAGACGGCCAGGTGATTGCCAGGCCACCACCCCTGCTCTTATTAGCGCGCCGAATAAGGCGGCGGTGAGGAGGTTAAACAAGGCTCCAGCCAAAGCAACCAGCGCCATTCCTTTCCTCGGATCTCGACCCAAAAACTGATAATTCACTGGGACGGGCTTACCCCAACCAAAGCCGACCAGAAAGATCATCAGTGTTCCCAAAGGGTCGAGATGCCTAATAGGGTTTAATGACAGCCTCCCCAGCCTCTTCGCTGTGGGATCGCCTAGCCAGTTCGCCACCAGCGCATGACCAAATTCATGGACGGTTATCGCAATCAGCAAAGCTACAGTGACAATACCCATAAGCGAAAAGAACACCGCAGGGTACTCTGTCAGCAATGATAAATTGCGAAGGAGCATAGGAATTACTCTGGTGAGGTATTATAGCACAGTTCTTCCTACCCTAGAATTTGGCCGCTCTGAGCCTTTGCTTGACAGCCCCCCTGCCAACTTGTTAGACTGCGCCAAGCTGCCTTCCTGCGAAAAACCCGTTATGACTCTGGTGAATTTTTTCCAAGTTTTCTTTACCGCCGCCGCCCCCATATCGGAACTCCGAGGGGCCATACCGCTCGCGATACTAAACCTGGACATTTCCTGGCCTATTGCTTTCCTAGTCGCGTTTGCGGGCAACTTGCTGCCGGTGCCCTTTCTGCTGCTATTCCTCGGCCCCATCTCGAGACTCCTGAGCAGGATAAAGGTGTTCGAGACAATAATCAATTGGATCTTCACGCTTTCGAGACGGCGGGGAGGCATCGTCGAAAGATACGGGCTGATTGGGTTGGTGCTCCTCGTAGCTATTCCCCTACCTGTCACTGGAGCTTGGACCGGCTCAATTGTCGCTTTTCTCCTCGGGATGAGCTTCTGGCGCGCCTTTCCCGCTATCGTTCTGGGGGTACTCATTGCAGGGGTAATAGTTACCACTCTAACCGTCATTGGCTGGTGGGGAGCGATGATTGCTGGGATTGGTCTCGCCGCCCTAGCTATTATGGGTTTGCGGAGGACCTGGAAGCAAACTCACCGGTGCCGAAATACCGGATCTGACAATTCAAGCTAGCTTCAAGCAGAGGTCCCTCTTGGTAGTGGCGAGCCGACGACTGCGCCATGAGGTGCAAGGCCAAGGCACACGGGGCGGGGGGGCCGGCTTTCTTGCCTGCGGGTCGTGGTCGGGTGTCATTGCTAACCACGGGAGGCAAGAAGCCAAGGCTAGGGGGAGCATCCGAAAACAGTCACCTGCGGTTTGCAGAATACCGTAGTAAAGCTCAGAGATGGTGCTTATTGTGATATGTGAAAGAAGTTGCATGTTGACTGGTGGGGTCTATGCCGGAGAAGGTTTGGCGCCGAGAGTGATTATAGTGGGACTATCCCACTTGACATCTCCTCCCACTTATGGTATCATTAGGTCATGATGATGATGATCAGTCAAATAATAAAGGACGCAAGCTTCGAGATGGTGGCTGATGGCGCAAAACTGGATGCCAAGAAGCGAATTGTTCTCCCAAAAGCTTCGGTACTGGAAGGGGTCACTTACCATATATATCGCAATAGCATCGGTCAGATTGTGTTAGACCCGCACGTAAGCATTCCTGCTTCCGAAGTTTGGTTGTTCAGAAACAAGGAAGCCCTGGCTTCGGTGAAACAGGGACTGCTGGAATCAGCACAAGGTCTCACCAAGAGTCGTGGTTCGTTTGCCAAATACGGTGAAGATGCGTCGTGAGCTGATTCTTACGGAGACCGCAGACCAACAGTACAAAGAGCTACTGACTAATCCAGCAAGAAAAGGCGTGCTGAAGCAGGTAAGAAAGACTCTAGCATTGCTTGAGACAAATGTACGCCATCGATCTTTGAACACTCACGAATACACTTCTATTAGGGGAGTCAATGGTGAAAGGGTTTGGGAGGCTTATGTTCAACACAAGACGCCAGCGGCCTATAGGGTCTTTTTCCATTATGGCCCAGATAGGAGTGATAAGGGAAGACGGATACCAGTCATCACAATTGTAGCTATTACTCCCCACCCTTGACCTGCGCAATGCCAGACCCTAGCTGGCTCCTCACAACAAGTCACTGTAGCCACTACCAAGAGCATAATTCGCACTCATACAGCGCAGAGTACATCGTCCGGCGTCTTGTACAAGGATAATTCGCACGTCGCCATGCTTCTGGGAACTCGGCCGAATCTTCATGGTTAACCACCCCTCCCACGGCCAATGCCCGAAGCCCTGTAGTCAAAATCTGAGGGGTTTTCTGTGCTTTGGTGAGAGGAATTTGCTTTAGTAAGCGTGACCTCTGGCGGCGTGACCGTTCCTGCTAATGATTTTGAGCAAATCTTTAGCCACAGCTAGACCATCGGCTTTCCCTGCTTTGTAAGCTTTGCGACGCATGTCCTGGTCTTTCTGAGACTGTTTCTTTGTCTCATCAGCAATTCTCTCAAGCACGTTAATCAGTATCAGCTGCTCGTTCATGTAAGCTACCTCCTCACTCGTCTCTGGTCATATCCGCTCGTGTTCAAAGTATTTCCTGGACTGACGGACTACCCGTGTGCTCCAATTAAACGTGATAACGCCGTCTAGTCCGCTAGCGTCATGACGGACTATGGACTTTTACCACTTTTTCTCAAGTTTGTCAAGCCCCTATCGCATATGAATGAGCACAAGTTTCTTCAGGAGAACGGGTTTAGGAACCCGGTGCTCTAAATCCTATCTGAAGAGGAGAGCATCTGAAAGCGTTCATCCAACCTTCGGGGACAGCATGAAGCACAATAAGGCGCCGTCGTCATAGCTTTTGCGGTCTAGAGAGCGACTCAACACACAACCAGAGGCCCTAGAATCAGAATGTGGAACTCTTGCACACAGTGAAAGCTCATCATCAGTCCTAGCATACTTCCTGTGCTCCAATTGAGTTCATTCGTCCTATTTGAGAAGATAGACTCCCCCATCGGAAACCTTTGCCACCTCTTCCATTTCGAGTTCAGACGCTAGTTCTTCAAAAGGGTGGACCCACGTGACGTGCAGGTCGTTGAACCAAACAAGGTAGCTACCGTTGCCTGATGCTATTGTTCTGCCAAACTCATGGATGTCTGCGCTGCAATAAGGGCTCCACTTTGCAGTGATTCCAGTTACAAAGTATATTTGCTCGGGCGCGTTACTGTAAATCATGCCCTCCAACTCATGCGTTTGTACCCATTCCATTACCTCAGACTCCCTAAAAGCAACCGAATTCCAACCGACACCGTACCGGGCGTGATCCAAGGCACTTTCGGAGAACGACAGCAAAGGCGACATAAGCCAAAGCGCACACACCGCAATGACTGCATATTCTACTTGCGTTCTTGGCCAGCGCCTTTTCAGTAGGTTGGATGCGTTCTGTATGGCGATGAAAACCAGGAGGATAACAAAGGCATAAATCGGCAACAAGAACCTTGGGTTGAGAATGTGTTCGAATTCAACAACTGTCGCGGTAATTATTAGCCAGAGGGTGTACACTAGCACAAAAATCGCCACTGGCCAGGCTCGCGCAAATGTGGTGTCTAGCCCTGTCTTAACTTTGTAGCGGACACTAGCTATCAGCGCTATCAAGAACAGTGCTCCAGCGACACCTGCAAACACTAGTGCAACGTTTGTAGGGCCCGAATATGCAGGGGGATAGAACCATGAGGCCACATTCCTAGCTGCATACTCTATGTTTTCGGACAAACTATGTGGCGATGTCAGCGTGTGCACCCCACCTGTGAGTGATGATGTCAGAATATAGTTTCGTATCATCCAGACGGCGCAGGGAATAGCAGAGATTACACCAAAGATTGTCGCATATTTGAGCCTTTGCATTCGGGGAACCATCAGCAAGGGAGAGATCATTACGATAACCCCGACTAGGATTGTGGTAGCTCCTGCGTATCTTTGGAGGAAGGAAAGCGCTGCAAAGACGCTAGCCAAAAGGAGAAAAAGCGGTCTCTGTGCCTTCAAGAATTTCAGCAGGTAAATGACAAACAGAATGCAGAACAGCGTAAACAATGGTTCTGTCAATGCAAACAACGAATAGTGAAAAATGTCAGAGAACAATACCAAGAGAGTTGCCAATATGACAAGAGTGGTCGACCTTATGAACATCCTAAAAAGCTGTCCAGACGCAAAGACAATGAATCCGAAGGCCAGCGCGTTTAGAAGCCTCGCCCCCTGCAGCGGGTCTATGCCTACCTTCGCAAGCCCAGCCAATAGGGTCGGAAACAATGGTGGCCAGTATGCATAGAGAACACCGTCGTCCGTTCCATAGTGGCATGTGTAGCCGCCACCCTCCGACAGATTTGTTGCACAAGTTACGTAGGCTATGGCGTCCTCAGACATGCCTGCTCCGTATCGAGACGTACCCAGCAGCACAAGTCCGACAGCCGCAAAGCCCAGTACCGCCAAAGCTAATTGCAAGTTGACGCGATTTCCGACTTGCATTAGCTTGGCAATTGTATAAGATCGGTCGGTTCGCTTCGAATGCCTCAATCGGGGCTTTGCTCGCACCGTAAGCAGGAAGTTGCACTTACCACAACGATACTTCTTGTTTGGCTCCAGAGGGTCAGGGATACGGTTTTCCGCGCCGCAATTGGGGCATACTACATTCATAGGTTGCCTCGAATATACCAAGCTGGCTCGTACCCAGCAAACCCGTAGCTTGCGTTATTCTACCGCGATACATATACTACCACAAGAAGTCTATTGAGCAACACGGTAGGGAGCGTTTGCTAGGTTGAGGCATGATGACAAAGTCAAACTCACCGGTAGCCTGGGTCCCGGGCAGGGATTCAAATTGACGAAGAAATACCATATACTGTATGCGGAGGCAGACCAATGAGACTTGATTTCATCACCGCCCTGCGCCGAAACCACGCCATAGAACATGCCACCGCAGCATTGCTGATGGCCAAGATCAGACCAGGAACCAGGCTGATGGGGAGAGCAACTACCGATGGGTTCTATGTCTATACAGACGCCTCTACTGAAGCAGTGTCCCAGGCCGCCGAGGAAGGACTTGCCAGGTTGAAGCAAGGTGAAGATAATCTGGCGGTATCGCCGCTCTGTGGGACCAATCTTGCAGTAGCAGCACTGCTTGCGGGGCTGGCATCAATGCTGGCAATGAGAGGCAAAAATAGAACCGCCCATCTGCCCCGTGTCCTTCTGGCATCACTGACAGCGGTTGTCCTAGCTCAACCATTGGGCAGGCTGGCTCAGAAACATCTCACAACCTCGACCGATGTCGCTGCTGTCAATATCGCGGAGGTCACTTCCAAGGGCAAAGGAATGCGCACCCGCCATAAGGTAAGAACCCTGCAAGGCCGTGATTAAGCACCAAATCCAAAGCGCGAAATTCTAAACAATGTCAAAACTCAAAAGTAAAAGAGCAAAATTAAATTCAAAGTTCGAAATTAAGCGTAGCGTTGCCACTCCTGTGGCAACGAATTCCTCGTCGTGACAGGAGTCACGACGCTACTTCTCCTTTTGCATTTTGATATTTGAATTTGTTTAGTGCTTAGAGATTAGTATTTAGAATTTCCCTATACAAATATAGCGCAAGCATTCATGTCGTCGTAGCCTTAGCCAGCGAGAAGCTCTTTGACCTTCTGGACAAACGGAGGCAGCACCTTCCGGTAATCGCCGACCACCCCGTACTGGCACACCTTAAAGATGTTGGCGTCTGGGTCTTTGTTTATCGCGATCATGTTCTTCGACCCCGAGCACCCCGCCAGATGCTGACTAGCCCCTGAATTCGCCACGCCGATATAGAGGGTCGGAGTAACAAGCTTGCCCGTGAGCCCCACCTGAGAAGTCGTCGGCACCCATCCAGAGTCACAAGGTGGCCTTGTTGCTCCTACGGCTCCACCCAGCATCTTCGCCAGTTCGTGAAGCTGCGCGAAGGCCTCAGGCCCGCCCATTCCCCTCCCCCCAACCACCACGACTTCAGCATCCTCAAGCTTTACCCCCTCAACCTCCTCCTTGACTTTGTCCAACCATTTTACCTTTATCATAGAAGCATCTAACCCAGCGTCAAAGGTGACCACCTCACCTTTCCTGGAATCGTCCCTCTGCAGTGGCTCCATGCATTTGGGCCTGACCGTTGCCATCTGAGGCCGAGTCTGCTCACAGACTATTTCTGCCAGAGCGTTCCCACCATATACTGGCTTCGTTTGCACCATCAGTTTTGTATCAGGGTCAATCCTCAGCTCCAAGCAGTCAGTTGTCAGCCCTGTGCCCAATCTAAACGCCAGCCTCGGCGCCAGGTCACGCCCCATAGAGTTCTGACCCATCAACAAGATGCTAGGCGTAGCCTCCTGACAAAGCTTCTCCATCACTGCCACATATGAATCGGTTACGTAGTCTTTGAGCAGAGGGCTCTCGACAATGTAAACCTTGTCCGCTCCGAAGCGGATGGCCTCCTCAGCTAAATCGACGACTTTCTCTCCCATTAGCACCGCTGCCAACTCTTCGCCAAGATCATCAGCGAGCTTCCTGCCGATTCCAAGCAGCTCCAGAGTCATCGCAGCCAGATTCCCGTCCATACACTCCCCGCAGACCAGAACCCCTTTATTATCAGCCATCTAATTTACCTCCTGATCATCCTTAGATGTTGCATCATATTAACTTTATTTCCCTGAGTTTGAGAGCCAATTTGAACGCCGTCTCCTCCTCGTTTTCACCCTCGATAATCTCGCATTTGGCCTCCCGAACGGGGATGAACAGCTTAAGCATCTTGGTCCGCGCCCCAGCAACACCGAGCTTAGACGGCTCAGCGCCGATCTCCTGGGCATTCCAGACGGGAACCGTCTTCTTGGCAGCGGCCATGATCCCTTTGAGGGTAGCATATCTGGGCTCACCAACCTCACTACTCACCGTTATTAGCGCAGGGAGCGATACCTCAACCACTTCATAGCCATCCGGTAGCACTCGCTCCACCCTGGCCTTACCATCACTTGCCTCGATTTTTTTGGCTACCGTCACGCTGGGTATACTCAGGATCTCAGCGATACCAGAGCCGACCTGACCTGCATCGAAGTCCCCCGCCTGCCTGCCACAGAAGACGAGGTCGAATTCTCCCACTTTCTTTATCGCTTGAGCCAGGGCATAGGCAGTGGACGCGCTATCTGAGTCATCGAACGAACTGTCATTGAGCAAGAACGCCTCGTCTGCGCCCATTGATAATACGTGCTTTAACACCTTCTCTGCCGATGGTGCCCCCATGCTAAGCGCCGTTACCTTGCCTCCATGAGCATCCTTTAGACGAAGAGCGGCTTCAACCGCTTGCTCATCGAAGGGGCTGATCACCGGGGGCGTGTCCTTGGCAGGAATAGCCCGCATCGCCACGGGATCGATGCTGAAAGCGGCAGCTGGGGTTTCAGGGTCAGGAATCTCCTTCACGCAGACAATCGAATTCACAGTCCTCCCTCCTTTAGACACAAAAAATGGCTTTCTCTACACAGACTGGATTGAAGCCGTGTCAGAGCCACTTACAAATTTAGCATAGAGCCAATCGAGTGTCAAGCGAGGTCGGGAAACTTGACAAACTCGACAAGAAGTGTTACAAATTTTGCAGTCCGCCAATAGGCAAACCAAATAGGGACTTCTCTGATCATTTCAGTTGATATCTGGAGAATTACCAGTCCGTTAGTCCATATGGACTGACAATCGATGTGGAGCTCGGGTAGCACGGTGAGGTATGAATTGGCTTGACGCAGTGTTCTTCTTTATCATAGCCGTCCCTACGTTCATCGGCTTCAAGCGGGGACTAGCAAAGACGGCTCTCCCTCTGTTAGGAATAATCTCGGGTGTCGTTTTGGCAGGGATATTCCATGGCTCTGTGGCAAATTGGCTATCCTCCTGGCTGAAAAGCCCGAATCAGGCTGCAATAGCTGCCTTCTCAATTATCTTTGTCCTGTTCATAACCGTGGGGCTGTCATTACTTTCAGTGCTGCGTAGATTTCTGCGCCTATTCCGTTTTGGGTGGGGAGGGCTAACAGGGACCATCGTGCCATTGATTGGGATTCTTCTGGGTTTGGCCCTGGCAGGACTCTTCTACCGCTCCCTGGCGGATTCGTTATCTTCTTGGCTCGAAAGCCACAGCCAGGCCACGGTAGTTGCCTTCCTCATAATTTTTATCGTGGTTATGATTGCATCAATCGAACTGTACTTGATACTATCTTCGCTTGCCAGTAAATCCCCCAAGATGCCGCTCGCTGGCTGGGCAGATAGGCTGGGCGGGGTAGTCCTCGGCTTAGCAATCGGCGGGATAATTTCAGGTGCCATTCTATCCCTGATCGCCAAATACTTCTCAGAAATGGAAGCGACGATCAGGAATTCCGGACTCGCCGCCTTTTTCCTCGATCAGTTCCCCTTTGTGCTCTATCTCTTGCCGCCGGATTTTCGCAACGAGTTAAGCGGGTTTTTTGGTTGAGGGCTTTGATGTATTCTCGTAACAAGAACCGTCTGGGGACAGCAATGCTATCATCCTCATGTGTTATGCTTCTGTCACTTTGCCTCAAGCTCAAAACCAATCACCTTATTTGGTGCGGCAATCTCAATGTGCTAAAATAGGTTTCAAACCACCGATAGAAGCAGAAGGGCAAACATGAATTGGCTCGACATAGTAATCATCCTCATACTTATCCTCCCTATGTTCATCGGCTACAGAAGGGGGTTGATACGAACGGTCGTCCCGCTGGTAGCAATCGTCCTGGGCATCATCGTAGCAGGACGCGCCTACGATAACTTGGGAGGCTGGTTTCACCCCGGTTTGTTCAAAAGCGAAGCTCAGGCCAACATAGTTGCCTTCGCTATCATCTTTATCCTGTTCATGGCAGCAATGGCGGTAGTAGCTAATCTGCTACATAGATTCTTCAGCCTGCTACTTATGGGCTGGGTTGATAAACTAGGCGGGCTAGTCTTCGGTCTAGTCATCGGTGGCGTAATTTCGGGTGCCATTCTATCCCTAATCGCCAACTTCTTCCCAAGCGCAGTGGAAGCTACCTTCGAAAGATCCGCACTTGCTGCTTTCTTACTCGACAAGTTTCCTTTCGTGCTCTATCTTCTGCCCCCAGAGTTCGAAAAGCAAGCGAGCCGGATTTTCGGCTCAGGAACTTGATATGTTCTTATGACAAAGATTACAATGGAGAGCAAAACAGACACAGTGTTCTGCTTCCTTCACTATTTCACTCCAGCCGAAAGAGCAAGATAATCCATGAAAGCACAGTATTTACATGACTGGCAAATGACCCCAGATCAGGCCAAGCAAATACAGCGAGACCTGGCGGCGATGGTTTCCAGACGAAACGAGGTAGGTGATATCTTCCTGGTCGCAGGAGTCGATATCTCTGCACCGGATTCCGAAGGGTTTGCACGAGCAGCGGTTGCTGTCCTTAGCTATCCCGAGCTGAAATTGAAGGAGACCAGAGTTATCGAGCAACGGGTCGCCTTCCCCTATGTACCCGGACTTCTCTCATTTAGGGAGTCCCCTCTGATCCTTGCTGTCTGCGAAGAGCTGAATACCGACCCCGACCTGGTCCTTGTGGACGGCCAAGGCATTGCCCATCCCAGAAGGTTGGGGCTGGCCTCACATCTGGGGCTGCTGTGGGACAAACCAACCATAGGCTGTGCCAAATCCAGGCTCTGCGGGGATCATCAACTGGTGCCGCCAGAGCCAGGCTCCTATGCTGAGATCATCGACAATGGTGAGGTGATAGGAGCAGCGCTTCGCACCAAACGGGGGGTAGCTCCAATCTACGTGTCGATAGGACACAAAGTAGACCTGCAAGCCGCCATAGCCTGGGCGCTGGGCTGCTGCCGCGGCCTGCGACTGCCAGAGCCCACAAGACTCGCACACCTAGCTGCTAGCGGACATCTCAAAGCCAAGGGGGCAGGAGAAACAACGTCACAGCTAAGACTCAATCTATTTCAAACCTAAGGCCAAGTGCAAGAGGGGGCAAAATGGAGGAACAAAAGCAGAAATTAGAGGACCTAAAGGGACGCATCTCCAATACGCTGGTGCATCTTTGACGTCCCTGCAAAGGAAAAACAGATAGCTCAGCTTGAAAAGGAGACCTCCCAACCCAACTTCTGGCAGGATCAGGAGAAGGCACAGCAAACCATGCGCCAGATCTCCCATCTGAAGGGGGTAGTGATCACCTGGCGTGATCTAGATAAAAAGGTTACCGACTTGGCCACTTTGATCGATTTGTCCCTTGCCGAGGAAGATCGCTCTCTGGAAGAGGAGATCTCCCACGAAATAGAAAGCGTTGAGCATTCCCTCGAAGACCTCGAATTCCAATTGCATCTAGGCGGTAAGTACGATCCCAGAGGAGCCATGCTGGCGGTACACGCAGGCGCCGGTGGCACCGAATCCCAAGATTGGGCCCAGATGCTGCTCAGAATGTACCTTCGATGGTCAGAACAACATGGTTACCACACTGAAGTTATCGAGAGCTCACCGGGAGAGGAAGCAGGAGTAAAAAGCACCCTCATCGAAATCGAGGGGGATTACGCTTATGGATACCTTAAGGGAGAGCGGGGGGTACATAGACTGGTTCGCATCTCCCCTTTCGATGCTTCTCACAGCCGCCATACTTCCTTCGCTTTGGTAGAGGTTATGCCAGTGGTGGAGAGCGGGGTGGATATCACCATCGACCCCGATGACCTCAAGGTGGAGGTCTTCCGCTCCAGCGGTCCCGGCGGTCAGCATATGCAGAAAACCAGCAGCGCGGTTCGCCTGACACACCTACCCACCGGACTGGTGGTTACTTGCCAGAACGAGCGCTCACAGTATAGAAACAAGGAAACGGCCATGAAGGTCCTCCGCTCCAGACTCCTAGAGCTGAAGTTAGAGAGGAAAGCCGCGGAACAAGCAAGGCTAAAGGGGGAACACGTAACTGCCGAATGGGGCAACCAGATTCGGAGCTATGTGCTCCACCCCTATAAGCTAGTTAAAGACCATCGAACAGGCTATGAAACCAGCGACCCCTCCGCTGTGCTCGACGGCGGACTTGACGAACTGCTCAAAGCATACCTGAGATCCAAGGTACAGGGTTGATGAAAAAGCTCCTTCCTCTCTTCCTGGCGCTCTTCCTTCTCCTCATCGCTACCCTGGGGCCAGTTCAGGCTCAACAGGGAATATCAGCATCATCCACTACTGAGGTTCAATTCCCCACGGAACTAAGTTTCAGTCTGAGAGCCGAAAGTGCGGTCGACATCACCCAGATCTTCCTCCGCTATAAAGTAAATAAGATAACTACCGTCAAGGTGACCAGCGTCGTGCAACTTGAATTCGATCCTGCTCCCCTGGTCGAGGCAAGTTGGACCTGGGAGATGAAGAAGATGCTCGGCAGCCTCCCGCCGGGGACGGAGATTCAATATAGCTGGAGAATACAAGACGCTTCCGGCTACCAGCTTGAGACTGCCTGGGAGACTGTTCAATTCAATGATGATCGTCACCCCTGGGACATCTTGACAGAGGGCGATGTAACCCTGTTTTGGTACCGAGGAGAACTGTCTTTCGCACAAACGCTATTGGATGCCTCCAATGAGGCGCTGGATAGGCTGGCTCGCGACACCGGGGCACATCTTGAACGACCGGTAGCGGTATATATCTACGCCAGCTCCGAGGAGCTGCGCGACGCCATGGTGTATCCACAGGAGTGGATGGGGGGCGTTGGCTTTCCCGAATATGGCACTGTAGCCATAGGGGTAGCACCGGCTAATCTATCATTGGGTAAGAGGTACGTAGCTCATGAGATAGCTCACCTGCTAACCTACCAGATGACCTTTAACCCCTACGCTGATATACCGGCCTGGCTCGACGAAGGGCTATCGACGTACGCCGAAGGTGACCCCGTATCTGGTTACACGTCTTCACTCAAAGAGGCAATAGATGAGGACAGCCTTTTCTCGGTTCAAAGCATCTCCAGCAATTTCCCCACCGATATCTCCGAGGCAATACTTTGCTACGCGGAGAGCTACAGTGTTGTCGAATTCCTCATCCACCACTACGGCAGGGAGAAAATGCTGCATCTCCTGAGCATCTTCAAGCAAGGCTCAAGCTACGATGACGCGCTCTTGCAGGCGTATGGCTTCGATACCGCAGGGTTAGATGACCTGTGGCGCTTAAGCCTAGGCCTGGAGCCTCGACCTTCGCCCCCAGCCACCACCGGCACCGGGCCATTCGGCTGCCAGGCGACATCTCCCCCCACAAGCCATAGCAGTCTTGGTGCGTTTGCCGTACTAGCTCTACTGCTAGTGCCTGGTATCAGCGAGATCATTCACCTGAGTGTACGTAGAGGTAGAAAGTGAAAAGGAAACTGCGGCTGTTGCTGCAAATCGTTTTCGCCTTAATCGTGCTGCTATCCGTCGCCACAGGCTGCGACTCAGCGAAACCAAGCCCCAATGACATCACCTCAAATGGAACCCTGACTCTCTTTGACGTTGGCCCGCCAACTCTCGATCCAGCGATAGCGCGATCAAGTACATCGCTAACATACATTGTCGAGATATTCAGTGGGTTAGTTAGCTTCGATCCCGAACTCAATCTGACGCCCGAGATCGCAAAAAGCTGGGAGATAAGCAGCGATGGAAAGACCTATACCCTCCACCTGCGTGACGATGTGAAGTTCCACGACGGGAAAGAAGTCACTGCCACCGATTTTAAGTACTCTATGGAACGTGCCTGTGATCCATTGACCGGCTCCGAGACGGCCGACACTTATTTGGGCGATATCCTCGGCGCAAAGGAGAGACTCTTGGGGGAAGTTGAGGAGATCAGAGGCATCAAGGTGATCGACAACCATACCCTCGAGATCACCATCGATGCCCCTAAGGAGTACTTCCTATCCAAGCTAGCTCATCCCGCAGCTTATGTTGTTGACCAAGCCAATGTTGAATCGGGAACGCACTGGTGGCAAAACCCTAACGGCACAGGAGCATTCCAGCTCAAGGAATGGCAAGAGGACGACTTCATAATCTTGGAGAGAAATAGCCTTTACTACTTGGAACCACCCAAGATAGAACACGTCGCCTATCTCCTTTGGGGCGGCGTGCCAATGAGGATGTACGAGACCGGCGAAATCGATGTCACAAACGTTAGCCTGAGCAACATTGAGAGGGTACTCGATCCAGCCAACCCATTGAATGAGGAACTCACTATCACCCCAGAACTCAGCCTCTTTTTCATAGGCTTCAACTCGGCCAGGCCACCGTTCGACGACACCAAGGTCCGCCAGGCATTCTGCCATGCCATAGACAAGGACAAGATAGTTAGACTCGTCCTCAAGGATCTGGTGAAAACGGCTGATGGTATACTGCCCCCAGACATGCCCGGCTACAACGAGGATATTCAAGGGCTGGATTTCGACCCAGAACGAGCGAAACAGTTACTCGCAGAATCAGAATATGGGGACGCCGCCAACCTACCATCCATCACCCTGACCTCCTCAGGCAGACTCTCAGTCTCTAACCTTGAGGCGGCCCTGGTTGACATGTGGCGGCGTAATCTGGGAGTAGAAGTCGAGATAAGACTACTGGAGCCGGAGAAATACCCTTACCTTATTATGCAAGAAAAGGACGAATTATTTGTCCTCCCTTGGGGTGCCGACTACCCAGACCCGCAGAATTTCCTGGATGTATTGTTTCACAGTGGTACCAAGGACAACATCGGTGAGTATAGCAACTCTGAGGTAGATGCTTTGCTCGAAGAGGCACGAGAGGAAAGAGATGTCACTGCCCGAAGGAACCTTTACCAACAAGCCGAGCAAATGATTGTCAACAATGCTGCCTGCCTGCCCATATACTTCGACGTTAGTTATACACTGGTCAAACCTTATGTTAAGAACCTACCCCTCACCCCATTGTGGATACCCCGCCTTAGGTATGTCTCCATTGAGCCACACTAGTACTTCCTTGCAAAAGTAAGCGTGCTATCAGGTTTGTTCGAGAATGTGTACTCCTAAGCCCAACAGCTCGTCGTAGAGGTACTCAACAAATAACGCTGATTTCCGCAAGGAAGTACTAGTCATCCTCTTTATGCTCCCTCCCTATCTGCTGCCAGACATAAAACAGGCGCTGCCACGCAACTAGATTGGCCAGCACCGCTATTATCCACAATACCACCAGCATCTGATTAAAGATGAGGCCAATTGCCAGCACGATAACCCTTTCAGGACGGGTAAATATCCCAACCTCACAAGTCAGCCCGAGGCCCTCGGCCCTTGCCCTCACATAGCTCGTCATCATGGATCCCACCAGGCCAGCACCAACCAGCACCAGCTCCTGATGAGAGCCTTGATTTGCGTAGTAGGCTAATAAGCCCAAGAACAGCGCCGCCTCGGAGAAGCGGTCGAAAGTAGAATCGAGCAGAGCGCCAAATCGGGTGCTGCGACCGCTGGCGCGAGCTACTGCTCCATCAAGCATGTCGAAAGCTCCCAATAGTAGCACCAGAAAACCGCCCAGAAAAAAGTGGCCCGTGGACAATACCCAGGCCACACCAAGAGCTAGTAGTAAGCCAAAAACAGTTAAAACGTTAGGGCTTAGCCCCGTTTTGGCCAGTAACTCCGCTGGGAACCTATTAACGCGCAGAGCCAAGGAACGGCGAGCCTGGGCAAGCTGAGACAACTTCCTCACTGATCACCCCGGGGCGACCTTTTAGCAGCTCCTGGTAATAATCCATTACTTGCTGGGCAACCCTCTCCCAGCTATAATCACCAACCTTTGCCTTACCCATCTCCCCCATTCTTTCCCTAAGCGACCCATCCTGAAGTAACTGGAGAATAGCACTAGCAAGAGCTTTCTCATCCCGAGGTTTCACCAGCAAGCCATCAACACCATCGCTGATAACAGCAGCATAGCCCGCAATATCCGAGGCAATGGTTGGCTTCCCTACAGCCATCGCCTCCAGCAACACCAGTCCGAAGCTTTCCCAGCAGGTAGCAGGTGAACAGAAGATATCAGCGCTCTTGTAGTAACGAGGCAGCTCCTCATAAGACACGTAACCAGTGAAAACAACGTCTTTTAGATTACGCTTGGCAGCAAGCCTTTGATACTTCCCATACGAGCGGTCCCGAGGGCCGACCACGATGAGCCGACATTGAGGCAACTCCCTCTTAACTTTCTCATAGGCCCCGAGTAAGTACTTGAAACCCTTTCTTTTCTCCATCCTACCGACAAACAGGATGTTCAACTTGCCATCGCAGAATTGCTCAAATGGGGTCACCTGACGGGAAAAGTGCGCAAGGTCAATGCCGTTGGGAATTATGGTGTAATCACCCGGGAAATACTTGCTGACGAACTCCATTGCTGCGAAAGAGACTGCTATTCTGCCATCGAGCTTGTTGAACCATCGGTTAAGACATATCGGTTTCCAAAAAGAATAGCCCCAACTTCTGCTACGACAGGCGTGGAAGGTACCCACAGTGAGTTCCTGGGATGCATGATGCAACACCGCTGTGGCTAGTGTCGGCATCAAGGGCTCATGGATATGGATAACGTCGAACCTCTCTCGTCTAAGCATATCCCTGATACCGTTGGAGAAAACCAATCCCGGCGATACGGGGCTGCGGACAACGGAGCCGCTGGCATGAATCGGCACTGGTCTGCCAAAGACGATGACATCTCCATTTTTCTGCGTTTCCTCAGGTTTAGAGGAGGGGGCGATAATCTTCACCTCGTGTCCCATGCGGGTGAAATTCTCCTGGAGACGGGAGATATGGATATTCACCCCCCCAGTGTAAGCATAATCGTAAGGGGAAACCAGAGCTATCTTCATAGTCTGCTTATTTTCGTTTTCGCTGCTTCTTCACTGTGCCGCCAGCGCTGGTCCTTGACCCTTCAGCTTGGCTTCCAGCAATGAACTCCTCGGTCGCCTTTCGAGCTTCCTCATCTGTGTACTGGACTGGAGGGGCTTTCATAAAGTACGCAGAGGGACCACCTAACGTACCACTCAGGCCCCTGTCCAAAGCCAGCTTGCAACACCTTATTGCATCAATGACCACTCCTGCCGAGTTAGGACTATCCCACACCTCCAGCTTAAGCTCCAGATTCAGCGGCACATCGCCAAATGTGCGCCCTTCCATTCGAAGATAACACCACTTCCGGTCTTCCAGCCAGGGTACATGGTCGCTGGGGCCGATATGGATATTCCCTGCGCCAAGGTCATAGTCAAGCTGAGAAGTTACTGCATTCGTCTTGGATATCTTTTTCGACTCTAATCGCTCCCGTTCAAGCATGTTGTAGAAATCAGTGTTGCCCCCGAAGTTCAACTGGTATGTCCTCTCCAGCTTCACTCCACGCTCGCGGAAAAGTCTGGTGAGCACCCGATGGGTAATAGTTGCGCCCACCTGAGATTTGATATCATCGCCAACGACCGGCAAGCCTGCACCTTTGAAACGATTTTGCCAGTATTTCTCGCGAGCAATAAACACTGGGACACAATTGATGAAGCCGCATCCTGCAGCGAGGACCTGCTCCACATACCACTTGGTGGCCTCCTCACTGCCTACAGGGAGGTAACTCACTACGACATCGGTCTCTTTATCTTTGAGGATCCTGACGATTTCCGCAGTGGAGCCAGGTGCCTTGGTGATAATCTGAGAGAGGTATTTTCCCAGCCCGTCATGGGTCATACCCCTTTCTACCACCACCCCAGTGGAGGGAACATCGCAGAACTTAATGGTATTATTTGGAGGGGCTGATATGGCCTCAGATAGATCCCTGCCCACCTTATTGCAATCTATATCGAAGGCAGCCACGAAGTTAATATCTCCTACATGATAGCCACCCAGATTGACATGCATCAGCCCAGGCACGAAATCATCTTCAGCAGCGTTCCGATAGTAATACACTCCCTGAACTAATGATGAGGCACAATTTCCAACCCCAATTATGGCCACATTTATCTTGCCCAAGTCCTAACGCTCCTTTCCTCTGGCAGTATGAAGACGGACTTGCTTAAAAGAGAACCTTATGCTATTCTCAACGCCGCAAAGATGGTTTACGATTTCCATACCCACACTTGTATAAGCGATGGCGCCCTATCACCACTAGAGCTAGTGAGAAGGGCGCTCATCAATGATTACTATGCTATTGCGATAACTGACCATGTCGGTATCGGATACCTACAAAGGCTCGTCACCGAGATTAGCGCGGATTGCGCCCTGGCCCAAAAACACTGGGGAATCACCGCCATCCCTGGGGTTGAACTCACCCATGTCCCAGCAGCAGCGATCGCCGAAACCGCAAAGGCAGCCAAGGAAATGGGAGCTAAGCTTGTGGTGGTTCATGGCGAAACCACCGCCGAGCCCGTTGAGCCAGGCACCAACTTGGCCGCGGCAAAATGCCCACACGTCGATATCTTGGCACATCCAGGATTAATAACTCTCGAAGAAGCAAAACTTGCAACTGCCAACGACATCTACCTCGAAATCACCGCGAGGAAACAACACTCTTCATCTAACAAACACATTGCCCAAATTGCTCGCCTGGCTGGAGCAAAGCTCCTCGTCAACTCGGACGCACACAGCGAACTCGACCTACTCACTCCCGAGCTAGCCCATTCTATTGCCAAAAGCGCCGCGCTTACCAACAATGAAATTACAGATGTGCTCCAACACAACTCACTCGCCCTTATCAGCAAGCTGCTCCCAAAGTGAGCTGTATCGAAATCCCGTAACTCATCACCTAGCCTTTTCCGATTCTAAATACCGCTGTCCCGCATTTACCGCACTTGCCTTTTGTCGCGGGCTTCCCATTCTTAAGTGTAACTGGGGTCGCGTTCTGAATGTCAACTTTTCTTCTGCATTTAAAGCAATACGCCTGCACTGTGTCACCCCCTTTCTAGCTGGTAAGACTATACACATGTAAAATACCAAATGTCAAGCTTTGCTACTCCTTTTTGCAAAAACTTTCCTTGGCTGCCAGCAGCCTCGAGCCTCATCATAGCAAAGGATAGCGACAAAGCGCCCATCATCGGAATAGGCCCGACGTAGTGCTCCCGAGGACCCTTTTTCCTGCCCTAGCCCCAAAGGACGTCCGTTAATTATCGCGCGCTCATCGTCATCACCCACGGTCATGGCCGGCAAATGAAGAACAGCCACATCGATAGGGTGGATAAGCTCGGACCACCAGCCTTCCCTGAAGGCCTCCTCAATCTGTGACATAGTGACTGCATCGCTTATATAGAAAGGTCCGCTGCTAAGGCGGACCAAGTTTCTGAGATGGGCACCGCACCCCAGCCTTTCCCCCAAGTCATGGGCCAATGAGCGGATATAAGCCCCCTTGCTGCATTCCACCTCCAAAGTGAGCAAAGGAGGCTGCCATTCTAATATCTTAATACGAGAGAACTCAACCTTCCTGGATCTCCTTGGCAGTTCGATCCCAGCTCGAGCCCACCGGTAGAGAGGCACGCCCTGGTGTTTGACTGCGCTGTACATCGGTGGGATCTGCTCTACAAACCCGCTGAAAGACGCTGCGGCAGCCTCGACCTCTCCCCTGGTTAGTGCCGAGGTATCGCCCCTTCCAGTAACCTTGCCAGTGGCATCATACGTATCAGTAGATATGCCTAACTCGATCTCAGCGCGATAAGTCTTCTTGGCCTCAGCCAAGAACTCAACCAATCTTGTCCCCTGCCCAAGGCAAATCGGCAGCACGCCCGTAGCTTCAGGGTCCAGGGTCCCGCCGTGCCCTACCCTCCGCTCCCCACTCAACCTCCTAATAGCAGCGACAACTTCAAAAGAGGTTTTGCCTCTGGGCTTGTCCAGGTTTAGGATTCCGTCAATAGCCACCTCTAGTCTACTTCACCAAGACTGTCACCAGGAGCCACCTCTTTAATCAATTCGAGAAGATGACTCCCCCGCTCAATAGACTCATCCCGCTGGAAGTCTAGCTGGGGAATACGCCGCAACGAAAGACGCTCGCCTAAGCCACGACGCAGAAACCCAGAGGCCGCGGCGAGCCCTTCTTCTACCTGCTTCTTCTTCTCCTCAGAGCCCATAACGCTGACAAAAACCTTGGCATGCCGCAGGTCAGCGGAAGTATCTACTTCGGTTACACTCAACAAACCGCCAAGCCTGGGATCCCTGATCTCGCGCATAAGTAACTCACTTATCTCCTTGCGTATAAGGTCATTGACCCTGGCTATGCGCCGAGTACTCATCTCACCCCCATCTTGACTAGGTTCAGCCTGCCTTCTCTATTCTATAGGACTCGATGATATCGCCAATCTCCAATCCCGAGAAGCCCTCGATACCTACTCCACACTCAAACCCAGCTGCCATATCCCGAACGTTTTCCTTGAAGTGCTTTAGGCTTGCGATAGACGATTCATGGATAGACTCACCATTGCGAAGAACCCTGACCTGTGCTCCACGGCTCAACTTCCCATCGGTTACATATGCACCTGCTATCTTGCCCTGCCTCACACTAAAAATAGCCCTTACCTCGGCATGACCTTCCACGACATCCATATAGGTCGGCTCCAGCATCCCGGCGAGCGCCTTCTCGATATCCTCAACTACGTTATATATCACTTGGTAGGAACGAATATCAACGCCCTCGGAGTCAGCAAGCAGCTTTGCTCCAGGTTCTGGACGGGTGTTAAACCCGATGATGATTCCCTTGGAAGCAATAGCTAGCATGACATCGTTTTCGGTAATGTTACCGCTCGCTGAATGGACAATGCTCACCTTGACCTCATCGCTCCCCAGTCGCTCCAAAGAACTCCTTATAGGTTCGACGCTTCCCTGGACATCGGTCTTCAGAATGATGTTAAGCTCCTTTACCTGCCCTGCCTGAATTTGAGCAAAGAGGTTGCTTAACCTGGGAGCCCTGGACGACCCTACTCTTTCCCTTTCCCCTTGCCGCTGCTGTGCCTCAGCTCGCGCCTCCTTCTCGCTACCCACCACGGCAAGGGAGTCCCCTGCCTGTGGGACACTGTTCAGGCCCAACACCTCAACAGGCATAGACGGCCCGGCTTTCTTTACCCGTTTGCCTTTGTCATCAAACATTGCTTTCATTTTGCCCGAAGTCTCACCGACCACCACGTTATCGCCGATGTTGAGAGTGCCTGTTTGCACTAAGACTGTAGCTAAAGGACCTTTGCTACTATCCAAGCTTGCTTCAACAACCGCCCCAAAAGCTGGCCGCGTGGGATCAGCCTTGAGCTCTTGAATCTCAGCCACGATAAGCAGGTTTTCCAGAAGGTCAGAGATACCGTCCCCTCGTTTGGCTGAGACCGCGACACAGACAACATCCCCACCCCACTCCTCAATGAGTAGGTTGTTATCAGCGAGTTGCTGCTTGACTCGGTCCGGGTTAGCATCTGGTTTATCGATCTTGTTAATTGCCACCACGATGGGCACGTCTGCCGCCCGAGCATGGTCAATAGCCTCCACCGTCTGCGGCATCACCCCATCATCAACAGCAACAACCAGAATCGCAATATCGGTAACCTTTGCCCCTCGAGCCCGCATCGCGGTAAAGGCCTCATGCCCAGGGGTATCCAGGAAGGTGATCTTCTGACCGTGGATTTCGACTTGGTAGGCACCTATGTGCTGAGTGATTTTCCCGGCCTCGGTGTCGACGACATTGGTCTGCCGGATGGCATCCAGGAGTTTGGTTTTACCATGGTCAACATGTCCCATAATGGTCACTACTGGAGGACGTGGTTTTTGAGCTGCGCTATCCTCCCCTGTAAAGCGATACTTTTCAACTGTCACCGCAGAAACTTCTGGCTCCTCCTTAGCCTCATAGCCGAGGTCGGCTGCAACAGTCGCCGCGCTGCCGAAGTCGATGACCTGATTGATGCTGGCCATAATACCGCTTCGCATCAGATATTTGATCACCTCAATGGCGCTGACTCCCAAAATATCCGCCAGTTGCTTCACCGTCAGCGCGCGTGGAATAACAACGCCTGTCTTGGCTTCTGCCCTGCCAGTAACCTGGCCTTCGCCCTTCACGACTTCCTCATCTCTACTGGCTTTTCGCTTCATCCACAAGCTCCTTCACCACTAAGCTCAGTGGGATATCTCCGTCCCCTCAACGAGTTCAGGCAGGGTCTTGCTATACGCGATAAGCTCGGCATGCTGCTCCGACACAATCTCAGACTTCAGCGCGTGTTGCAGCCTTTTCCTCTTCAATCCGACCTCCCAGCATTCCTGACGCCGGCAAAGATATGCCCCTCGCCCCGCTTTCTTCCCCCTAGGGTCTATCTCCAGACCGCCCTGCGGTGTGCGTACAACCCTCACCAGCTCCCACTTTGGTCTTTTTCCCCTACAAGCGATGCAAGTGCGCTCTGGTACATGTTTGGGACGCTTTTGAGACCTTGTCATCTACTGACTTTCACTCCTCCGAAAGATCTTCGTACCCTTCATCCACAGTCAATGTGGCGGCCTTTCGGCCCCTCCGGGCCTTACTATCCTCCAACTTCTCCTCCCGGGAAGACTTCTTCCTACCCTTCCTCTTGCCCTCAGCCACAACGGCCTTGGCACCGAAGATATCCTCCGCAAACCGAATTTGAGGCTTCTCAGAAGGCTTTACCTCCTCAGGAGTTGGTTCATAGGGAACTAATTCAACCTCTTGCTCCACTTCCTCTATCGGCTCCAATACTTCCTCAGAGATTGTCTCAACTTCACCCCAAAGCGATTCCACCGCCTCCAACGGTGGAGGGCGCAGGTCAAGATCTCCAAGTCGCTCCTTCACCTCGATCAGGGACTTCTGGCCGAAGCCCTTCAGCCCAAGTAGATCTTTGTCGTTCTTCTCCAGAAGCTCTCCAACCTTGGTAATGCCGCTTCCGAGCAGCAAGTTAAAGGTGCGCGCTGAAAGACCAAGTTGTTCCAACGCTAGCTCGTATTGCTCCCGAGAGATAGTAAGAGCAAGTGGTTTCTCTACCTTTTCCTCTATTGCCTCCTTAGTCAAGACGGCCCTTGCTAGCTCCACCCCGCGCACTGCGGGCTTCTCTTCTACTAGTGTTGCCTTCTCCGCCTCGGCAGCGCTGGCGCTCTTTATATCAATCCTCCAGCCAGTGAGCCGTGCGGCAAGCCTAGCGTTCTGTCCCTCTTTCCCAATTGCCAGGGAGAGTTGACCGTCAGGCACAACAACCACTGCGGTATTCCCCTCTTCATTGACATCAACGCTAACCACCTGAGCCGGGCTCAGCGCATTGGCAATGAAGACGTTAGGGGTGGCATCCCACTGGATAACATCTATCCGCTCGCCATTAAGCTCATTGACTACGTTCTGGATCCTGACACCTCGCAGCCCAACGCAGGAGCCTACAGGGTCCAGGCCGTCTTGCTTCGCTGCGACCGCTACCTTACTGCGATAGCCAGCTTCACGGGCAACTGCCTTAAGCTCCACGTTCCCGTTATAAATCTCAGGGACCTCCAACTCGAACAGGCGGCGTACCAGATTCGGGTGCGAGCGCGACATTATGAGACGTGGCCCCCTATTTGTTCGATTCACCTCCAGCAGATACAGTTTAAGCCTTTGTCCCACGCGGTAACGCTCATTCCGCACCTGCTCACCTCCAGGAAGTACGCCCTCAGCTTTGCCCAGGTCGATGACAACCTGCCTAGGCTCTATCCGCTGTACCACCCCGCTGACGATATCCCCTTCTCGATCGATATACTCCCCGAAGATAAACTCGCGCTCAGCTTCCCGAAGACGTTGCAGCACTACCTGCTTAGCAGTTTGGGCCGCGATTCGCCCAGCGTGGAAAGAGGTGGCCTCAAAAGAAATTGTTTCGTCCAGTTGGGCATCCTTTTTCAGCTTTCGAGCATCGGCCAGCGATATCTCCTGGTAAGTGTCTGTCGGCTCCTCCACCACGGTCTTGGTAGTATAAACCTTAACATCACCACTAACGGGGTGAATCTTCACCGAGATGTCTTGGCGCGCCCCGATCTCGTCCTTCTTGAAAGCAGTGACCAGTGCCGCCTCAACCGCTGCAAAGACCACTTCTTTGGGCAAGTTTCTCTCTGCAGCTAACTGGGTAATGGCAAGTAGAAAATCGGTTTTCATCCTGCCCTAACCTCCTTTCGGAGCACCGCTTTCCTCCAACCAACAAAAAAGTGGGTAAAACCCACTTTGCTCCCGGTCGTTGTTGGTGCAGTATAGCACTTTTTGAGCTAGAATGCAACCCCGCTTGTACCCGTTGGTAGCACCTCCTTTAGTCTTGCTGACAGTTCCTCTATGCTTTCCATGAGAGTCCTCCTTCATCCTAACAGTAGTTTGTTTCTTCCTACCCCGGGATTCTGGAAGGTCTCTCCCCTTTTCTCAACCCCAGCGACTGAAGTGTTACAGTATCAGCCCACACTACCTTCCTGGGAATGCTGGCGGCCGCCTTTCTATAAATGCCTTTATCCCCTCAGCCATATCCTCTGTCGTGCCATGTCCAGTTATAGCCAGCATCTCCATCTCCAGGCCAGCATCCAGACTGCTTTCCATTCCGCGATTGACCAATCTCTTAACAGCCTTCAGAGCCATCGGGCTCTTGCCCAATAGCTTCGTTACTAGCTCGTTAGTCGCCTCCTCCAGTTTATCAGCAGGAACAACCTTGTTGATCAGCCCAAGCCTTTCTGCCTCAGCCGGAGAGATCCGATCACCAGTATAGAGAAGCTCTTTTGCTTTCCTGATGCCGATAAGGCGAGGCAATCTCTGGCTAGCACCACCGCCAGGCACCAGCCCATAGTTGGCGTGCTGGTCAGAGAGCTTAGCCTCTTCAGCAGCGATTGCCAGGTCACAAACCATGACCAACTCCAGACCGCCCGCATAGGCCATGCCGTTTACAGCCGCTATCACTGGTATACTCAGGTTCTCGATAGCGCTGAATACCTTATTCCAGAGCCGGAGGAAATAGTCCCGAGGCTTGTCGGGAGGAATAGAGGCTATACCAGTGAGGTCAGCGCCAGTGCAAAACGCTCTCCCATTAGCGGTGATCACTGCAACCCTAACCGAAGAATCATTCTCGATATCCTCCAACGCTGCCTCTATCTCCTGAAGAGTCTTCACATCCAGAGCATTGAGCACATCGGGCCGGTTGAGCGTTATCTTGGCCACTCCCTCCTTTTTTTCGTAAATAATGTTACTGAACTCCATTGGCTACCTCCTTCTTAGTTAATGAGGCAAACAATTCTCGCTTTGGTCAGTGGGCACTATACGAATGAGGCCCCGTAAACAACATTGTAGTGATGGGACGCACAGTAAGGAGATCAGGGCAGATTCTCCCTATTATTGCCCTTGGAAAGGATAGCTACCTTGCGGGCTTCGCCTTGCCCTATGCTCTGGGTGGTCACATAAGGATCATCTCTCAGTTCCAGATGGATAATCCTGCGTTCACCGGCAGGCATAGGCTCCAGGGTTACCGATGTACCCGTAGATCTCACCTGATCCGCGAGACGTCGGGCCAGGAGTCGCAGAGACTCGTAACGCCGCTGCCGATACCCCTCGACATCAACAACCACCCCAACGCGCGATTTAAGACGTCTGCTGATAATAAGGTTAATCAAATACTGCAGTGAGGAAAGGGTCTCACCACGTCTTCCGATGAGGATACCTAAATCCTCGCCCTCTATGTCGAGTGAGATCGCGACTTGATCACCACTGCCTTCTGCCTCCAGGTTAACGCTCGCAGATATTTCCACCAGAGATAGAAGATTCTCTAAGACCTCCTTGGCCATACCTCCAACATCAACGTCCTCGTTGGACAACAGTCCTAGCGGCGTCACCCTCACCCTGACCTCTTCTGAGCCTAACCCAAATAGGCCACCCCTTCCTTTCTTGAGCACAACTACCTCTACCTCAGAGCGACTCAGTCCCAGTTCAGCTAGAGCGAGACTAACGGCCTCTTCTTCGGACTTTGCGCTTATCTCGATGCTTTCCATTGCGATCCTTCTTTCGAGGGGAGCCCTCACCAGCTCCAACAGCTCCCTTTCTTCCAGAAACCACGCTATCTGCCTCAGCTCCCTCTAACTGTGGAGCCCCAATGTCACCACTTTGTGGGGTATTAGCTGGCTGCAATATCCTTCCTTGTCTTAGAGAACTCAGAGATGGAACCCTCAAAGTACCCCAGCCAGACACGCGGTATTGTATCACTATGCTTATGAGATTGGTGAGTACCCAGTACAGAGAAAGTCCACTGGGAAATGTTAAAGCGAAGAAGCCAAACATCAGGGGCATTATCCATAGCATAGCGCGGCCCATAGACTGTTGCGTGGGATCAGCGGACGGCTGCGTGGACATTTTCTGTAATGTCCACATACTTGCCGCCACCAGTATGCCCATGAAGATATCCCCACTCCCAAGATCAAGCCAGAGGAAGTGGCTGTTCAGCGGCACCTGTTCCTGAATCGGCGCCCATGAATAGAGCTGTTTAGACAAGCCAAGGAGGTTTTCAGGAGCTATACCCAGACCTTGAATAACCGCCTGGTAAAGGCCGATCCAGATGGGAAGCTGACCCAGCATAGGAAAGACACAGCCAAGGGGACTTACCCCCTCTTCCTTATACAGCTTCATCGTCTCCTCACCGAGTCGCTGTTTGTCCTTGGCATATTTCTTTCGCAGCTCCGCAATCTTAGGCTGTATCGCCTGCATTGCCTTGGCGGAATGCAACTGCCTCGTGGTGAGCGGCCATGTAAGCACGCGGATAATGACGGTCAGTACCACAATGGCAAGCCCGAAGCTGCCGAAAAGATACCCGGACAGCAGAACCAGGAAGTTCAAAATAGGTCGCAGAAGCAACAGGTTGAAGGCGGCCACTATCTCCGTCATTCCCACTACCCCAGAGACAAGGAGCATAATCAGCACTACTAAGAGCAGGAGAATAATAGTCCTAGCTTTAGGCATAGCTTTTCTCTATATCACTTAATATCCGTTAGTGAAACGCTCCAGTCCTGGCCACCTTCGCCATCAAAGGCATAGACGGTGTTATCGTGCCGAGCGTGTAGATAGACCTTACCAGCAGCGGTACAAAGGGGGGCAAGAATGCTACTCTCAAGGTCACGCTGCCACCTTTCCTCCCCGGTCTCCAAGTCGATACCATAGACCTTGCCATCCTCAGAGGCCACCACTAGCACATCACCCACTATAACAGGAGATGACCTGATCTGATCTTCAGTTGGAAAAGGGTTAGTAGACCATCCCGATGCCAGTTCCCCACTGTCAGCATCTATGGCATAGACGTTGTGATCCAAAGAGCAGGCATAGATGATGCCATCATGATAAAGAGCCTCAGCCCAAAACCAGTTTCCCGCCTCAAAGGGTTGCTCCCATTTCGGCTCGCCAGTATCAGCGTAAACGGCATACAACTTGCTATCGAAGGAGCCGAAGTAGACAACTTCCCCCACGATCAGCGGTTTGGAGGCAACGCCCCCGCCGGTTTTGAACGGTTCATCCCATTTGAGTTTACCTGTGTCAGCATATATGGCGTACAGCTTCTGATCCAGAGACCCAAAGTAAACCACGCCATCCTGGACTACAGGTGTTGATACTATCTCGTCCCCGGTCGCATAAGGCTCAAAACCCCGTTTCGCCCTACCTGTGCTTACGTCCACTGCATGGAGCTTCCCATCGGAGGAACCGACGAAGAGCGTGCCGTCAGCAACAGCGACACCGCCAACGATACTGCCGCCAGTTTCAAAGGGCTCTTCCCACACATCGTCCCCGTGCTCAGCATCGATAGCATAGACCTTTCCACTGTAGGCCCCAATATAGACCGTATCATTGCCTACTACTGGAGCACCGTAGAGCACCCCAGCCCCAAACTGTCCTCCCTGAGCACAGCTAAAGATACTGCCTGCCTGCTCCACTTCCGGCGCCCATACCCACTCGCCATCAGACTTGGATGGAACCCGCTTGTCCTCCTGGCGAGCAGAGAGTTCGAGACGAACAACCCTGCCGCCCATGGAACCAACAAACAGTGTGTCTCCATCTACCACAACCCCAGGCCATCCCCTAGGGCCAATGCAGCCGGAAAGGGCCAAAACGGCAAGGAGAATAGCGATGACAATGGGTTTCGTCGATCTAGCTCGTTTGATGTCAAACATTCAGAAAAACCACTAACAAATGGGCAGAACATGCCAAGGGAGGGAAAGAGGTCAAGGCACAGGGTCCACACCACCTTTGCCCAGGGGATGACAGCGGCAGATCCGCCTTGCAATCAGCCAACTACCCTTCGCCACGCCATACTTCTCAATCGCCTCGTAGCCATATTGGGAACAAGAGGGCACGAAACGACACGAAGGAGGCGTGTTTGCAGAAATCGCCATCTGATAAAACCTTATTGACTTTAATGCAAACCTCTTCATACCTATGCCCTACCCATTCGCTCGACTTCGCTCCCATCTGCCAGAATTTGAGCCCGATGGAGCAACCTTGTCACTGCTGCCGCTACCTGCTGATAATTCGCTGTTGCTGCCCTGTTACGGGCAATAAACACTATATCCCACCCCGACTTAGTTGAGGTCGATCTTGCCACCTCGCGCAACAACCTCTTCACCCTATTGCGCAACACCGCCTTGCCCAAGCGCTTTCCAGCCACAAATCCGTATCGGTTCCACCCTAGACCGTTGGGCGCTGCCTTGAGAACGACAAGATCACACGCCCACGTTTTGCCATGTTCACGAATCTCGGCAAACTGTGAGTTTCTCCTCAGCCTCTCCTCTTTACCCATTCCGCCGCTGCAGCAATCCTATACCGTAAGCCGGTAGCGACCCTTCAGCCGTCTCCGTTTCAAAATCCTCCGCCCGCCACGGGTCGCCATGCGAGCGCGAAAACCATGCTTACGTTTCCTTGGAATCCTCTTCGGCTGATAGGTTCGCTTGGGCACCTCTTACCACCTTGCTCGTGCGCTATTATACTTTATCCCGTTCTGCGCTGTCAATTTGGGAGCACCTGCCTAGAGAGCATGCTTTGGCACCATGATCTCAGTCGCTTCCGGTAGTTGCTCCAACTTTAACTCCACTTCACTGGAATCCAACCTCTTGACCCCGGACTTGCCTTTAAGAAACTCATCCACCCCGGATATGGGAAAAGCGCACTTGTCAGTTTTATAGTGCATGGGGATGACCACCCTGGGCTTGATCTTCTCGCAGACCTGGGTAGCTCCTACCGGATCAATGGTCGGCCCACCACCTGTGGGAACTAGCAGAATATCGACCTGTCCGATTTCGGCAACCTGCTCCTCTGACAGCCGATGGCCAAGGTCTCCTAGGTGGCAGACCTTGATCCCATCCACGGTGAAGCAGAATATGGTATTGGGACCCCGCTGCTTGCCACCGGAGGCATCATGAAAGCTTGCCACTCCTTTGAATTCGATCCCCTTGGCCTTCTGGCTGCCACTGCCAGTTACCAGTTGAGGGCGGCCTTTGACCGCCTTAGCATAGTTATGGTCCTCGTGCTGTTGATGACTAACCACCACGATGTCTGCGGCCTCCTCTATTCTGCCATATCCTAAGCCATATGCCCCAGGCTCATAGGGATCGGTCATGATCCTCGTGCCATCCTCGGAAGTGATCAAAAAAGCTGCGTGTCCAAGCCATTTGACCTTCATAACAAAACCTCCTTGATAAAACTTCCGTAGTATTTATTTTGACTGCTCCTCAGCGAGAGCCAGGGCGAGATTGACCAGCGTTCTTACCCCGACTCCCGTTGCCCCTTTGATCAGATAGGCCTGCTCTTTCGTGATGAAAGAAGGCCCCGCAATATCCAGATGAACCCATGGCGTACCCTCACTGAACTCAGCCAGAAACTGGGCAGCAGTGATAGCCCCCGCATATCTCCCCCCTGTGTTCTTCACATCAGCGACTTCGCTCTTGTTTTGCTCCTTGTACTCCTCATACATTGGAAGCTGCCAAATTCTCTCCCCCGCCTCCTCACCAGCCTTAATCACCTTAGCCACCAGTTCCTGGTCATTACCAAGAGCGCCACTACAGATATCGCCCAGGGCTATACGGCAGGCACCGGTCAGCGTAGCCACATCTACCAAGGGGGAAAGCCCCAGCTTCCTGGCATAGCTGAGGGCATCGGCCACAATCAACCGTCCCTCGGCATCGGTACTGACTACCTCTATTGTCTTGCCATTCATCGCCTTGAGGACATCCCCCGGTTTGAGCGCAGCGCCTCCGGGCAGGTTCTCAGTCGCCGGGACCAGCCCTGTAACGTTAATCCTGGGCTTGAGCTCAGCGATGGCTCTCATAGCAGCGATGACAGCAGCACCACCCGCCATGTCGCCCTTCTGCTCGTCCATACCATCGGAAGGTTTGATCGAGATACCCCCCGAATCGAAGGTCAACCCTTTGCCGATCAGACCCAACGGGCCCGCCGCTGGATCGCCCCCCCGATAGCCCATAATAATGAATTTGGGTGGTTGCTTGCTACCCTGGGCAACACCTAAGAGCGCCCCCATCCCCAATTTCTCCATCTCCTCTCGCTCGAGTACGTTGAACTCCAGACCCCAGTCGGCAGCAATACCCCGTGCCACTTCCGCCATATCAGAGGGAGTCATATAGTTAGCAGGTTGATTGATCATATCCCGGGCAAAATTGGTGGCCTCGGCCAGTACCCTACCACGGTTAACACTGCGCTCCAAGGAGGGCAACCGGCTTTCATCCCGCTCTACTATCAGCAGTTCCTCGATCTCTCCGTGCTCTGGCTCCTTGGTAATATGCTTACGGAATTCATAAAGGCCAAGGATACTCCCCTCCGTGAGAGCTTGAACCGCTCTCTCCACGTCCAGACCACCTGCCCCTGTCCCATGGACGATAGTCGCCACTCGTTTAGCTCCAACCTTTCTCAAGAAACGACATGCCGCTGCCATTACCCCACGAATGGAGTCATAGGTGAACTTCTCTTGCTTACCCAGCCCCACCACTGCCACCCGCTCCGGCTCCATTTTACCCATCGTGTGGATCAGCGTAACCTCGTTGAGCTTGCCCTTGATCTCGCCCGCGCCGATAAGCTGACTTATAGTCCCGCCTAGCGCTCGATCGACAGCGCCAGTGGCGCCGCCGGGATGCTCGACCCCTTCGAAGAGATTGACTATAGCAGCATCACCCCTAACCTTGGTTATGTCACCGGAGATAACCTTTACCTCCACTTCTCCTCCTTTTTTAACCTGGACCTCTGCTCTCGCTGCTTGGAAAATAGGAGAAAATCCTTTATTTCAAGTTCCGGCCAGGACAAGCGCTAGCATGGAGGACGAAAGCGCAACCGAAGCAGGCCCTTTATATCCTCCCAGGCGGTCTTAGCAATGCGCACCCTGGTATCTTCATCCTCTACCCATTCCACAGGCACATCTTTGATGCGATAGCCTTTCATCCCCGCGAGGAGCAGGAGCTCGGTGTCAAAAAACCAAGCCTGATCCTTAATTAGGGGCACAAGCTCCTGCGCCACATCGCGTTTCACCGCCTTAAAGCCGCACTGGGCATCACTGAAACTGGAGCGGAACAGTCCTTTAATCAGCAGATTATAGCCGCGTGAGGTCATCTCGCGCTTCAGGCTACGTTTCACCTTGGAGCCTTTCATCAGCCGGGAGCCAATAGCGATGTCATAACCCTCGTCGAGGGCACGGATCAACTCTGGGAAGGCATCCAGCTTCGTTGAGAGATCGACATCCATGTAGGATACTACATCCGCATCGGTCTCCAGCCATGCCTTCCTCAAGGCACGGCCACGTCCCTTTAGCTCCAGTTGTATATAGCGCACATCAGGGGATTGCTCGGACAAGTCCTTAGCAATAGCCAACGTTCCATCGACAGAGCCATTATCGGCGATAACAATCTGCCAGCGGCACGAGAGATTCTCAGCGAGAAAATCCCGTAGGACAGCCACGCTGCGAGCCAGGACACCCTCCTCATTATAAACAGGGACCACAACATCAACGCTGTTCATTGTTCGGCCCCTCGTGATCACTCCCCAGAAACTACTGCGCCTCTGTTCAACTTCCTAGACTCCTGCTTCCGCAGGAGTGACATGATTCTGTCATTCCCGCGGAAGCGGGAATCTATCTCATGAGTAGCTATCCCCCAATGCCCCCCTCACCACCCGCGCAACATCAAACGGGTCGCTGGAGATGACGCTCGAGGCGTAAAGCTCCATGGTTCCAATGTCCGAGGCCTTGCTTCTAGTGCTGCCGCGATCAACCACCCGAGCAATCGCCGGAAAGCCCCCCCAATCCTCGTCCACCGGGGCAATGGGAGGCAGCAAAAGAGCGGCATTGAAAGAGGTCACCCCCATCCGGTCACGGAAACAAGCCAAAACTTCATAGAGCCTTTCCTTTAGCGACCTACCAAGCTCCTGTGCTATCAGAACAACCTCCTTCTCCTTAACAGGCGTCAGGTACGCCATAACCCTGACCCCTTCTTTCTCGAAACCACAGCCCAGCGCGCGGTAAACCCGGTATAGGTCATCAAAATAGCTCGACCCGTACCGGTCTCTATAAGAAAGGGCAGCACGCCGAAGTTGCTCGACCTTGGCATAGTGCCTCCGCTTACCAAGCATAACCTGCGCATGTCCATGCGGTATGGAAGCGCCTGCCCTCCCCCCACAGTTCCACATGAAGAACAAGTACGTGGCTGCAGGGTCAGCAGTGTGTGCTTTCTGCGCCCACGTCCAGCCTGTATCGATATAATCGATGACCTGTTCTCTGGTGAACCGAAGCGAGTTAGGCTCCCTGAAAATTATCACGCCGTGAAAGCCCTCGTACTTCGCAACATTGCTGGCAGTGATACAGTGCTTCCCCCTGACCCGCCCAAAGGTATCTTCTGGCGTCGCAGCTAGTGGGTCGTGGAACAGCTCATCTTGTAGCTCTTCCGGCTCTGACTCTGAGAGCTCGCAAACAAGGCTTTTCCCCTCGGGCCGGCTCGCCCGCAGTTGATTGAAAAGCGCCTCCTCTAGGGTAACCAGGTTCGTGACCCGAACAATCCTTTGCTCCAGAGTTTTATCCACCGAGCCAAAATGCTCCTCAATCCAGGGCTTCATACCCTGCGGAGGCTTTAGCTGCCCTTTAGCTACACCAATCTCGTAAATGCGTTCAAAAAGCTCCTTTTCAGCCATAGGGAGGGAGCCAACAACAGTATCCAGATTGGCAATTTCAGCTTCGGTCACAGTCCCCACCAAATCCTAATGCCTGAAATGTCGGACGCCGGTGAACACCATAGCGAGTTTGTATTTATTCGCCGTCGCTATGACCTCCTCATCCCTGACCGAGCCCCCCGGTTGGATGATGGCGGTAGCCCCACCTTTAGCCGCCAGCTCAACCCCATCGGGGAAGGGGAAGAAAGCGTCAGAACCAACTACACTCCCCCGACTGCGCTCGCCGGCCTTTTCTAGCGCGATTTTCACGCTTGTCACCCTGTTTGGCTGCCCTGCACCCATACCCAAAATCATGGAGTCCTTCACCAATACGATAGCATTTGACTTGACGTGCTTCACTGCCTTCCAGGCAAATAGCAGGTCCCTTAACTCCTCCGCGGTAGGCTCACGCTCAGTCACGGTACGCAAGCTCAAACCGCCCTCAGGCAGCGAATCTGACGTCTGAACGAGAAAGCCACCACCAACCCGACGGAAGTCTAATGTAGACGGAGCCTCTTTACTAGAACCCCCCTGCAAACCCATGACGAGGATACGGAGGTCTCGCTTTTGCTGGAGCAAGTCGAGCGCCTTCTCTTCGTAATCAGGAGCTATGATCACCTCGTAGAAAGTCTTGGCGATCTCCTGAGCAGTAGCGAAGTCCACCGGCCTATTCAGCGCAACTATTCCACCAAAGGCAGACACGGTATCTCCTGAAAAGGCACGTCTGTAGGCCTCGGCAAGACTCTGATGCGAAGCCAACCCACAGGGGTTGGTATGCTTGATAACAGATACTGTAGGAGCCTCAAAATCGGTGGCCGCGCTCCAGGCAGCATCGGAATCAAGGATGTTATTGAAGGAAAGCTCCTTGCCCCAGAGTTGTTTCGCTGAGCTTATGCCACTAACTGCCCCACCCGTCACCTCCTCTACATAGAAAACAGCCTCTTGATGAGGGTTCTCGCCATATCTCAGATCGTGTCTTTTCCTGAGTGCGATAGTCACCTCATCGGCAAATCCCTGCTCACCCCGACGAAGGTATTGAGCGATAGCCGTATCATAAGCGGCAACATGCTGGAAAGCCTTCTGTGCTAGTTTCTTTCGCTGCTCCCCCCGCACCTCACCACGACGAAGCTGCTCCAGAAGTGATTCATAATCTGCAGGATCAACCACCACCAACACATCAGGGAAATTCTTAGCCGCAGCCCGAATCATGGTGGGACCGCCGATATCGATATTCTCCAACGCCTCATCCAAACTCACTTCCGGCTTGGCCACAGTTTCTCTAAAAGGATAGAGATTCACCGCCACCAAGTCGATAAAACCAATCTTGTTTTGCTCAAGCTCAGCGACATGTGCAGTGAGATTTCTCCTCGCCAGGATTCCGCCATGCACTGCGGGATGCAGTGTCTTCACTCGACCATCCAGGATCTCGGGGAAACCGGTCAAGTCGCTGACGCTCAGTACTGATACTCCCGCCTCTGCAAGCGCTTTCTTAGTACCCCCAGTGCTGAATAACTCAAAACCAAGTTCTTCGAGACCACGGGCGAAATCGACCAAACCCGTTTTGTCGGAGACACTTAAGATGGCACGCATAAACCCTCCTATCTTCTCCTATTAGCTCAGGGTGGGTTGCCCGACGTCGGGCAACCTACCCACGGTCAGGGATGCTCTCAGATTTTTCACCATTCGTTCGCGGGCACCCACCCATGAGGGCTTGCTAAGGGAATGGCCATACAGGCTGGGCAATTCTAAGAAACGATCACCTTCCCCTCCCCCCGACCCTGCACCACCTCACCGATGAGCCTAGCCTCGGGAGCAGAGGCGATAATTTCATCAACATGGCCCGGCGAGCAAACAAGGACCATCCCGATCCCCATATTGAACACACGATACATCTCTCGCTCATCGATTTTGCCCCGCTCCTGAATCAGGGTGAAAATAGGGGGGATCGACCACGACCCGGCTTCGATTAGGGCAGCCAGGCCATGGGGAAGAACCCGAGGCGGGTTATCGATAAGCCCGCCCCCAGTGATATGTGCCATACCCTTAATAATCGATTCTTCTTGCTCGTCTCTCCCCCGCCCAACTCCACAAGACAATAGAGGCTTAAGTAGTGGATAGTAGCAGCGATGAGGCTCGAGTAGCTCCTCTCCCAAAGTACGGCCAAGCTCAGGATAGAATGTGTTTAACGTTGAACGTTCAACGTTGAACGTTTTTCGCACGAGGGAATATCCATTAGTATGCAGCCCACTTGAAGGTAGTCCTAAGATAGCATCACCGGCTTGAATCGATCTATTGTCGAGGATATTTCCCCTCTCCACCACACCCAGTATGAACCCCACTAGGTCATAGTCACCCGTAGCGTAGAGACCAGGCATCTCTGCAGTCTCACCGCCGATGAGGGCACAGCCCACATCGCTACAGGCGCGTGACAATCCGCTGACTACGCTCTCCACTTGGTCAGGGATAAGCTTCCCCGTGGCTATATAATCAAGGAAGAAGAGAGGCTCGGCGCCACAGGTGAAAATGTCGTTTACACAATGATTGACCAGGTCAATGCCGATGGTGTCGTGCCGGTCGAGGGCAATAGCGAGCTTGACCTTGGTCCCCACTCCATCAACGCTGGAAACCAGGACCGGCTCTTTGTAGCCTGAAAGCTGAAAGAGCCCGGCAAAAGCCCCGATATCCGTCAAGACCTCGGAGCGGAAAGTAGCACGGGCTTTTCTCTTGATAAGCTCCACTGTCCTGCTGGCAGCATCTATGTCCACACCGGATGCAGCGTAGGTAGTTCCTTGGGTCTTCTTAGTTTCCCGTCCCACTGAAGCGTCCCTTCCCCTAATGAGATTGCTGAAATAGTATTAATCAATCCCCACCAAGAAATTCTAAATGCTAATCTCGTTCGACTGAGCTCACGACGAAGTCTAAACTCTAAACAATATCAAATGTTACAAATTCAAATGCCGCAAACGTTTTGAATTTTGGTCATTTAGATTTTGAATTTGTTTGGGATTTCGGCCGACAGGTCGAGCCGAGCCTTCGGCTCGAGTTTGGAGATTAGGATTTGTTTCTGTGGGATACCCCCAGACCCCAGGCAGGAGATACCCTGCATCTCTTTTTCACCACTCTCTTAATACTAAGCCTTTCCCTAGCCTGCGTCGGGGAGCGTCTCCAGCGCAAGCTTATCCATCTCGAGCTGAACGGGCACCGGATAGTCTCCAGTAAAGCAAGCAAGGCAAAACCTCTCCTTGGGTAGACCCACAGCCTGGATCAAACCATCTATGCTGAGATAGCCCAGAGAATCAGCTCCTATGAACTCGGCGATCTCAGGAACCGTCTTGTGGGCAGCGATGAGCTCTCGCCTCGTGGCCATGTCGACACCAAAGAAGCAGGGGTAGCGAATCGGAGGGGCACAGATACACATATGTACCTCACTGGCCCCCGCCCTCCGCAGTAAGTTGATAACTTGAGGTGTAGTAGTGCCGCGAACAATACTGTCATCAACTACAACCAGCCGCTTCCCTGAGAGCACCTCAGGCATGGGGTTAAACTTCAGCTTGACCCCGAGGTCTCGCAGCCGTTGCTCCGGCTCGATGAAGGTACGCCCCACATAGCGGTTCTTGAGCAGGCCCTCAGAAAACGGGATGCCGGAAGCCCACGAGTAGCCGATACCGGCTGCGGTAGCCGAGTCAGGAATGCCTATGACCAAGTCGGCATCCAGCGGATACTCACGAGCCAATTGCGCCCCCATAGCTTGGCGCGCCGGGTAGAGGCGGCGACCGCCGATCATGCTATCGGGGCGAGCAAAGTAGATAAACTCAAATATACAGAGCGCCCTTCTCCTCGCTTTCCTTACCCTAAAGCTATTAACCCCCGCCTCATCAATGAGAACCACCTCTCCAGGATCGACCTCACGAAGAAACTGCGCCCCGAGGTGATCCAGGGCACAGCTCTCCGATGCCAGAACCCAGCCTCCATTAAGAGACCCCAGACAAAGGGGGCGCACCCCCATAGGATCACGAACCCCAAGCAGTTTATCCCGGGTCATGATCACCAGGCTATACGCACCCTGGAGCCTGCCCATAGCATGCTTTATCTTCTGGATCAGGTCCTTCCCCGGAGAGGAAACGAGCAGATGAGCGATGACCTCAGAGTCTGAGGAGGTGGAAAAGGTATAACCCCTTTCCTCTAGCTCCTTACGCAGGTACTCAGCATTGACGATGTTGCCATTGTGTGCCAGCGCCACGTCTCCTGAAGGGCTAGACACCATTATCGGCTGTGTATTGAAGATGCGGTTTGACCCTGTTGTGGAATACCGGTTGTGCCCGATGGCGATGCTGCCTCTCAATTGGTCTAAAGTCGCCTCATTGAACACCTGGGCCACAAGCCCCATGGCTGCGTGCAATCGAATCCGGCTCCCATCGGCAGTGGCTATGCCCGAACTCTCCTGCCCGCGGTGCTGCAAGGCATAGATGCCAAAAAAGGCAAGGCGAGCTACTTCGTCCCCTGGGGCATATACACCGAAGATTCCGCAAGACTCGCGCAACGTAGCTCCCTTCACCACAGGAGGTCACTCATTTCATCGGGCCTTCCCACGTTGATTATATCCCCAATAGACTTAAGGGTCAATCTCATGTAGCCCGGCGTTCTCCTCCGTCATGATTGACAATAGAAGTGCTGACATCCGGTTCGCATGTGAGACTTTTCTCGACACTTTCCCGGTCAACGCTCCGCTTACTGTCAAAACGAACCGCAAGCTGCCAGCTTCCCTCGGGCCTGAGATTTTTCAGCCGAACAAGACTGAGTAGCTTCAGAAGTACCCAATTCATGCTAGGTTCCCTGCCCTTCTTCTTGCCGATCGGCATGCTGCTCCAAAACCACTTCCTTTTGGCGCTCGTTTGCGATATAATGCACAGGACAAGGCAGGATCCGAAGCCATTATGAAGCAGATAGGCTATCCGTTGATGTAGATCGTCAGTGGATACTAACAAGTTAGGCGAGATTCTCAAGGGAGTGAGTAAACCATGTCTAATCTATCAAAAAAGCATGCGGATGCATTGTTGATTGACTTTACTGAACTAGCAAAAGAAACTGATGAGCTACTTTTCAGATAAGTCTTCAGAACATCGCCTAACGCAGCCTATCCGGCTACCCCGCTGATCGCTTCACCAAAGTCCGGATTGGGCGTATTTTGGATATGTGAGGAACGTCGTGAGAAATTACGGCAATATAATCTACAGGATGGTCATGTAGATGAAAGGAGACAAGCTTGTTATACAAGAAGCACATGTTGAGGCTGCGCGGCGCATAATGAACATGCTCCTGCCACAAATCATCAAGGCCCAGAGCAAGTTTGCTATTGCTATTGCAGGTGAATCCGGTAGCGGGAAGTCGGAAATCGCTGCAAGCCTTTCCGAGTTGCTCTCTGAAAACGGCATAAAAAGTATCATTCTCCAACAGGATGATTACTTCGTTTACCCGCCAAAAACAAATGCTGAGATGCGCACAAAAGACATCGGTCATGTCGGATTGTCTGAAGTTCGCCTTTCATTGCTCGACCAGAACCTTCAGGATATTATGGAAGGGGAGACAGAAATTGAGAAACCATTGGTAATCTATGATGAGAACCTTATTACTAAAGAAAAGGTCAAAGTTGAAAGGGTCAAGGTAACCATAGTTGATGGAACATATGCGACCCTGCTGAAGAACGTTGACCAACGTATTTTCATTGACCGGACGTATGTTGATACAGAGGAGGCACGCAAACATAGGGCTAGGGAAGAACAAAGCGAATATCTGGAAAGGGTACTCGAGATCGAGCATGGGATTATATCGTCACATAAGGCGCTAGCTGACATCATCGTAACGAGTGACTATGAGGTGAAACAGGCGGGATAGAATGACAGTACATGGGAATGGCAAAATCAAGAGTATTTGTATGCTGAGCATACACGGATATTTTGACCCAGTCCCTCAACTTGGAAGGACAGACACTGGTGGACAAGTCATCTATTTACTCGACTTAGCTAAGGCACTCACCAAACACAAGATAAGAGTTGATATCTATACACGATGGTTTGATCGCTCTAAGGGGCAAATTGAACATGTGCCGGGTTACCCAGATGTAAGGGTCATCAGGATACCGGCCGGACCATGGGAGTTCATTCCTAAAGAGATGATCTATGATGTTTTGCCTGAACTGGCAGAACGCATGGTGAAATTCATCCGGGAAAGCAACCTTCACTATGACCTATTACATGGGCATTACGTGGATGCCGGTATTGTAACGCTGGATGTAGCAAGAGAGTTAGATAAACCAGCTTTCTTCACCGCCCATTCCCTGGGAGCGTGGAAAAAGCAGAAGAGAGAAAGAGAGCCTGAGGAAACGAACAGGTTTTTTAATTTCAGTCGTCGAATCGCTGAGGAGCTTCGGATCTTCCGATCAGTGAGGGCTCAGACAGTTACCAGCAAAGAGGAGAAAGGGAAGATTGAAGAACTATACCACTTTCGTCCTCCAAGGGTGGAATTCATTCCTCCAGGGGTGGATGTGCAGCTATTTCGTCCTCTGAATGAAAACGAGGAAGAGAAAAAGACGGAGGTCACACTACCACGCAAATACATCTTCGCGGTGGGTCGTATTTCAAACGTCAAGGGACACGATTTGCTCCTACCTGCCTTTTTACGTGTGGTAGAAGAGTTCCGGGACATTCACCTTGTTATAGCCGGAGGATCAAAGACGCCTGATAATGAGGAAAGAGATGTTCTCTTTAGGGCAAAGCGATTCGTGGAGGAAAATCAGATTAAGCAGAAAGTGCATATTATTGGTGGGATACCCCACGACGACCTACCTCCCTACTTCCGGCAAGCAGAATTGTTTACGTTGCCTGCTAGGTACGAACCGTTTGGCATGACAGCTCTGGAGGCGATGGCTTGTAAGGCACCAGCCGTGGTCTCGAGATTTTCTGGAATCCAGGAGAATCTCAGCTCCGGCAAGAATTGTCTGCTAATTGATCCATTCAAGACCGATGAGTATGGCGAAGCCATCATTTCTTTGTTAAAGAACAGAACTCTAGCGCAGAATTTGGCGAAGGCGGGATGTGAGGTTGTGCGAAAGGAGTTCAGTTGGGAAGCCATCGCGCAGAAGCATATCTCATTTTATGAGAAGTTCATGAATGTAAACAGATAGCGAAACTGCAAGAACCAGGTTTTCAGCCAGTTTGCCGCCCACCTTCAGTAGACAACTTCTGGTATTATGTCAACCAGTCGGGGACTGGCAGGCACCCCCGAGTCTACCCTCCGCCGGAGCCAGCCGACGAAACTTTGGACAGGCTCGCTCAGTTTTTAGAAAGTGTGGGTGCTGCTTGGGCCGAAGCTACACAAGAGCAACGAAACAGGCTCGCCAGCACCTTGTTTGACGACATCGTTATAGGGCATAATAGGGTTGTGAGAGTTGGACCGAAGGTAGAATTGCGACGATTCTTTCGGTTATCATATGAGGAGCATTTAGGACTATCAGGTGCGAATCGGACTGATTTCAGACACGCATATCCCTGATGTGGCGAAGGTGATTCCTCCACAGGTGATGGAGGTTTTTGGAGGTGTAGACCTGATCCTGCACGCTGGAGATATATTCGTTGTTTCCGTGTTGGACGAACTGCAGAGTCTAGCTCCGGTACTCGCAGCTAGAGGTGACGACGACTACGAGATAAGAGATGAACGGGTACAGGAGACGCAAAACCTGACCGCTGAGGGTCTTAGCGTGTACGTAATACACTCTTCTCAGTACTGGGCCCGTGACCTGATTGAACACCCAGAAAGGCATAATCTTGAGAAGGCACCCGATATTATCGTCTTTGGGCATACCCACAGGGATATGGTACAGACTATCGGAAAGTCCCTGTTGGTGAACCCCGGCAGCGCAACTTTTCCCTATTATCAACTAAGGTTAGGTACCGTAGCCCTTGTTGATATCAACGCAGGCAAAGCTGAGGCGCATATTGTTCAGCTTGAAAAAATCTGAGGGCACAGGCCGAATCCGATGTCAGAGGAACACAGCCCTGTTGAAAGAAATGCCGGACCTAGAAGCCGCGATGCCGAGGCGCGTGCGGCATTGCGGAGAGAACGGTTCTATGATCTAGTCATGAAGGCCATTGGCGAGCTGCCACCGGAATTTCAGGACAAGCTTGAGAACCTCGACGTAGTTGTGGCGGATTGGCCGACCCCATCGCAACTCGCCAGGTCCAACATCAGGAGCCGTTTTGGACTGCTGGGGCTATATGAGGGCGTGCCTCATACCAGACGAAATAGAGGATACGGCATGGTGCTGCCCGACAAGATAACCATCTTCCGCAAACCAATCGAAGCTCGCTGCCACTCCTGGGGTGAGATTGAGGAGGAGATTGAAAGAGTGGTATGGCATGAGATAGCACACCACTTCGGGACCGACGAGCAAAGCTTGCGGACGATCGAAAGCAACAGGCAGAGAAAGAAGCACCCGCGCTAGATTAGCTTCGAGAGCTATGACATGACACCCCTTGAGATCAGCGGCCCAAGCCCCGTCGGGGGGGCGAATGACTGCCGCTAGACACAGGGGGGGGATGCAGCTTTGCTTGACAGAAACACCAGCTTTTGCTATCCTCGTAAATGCCAGTAGTCTCAAAGGGCTGTTCTCGAGGCATCGAGTGATAAAGCTGGCTTTTATTATCGTCAAGAGAGTGAAAACGGGGATATAGCTCAACTGGGAGAGCGCTGCGTTCGCATCGCAGAGGTCGGGGGTTCGAATCCCCCTATCTCCACCAAAGCCGGTATTCAGGGGCACCAGTTAACAAGGGCGAAAAGGGCCCCTGTAGCTCAGAGGATAGAGCAGCGGTTTCCTAAACCGCCAAAGGCCGTACCACCCCGTGTCTTCCCGTCCCATTTCGTAGCTAAAATGGGGTGTCATCAAGGCTTTTCATGCCATCTGGTGACACCCCGTGTCATGCAGCATGTTTGCAAAACGTTTGCAAATCCGCAACTAAAGACTTACCATCTACGGCAGGTATCAGGCTCGACGCTCACTCACACGTCACACAAGGGCTACAAGAAGCAGCGGCATTGCGGTTTGATGAGGGTTTACAGACAGCAACACTTGAGCAGCAACAGCCGTGTTTGCCCCTAGAGAAAAAATCCGCATTGTGCTGGAAGGCTTCGGGCACGAGGCCCCTATTAGAGAGCTTTGCCGCAGGGAGGCCGTTCGGCCCAGCGTGCACTACGCCTCGCTCAAACACCTCATGGAAGCTGGGAAGGGGCGGCTACAGCATGACACAGTTCGAGATGCCACCAGGGCTGAGGTAGAAGAGCTGAATGGAGAGAACCTGAGTCTGAAGCAACTGGCGGTGTTAGTCGTCAGCAACATTGGCATAACTGAGCACTAGACACCTGCAGCAGAATGATTGGTGTCGCAAAACCAAAAAAAGTTGACCAGCCCCCAATCATTGTACCACCTTAAAAGTTAGACCAGCTACCAAGTAGGCCGGCTGAATAGCTTCAGGGGCCGGAGGTCGGTAGCCTAAAGAGCTGTGTGGTCTGATTTGATTGTACTCCCTTCGCCAGTTCTCGATCAATACCTTAGCCTCCAACAACGTCGTGAAGATCTCCCTATTGAGCAGTTCATCCCTCAGCTTGCCGTTGAATGACTCTATGTACCCATTCTCCCAGGGGCTTCCCAATTCTATGAATAAGGTCTTCACATCAAGCCTATTCAACCAATCGCGCACTGCCTTCGCTGTGAACTCAGGGCCATTGTCTGACCGGATATATTCCGGTATACCCCTCGATAGGAACAGCCCAGTCAATTCATTAATCACCTCATGAGAGCTGATTTGTCGGTATCTGTATCAAGCGCTGAGCGCTTTAGAAACACCTCACAACACAGCTTGCCACTCTCCTCCAAGCACTTGTTCCTTATCATCTCGTCAAAATCAGGGTGCAATATCGCTCTGAAGGTACCTAAAGCCATACGCTCTGCAAATTCGACAACAGGTCTCATGTCGAAGTCGGGTGTATATATCAGTCTGAAGGCTTCGGTTTCAAACAACCTTGTGCAGAACTCACGCCAGTTCGCTTCCCACTTTGCCACTGCAATTCTGTCAAACACGTCTTTCTCGCCTCCGTCGCCGCTGAAGACGGAGGCTCCGGATACGACAATGCCGTGGTCAAGTATTCTCTTGACCACCTCCGAATGGGTCCCCGCACCTATACTCAGGTCCCTCGTTTTCTGCATCCTTTGAAGTGGTTCTTCGTTTGGAGACTCAAAACCGATGAACACCTTTTTGTTATCTTCGTTCGCACTATCGGCCGGTGGCTTTGGCCAGTTCCTCCTCGATAACAGTTTTGAAGGTTGAATAGGGCAGTGCACCCGCTACCTTGCGCCCGTTAATGAAAAAGGTGGGCGAGCCGAGGACCCCGTAGCTCTGGCCATCTTCGATGTCCTTCTCGACTTCCTGGGCGTATTCACTCGAGTCTAGACAGAGGTTGAAGGCGCTCTCGTCCAGGCCCAGCGCCGCGGCGTATGCCTTAAGGTCAGCTACCTCCAGAGCGTTTTGGTACTTGAACAGCATGTCGTGGTACTGCCAGAATCTGCCCTGATCGAAGGCGCACTGGGCCGCCTCCGCCGCTTTTTGGGCCTGGGGATGTATCGTGACGAGGGGGAAGTCCCTGAACACATACCGCACCTGGTCGCCGTAGTTCGACAGGATCAGGCCCTCAGTCTCATCAAAGTAGCTCTTGGAGAAAGGGCACTGGTAATCGGAGAACTGGATAATGGTCAACGGAGCGCCCTCTAGGCCAAGCGCGGGATCGTCATTCGCGCTCACATTCCCCACGATGAGGGCACCCAATGGTTGCACGGCTGGCTGGCTTGGAGACAACCCTCGCTCCTCATCCAACCAATCGTGCACGAAGAATCCCGCGAAGAAAAATGCGAGGGCGACCGCCACTGTGGCCACTGTAACCGCCGCTCCGATCAGATAGCGTCTCATGGAATGGCTCCAAGTCGTTTCTTGTCGAAGTAACCGGACTTGTGTCTAAGAGAATCAGGGGCTGAGCGCCATACCCAGCCCCTGTATCACTAGTTTGGGGATCCGCCGGTCTAACGATTTCCCCCATAGTCATCAGTGCCGACCCTAATGTTGGCACTTATGGTGCTGGCCAACAGAACGCTTCCGGAGGCACGCAAACGTTGACCACGCAGCACGACTCGACGAAACAGAGTTCGCCCACTGCGCAGTCGCCGGTCCCGTTCGGGCACTCGGTCAACCCAGCGCATGGAGTTGAACCGTCCACGCATACTCCACTGCCTTCATAAACCGAGCCACAGACGCCGAGATCGCCGCAGTTGCCTCCTACGTTGCAGGAGATGAAGGTCTCACAGGTCGCCCCCTCACACTCGGGAAGGAAGGGCGCATCAGGACCGCACGCTTCCTGCTCGTCTATCGGGATGCTGCGAGCGAATTGATTCATAATACAGGAGGCGCACTCCTCAGTAATGTCCATTGCCTCCTCGTACGGACTCACCACGTTCGCCGCAGTCCGGACCATCTGCCCGTGATTCTTGTACGGACCTCCAGCCGTCACTGCGTCTTGCCCTTCGAGCTGAACCACGCGGCACTCTCTGGATCCTACGTCTCCTGGCTCCTGTCCAAGGATGACGCTTGACAGCCCCACGACAGCGATGATGGCAATAAGTAGCCCTATTCCTGCTCCTACTAGATGACGTCGCTTCATTTTGCTTTTCACCCCCTTTCTCTATTAGTTTGGCATTTCCGTAGGCACTCTAGCCTATCCGACCTCCCCTATAAGCAACACCCCCTTTCCCCTAGCTGCCAGCGATCGAGGGTGATGATGATGACCAGGCTCGACACACACTACTTGCCTCTACGACAAGAGGCAAATCTATTTATTTCTGCCTCCCTCAACTAAGAACTTGGCTTGTCGCGAATGCCCAGTCCACCCACTTCACTTGGGAGGGTGCGGCACGAGACAGCCGGTGTTCCATCCAACAATGCCACTGGAGTCGACGGCCGCGAGAACAGGATCCCCGTTCACAATAATGTGATACGCCACTGCTCCTGCCTGCCCCTGAGAGCTACCCATTTTCTCCATCTGTGGAATGGCCAGAGCATCCTCGGTGATCTTGACCACGATGCCGCTCTCGAAGGGCCCGAAGAGATAAGGGTGCTCGGCTGTGCCGACATATATCTCAGGCTCCGGGTCGTGGTTGTCCGAGGCGAAGAGCTGATAGAACCCGTCCTCATTCTGGCCGCCCTTGGGGCCGGGCAGCGTGGTCTTTCCGGCGGGCGGTGTGTTCTTCCCATGCGGGTTCACGCTCTCAATAACCTCTTCATCATTTTTGCCTCGTTAATTCCGGAATTGGTGTACACGCAGCATTTGAGACTAGCTCACCTGCTGCAGCAACTGTCTCGCCATCGCGTGTGTTGAGCCAAAAGCCTATTCTTACGCCTCTTTCTCGCCATTTACCCACCACGCCGCTCAGTAATCAGAACGCCAATCGTCAATTCCTAAGGACTGAGTTACTTGCTCAATACTCTGAAGAAGCTTCCCGCCCTGGGGTGTGACTTGGTAGATGGGCCTGCGACCGCGGTTTTGTTGTTCGAGGAAACCTTTGTCCACAAGGTAGGCGAGATAGATCCCAAGCTGATGATACCCGAGGTCAGCTGAGAGCCCTATCTCAGTCTTACCCGCCTCACCAAGCCGCAGGATATCAGCTATTATCTGAATTCGGACTCTTCTATTGCCCACCTTCCTCTTTCTCACCAAGCGTTGGGGGCTTTACTCGAGTGGAGCCCTGCGGTCTAGTCCTATCTTTGTACGGTGAAGATAACAAGTGTGTACTTACATACCACATAAACGTTGCGCAGTAAAGGCATACAATTCCAGAGCGTACTTCTAGAACTCACTTCAACTTCACGCGACTATCTGCCCCGATCGAAGCAACGAGGCGCTAATACCGTGTGTTGACTCGGGCGGAGCGCTAGTTCGCAGCTTCCAGCGTGCACAACCTATTTCATGGAAGTAACTTCTGGAACAGTGACACTTCTCGCGAGAACCGGCTTGTGCTATAAGATTCTCAGGCTAGTCCAGCGAAGCTAACTAACGAGAGATAGCCAACGTGACCGGACGCACCTGATGCCTGATCATCGAAAAGGTCTGTGAGGCACGGATGAGTGAGGCAAATACGGTTTTCATAACCGAGGAACTGCTCAGCAAAATCGACCAGAGCCGTGGAAGCTTAAGCCGGGAGGATTTTCTCGGTCTTTGTATCGTGACATTTCTTGAGCGGGAAGCCGGTGCACCCGCTGAAGAGAAGTTTGTCACAAGGGAGGATTTCGAGGAGTTCGAGCACAACATAAAAGAACTTGAACGCAGTTTTATCGAGTTTCTAATAGCCTACGGGCTGGAGCTGCGGAAATAAATGCTTGGCACTAGCTGTTTGACGCAATGGTGTTGAGGAGGCGTCCCCTAAAGAGCGCTTCTGCTTCGCTAGTCTGGGGACTGAGCTCCATCCAGTAGTGCACGAGGAAATTCAAACAAGAGCGCAGGAAGTCTCTAACCCTAGTCTTGAATTCTTCAAATTCGTCCCGCGTAACGTAGAGTTCTGTGGGTGGTTTCTCGCGCATGGACTTATGGCGGTTCAGCCACGCTTCAACGCAAACCTGGATGAACTCCTCATGGGTGAGATTGCCCCGGTTCTCCTCTATCGTCTTGAGTAGAATCGGTGGCAGCCAAAGCCCGGCATTCTCTGACATCACGCTTTACCAGAAAATTCGCTAGCCTGCTTATCCCTCCGTGCCTTCGCGGGTAAGTCCCAGGAGCACGCTTATCCTATCGATATCCTTTAGCAATCGTTTTCCCTTCGCAGTAGTGCGATACGTCAAAGGCCTGCGTGCCGATCCTGCATCCACACCAAGCTGCAGAAAATGTCCGCTGAGAAGAAATTTGATGTACTTTTCCATCTGGCTATGGCTCATGTTAACGTTGTACATAATTTGGGTCTTGCCCGCACTGGATTGCCCAAGCCTGAGGATATCCGCTATTATTTCGATGTTGCTTCTTCTGTTGGGGCTGGTCACCCTGCACCCCCAAATGCCACCAATGTCTACGTATTTGTCAGGCCTTGTCCTTTGCCAAGCCCTTTTCAGCTAGACTCTGCCCGGAATCTGCTGCCAGAATTGTCACCTTCCTCTCCGTCTTTCTCCTCATAATATGGCGGAGCGTTCCTACCGGAATGGCTAACTCTTCGTGTTCTTCAAGGTAGAGCGCCAATCTCTTCGGCCCAAGTGCGGTCCTATTCTTAGCCTGGATGACCCTGTCTTCAATCTCCCAGGGTGTCCGAGTGGGTTGGTGTTTGGGTACTCTCGGCCGGTCTTCTAGGTTACCTTCTGCCGCTTTCCTGATTATGTCGTAGACCACGGACCGATTTATGCCGAAGAGTTGCGCTGTCTTTGAGATGTTCTGCTCATTAGCCCTTAGCAACTGAATAACAGCTCGCCTGGCCGCTTTGGGATCACTCATTCTCAACTGTTTGTAGTCCATCTCGTCCATCGCTATATGCTTGTGAGGGCCAAGTTTCATACTTCCCAACTCAAACTCTTCATTTTGTTCTGGCACGTTATGATCGGCCAAGAACTTCCAAAATGTTCTTAATGTGTCCAGAATGCTCGTGTCACTCAAGCTGTATAGTATGTTCTGGACACCCCGCAAAGATGATGATACAATGGACAGAAACATCCTTGCAGTTATCTGCTCATTATCTCATTATCTAGAAAGGTACACATCTATGGCTCGGTCAATTGAGATTCCGTCAACAGCAGGCGACCACTTTTACAGGCTCTGGGTCTTGCTGAATCAGGTTATGCATGTCGCCCACAAAGCCCAACAAAGGGAGCTGTCGCCAGCGCATGTCTCCGTCATTGAGGCTAGTGTGCTCTTTGTGCTCGCCAACGCCAAAGGGCCCGTGACACCTGCCGAGATGGCGCGGTGGACCCTTCGGGAAGGCCACTCCACCTCCATGCTGTTAGATCGTATGAGCGTCAAAGGCTTGATAACCAAGACCAAGGACTTAAAATATAAACACCTGATAAGACTTGCCTTGACCGAGAAAGGGCGCATGGCCTACAAGCAGTCGCAGAAGTTCGACAGCATCAAAGGTATCCTGTCCTCCTTATCCGAGGAGGAGAGACAACAACTGGACGCATCCCTACGAAAACTGCGGGACGCTGCTCTCGCCGAACTCGCAATAACGAATCCCATGCCCTTTCCATGATTCACAAAGTCTACCTCAATTTACCTCAAGCACTGAACGCGACATTACTCCCTACGTACGCAGCCCCTCATCTTTTCCCACTATGCCTTTAAGGCGGCGGTCGGCAGATCATCATGATTGAGAAAGGTGCCGCTATCCTTCGTGCCGTAATGTGGGCAATGGGTAGCTCCAAAGTGATAACCCTATGTGGTGCCTCGGTGTCCTGTGCCGATATCGGTCGTCCCGTAACGACCGCAACTCACAGTGGGCTCATCTTTGTCGCCCAGCTCAGCCCCCCTCCCGTCTTCTGTTCGGTTCAAGAATAACGATACGCACCCCCTTTGGCTTAGAATTTCGCGGGCTCTGCAGAAGCTCGCCACCGGTCAGTCTCACCTCCACAACCCAGATATTGGGGCCAGTCTGACAGGATTAGTCGTCTAAGATTTTCTTTAATTAAGCTAGTGTAGCGCACGTCGCACACAATCAGTCGTGCGAGACCGCTCACATAAGATCAATCGGATACTACCAGCTTAAACCGACAATGTCAAGTGGCTTTGGTTACCATCAGTTACCATTACTTCCCATTCTCTCCTACACTCGAACTTCTACTCCATGACCAATTACTAGCCTTTCTGGGGCAGCAGGGCGCTCGGAAAGGACTTGGTTTTGCGACAACAATCCTCTGGTGCAGGTGTCTAGTGCTCAGTTATGCCAATGTTGCTGACGACGAACACCAACAGTCGCTTCAGCCTCAGATTGTCTCGCTTCACCTCTTCTACCTCAGCCCTGGTGGCATCTAGAACCGCGTGTCATGCTGCAGCCGCCACCTCCCGGCTTCCATGAAGTCTTTGAGCCGGGCATAATACACCCTGGGCCGAATGGCCTCCCTGCGGCAAAGCTCTCTAATGGGGGCCTCGTGCCGGAAGTCTTCCAGCACAATGCGGATTTTTTTCTGTAGGGGCGAACTTGTGGCGGCTGCACCGTTTTACCTGGCGTGCGAAGATCTTTGTCTCTTCGCTGCTGGCCTCAGCATGCCAGCCTTTGTGTGAGATTTCCTGAACCAATGCCCACTACTTTCTGCAGATGATACTTTGCTGTCTTCAAGGAGCGCGAGCAACGATCAGGACTGTCCATTGGTACTGTCCCATCGTGTGTCCCATTTATGCCGACGTCGCACAACTACTTTTCCCACGAAATGTCAAGAGGCGCTGCGACTCTGACTGGTATAGCCAGCTTCGCTATTTCCTCTCCTCTGTGGGCTTTTGGCCTATAGGGCAGAGGCAAGCATCTTTCTAGCTGCCTCCAACGGGCCGCAGTATGCGTGCCGCAGTTCTGGCCTTGTGTTACTGCAAGGTTAAGCACCCATCTCCAAACGGCCAGCTTCACCAGTTCTAGAACTGTATTCTGGAACACTCAGACTTCCAATACGGGTCAGACTATAGTATGTTCAGTTTTGTGTCTCGAACACAGGGAGCTGGTGGTTTGTACGGGTTAAGGTTTCTGTATCGAGTGCATACGAGGGTGGCTGAGCCGAGATATCTTTCTCCTGGAGGCTCAGACAAAACTATTTCGAGAAACGGATAGCTGAGCAACCGGGAAATTGCAGGGTTGTATGCGGAAATGCAGAGCACAAGTTCTCTAGCGACTGACAGCGGTGGAACAGCCGGAGCTAGGCCACTTGCCTTAAGCTAGGTTTCTGCTTTTTCGTAGGATGACAACAGAATAGGGACCCCGCGTGAGGCGATAGCTCACCGGGGCCCGGGCATCAAGCGGTTACGACACTTGCATGCAAGGGAATAATAGTACACCGCTAACCATACGTCAAGCGGTCAGGGAGAGTCGGTCGTGGTGCTTGATGCTAGCTACGGCCGACTCGTTTGTGTGTGCTTCGCGTGAGCGCCCTCTAAGGGCGAAGGGAAAAGGGCGCTACGGCCGAGGTCGACGGGCGATAAGGCAAATGCTTAACGGAAAGGAGGTGCTTGAGAGATGAAGAAGCTGATTGCAATAGGCCTAGCAGTGGTACTGGTAGTGGCATTGGCCGTCGGGGTAGGTGTAGCCACGGGCAGTGAGGGACATCCGGCCGCCAAGGCTACGGCTAAGGTTGGCGACATCCACGTCATAGACGCGGAAAGCTTGGAGTGGACGACGGTCCTCGAGAATACCCTCAAGACACCTAACCAGAAGGACCTGTTCATAGACGTCTCTCTGGAGTGCGGGCTATACACCAAGACCAAGGTAAAGAGCAAAGGCGGTGTGCCTGACACATCCAGCGCCGAAGCCGCAATAGACGTAAGAGTCTTGGTGGATGGCGAAGAAGCATACCCGGGAGAGGTGGTCTTCGCCAGTAGGAGCCAGACGTTGACGGCTGTGTTCCAGGGGTTGATCGAGGGATGCTTAACAGTCGATGAGGAGGGCAACGTCATCATCGATGAAGAGTGCCTTGAGCCCGAGGAGCTGGAGCTCATCCTCGACACCATGAACGCCAACTCCTTCAATTTCATCATGGACGACCTTACATCTGGCGTCCATACGGTGGAGGTCCAGGCGAGGATTGATACAGCCATTGGCGCCCAGGAGGGTGAGGCCCAAGCCATGGCCACTATCGGGAAGGGCTCCGTAACCGTCGAGGAAGTCAGGATGATCAAGGGCGAGGACATTCTTCTGGAAGAATAGCGGTGGTGGAGCTGTCCGGCAAAAACAGAGAATAGGCGGAGCCGATAGCCGATGGATGGGGCGGCACTTAAAACAGCACCTTAAGGGCTCACGGACACGTACCCGAGGAATTCGGAGCATTACCGCTATTGCGGTGAGAAAGCAGGCTAACATTGTTGACCCGGCGGCGGGGGTAATATGCGAACTTGGCAGATGACTAGACCGGCTCTGAGGACAGATATCCTGGGCAACCGCTGGCTCACCTTTGCACTCCGGCTAGGCCTGGGGACGAGTTTTCTGGTCTTCGGTGCAAGTAAGCTGGCGGACCTGGATGGCTTTGCTGATACGGTCATAAGCTACCATGTCCTGCCCGAATCCTTGGCTCGGGCCTACGGATTGGGATTGCCCTTTGCCGAGGTACTTATCGGAGTCTGTCTCATTCTCGGGCTTGGCCTGAGGCTCGTTGCGCCGGTTGCCATTCTGGTTATCGCCAGCCTTATCGCGGGAACCAGCGCCAACCTCTTCTCAGCAGAGACCGACGTCCAGAAATGCGGCTGCCTGGGAGGAGCCGACTGGCCGTTGGGGCCAAGCCACCTGGTTGGGCAAGTGGTCATGCTGATCATGGCAACGCAGATTTGGCTTCACAAGGGTGATGTTCTTAGGCTTGACTCCAGGCTCTTCAAGAGGTCAGGTGAGAGGACGTTGATATCTTCTGGAAACAAGACTGAATAGATTTCCAAGCCGCTATGCCCGAGGTCGAGGGGCGATAAGGCAAATGCCTGAGAGAAAGGAGGTGTTAGAGAGATGAGAAAGAGAGAGGTGTTAGAGAGATGAGAAAGAGAGAGGTGTTAGAGAGATGATAGTTAATACAGCGAGAAAAGCGAAATATGGAAGGGAGGTTGAACAATGAAAAAGATACTTGCGCTGGTTCTGGTGGTCACGCTAGTGTCGACGGGCTTAGGCTTAGGACTAGCTCTGGCCGCCGAGCCAACGGACTGCAACACCAATGCTGTGGGTATCGCCCTTTCTGCATACAAGGGTGGGTCACCTACCAGCGGGCCTGTGTACGAAGGCGACGTGATCACGTACCGGGTTACGCTCACCTTACCTGCGCTGGTGCCCCCGGAGGTTGGCTGCAATTTCTATGGGGGGCAGCTGTCGGTTACCTTGCCCGACGGAACAGTCGTGCAACTGGCCGGGTTCGGTGCGCCAATACCCGATGTCCCGACGGTCTCTCTCGGCTCGCCATTCGCCATCTTCAGTACCGTTGACTACGTCGTAGATTCAGCGGACATGGTGGGTGGCGTGGTTACAGCCTATGCCGACTATGGGGAAACTATTCGCCAGCCCGCGCAAATCAACGGTACCTTTAAGTCGGATCCAGTCGAAGAGCAGTCGGCTAGTGCCACAACGTCAAGATCGCTGGCGGTCATAAACCCGGACACCGATGTGGACATCACAGCATCCGCTGACATGATCTACTGTGATGACCCGGTGGAGCTAACGATCTGCGAGACAAACACAGGCGATGACCCTCTGACCAACGTCTATGTTGAGCTATCGGAGGATGGCGTCATCGTCGACACGCTTCCCGGACCGGATCTGGCTCCCGGGGAGACCTATTGCTGGCCGGTGATTGTTGCCTACCCAGCCGATGACATCGTCTACGATGCGATAGGGCATGGCACAGACCCGGCGGGCAATGATGTAACCTTCCCTGAGTACCCTGACGAGTATGCCGAGGTGCCGGTGGAGGTCATCTGCCCGAACACCGATGTGGACATCACAGCATCCGCTGACATGATCTACTGTGATGACCCGGTGGAGCTAACGATCTGCGAGACAAACACAGGCGATGACCCTCTGACCAACGTCTATGTTGAGCTATCGGAGGATGGCGTCATCGTCGACACGCTTCCCGGACCGGATCTGGCTCCCGGGGAGACCTATTGCTGGCCGGTGATTGTTGCCTACCCAGCCGATGACATCGTCTACGATGCGATAGGGCATGGCACAGACCCGGCGGGCAATGATGTAACCTTCCCTGAGTACCCTGACGAGTATGCCGAGGTGCCGGTGGAGGTCATCTGCCCGAACACCGATGTGGACATCACAGCATCCGCTGACATGATCTACTGTGATGACCCGGTGGAGCTAACGATCTGCGAGACAAACACAGGCGATGACCCTCTGACCAACGTCTATGTTGAGCTATCGGAGGATGGCGTCATCGTCGACACGCTTCCCGGACCGGATCTGGCTCCCGGGGAGACCTATTGCTGGCCGGTGATTGTTGCCTACCCAGCCGATGACA
>Ga0209979_1000149_pt1 | contig 118621 bp, 100 predicted proteins | sample AnhtaG_FD_183114 | JGI IMG/M metagenome (GOLD analysis project Ga0209979, IMG submission 183114) | Deep subsurface microbial communities from Anholt, Denmark to uncover new lineages of life (NeLLi) - Anholt_01485 metaG (SPAdes) (version 2) | ecosystem: Environmental > Aquatic > Marine >... | reverse complement strand
GGCGGGCCTCCCGCCTACCAGCATAGCGACCAAGGCTCCGCTTGTCTCCCCCTGTCTCTCCAGACACTCGACCTACGCGCGATGCGGCTCGCGCTCCAAAGCCCCCCGACTTACTGTCGAACCCGCGCTAGGCAGCCCTCGAGCCACACCAGGCGCTAAAACTCGCGGTAGGAAAGGGTCTTCCAGTAGGTACTGGCCAGCCAGTTCATGTTCTGGGTCGTGTCCCGGGTCACGCCGACATTTCCCGAGAGCCCGATCCCGCCCCCCGCGATCATGGTCCCCAGCACCGACACGTTGCCGGAGGCGGAAATCCCCCCGTTCGGAGCGAACAGGGCCCCGGTGATCGCCGGGTTTCCGCTCAAGCTGATGGGAGACTGGGCGGCCAGGCTCACGAGGTTGATGGGATGACCGGCCGCCCCGACGGTCACGTTGCCGCTGATGGAGATGCCCTCGGTGCAGACGATGGTGCCGCCGCCCACGAACTGCACGTTGCCGCTCAGGCTGAGCCCGCCCTCGATGAACACGGTTCCCGTCACCGTGATCGTCGTGTTGCCGCCCACGGAGATGGTGCCGCCGTTCGTGTTGCCCGAGCTGTGGATGTTGTAGCCCGCATAGCTCTGGTAGTAGCCCGACAGAGTGCTACCGTTGAACGCACCGATGTTCTGGATCCCGTTGGCTTTCGCCAGGTTGGCATCCGCGTCGATCGCGCTGTTGCCCATGGTCGGGATCGTCATGACCGGCGAGTGGGATTGGGCCGCGTAGGCCGAAGGGGCGACAGCCTGACCGCTCGCCGAGATCGCCCCGTTGACGGTCGGATTGCCGTTGACGTACAGGTTGTGGTTGGTGTGCACGTCGCCATGCCCGGACGGGGCCGAGTCGATCGACACGTTCCCGCTCAGGGAGATGTCGCCGATGGATGCCAGGGCGAAGTTTCCGGCCGGGTTGGTGCCCGGTGCGACCACGACCTCGATCGAGCGCGTGGAGAGCGGATGGGTCGCGTTGGGGACGTAGGCCGCCGCCCGGATGGCGTACCGAGACGTGGTCGCCGTGGACACCGTGATGACGTAGGTTCCCCCGGCGAAGGTGGCCGTCGTGGCGATCGCCCCCAGGTTGGCGGGATCGAACTGGGCGATCGCCCACTCGGCCCCCCCCTCGGCGACGTTGAGGGCCGTGACCCGGGCCCGGCTCTTCTCCAGGTTGCTCATGATCCCCAGCGTATAGCGGGTCGCGGCCGTCACGAACAGGATCAGGATGACGGACAGGAAGAGGGCCGTCGGCAGGGCGATGCCTCGTTCGTGTCGCCTCATGCCCCCTCCTATGGCCGGTTCCGCATCCGGACGTCGACGTGGCTGAGCATCGCCTGGCCGTTCGCGACCACGCTCGAGCTCGCCGAGAGGCGGACGCGCACGATCTGGGCGGCCGTCACGTTGGAGACGGTCGCGACCGTCCCCCCCTGGTCCTGCAGGTAGTCGAATAGGGGATTGCCCGAGGCCCCTGTGAGCAGGATCTGCCCCGTCATGTGGGTGCGCGATCCGCCGGCGCCCGGCAAGACATCGCGCATGAGCTGGCTCGCGCTCGCGTAGTAGACGATGCGGTCGCTCGAGGCGATCAGGTTGCCGCTAGCGTCGAAGGTGGGTTCAAAGAAGGCGACGGCCGAGGGAGAGGCTGGGTACCCCGCCGAGCTGGTCGCCCCGCAGGCCAGGATGGCGTCCTTTTCGAACATGGCGAGGGCATTCTGGCCCCGGGTCAGCTGGTCGGTGTGGCCCCCGAAGCGGCTCAGATTCTGCGCGCCGTACCCGAACACCCCGAACACCGCCGCGATGATGAAGGCGAACACGCCCACCGACACCAGGACCTCGATCAGGGAGAATCCGGTCGGAGGCCTCATGGGCTGATCCCTTCCTGGGCGACCCGCAGGGAGGTGGTAGCCTGCTGGGTCTTCGCGTAGGTGACGAGCAGGTCGATCTGCAGCAGGTTGTTCGGGTTCGAGATCGCCGTGACGGTGACCGATCCGGTCGAACCCAGCGAGCTCCAGTCCGTCGCGCTCAACTGGGAGGCGATCCCGGCCGTCAGGCTGCTGGTCGACGCGTTCGCCAGCAGGGAGTAGCCCTGAGACCGGACGTAGGACAGGGCGATCCGCTGGATGTCCGCCACCGCGGCCAGCTGCTCGTCGCGTTGCAGGAAACGGCTGCTCGCCGAGATGGCGCCCGCCGACGCCACCACCGCGCCCAGCAGGACGACGGCCGCCACCATCAATTCCACGAGGGTGAATCCGGCCTGGTTCGCGCGACAGCCCATCGTTCAACGCCCCCCGACGTCGCGTTCGGGAAGCTCCAGCCGCTCCTGCCGCGCGCCCCGAGCCAGCGTAACGCTGCGCGGCTCGATGCGGAGCACCTTCCAGCCCTCCAGGTCGTCCCCGACCTGCACGGTCAAGGACCCTTCCCCCTTGCGGCTCACGATGGCCGTGTGCTCGGCCCCGAATAGCACCCCTTCGAGGTGCCACGCGGGCGAACGGGTGTGTGCCCGGCCGCTCTCGGTTTGCGAGGGAGGAGGTGGCAGGGTCAGGGCCGGAACGGCCGGGGGCGGAATCGCCACCGAGGGATGCTGGAGCCCGGTCGCCGGCAACTTGGTGAAGGGGTTGACCACGCCAGCCGTCGTCTGGGCCCGCTCATACTGGTCACGGAAGGCGTCGTTGAACAGTGGAACGCTCTTGACCGGGTGGTCCAGCAGATAGGCCGACAGCGTCACCTTCATCTCGAGCTGGTCCTCGTCGTTGAGCGGGGCGAGGGTCTTGCCGAGCGGCTTGAGGACCGGCGTCGCCGTGCGTTCGAGACGGATGGAATGGACCCCGACGGGATGCGGAAGGTCCTCGAGCTGGGAGAGGAAGCTCGCGAGGGCCGGATAGGGGCCGTCTGCCACGAGCTCCATGAGCTGCTCGGAGACGGCCAGGTCCGTGTGGGTGCGCCGCGCTGGCATGTTGACGGGGACGAGCTTGGTCGGATAGACCTCCTGGACCGTCACCCGCGCGGTGGCGATGCGCTCGAGCTGGACGAGCAGGGTCGACACGGTCTCGGCAACCGGAAACGACTGGCGCGTGGCCGCAAGCTCTTGCTTGAGCCGTTGCAGCCGCAGGGTCAGGGGCGCGAGGCCCTGGGCCAGTCCCGAAGGGGGCGGCAAAGCAGACCGGGCCTGTTCGAGGTCGCCCAGCTTAGCCTGGTAGTCGGCGGCCAGGGGGCCAATGAGCACCAACCCGCCCAGCAGGGTCAGGGCGGCGCTCGTGATCGCCGTCAGTCGGTACCGCTGGCGGCGCGACAGCTCGACGCTCACGGCGTCACCCCGGAGCTCGCGGGAGTCGACGGGCTCGCCGTGCGAGACAGGGCCATGTATTCCGGGTTTTCGAGCCATTCGCCGGGCTGGACGCTCACGCCCAGGTCGAACTGGATGACGGATCCCCCTGCGACCTGGACGCGCTGGCCCATGCCGAGCTTGGGATGGTGGAAGAAGCCGGATCCCCGCATGTTGACCATGAGGTGTCCCAGGGCGGTCAGCGAATCGGCCTTGCCGTCGACGAAGAGGGTCCCGTCGGGCAATCCGGACACCTTGTCGAAGCGGATCCCCTCGGGGGTGAGCATGCTCAGCCGGGCGAGGATGTCCGACCAGCGCGGTGAGCCCTTGCGCACGAAGTCGTAGGCCTGCTTTTCGGCGTCGATCGCGTCGACCTGGTGCTGCAGGGTCTGCAACCGCTTGGTCTCGGCCTGTCGCTGCTGGGTCATGGTCTGGACCTGCTGCAGATCGGCCTCGCTCGTGCGGATCACCCAGCCGAGCGCGAACCAGCCGGTGGCGACCAGCAGGGTCGCGCAGCCCAGGGCGATCGCCGTCAAGACCGGCCAGGGCAAGGGCGCGGGCGGCGGCAGGAGGTTGACCTTGGGGGTGTAGGGCAGGAAGACCGGGAGGAGGCGATCCTCGTTAGGGCCGAGCAGCGTCGTGACGAGGGCGTCCCATTGCTTGGAACGGGGCTTCAACAGGGCAGTGGGGTCGGCATCGATGCTCATGGCTTGCCCTTCCAGGGGCCTTGTCAGGCTCGGCCATTCGGTTATACCCGCCCCGGCTGCCAGCTATCCGTTCCTAGCGGGCGCCGACCTGGGCAAGGGAAATGGAGGTATTGTTGCGGGCCATCCAGCCCCTCAGGCGCTGCAGGCTCAGGTAGTACGCGTGCAGCTCGCTCGCTGGGCGATCCACCGAATGCTCGGGGGTCGAAACCTGGGTGACCGGGGGGTTCTGCACGGGGTCGCTCCTGCTTTTCTAATCGCTGGGCCGATGACACCATCATGGCCTGCCTGCTTGACGGCCGCTTGTTCCGTTCGTTGCGCAAAGATGAAGCAAGCAGGTTAGGATAGGGGCATGAGCACCATCGAGTTGCCGGCCCAGCTCCGGCTCGCGGCCCTGATCCTCGGCCTGATCGTCGCCCTGGCCTCGTGTGGGGCCGCCCTCAAAGCGCCCGGCTTCCCGCGACGGCGGGATCTGGGCGCCTACCTGGCCACCGGCCTGGTCTTCGCCGTCTTGGTCCTGGGGGCCATCCCGATCGTGCCGGCGGGTCAAAAGCTAACCCTCACGGAGCTGGGGCTCGCGCTGGGCACCGGTTTCGGAGTCCTGGCGGGTTGGCTTCCGACCGACGAGCCCCGTGCCCGGCCGGCGAGCGGGGCGATCGCCCTGGCCATCCTATCGGTGGCCGCCGGCCAGGTGCCCGACCCCGTGATCCTGTCTTACGCGGCGAGCGCGTTCCTGCTCGGCTGGTCCATCGCCGTGCTTCCCGGGGCCCTCGGCCATGACCCGGCGCTCGGACAGGACCTCGTCGGGCTCGGGACCTCCGGGGCACTGGTGGCCGGAGCGATCTGGGGCGGGCGTACGCTGCCCCACCTCGGGCTCGGGACGGCGTGGGCCCTCGGCGTCGGCGCGGCGGTCCTGGTCGCGTGGGCGGCAGCGCTCTGGATCCAGGAGCGGTGGGCGCTCGTGATAGCCCCTCTGCTGGCGGCCGCCCTCATCCTGCCTGTCGGGGTGTGGACCCTACAGCTCAAACCCTGGCTACTCTGGCCGATCGGGGCGGGGCTGCTCGCGGTCCTCTTGTTTGGCGGCACCCTGCGCCTCTCTGAGGCCCTCAAACCCGGCAGCCCCTGGGCGGCGATGGCCCTGATCCTGGTGGGCGGGGGCCTCCTCCTGCTGATGAACCGATTGTTCGGGATGCTCGGGGTCTCGCTGTCCGCGATCGCCCTCATCCCCTTGCTGACGGGCCAAGTGGTGGTACAACGGCTGGCGATCGCCCTCCTGAGCGTCTTCTCGGGGCGGGCGATCCTCCAGGTCTTCCTCGACCGCAGCTACCTGCACCAGGTCGGGGTCGACCTCACCCACCCCTACACGTCGTTCGGGCTTCTCGCGGCCCTGTTCCTGCCCTTGGCCCTCGCGACCGTCCACGCCCGCCCCGAGGCCCCCCCGCCTCCCCGCGCCCTCGAAGCCCTGATCCTCGCGCTCTTTCCGCTGGCGACAGCCTACTTCATCCACATCGATCCGTACGCAGCCTACATCGCGGGCCTGCTCGTCATGACCCTGGTGGCGGGGGTCCTGCCGGTGAGCCAGGATCGGGCTGCCAAGCTGCCGAACCTGTTGCCCCCCATGCTCCTGTCCGGTGCTCCGCTCGGCCTGCTCACTGCGGCGTGGCTGCTGCACGAGATAAACGCCCCGCGCAACCAGCGCCTGGCCTTCTTCGTGATCGCCATGCTCGTCGTGGCCGCCTACTGGCTCGGGGCCACCGTGCGGCGCCCCAAGGCACCCAGTCAGGCATGACCTTCGCCCTCTCCGCGCTCCTCGCGATCGCCCTCTCGGCTCAGCCGAGCGCGGCTCGCGCCCTGGCGTGGCAAGAACAGGGGGAAGCTGCCCTCGGCGCCCGCCCAGGGTGCCTCGTGGCCCTCGATCCGCGAGATGGGCGGATCCTGTCCCTGGTGCGACCGGACCTCGCGGTCCGAACTGCCTTTCCGATCGGTTCTCTGGCCAAGCTGGTCACGGCGCTGGCTGCCTCGGAAGCTGGACTGGCTGATGGATCCCGCTCGTTTCGCTGCACGGGGCGCTTCCGATCCCGGCGTTGCTGGAAGGCGCATGGCCGGCTGAACCTGGAGGGGGCGATCGCGGAGTCCTGTTCGGTCGCCTTCATGCAGCTCGGACAGGAAGTCGGTGGGACACGGCTGGTGTCCACCTTTCGTCGATCGGGCTTCGGGTCGACCACGGGCTCGGGGATGGCCGGAGAGGCCGATGGCCGGCTCCCCGAGCCCCGCTCTGACCTGGAGGTGGCGGACCTGGCTTGCGGCGACACGGCCGCCCTGCGGGCCACCCCCATGCAGGTCGCGGTCTTCGTGGCGGCCCTCGCGAACGGCGGCACGCGCTACCGCCCGCACCCGAACGCGGCCGTGCTGAGCCCCATCGGCCGTCTGCCGGGTGCCCGGGGCCTCGGGTGGGTATGGCAAGGAATGCGGCAAGCCGTCCTCGCGGGAACGGCTCAGGGAGCCAATCTCCCACGGTATTCCCTCTTCGCCAAGACCGGGACGGCGGTCCATTCGGGCGACCCGACCCGACGGAACGGCTGGTTCGCGGGATTTACGCCCCACCTGGCCCTGGTCGTCTACGTGCCCGACGGGACCGGGGCCAGGGCCGCCGTGCCCGTGGCGCGCCGGTTCCTGGAGGCGGTGCCGAGATGAGGCGACTCGGACCGATCCTGCTGCTGCTCTTGATCCCGGCTCCGGCGGTGGCCCGGGAGACGCGCACGGTTCACGTGCGGCTCTTGGAGCGCTGGGGCCTGCAGGAGGCCGGGTTCCGGGAAAGCGACCACGGCCCGTACCGGGCGATCGCCGCCCGTTCGGGCTACCTCGTGGAGGGGGGCCGACCTGGCGCCTCGCTTCGCTTCGGAGAGTCGACGGGGACGTGGTGGATCCGGTTTCAGGGGCGGGAGCGGCAGTATCCCGGCGTGGTGACGGCCCGCGCGAGCGGCGATCGCCTCGTTCTCGACGACGAGGTGCCACTCGAAGACTATGTGGCCTCGGTGGTCACCTCGGAGCTGCCCGCCGATTGGCCCATGGAAAGCTTGAAGGCGCAGGCGGTGCTCGCGCGAACGCTCGCCGTCAAAGGAGGGGACCACCCGGACGGTTCCCTCTGCGATCTGACGCACTGCCAGGTGTTCAGCGGGGATCGCTCCGCCCAGGGTCGTCAGGTGGCCCTGGCCACCCGGGGCCTGATCCTTACCTACGGTGGCCTCCCCGTCACCGGGCTCTACCACTCCACCTGCGCCGGCGCGAGGGCCAGCAACCAGGCCATCTTCGGAGGCCGGGCGGTATCCTACCTGCAGGGGGGCCCCGATCCCTTCTGCCAGGCCTCGCCCCATGCCAGGCCCTGGCGCGCCATCGTGAGCCGCGCCGAGCTCGCGGCCGCGCTCGGCGTGCCCTCGGTGGAAGCGATCGTCCTCCTCGATCGAACCCCTGGAGGCTGGGTCACCCGCCTTTCAGTCGACGGGCAACGCATGACCGGCTATCGCTTCTGGCAGGCCATCGGTCGCCACCTGGGCTGGGGGGAATTGAAGAGCCTGCGCTTCATGGTCCGTCGTGAGGGGGATCGGTTCGTTTTCACGGGGATCGGCCTCGGACACGGGGTCGGATTGTGCCAGTGGGGGGCGCGGGGCCGGGCGATCGCAGGCCGGGACTACCGGCGCGTCCTAGCGGCCTACTTTCCGGGCACGCAGTTGAAGGCGATCTAGATGCGATCCTTCTGGTTGATGCTCGTCCTCTCGATCCTGATGACCTCCCCGGGCCTGGCACTGCCGCTCGAGCCATTCCGAAACGACCATGCCCTGGCCCGCCAGGCCCATCGCCTCGCCAGCACGACGGCTGAGACCTATCTGGCGTTCGGGACGATCCCGACTTTGGTCCCGTCACGGCTGGATCGCCGGCTTCGTGCGGCCGGGGGAGCCTTCGTCACGCTGGTGAGCGAGGGCCGGGTACGGGGATGCTGGGGATCGGTCCACCCTCAGACTCCGAGCCTGGCCCAGGAAATCCAGCAAGCCACCGTCCGGGCGCTCCGGGAGGATTACCGGCACCACCCGGTCACCCGCCGAGAGTGGCCTGACCTCCAGATTTACGTTTCGCTCGTGGGGCCGCTCGAACCCCTGGAGGGCCCGGCCGACCTCTCCCCCAAGCGGGATGGCCTCTTCGTGACGACCGGAGGCAAGGGGGGTGTCCTCTTGCCCGGGGAAGGCCGCACCAGCACGTGGATGGTGGCCGAATGCCGCCGCAAGGCCAGTCTTGGCCCCCGCGAGCCCGCGTCCATGTTCCGATTCCCCACCCTCGTGTTCGGTCCGGAAAGCGAGAAGCCATGAGGCCCCATGTCCTGCGAGTCGTGATCGCCCTCCTGGTGATTCTCTTGACGGGAACGACCGGCGTCGGGATCCTGGCCGCCGAGAAGCCCGCCGGGTCCATCACAGGCGTCGTGCTCGACGACCAGGGCCATCCCATGCCGCAGGCCCGGGTCTTCGCGAACGGACCCGTGCGGCGGTGGGCGGCGGCACAAGGGGATGGGACCTTCCGCTTCGACCGGCTCCCCGTGGGGAAATACAACCTCCAGGCGCGGGCCCGCGGCTACGAGGCCCAGTGGTCGAGCCCGGCCGTCGATGTCTCGGAGGACCAGACCTCCGAAGGGATCCGTTTCGCCCTGTCGCCGCGCCCGCCCAGCCTGGCGGTGGCCCAGCACCAGCGGGTCTTCACGCCTGGCGAGCCCATCCGGATCGCCTTTCGCGGCACGATCATCGACCGGGTGACCTACCACCTCTACCGCCTTGATCCCGAGCGGATTGCGACCGACTCGGCCTCGCTCGCGGCCTTCAAGGCTCCGGGGGCCCGTAGCTCCCAGGAGCTCGTGCAGTCCTGGCAGCGGACCATTCGCCCCGAGGCGGCGGACGACAACGACTGGTTCTACCGGGCCGTCGATGTCCCGCACGTGGGCCCCGGCACCTACCGCCTCGTCATGGACGGAGAGACCGACCTCGAGCGGCCCGGCATGCCCCAGACGGCCTCGGACTCCTTCTGGTTCGAGGTGACGAACGTCGCCCTGGTCGCCAAGCGTTCAGGCGACGAGGCCCTCGCCTATGCCGTTGACCTCGTGACGCGCCGCCCCTTGCCTGGCGTGTCCGTCCGGGCCTTCGACCGGGACGGACAGAGCTGGACGGCCACGACGGACAAGCACGGCCTCGTCCGGCACGCCCACGACGGCGATCGCCCCCTGCTCTTGCTCGCCAGGCTAGGCGCGGCCCCGGCCCACGTCCAGGCCAGCTTCTACAACACGCGTCGCCGCTACGAGGCCCTGGTCTACACGGATCGGCCGGTGTACCGTCCGGGCCACCAGGTCTCGTTCAAGGCCCTGATCCGACGGGATCGCTTCGGCCAGAACGTCACGGTCCCGGACCTGCCCGTCGACCTCAAGGTCCTCGATCCGCAGGACAACGTCGTACAGCAGGGTACCCTCCGGACCAACGACATGGGCTCCCTGAACGGAGACTTCACCCTCTCCGACCAGGCCCCGCTCGGCACCTACCGGATCAGCCTGAGCATCGGGGACGAGACCCACAGCGGGGGCTTCCAGGTCCAGGACTACCGCAAGCCCGAGTTCAAGCTCGACGTCCGTCCCGAGAAGGCCCGCTACGTCACCGGCGAGACGGCCCAGGCGATCGTGACGGCCGCCTACTACTTCGGGGCCCCGGTCGTGAAGGCCAAGGTCCACTACACCGTCTACTCCAACACCTACTACCCCTGGGCCAGCGAGGAGGACACCTTCTTCGCGGGGTTCGACTCGGACGACAGCGCCTTCGGGTACCAGAACGTCGTCATGCAGGGGGATGCCACGACCGATGACGCCGGCCACGTGACCCTCTCCATCCCCGCCGCCTTGAGCGCCGGGGCGAAGGCCAGCGCGGACGAGCGCTACACGATCGACCTCGAGGCCGCCGACGCGAGCCGCCAGATCGTCAAGGGCAAGGGAGGCTTCCTCGTGACCCGAGGCGCCTTCACGGTGGACCTCGAACCCGATCGCTACGTCTATCGCCCGGGCGAAGCGGCCAAGGTGACGGTCAAGGCCCGGGATTACGACGACAAGCCGATCACCACCCCGGTCAAGCTGGTGCTGGAGAAGGACGAGGAGGTCTTGCAACCGGATGGCAAGACTTACCAGACCCGCACCCAGACGATCGCGACCCTGGAGGCCCGGACCGATGCCCAGGGCTACGCCACCGTCCCGGTCACCCTTCCCAAGCAGAGCGGAGACTTCTCGCTGCGGGCCGAGGCCACGGATCCGGCTGGCCACGCGATCGCGAGCACGACGTCGCTATGGCTCGCCGACGAGTCGTGGGCCGGAAGCACCATGCGCGAGGGCCTGGTCCGCCTGACCTTCGACAAGAAGCGCTACGAGATCGGTGACGTGGCCCAGGTGCTCGTGCAGGTGCCGAGCAAGCAGGTCTGCCCGCTCCTCACGGTGGAAGGCCAGCGGCTGTTCGAGGCCCAGGTCTTGCCTCCGGGTCAGACCAGCCACCTCGTGCGGATTCCCGTCCGCTCCGAGTACCGCCCGAACGCCTTCGTGGCAGCCGCCGTGGTCGACGGCAAGGCCTTCCACACCGCCGAACGGTCGCTCAACGTCAATCCGGAAGGCGATTTCCTGTCCATCACGGTCCGTCCCGGGCAGAAGCGCTACCTGCCCGGGGAGACCGCGCGCCTCACGGTCGAGACCCGCACCCTCAAGGGTCGTCCCGTCAGCGCGGAGGTCTCGCTGGGGGTCGTGGACGAGGCCATCTACGCGATCGCCCCCGACGAAACCCCGGACATCCGCCGGGTCTTCCACGGCCCGCGCTGGAACCGGATCAGCACGAGCTACTCGTTCGAGGAGGACTACTCGGGCGGGATCGACAAGGACACCGAAGAGCCACGGGTTCGCAAGAACTTCAAGGACACGGCGGCGTGGTTCCCGACCGTGCGGACGGGAGCTGAGGGGAAGGCCTCGGTAACCTTCCCCTTGCCCGACAACCTGACGACCTGGGTCGTGACGGCCCGCGGCATCACCGAGTCGACCCTGGTGGGCGCGGCCCGCGAGAAGTTCCTCGTCAGCAAGGACCTGCTGGTCCGTCTCGCCACGCCTCGTTTCCTGGTGATGGGCGATCACATGGCCGTGGCCGCCATGGTGCACAACTACACCGATCGGACCCAGAATGTCCGCCTCGCCCTTCGCCTCACCCACCTGAGCCTGGAGGGTTCGCTCCCGGAACAGCTCTTGGTGCCGGCCAACTCGGCCCGCCGCCTGGATGCCTGGCTGCACCCCGACTCCCCGGGGCCCGCCAAGATCGACTTCTCGGCCGTGGGAGACGGGGCGGGCGATGCCCTGGAACAAGGGTTCCCGGTCCTCGCCCACGGGACGCCGGAGGCGATCGCCTTCGCCGGCGAGGCCCCCGCCTCGTCTTCCACGGAGGTCGCCCTCAAGCTGCCTCCCGACGCCGTGCCGGGGACGGCCTCCGGTTCCCTCTCCCTGGCCCCCACCCCCCTCGCGGCCATGCGGGGTGCCCTCGACTACCTGCGCACCTTCCCCTACGGCTGCATCGAGCAGACCACCAGCCGCTTCGCCCCGGAGATCGTCGCCTACCGGACGATGACCGAATTGGGCCTGTCAGCCCCCGAGGTGCGCTCCGAGATCCCGACCCTCACGATCGACGGTCTGCGTCGGATCACGGGCTTCCAGAATTCGGATGGCGGCTGGGGCTGGTTCTCGGGCGACTCGAGCGAGGTCGACCTGACGGCCTACGTGCTCTCCAGCCTGCACGCCATCGGCCTCACTGGAACGCGCGACATGACGGCCAAGGCGATCGCCTACCTCGAGCGCCAGGGCCGCTCGATGGGCCGCGACGTGGTGACCCCCACCCTCGTCGAGCGGCATGACGGCGCGAACGCCTTGGCCTCCATCCTGTGGGCCTTGAGCGACTGGGAGCAGCCCGCTCCCATCCTCTTCCGGAAGCTCGACGCCCACCGGAGTGACCTCTCGGACGAGGGTCGGGCCCTCGCTGCTCTCGCCTACGCCCACACCGACCGCGTCGACGCAGGCCGCACGCTTTGGCAAGAGCTCAAGAGCCATGCCTCGCGTGCCGGCACGCTCGTCCACTGGGAAAGCAACGCCACGGCCTATTCGTGGTACGACAGCTCGACCGAGACGACGGCCTATGCCTTGCGCGCCGGGCTCGCCTTCGAGCCGAACGCCCCGGAGGTCTCGGGCGCGATCCGGTGGCTGCTCGTCAACCGCCAGGGGGCCCGCTGGCAGAGCACGAAGGACACGGCCGCGATCGTCATGGCCCTGGCCGAGGCCAGCCGCACCCGTGCCGGCGCGGGGACCTCGACCGGGGTCGACGTGCAGCTGGATGGCCAAGCCCAGCCGGCCATCTCGTTCCAGGGGGACGAGCGCTACACGGGCGGCACCTATCCGCTCCTGGATGGGTCCCTGACACCCGGTCGCCACCGGATCTCGCTCCACCCGGGTGGAACGGGCTTCCTGCCCTTCAGCGGCCTCTTGACCTACGTCGCCGGCGGTGAGGACCTTGCTGCGAAGCCGAGCGACGTCCTGTCCGTGCGCCGCGACTACCTGGCGATGGATCCGAACGCCTTCGCTCAGGCCCAGAAGAACGGGAGCGCCTTCCGGCGATACCTCGATCCCAAGCAGGTAGCCAAGCTACCCGTCATCCAGGGAACGGTGAAGTCGCACGCCCGGGTGCTGGTGCGGCTCACCCTGGAGGCCAAGCAAGCGTTGCCCTACCTGATCGTCGAAGACCCGCTTCCCGCCGGGGCCGAGATCCTCGACGAGGTGAGCGGCGGCTGGAGCAGCCAGGAGGCGCGCGACGACCGGATGGTCTTCTTCGAGCGGGAGATCGAGAAGGGCACCACGACCCTGTACTACGTCATGCGGCCGGAGCTGCCAGGCCGTTACCACGCGCTGCCCACCACCGCCTCGGGGATGTACGCCCCCGAGATCCGGGCCCGCGGGGCCGAAACCAGGCTGGAGATCGGGGAGTGAAACGCCTCGGGGTGGGACTCGTCGCGCTCCTGGTGGGCCTCGGCGGCGCGTGGTGGGCTCGCCCCTACCAGACCGAGCTCGCCCAGTTCCGGACCTCGCTCGCCGACCGCACTCCCGAGCAACACGCGAACATCTTGCAGGCCGTCCAGGATCTCGACGGGGCCGTGCTCGACCCGGGGGCGACCTGGTCGTTCAACACCCAGGTGGGTCCACGCACCGAGGAGCGGGGATTCCGGCTGGCCCCCGCCTTCATGGAGCGAGGCGTGGCACGAAGCCTCGGAGGCGGGCTCTGCCAGGTCTCGTCCACGGTCTACAACGCCGCGCTCCTGGCCGGTTGCCGGGTCGTGGAGCGGCACCCGCACGACTTCCCGGTCCATTCCGTCTCGCCCGGGCGAGACGCCACGGTCTGGTACGGCAAGGCGGATCTCAAGCTCGTCCACACCGGGCGCTATTCCGCTCGACTATCGGCCAGGGCCGATGAGGAGGGAGTCGTGGTGCGGGTCATGGGCGATCGCCGCGACGCCCGGCCCCTCCACGTGCAAGTCGAACCGGAACTGGGTTCCGAACCGGGTCGCCTGCGGGTTCACACGGTCCGCGAGTGGCTGACTCCGAGCGGCCCCCGCCTCGAACTGCTCTCCCGAGATGCGTATCAGGCCGCCACGACGACGCGCGGCGGCCTGGAAGCGGGAACGGAAGCGGTCCTTTACTGGTAGACGTGCCCGTCGGGGGTCTGGATGAAGCCGCCGTCGCCGGGACGGTTGGTGTGGTGGGTCCAGTGAATCCCGTTCTTGCCCGGATCCTGGTAGGTGATGCCACGGATCGTGAGCGCCTCGCCCACGGCCAGCCCCGCAACCCGCTGACCGACCGTGATGTCGTTGTTGACCGTGAGGGCCAACCCACTCTGAGGCGAGCTCTCTTGAACGATGAAGTTCTGGTGCTTGAGCCCGTTGTTGGGGTTGTCGCTGTCCGGCAACAGCTGGGTGACGACGGCCTTAATCGTGACGAACTCGCTGGGGTCGGGGGCCTGGCCATTCCACTCGGCCGAAAGCCGCGGGGCGTGGACCCGGGCGGTGTTGGCCGCGCTGGGGGCGAGACCGCAACCGGGGACGGTGGCGCCGAGGGCGACCACGGCGGCAAAGAGCGCTACCAACGAGACGGAACGTTTCATCTAGGGTTCCCTTCTGGTGAGGCCTAGGGGGGAGAGGCGTTTCCGAGGCGAAAGGTTATCGTGGTCTGAAGGTTGATTTAACTATTGGCCAGACTAAGCCCTCGCTTGCGTCGAAACAAGGGAAACCGCCTAGATTTAATATTAATTTAACAAACAGACTCCAGACCGTTAGGCCGTCCCAGCATCACAGTCCCCCCGCTGCCGGGCCCTGGTAACATGGATTCCGCCACGTGACCGTCCCGCAGGTGACCGCTTGCCGTCCAGGGTCCCCATCGTCCGTCAAAAGCTCACGCCTCCACCGGTCTGGCCGCAGGCCCTCCGGCGCGATCGCCTGCTCGCCGCGCTCGACGGGGCGATCGCCGGTGGCCGGCACGTTCTGATCCACGGGGGGGCGGGCTTCGGCAAGACCATGCTTGCGAGCGCCTGGTCGGAGCCGCGGCGAACCGTCTGGATCACCCTTGACGCCGAGGACACGGCACTCGATTCGTTTCTCGCCTACATGATCGCGGGCTTCGAGGGCGCCGTGCCGGGCTTCGCCTCGGAGTCGAGTGCCATGCTGGGCCGGGCGCGCGATCGATCGGAGGCCACGGCCGCCCTCTCGACGCTGCTCGCCGACCTCGACGAACAGGTCGACGAGCCGCTCGCGCTCGTGCTGGACGACTACCACCAGGCGGCCTCGGCTTCTCTCGATGCCTTGCTCCAACGCCTCGTGCGCTACCTCCCGGCTTCGATCCGGTTGATCGCGATTTCGCGCCACGTCCCGGACATCGAAGCCCTCGCCTTGCAGGCCAAGCAGGCGCTCGTCATGCTCGACGAACGGGATCTGGCCTTCAACCGGGCCGAGCTGGGCCGGCTGCGTCCCGAGTTGAGCGGCCCCGGCCTCGCCCATCTGCTGGAGCAGACGGGCGGCTGGCCCGCCGCGATGGGCATGACCCCGGAACAGGTCGACGCCTACCTCCATGACCAGGTGCTGCGGGGCCGATCACCTGCGGTGCGGGACTTCCTCGTGCGAGTGTCCATCCTGGACCGGATCGATCCGGATGCCTGCGACCAGGTTCTGGGCCGCACGTTCGATCCGACCCTCCGCGACCAGCTCTTGGGCGATCGCCTGCTCGTCGAGCGCCCCGAGGGCGGCTACGGCCTGCCTCAACCGCTCCGCGGGATGCTGCGCCGGCGCTTCACGCGGGACGTCCCGCAGGCCGAGCGCGTGGACCTGCTGCGCCGGGCCGGGTCGCTCTTGTGGTCGCGCGATCAGGCCCTTTCGGCGATCCGGTTCTGGATCGAGGCCGGGCAGGTCGACTGGGCGGCCGAGCGCCTCGAGGACGTCGCCGAGGACTGGGTTGTCTCCAACCGGATGGAACCCCTGGGCAGCGCCATGCAGGCCCTCGGGACCGTGGATCGGCCTGGCCTACTCGTGACCCAGGGGGAGGTCCTGCGGCGCTGGGGGGACCTCGAACGGGCCGAGGCCTGTCTGGAACGGGCGATCGCCCTAGGATCCGACCAGCCGAGCATCCCGATGCGCGCCACCCTACGGCTCGCCCTGACGGCCGCGAGCCGGGGCCAGGTCGCCCTCGCCCGCGAGCGCCTGGCCGCCGTGCAAGACTCGCTGGCCGGCCACGATCGGCTCGAGATGGACGCCCGGAACCTGCTCGGGGGGATCGAGCTCTTGGGGGGCAGCCTGACGCAGGCCATCGCCCACTTCGAGGCCTCCCTCAAGACCAGCCAGCGCCTGGCCGACCCCTACGCCCGGGCCCGGGCCGTCCACAACCTGGGAGTGTGCTATTCCCGCCTGGGGGACTTCCGGAAGTCACTCGAATGCTACGAAGCAGCCATGGCCCCCGCCGGAGACGACTCCACCCCGACCGTCTGGATGACCCCGATCAACCGGGCCCTGGTCCTGACCTACCTGGGGCGCCTCGACGAGGCGATCGCGGCCGCCGAAGCCTCCCTCGCGCTGGTGCGACGCTACCGCCTGACCCGCGAAGAAGGCTACGCCTTGCGGACCTTGGGATTCGCCCGAATGAAGGCGGGTCAAGCCGAGCCGGCCGCGGCCTGCTTCGAATCGGCCGAACTGCTCGCGCGGCACGGACAGGATACCCTGGGGATCGCGTACTCGCTCAACTTCCAGGCCGAGCTGATGGCCGCCCAGGGCATGCTCACCGCCGCTCAAGGCCTCTGCGATCGGGTCGTAGACCTGCTCGGCGTGGGATCGCCAGCCCTACAGACCCCCGAGTTCGCCCAGGTCCGGGCCAAGGTCCTCCTGCTCGTGGGTCGCCGGCGCGAGGCGGAACCGCTCGTCGCCGCTCTGCGCGGACAGTTGCAAAGCGAGGCCCAGCGGGCGCTCATCCAGGAGCTCGAGGACCTGCTCGCCTCCCAGGGGCCGACCGCCATCCGGGTCACCCGGTCGGAAGCGCCTGAGCCGCTTCACGAGCTGGAGGTCCAGTGTTTCGGGGGGTTCCGGGTTCTCCGCTCGGGTATCGAAGCGGGCGATCGCGAGTGGCAGAGCGCCCGGGCCAAGCTGCTCCTGGCCTACCTGTTGCACAGCCCGGAAGGGGCGACCAAGCAGCGCCTGTTCGAGGTGCTCTATGCCGACCAGGAAACGTCCGACGCCTCCTTTCACATGAACCTCATGCGCCTGCGCAAGGTCCTGGAGCCGACCCTGGAGAAGGGGCAGCCGTCCCGTTACATCCTGCGGGCGGACGGCCGGTACCAATTCAACCGCCAGGCCGATGCCATGGTCGATACCCAGCGATTCGAGCACCTGCTCAAGGTCGCCCGACTGGCTCCCGCGGCGGAGGAGGCCGACCTGCTCGAGCAGGCCCTGGCCCAGTACCGGGGCGATTTCCTGCCAGGTTTCGATCACGAGTGGGTGATCGGGATGCGTCACCAGTGGCGCGACCGGGCGCTCGAGGCCTGCCGGCGGCTCCTGGAGGTCTGGGAGGAAGCGGCCCCCTCGCGCACGCTCGAGGCCGTCCACCTGGCCCTGCGGATCGATCCCCTCTCCGAAGAGTTCCACCGGGAGCTGATCCTGCGCTTCATCGAAGGGGGGGACCCGCGTCGCGCCTGGGAGCATTACCAGCTCTGCGAACGGCGCTTCAAGGAGGCGCTCGACGCCCCTCCGCCGGCCGATCTCCACGCCCTGGTCGCCCACCTCGCCCCCTAACGGGAAGGCGGCCATGCCACCGTTAGACTCTCGTTAGACCCCCTCTCCCATGATGGGCCCAACAGGACGGAAGCCCGTCCGGCCCATCCAGAGAGGAGGAACCCCATGAAAGCAGCTCGTCCCTTCGCCCTCGGTTTCGGACTCGCGGCGATCGCCGCCGGTTGCGCTCAGGCCCCCCTGGGCGTCGCCACCCCGGGCAACCCCTTCGGCGTTCCCAGCCAGATCGGGATCCCGCTGCCCCAGTCGGCAACGGCCCATTCGGCCTCCTACCGCGTGGCCAGCGCCGATACCCCGTCGCTCGGGGCGACCCTGCAGACCAACCTCGCGATCGCCACCTCGACGACCGCGACCATCAACACCATCCTGTCGAACTGCGCGCGGGCGGGCCTCGTCCCGGGCCGGAGCTACACCTTCGCCGATCCCGGCACCCCGGGCGGCCAGGTGACGGTCCTCCTGACGGTCCTCACGGACCACGCGGTGCTCTCGATCGGCAAGGGGACCTCGGCGACCGGCTCGACCCAGATGATTTCCATCTCGTACACCAAACCCAGCAAGGGCACGGCGGTCTTCCATGCCGAACACGACCCGGCCATGGGGCGGCTGTACGTCACCGAGACCTACGACGCGGACGCCGGATACGCCTCGATCGACGCCATGCAGGACGCCACGGCGGTGGCCGACGCCAATTCCCAGCAGAAGGCGATCGCCCACTGGGACCTGATCCGCCACGACGCCAGCGCCTCGGCGGGCGCCACCTTCACCCTCAAGGTGGCGGCCAACCTCGTGAAGCCGCAGCACCCATCTGACAACGGCCAGGTGTCCCTCACGGCGAATTTCCTCGCCGACGGCAGCGCGGCGGCGGTCGTGGGTCTCTCGAACGCGGGGACGGGCAACCAGTTCAAGCTGGTGCCGAACGACGGCCTGTCCTGGAACGACCCCAACGCCGGCCACGACCTGTACCTGAGCGCAAGCGGCCAGGACGTGACGCGCGCCCAGGCCTCGGCCCAACTGCGGGCGATCGCCCCCACCGGCAGCGACCTCGTCCAGCCGGCAACAAACGACCCCGTGCAGACCAACGCCTTCGCGGGCGCCCAGTTCCAATTCCCGCTGATCGGCGCGAGCGTCGCCGCGTCGGCGTCGACGAGCCTGTCCCTGTAGCCCAGAGGCAGCGCCAAGGCAGGGATCCGGCCGATCGGGTAGGATGAGGTCGGCCGGATCACGCGGACCCGGAGGAGGGGAGCCATGCGGAAACGAACGATCGGCTTGTTGCTGGGTGGCCTGGTCTTGCCGGGCTGCCCGGCCTTCGTGCACGACGGAGGCATCGTCTACAACAACCCGTACGGCGTCCCCACGCGGGTCAGCCTCGCCATGCCGGCGTCCCTCTCGCCCGGCAAGAGCGCGAGTTACCGGACCCAGGACGTAGGTTCGGACACGGCGGCGGGGGTTCAGCAAAATCTCTCCATCTACCTCGGCTCCACCACCCTGATCAACACGATCCTGCAGTCGGTGGCGTCGGCGAGTTTGAAGCCCGGCCAGTCCTACACCTTCGACGACCCGAGCCACCCGGGCACCCAGTTGACCGTGCTGCTATCGATCCTATCCGACCACGCCGTGATCGCGATCGGCCAGGGGACCTCGGCCACGGGGCTCAACCAGACAATCGGGATCTCCTACACGAGCCCCCGCAAGGGCGTGGCCGTCCTTCAGTCGCGGAACGTCGATCCGGTGAATGGGCGCTTTTATCTGGCGACGACCTTCGATCTGGACGCCGGGCACGTCTCGGCCGACGGGGCGTCGGACAACACGGCGGTCGCCTCGCCGGCCAACGCCCAGAAGGTGGCTGCCCACTGGGAGTTCACGAGCACCGCGGCGGCCACCGGGTCCAATCCAGCCTTCCAGATGCAGGTCTCGGCCTTCGGCCGCAAGCCCTTCGATCCCGCCAACAGCGGGGTCCTGGCTCTCAGCGCCAACTTCCTCTCGGATGGCCGGGGTGCCTACATCGGTGGTGCGCAGATCGGGGCCACCGGGAACGTGTTCATGCTGTTGCCGAACGACGGCAAGTCGTTCGGGCTGACCCCGCCGGCCTCCCACGATTTCTACCTGACTCCGACGGGCTTGAACCTGCCCGCGGCCAGCGCCTCGGCCAATCTCAAGGCTGCTATACCGGCCGATGGCTCGTTTTACAAGCCGTTTCCGACGGACCCGGCGATCGCCGACCCCTTCGCCGATCCGAAGTTCAGGTTTCCGAGTTGAAGGCACGGCCTACGGCCGGATCCCCCGCCCCCTGACCCCCGCCCCCAGGGGTGGGGGAAGATGCGGCTAGATCTTGCGCCCCCAGGGGTCGGGCATGCCGCCCATGCGCTCTGCCCGTCCCTTTCCCGCGCGTCCAGCGCCGGGAAAGTCCCCCACCCCCTTGGGGCGGGGGCAGGGGGCGGGGGCTCCGCCTCTGCAGCGCTCGACCCGCTCCCTACCCGAGTCGTTCCCGCATGGCCCGGGCCGAGTTGCGGGAGATCAGGATGAAGTCCTGCTTGTTCTCCGAGTAGCTGAGCGCCGTCGGGTAATCGATCACCCCAGCATCCAGGTGGTTGAGCAGCGACTGGTTCGCGCTCATCATCCCGTCGAATCCGCCATTCGCGATCAGCTCGTACAACTGGTCGACATGGCCCTTGAGGACGGCGTCCCGCACGCTCGGCGTCGCGATCATGAGGTCGAGCGACGCGACCCGGCCGGGTCCGTCGGCCCGCGGCACCAGGCGCTGCGAAACGCAGCCTTTGATCACGTTTCCGAGCTGGATCCGGATCTGCTCCTGCTCGTGCGGGGCGAAGGCGTTGATGATCCGGTTGATCGTCTGCACCGAATCATTCGTGTGCAGGGTCGAGAACACCAGGTGCCCCGTCTCCGCCGCCTTGAGCGCTAGCTCGATCGTCTCTCGATCCCGCATCTCCCCGATCAGGATCACGTTGGGAGCCTGACGCAACGCCGCCTTGAGGGCAATCGTATACGAGTCGGTGTCGTCCCCGACCTCGCGCTGCGTGATCAGACAGCGCTTGTGCGGATGGACCACCTCGATCGGGTCCTCGATCGTGACGATATGGCCCGACGTGGTCGAGTTGATGTAGTCGATGATGGCCGCCAGCGTGGTCGTCTTGCCGGACCCCGTCGGCCCCGTCACCAGGATCAACCCTTGCCGTTCAAGGGCCAACCGCTTGATCACCGACGGCAGCGCCAGGTCCTCGATGGTGCGAATCACCAGCGAAATGATCCGGATCACGGCCCCGACCGTCTTCTGATTGCGGTAGACGTTCACCCGGAACCGGGCCACCCCGGGAACGGTGATGGCCGTGTCCAGCTCCTTGGTCGCCAGGAAACGCTGCGCCATCTCCGCCGGCAGCCCTCCGAGCAGGACCTGCTCGACCTGCAACGGCGACAGCGCGGGCAAACCGGCGAGAGGCTGCACCTTGCCGTGCAGCATGATCATCGGCGGCAGACCCGCCTTGAGGTGCAGGTCGGAGCCCCCTGTGTCGACGGCCCGACGCAGGATGAGCTCGAGGGGCGAGTGCTGGGGAGTGGTCGCGGCGGGCACGGTGCCGGAAGCCATACGCTCTCCTATCGGGCGGCCGCCGCCCGTTCCTGGGCGTAGGCCTTGAGCTCGTCCTGGACCTCGCCGGGCAGGTCCGCGTTGGCGAACACCTGCATGAGCGCCACGACGTCGAGCTTGATCTCGCGCTCTCCCATCTGGATATCGCTCAGGTTCGAGACCGTCTCGTTCACCGAGAGGTCGCCGTGCACCATGAAGGTGTGCATGAGCCGGGTCGCGAACGACGCCCGGCGCGCCGTGACGGAGTTGCAGACCTCCCAGTACCCCGACTTGCCTTCGGCCCCGCAGTGCGGGCATTGAAAGGTCTCGTGAGGCATGCACTCGACCCGGTAGAGGCTGCCCTGCTCTTTGAGCTGGGCCACGATCTGGCGCCGCACCTCCGAGAGGTGGTCGCGTAGCTCGTCCGGGTTGTTGCCAGAGTAAGGGGTCTCGGAGAAGGCCGTCTCGATAAGTTTGGAGAGCAACGGAATCTGCGCGATGAAGCGGCGCGTGGCTTCGAGCATCCTGGACCGGTCCTCCTTTCCGATCCTTGTACCCAGACCCGATTCAAGCAATCACGGGTTCGACGGAAACGGCGCGTATCGGCCCGGCGCCATGATTCCGGCCGGATCGAGCGCTTGCGACAGGGCTCCCACCGTCTTCCAGAAGACCGCGTCCGGATCGACGAAGCGCGACATTTCCCATACCCCCGCACGAGGGGGCAGGTGGCCCCACTGGCGCCCTGCTTCGAACAGGCGCTCGTGGCACTTGGCGGCCCGCCGGACTGCGTCCGGATCGCTGAGGTCGTAGACCAGCGGGGTCGGGCTCGCAGCCAACCGCGGCGACTTGAAGATGACCCGGATCAGCGGGTCCATGCCGTGCTCGAGACAGGTCGTCGCCACCAGGTCGACGTGGCGGCGTACGTCCTCGGGGGTGAGCGGCATCAGCGGCGAATACCACTCGAGCCCGCACCCGTCCCGGGCCGGATCCATGTCCGCCCCCGGCACCTTCGCGCCCGGATACCAGTAACAGGTTCGATTGTTGACCTCGCGCGGCCGACCGAACTGGCCGAGCTCGGCAATCCGGGCCGAAGCCCGCTTGGCCTCTTCGCTGTCCTGGGCCATCGGAAGCCAGACCGCCATCGCCTCGAGCTCCATGACATCGTCGAAGCGCAGGCCCTGGACGTGCGGTGCGAGCTCCCGCTCGACGATCGACCGCACGGCCGTCACGACCTCGCTGGGACCGAAGAGGCCGACCGCGCCGTACCACGCCGCCCCGCCAGCCAGCTCGATGGCGACCTCGGTAGCAATCCCCCCCTGAGGACGGGCCCGCTCCCGTGGATAGGGAATCTGCAGCGACAGCTTGCGATGGGCATTCTGGATCGAAAAGGCCGTGACGTTCGCCCCGACCAGGCGGAGCAACGATCGCATGGCGCCGACGGCCGCTTCCAGCTGTTCGTCTCGGACGATCTGGAACGTCCCGTAGACCACGTTCTCGGGAGCCGGCTCGACCTGGATGGTCGCCTGAGTGACGATTCCAAAGCCCCCCTGGCTGAACAGCCCGTCCAGATACGGCCCGACGCCCCACTTGTAACACCCGTCGACCCGGGCCGCGCCCAGCTCGGTCATGGGCGTCCGATACAGCTCTCCGGTCGGAAGCACCGCCTGCAGAGCCGATATCGCAAGCCAGTGGTCGAAGATCGGGGCCCCACCCTGCCCCCGTTCCAGCGCGTTGCCGATCAAGCTGCCACGACGTCCCGTACCGGTCACCGGGACCAGGAAGGGCAACCCCTCGGCATCGAAGTACGCCGCGAGATCCCCTTGCGTCACCCCCGGCTCGACGGTCACCAGCCCCAGCTCGCGATCGACCTCCAGGATCCGGTTCATGCGCGATAAGTCGACCAGAACGCAGCCGTCCAGCGGAGGCTGAAAGTCGCCGTAGCCCCAGTTCCGCCCGGTGCTGACCGGGTAGAGGGGGATGCCGTGCTCGTTGGCGATCGCCACTACCCCCTGCACGGCCTCGACACCGTCGGGCAGGACAGCGGCCAGCACGTGCCGGCGGTCCGGAGCCGTCCCCGGGCCGAAATGCTCCCACAGGGCCTCCTCGGTGAGGACGAAGGCTGGGCCCACAAGCGCTTTCCACTGGTCCAGGGCAGATTCCAGGGTGGTCATCCGAGTCGTCATCCCCTCAACCTCCTCGCTCCAAGCCGCACGAGCCACTAGCCTAGCATCTCGTTCGTCGCGCGGGATCGGGGTTTTTTCCGGGTCAGAACCCTGAACCGCGCAGCCCTGCCTTTACAAGACTTCGCCTCGAACCCGGGCAGGGCCGCCCTCGCAGCGGGTACATGACCCGAAACTCACAATGGTCGTTAGTTAGTCATCGCTTGGTCTTGCCCAGCCGCTCCCGGCTTGGACGTGAAAACAGGTGAAGCTTGAACGAGTCCACCAAGGATCGAACCGCCCGTGCCTTCGAACGGCCGGCGCTCGGGTTGCTGCGCCTCTCGGTGCGGTATCCCTTCCGGATCCTGCTCATTTGGCTGCTGCTCGGGGTCATCGGCCTCTGGGGGGCACGGGGGCTCTCCAAGGTCATCACCAACACCTTCGACCCACCCCCCTCGGCCGAGTCGGCCCGGGTCGACCGGGTCATGGCCGAACGGTTCCGGGGCATGGCGAGCCCCCATCTCCTGCTGGTCTTGCACCCCGCGGGCCGGGCCGTCCCATCCCCGAGCGCCTTCTCCTCATACGAAGGGCAACTCAAGGTGCGGGTCCGGGCCGTGCCCGGCGTCGAGCAGGTCCTCACCCCGCGGGACCTGCACGTCCGCTTCGATCAGCCGGCCGGCTCGGATCTAATGGTCATCCCGTTCAAGGCCTCGGCGGCCCCGGACGACATGGTCGTGACCGTGCGCCGGGCGATCGCCCAACTGCCCCCCCCGGCCGGCGTCGCCCACGAGCTGACGGACATGCCCGCCATCTCGTACGACACCTACCGCCACACGGCCGGCGAACTCGCCAAGGTCGAGCGGGTCGGGTTGATCCTCTCGGCCCTCGTGCTCGTCTACGTGTTCGGCGGGCTGTTCCCGGCCTGCCTGCCCCTACTCACGGGCGTCTGGTGCATCACCCTCAACAACGGCCTCCTGGCCCTGATCGCCCGCTTCATGCCGACCGGGACGACCAACCAGTTCATCACGGCCATCGTCGGGCTCGCGATCGGGATCGACTACCCGCTCTTCCTGCTGAGCCGGGTGCGCGAGGAGCTGAAGGCCGGCGTCGCGCCGGCGATCGCCTTCGAGCGGGCCGTCGGGACGTCGGGGAAGGCGATCGCCTTCTCGGGGGCCATCGTGGCCGTCTCGGCCCTGTGCCTCGGTCTGCTCGACGTCTCGGGCCTGCGTCCCGCCGCCCTGAGCGTGGGGGCGATCGTCCTCACTGCGCTCGCCCTCTGCTACAGCTTCATCCCGGCCCTGGTCTTCGCCGTCGGGCGCTTCGTCCCCATCGAGCGGCTCCTGGCCCACCACTTCAAGTTGCCGGGCGGTTCTCACCTCTGGGATCGGCTCATCGCCTTCGTCGTCGATCGCCCCAAGCGCCACCTGGCCCTCGCGGCCACCCTGCTCGCGGTCTTGACCGTGCCCGTCCTGGGCGCCCGCTTCTGGAGCCCCACGGTGTCGATGCTGCCCAAAGGGCTCGAATCGATCCGCGGCCTCACCCGGCTCAGCCAGGCCAAGCAATCGGGGCAGCTCGCTCCCATCTATCTGACGGTGACCGCGCCGACCGCCGGGGGTGCCTACCGACCCGCGTTCGTGCACGGCCTGTACGACCTCGTGCAGGACCTCGAGCGCGATCCGCGGGTCGGCCAGGTCGTGTCGATGGTCAGTTTCGAGCCGGGCTGGAGCTACGGCCAGTATCAGGCCTTCTTCAACAACCCGATGATGCGGACCAACCGACAGCTGAGCATGCTGGTCGACACGGCCCGCGGCGGCCAGACCGCCCTGGTGCGGATCGTGCCCAGGGGGTTGCCCGACGCGGAATCCACCCGCGAGCTGGTCCGCGACCTGCGCGGCCGGATCGTCCCCTCCCACCTCACGGCGCTCAACGGGGCCGCCGTGGACGTGGGCGGTGAGCAAGCCAAGATGCAGGACATCGCTCACGCCTTCACCGAACGTTTGCCGCTGATCGGCCTCCTCAACCTCGTGGCCATCACCCTGATCCTCGCCTACTACTTCCGCTCGGTCTTCCTGCCGATCAAGGCGATCGTCATGAACCTGCTGCCCCTCGTGAGCGCCTTCGGGGTCGTCATCACGGTCTTCCAGTACGGGGTCGGGGCCCGCTGGATCGGGCTGCAGGCCCCCGGCTTCGTCATGCTCATGACGCCCGCGATCCTGCTCACCGTCCTGTTCGCGCTCAGCATGGACTACGAGATCATCATCCTGAGCCGGATCCGGGAGGCCTTCGACCGCACGGGCGACCACCGGGCGTCCATCTTGGAAGGCCTCGGGGAGTCGGGCAAGGTGATCGTGGGCGCAGCGGCCATCATGTTCAGCGTCTTCCTCGCCTACCTCTTCGCTGACCTGACCCCGATGAAGGAGGTCGGACTGGGGCTCGCGACGGCGATCCTGATCGACGCAACGCTGGTCAGGTTGGTGGTGTTGCCCGCGACGATGCGGCTGATGGGACGCTGGAACTACTGGCTGCCCTCGTGGCCCAAGCGGGCGATCGCCCGACTCGGGCTCACGACCTGAGGCCCGTTAGAGGGAACTTCTCGCCCACCGCCCGATCCGCGCTCCAGTTCTGGGCCGCAATGCGGTAGCCGGCGGCCATGGCACCGGTCCGGTCCTTGCCGAAGTAGCACACAGGGTCTTGCCATTCTCCGGATTGGTCGCGAGCTTGAGGAAGTCGACGAAATCCTGGTTCTTGAGGTAGACGGCGCCGTTGAGTCCCACCTTCTCGGAGTTCATGCCAAGGCCCTCGACGACGGGTTTCTCCCAGTCGGTTTCGGTGCGCCGGCTGATGACCGTGTTGAAACCCTGCTTCTAAATAGCAACCTAAATTTCAGCGAAGGTTGTCAGTGTGGGTCGCGGAGCCCGAGGGTGGCGCGGTACCGTCTCGGCGCAGCATGGCGAAGCCGTAGCCGAGGTCGACCCGGTGGAAATCGGGGGCATCGGGCAGTTGGGCCGCGTGGGCGACGAGGTGGGTCAGGCCCCCGGATCCCCGCAATTGGCTCTGGGCGATCGCCGCCAACGACGACGCCTGCAGCCTGAGCACATCCAGCTCCTCGCCGGCCAGCGCGATCACCCCCTCGCGCGATCCGTAACCGACCGCCACCCGAAAGGCCTCGGTCACCAGGACCTCGATCGCGGCGAGCGTGGTCGTGCAGCCCCGGTCAAAGGGGAGCGAGACCGTGTAGCAGGCCCGGCCGGCCACTTCTTCGACGCTGATGCAGCCATGGGGTTGGCGGGTCCGATCCGGGTAGGCTACGAGCATCATGGCGTCGTCGAGCTCGCCCGTGAGAGCCTCCACCGCGTAGTCCCGCTGATGGCCGTCGTTGCGGGCGATGTCGATGAACAGGACCTCATGCGGGGGCCCCAGGATCTCCTTCGCGGCGTGGAACAGGGCATCGAACAGCGCGGGACGGAACTCCGCCTCGGGCTGCTCGTCGAACACGAGCTCGATGTCGAACATCTGCACCATGCCAGCTTCTTACCCAGCGGAAGGCTTGATTGTCGCTTCCGCTAGGACCGAGAACCGGCTGCACCGCAGCCGATCAAACCGTTAATCGTTCCTTGCCGCAACACTTCGTTACTGAGAGACTGGAGCAACGGTCCAGAGTCCCGTCGTCCCCGAAATCGCGCGAGGCGTGTGGTGACTCTCTCCGGACGCGCGGTCGCCGAACTCGTGCGTCGGCGGCACGCTATGCTCGCCCCAGTCGAGGAGGGAGGAGGCCATGGGTGATGCCCTGAGGGTGCTCGTGGTCGAGGACGAACCCACCAACCGCGAGGTCGCCGAGTTGATCTTGATCGCCGAGGGCCATGAGGTCGTCTCGGTCGGCGATGGCGAGGCCGCCTTGCACCTCTGTCTGGAGGAGCGGCAGAAGTTCGACTTGATCCTGATGGACGTCCTGATGCCGCGCCTGGACGGCCTCGAAGCCACCCGGCGGCTGCGCGCCGACCCGGCCACGGCCGGGATCCCCATCCTCTGCATGTCGGCCAAGGCGAGCGGCAGCGACCGCAGGGCCGGCATGGAGGCCGGGTGCGACCACTATCTGTTGAAGCCGTTTCGAAGGGCCGAGTTGCTCCTTGCGATCGGTGAGACCCTGCGCCTACGGGGACGCGCGCTCAAGTGAACTCAGGGGACGCTATGGCTTGCCGGCGATCGCGGCCGCCTCGTCCCAAAACATGGCGAAGGCGAGATCCTTCCGATCCCGCCTTCCCTTCCGAAGAGTACGCCTGGCGGGATAGTTATAGAACCTCACTGTGTGCATCCGCTATCGATTATTTGTTCGAAACATCGCCTCTGAGATAGTCAGCCTTCAAAATCCAAATCTCTGTGGGTGCTGCTGCCGACCGGCAGCAGCACCCACAGAGGCGACCTTCGAAATCGATTAGCTGGTATGATAATAATTCCGCCTTGAACAGACCAATGAACTACGAACGCCAAGTGTTGTCCACGGAAACGGGGCAAGGCCAGCCTGGGCTCTGAACTCGGGGGTATAATGGCGCTTCGGCATCGACCCTTGGACTCCTTCCCTCCCTTCTTACCCAAGGGAGCAAGTGTCCACGAAAACGGGCAAGCCCATGTACTTGGGAGGCAGGTCAGATGGACCTGGTCCTTGATACAAGGACGAGACACGCTGGCGGGGGCCGACGTGGCGGCTGAAGTCGACGGTGACGACGTCCAGGGCCCGGATTTCCGGACGTTCATCCCGTAGTTCCTCCGCGACCCGCCGGAGTTCGGCCGCCAGCGCCTGGAGGGCGAGTAACTTCCCACCCACGCGCCAACGCTTGGCTCTATTGCCCTCATGCTGGAGCCCCAGCAGGAAAACCGCGTGATGGCTATCCTGGTCGGCCAGGTACTGGCCCACGAGCTGGTCGCGGAGCGCAGCCTCAAGCTTCTCGAAGGTCCATTTCTGCACCCACTTCACCTCGATGACCACCCGCCCGGTCCCGGACCACCCGACCACCAGGTCCATCCGGTTTCCCTCGTCGACCTCGGCCTCGCGCGCGATGAAGTATTGACGCCCCCGACGCCAGTGAAGGAACGCCGCCAGGTGCTTCTGCAGCTCGTTTTCGTGCGTGTTGGGTTTCATCAGCACACGTGGACTGAAGTCGCCTGCTTCTACGTGGTTGACGTACTCGTCGAGCCGTCGGCGAATGATGATCATGACATCGTCCACACTGGTCGGTGGCGCAAAGAGGCCGTCGGCCCAGGTGCGGACGTCTCGTGGGAACCAAGGCCGACCGACTGCGAGATCTGCCCGGCGTTCGTCTACAAGGGACAGCAAGAGCCCGCGGTGGAACTTGGCTTCGGGGAGATCGGCCACGGCAGTCAAGGCCAGGGCCGCGTCAGGCCTGGGGTCTTGGCTAAGCTGTTGGATCACGCGGCTTCGTAGCGTTTGTGCGTCGTCTCGGTCACCTGGAGTGTACGCACCCTGCCGGTGGATGTCGTCCTCGGGACGAATGTGACGGTACAGGAGGCTAGCGAGGAGGCCCACTTGCTGAACGGAAAGGTCCTTAAGGCTCTCGGACGCACGCCAGTGGAAGGGCTCGAACAGGCTTGAGATCCACAGCGCGATTCGGTCGGCCTGGGCCGGCTCGGCTCGCGATAAGCCCGCCAGCCACTCGATCGCGCCATCCGCGTTCGCCTCGAACCATGCCATCCACCACGGCAAGAAGCGCACCCTAGCCATGAGGGCGCTCGCCACCCGGTCAGAGGCGAGCCGTTCGATCTCCGCTCGACCCTTGGGGGTCCGCATCGCGATCTTGATTGCGGTCGAGAGGAGGTATGGGTCGGCGGGCTCAAGCCTCCCCAAAAGGCCGGCCACATCGGGTTCGAGGCCTCGTGAGATGTCTTCGGAATTGGCCAGCTTCCCCAGCACGCCGGGCCGCCTGTCGCCTTCCATCTCACGCGTAACGAGCCGACGAAGGGTGTTGGTCGTCTCATGGGGGAACGCTGCCCTCACCGTCTCTACCCAGGCAGGGAATTGGTTGAGCTCCCACGATGCGAACTCGATCGCTGCTGCGACTCGGTCCGGGTCGACGACGGTACCTTCTTCCATCAGGAGGTCGAGGCCAACAAGGGCCAGCACGACCTCCCATGGAAGCGAATTCCCCTCTCGGTCGGTCGGTGGCTCGGCGATCAGGGCGAACCGTTTGCAACCGAGCCGCCCCGCCTCGACCACGTCCGCACCAAAGAGTTGCTGGAGGGCGCCCCAATCGATTGCAGCCAATGCCGTCGATCGGTTGGACCCCCAATTCAGGAGGTGGGTCAGAAGGCCAGTCCTAGACGGATCGGCCAGCGTCTCGAGCGACTCCTCGAACGTTTTGCGCCAACTGGCCTGGTTCTCCTGGTCGCGGTCAGCCAGGTCCCTGATCTCGCGTTCGGTTTCCTCGTCGGGTTCTCGGGGCCGGGTGAAACGCTCTAGCTCCTCCTGCAAAAGGGGATCGTTGCTGGCGACGGCCTGGAGATCGGCGAGGAGTTGGTGGTCACGCGTTGTGCACCAGAACACGATCGACGTGAGAAAGGCCTCTCGCCGAAGGGCTTCATCCTCAAGCTCGCGTACGGCCCGAAGGAGCCATGGCAAGTCCACAACCGTCAGGTGTACCACTTCGCCCTGCTGCGGATGGCGGAACATCGTGACATGGGGGAAACCTTGGGACCCAACACGCTGCCAAAGCATCTGGGCCTTCCACGGCGAGCCGTCCAGGGCCTCCCGAACGAGTTCGACATCGGCCTGCTTCATCCAGAGGAACTTGGCGGCTTCCCCCATGGCTGTCGCGGTCAGGGTGTCAATCGGTTCGTGCCGCACAATGGCAGCCATCAGCTCAACGATCGGGTCCTCAATTCCATCGAGGCCGGTTTCTGCATTCGCCCCCTGGACCAGCCCAGCCAGCAACGGCAACCGATCTTGGGGCCGCACCTCTCTTCGGGCTTTCGTTGCCAGGAGTTTACCGAGGTCTTGTCCACGATACCCGGCAGGTAGCCGACCGATAAGGCGAAGGAGGCCATCCACCCCTAGGTGCTGTGGGTAAAGGTAGTCGAGTAGCGGTAGCAGTAGACGGAAGTCAAGCGGTTCGTCCCCCGCGGCGAATGCAAGCAACTCTGGGGCGGAATCGAGGGCGACCAGCACTCGGAGCGCTTGGCGTCGCAGTTCCCGGTCTTCGGCGGGGTTTTGCATAATCTGGTCTGCGATGGGAGTAGCGCCAACTAATCGGCCATGCTTAATCAAGCGGAGCGCAAGGTTCCGTCCGGCAAAGGCGAGTGTCCGGTCAGAGGCCACTTTCAGGACATAGGCCAATACGTCAGGAGACGCGATCGCCTGCAAGTGGCGTGGCTCAAAGCGGCTAGGGGCCCGCTCACGATCGGCGTAAGTCCGAACGTAGCTACGGAGCAGGGCCAGCTTCTCTGTAAGGCTCAAGGCCCCAGGGTCACCGCCAGATAGCAACGTATCAGGTGCATGCTCGATGGCGGGCCGAAGGAAGTCACGCGCGATCCTGGCGAGCCAGGGAAGGACTGGGCGGAGGTTCGTGGGCACGACTATTGTCGCTTCGATCTCTCGGAAAAACAGGTCCTTGACCGCGTGCGATTCCCCGGCGTCGCACAGCCGGGCGAACCAGCGGGCCGCCATATACTCCCGCATGTCGCGTTGCTTGAAGTGCAACCGATCATCTGCACGTCGCTCGAAAATCGGGCGCTGGAACAAGGCCTCAAGCTCGGCAGGGGGCCAGTCCGGCAGCAAGAGGGTAGGATCCAGCGTCCCTGGCGGCGCGCTCCCTTGGCCACCCAACCAGATGCCGCCAGCTTGGCCCAGGACCAGCGCCGCGCCCAATACCTCGGCAGCGGCCCTCGCCCTTTCTGGCGTCAAGGGCTGGCGGCGGGCCCGCTTTGGATCGCGTTCCCGCAAATCCTCGGTTGCGGCCTCTTCCATGCGGGCAGTCTCGTCGCCAAGGTGCCCAGTGGCGGCCCAGTACTTGGCCATTCGTTTGACGTCGGTGGGCCTGCCAGCGAGGTCCAAGCAACCGGCATCCCGCATGGCAGCCATGAAGGTGTCTGGATCCCGGACGCCGTTGGCCGCGGCTAGCGTCCTGGAGGCCGCTTCCGTCAGGGGAGCTAAGGTGTAGACCTTGGGCTCACGCTGCGCATGGTCGACGAGGATGGGAGCCAGCTCCTGCCGGATCGCATTGACGTCTTCGGGACCACGCCAGTCGCTCGACCGTATGGCCAGGACAATGGTGGCCCGTGCCGCGGCCGAGCCCAAGGCGATCATCAGGGCCCGGAGCCCCGTGCTAATCCCTCTCATGTCGACCAAACGCGCCTCGTCCATGGAGTCCACGAACAGGATCCCTGGCTGGTCACCCGCCGTCCACGCTTGGAACCGCAGCTGTCCTGTCGCAGGCAGGGCCAAGGCGATTCCCTGGGGTCGGGCCAGTTCGTCGAGGCGGAGGTAAAAAGTGGCGAGCCCTGCTGCGGCGAGGACGTCCGCACGGGCCTGGAGCTCTGAGGTCTTGCCCATCCCGGTCTCACCCAGGATGATGACGCACCGGTTCTGCAGGACCTCGTCCCACGTCGGAAGGTCGTCCAGCCATCGAAGACGGAGGAAATCTAAGTCGTCGTGTCTGCCGGAAGGATCAAACCGGCGGCTGAGCTCAACCAAGTCGGTCGCGGGGTTGGTCGCGAGCTGGACGGCCACTATGGGCACCTACTATGGGCGACAAGCCCACGGGGAAAGGTCGTTCGGAAGCATTGCGGAATATCTGACATCATCCGCCGGAGGCCTCGGGGTTGGGATGGAAGCTTTGCGGGGGATCTGCATTGCCGATATTTCTTAGGATATCACGCTCCATCCGCAGCTGCTCGTTCTCCCTGCGAAGGCGCTTGAGTTCGTCCCTCTCAGACACGCTCAGCCCTCCAGATTCCGTGGCCCCGGACGTCGAGGCAGTCCGCTTCTACCAGGTCATGTGCGTCGTGTAGCTGACGCCGAGGTCTTCGGCGACCTGGGCACAGCTCCGATCGCCGTGGTGGCACATCGCAACGGCCTCGGCTCTGAATTCGGGGGTGTAATGGTGCTTCGGCATCGACCCATGGACTCCTTCCCTCCCTTCTTACCCAAGGGAGCAAGTGTCCACGGAACCGGAACAAACCCAGAGCAAGCCCAGGAACTCCACGGATGGCTACATTCTACTTGAGCTCAACCAGTCTTAGTTCAGAATCTCCATTTCCAAGAGATTGTCCCTGGTATCGACTATCGATCTTATAAAGCTCCCCCATCGGGCCAATATAGAAGCCAGGGTGCGCAGATTTAAAACGCCAAAGGAACCCAAGATCTCCGCCCAATCCCAGATTCGTACGCGCCTTTACTCTTTCGAGCCCCGAATCCACGACCGCCTGGGTAGTGTACTTCGGCAACTTTACGCTCGCAATCGAGAATGCACCCTGGTGTGTGAGAGGGCTCGTTCTGTCAAGGCTGAAAGGCTGCTTCGAGGTGTCCGACCAGAAGAATATCGCTCCTGTCTCAAGGCCATTCGGCAGTTGCAATACGGAAGCTGCTGCAAGCATTCTACTTCCTTCTAAGACAGGAACTATGTAGTAGTCCGCCCCCCCGCCAATATAGCGAACAAGGAATGGTCTTCCTATTTTTGCGGTCGATAGTAAGGCCTTGACCCCAGGTTCGCTCAAGTGTGGCGATACCCTATCGAATTGCCCCCCCCTAAAGACAGCTCGTATTCCCTCTTCAATTATTGATAGATCTAGTTCGCTTCCACGAATCAGAGCCAAGGAATTGTCCACATCAACCAACTTGCTCAGGTCAAAAGTGAAAACCGTCGAGCCATCATGAGAGACAACCTCCACGAAATCACCGGTCCGTCGAAAAGTTGGCTTGCTGGCGAAATCTCTACCGTCAATCACTTTGACAACACTAGGGGTTTGCACAGAAGCACTGCTCAAGTTGACATTCTTGGCCCTACTGCAACCCACAATGCCAAGAACTGTCACTAGGGCAATCAATGACCACAAACGTCTACAGGGCGACGAAGCCTCCATATTATCCTCTCCATTCTGGCATCGGGAAGAGAAGCACATCGAAAATAGCAGACTACTTTACAACTACCGTGGTGTAGTAAGGATCCCACTTTGGATCAGTCCCTTTTGTGATACCAAAGCCGTCTGGTGGTATTGGGTTAAGATATAGCGTCACCGTATCACCAAAAGATGGCGCACTTGACGTAACAATATGTCCACCATTGGTCGATATTGATCCACTCCCATACTCTATGGAGCGATCACTCGATTGGATGCTGCACCAAAGACTTGGCAGGTTACTCTCGCACAATAGAGTCACATCCAAGGACCCATCGCTATTGAGGTGCACGGCTTTGTCGTATACGCCATCCCATGTCTCAATTGCAGTTTGTCTTGATTTTATAGCCAGATTTCCAATCATGTCAAAGACTCCCAGGTCTGAGTTATCCACCCAAGCTGAATTCAAAAGAACATTGAACTCAACTTTACCCCAAGGATCGGTCTTCGCCTTGTCATACACGACAACACTGCTTCCGCTTGCGCTTCCAATCTGATAGTCAGTGTTCGGCTGTAGCCCGGTGCCGATAAACGAAACCGAATTGAAACGTTTCAATGTGCCCTTTGTAGAGGAAAGAGATGCTGATGGTGGATTCGAAACGCTAGCATGTCCCCCAGGGGGATTCACGGTCATATACTCAGAATTTCCAGAGTTATCGCTAATCCAGTCCCACCACGTAATCGGGAGCACAACGGTATTGTATCCGCCCTTATCTTCGATCGAGTTTGGGTTCATAATGTAGGCGCTTTGGAATACCACGCCATCTTGGTAGTGTTTCGTCTCCATTCCAGACACAACGACGCAATGCCAGACCGTGTCAGCCTTGGCCTTTTCGTATTGATTGTACGGGTGGCTTGGGTTCTCGCCTGCTCCAACGAGTATTGACGGATATCGGACTTGACGATTCCCTGGATACAGTCTTGTTTCCATGTATCCAGTTACTTTATGTGCCTCGTCAGTTCTGTCACCAATTCCGGGAATGAGCCCAGGAGCCTCCCGATTGAAATCATTTGGATTTGAGTCCCAGGAAGGATGTAACCATGAGAGCGCAATCTCAGCAATAAATGCACCAAGAGGGAAAGAGCCATTCGTTATTCGTGAAAGATTGGTGTACCCTAAGAACATTATAACGCAAGCATATAGGCATGTGCCTTCAAGCTTTGACGGAGTGATAGTATTGAGAACAGGTCTTATTGGCAGGCGTTGGGGGGACGGGTCCGTGGCGTCATAGGCAGAGGTGGCTCCGGCGCCGTTGGACTCGCATCCTGTTATGGTGGTCATGATGGCCAGAATGCCGACCAAACATAACACTGCCTTCTTGATGAGTAGATTGATCGCGCGTGTTTGGCTATTACAATCCACCTGCATCTTCGCCCTCGGCGACCAACTTTTCTGGTTTACTTTCATCAGAGTCACCCTGAAGAAAGTCGATTTTTTCGCCTGAGCCACCAGACCATGGTGCTTATCGTATTTCTGTTGCCTTGAAGCAGATCTACTATGCTGACTCATAATATCTAGATCATCCCCTTGAATATATAGATTGTCGACCCGCAGAGAACATACAGAGCGTGATCAGCGGTCGATGCGCCAGCGATCGACGGGAGAGTCGGGAACGGGTAGCTACCCGTTCCCCATGCGAGCGGGGCATCCATCAAGGAACGGTTGTAGTTCGAGGAAACACGTCCAACGTACCCTTGGCTGCCCTTGATTGTGGTGTACAAGAACTTCCCGTCACTCGCGATAGCGTTTCCGCTACCGTTTCCAGAGGACGACGGGCTAACGGCAATCTTGGAGTCCGGCCCGTAAGATCCTAGACTCGCAGCTGCATTGTTCCAGATGTCGATGTTCGAATTACTGAATCCGTACAGGCTTCCATTCTGGATGGCGCAGCTGAAGATGCTGTCGTTGAGACCGTTAAGCGCCGCTTCCTGAGCGCCGGTCATGAGGTTGTAACGGGCTACCCTTGGGCTGCCATTCACGGCGTAGAGCTTCCCGTTGGAAGTATCGACGGCGAGACCAACGGCCGCGGTGCCCAGGATGAACACGCTTGGAGCGCCATACCAAGGTGACGTGAAGGGGATCTTCCAGACCTGGCTGTTGCCCGCGTCACCCACGTAGATGTTGCCCGCCGCATCGCAGGCGATGGGGTTGTCCGAGGTGGGCGCCGACGTATTGATCGTCGTGATTAAGATAGCCGACTTACGCATGGTATCGAATCTGTAGACACCAATTTGGTTAGACGATGGATTGGTCGTGAAGTAGACATTCCCATCGGGTGCCAGGGTGCCCTTCACCGCCGTAGCAGGCAGTAGCATCGTGTAGGGCGTCATGCTAGCGCCCAATGCCACATCCTGTGACGGTGATGCGTTGGTGGGCTGACCGGGACCGCCATTCGATGGGCTCACCAGGCAATGAATCTGGTAGCCCATCTCCCCGGAACCTAGAGTGTGCTGATAAGGGTACCCGCTGTCGCCAGGGATATTGAACCAGCTGGTGCCGCCATCTGGCGAGATCTGCCATTGGAATTGGAAGGTGTAGCTGGGGGAAATGCCTGGCCATCCTCTGGGGCTACAGGTCACTTTGTCGCCAGGCATGAAGGAAGCCGCGGAGAGCATTGGGGGAGGTGGGGCCAACCAGACGACCAGGGCGCTCGCCGCCGGGTAGGCCGAGTTTATGGTACGGCCGTCGGCGCTTTGCCCTGTGACGACGCAGCCCAGATACATCCCGTTATCGGCCGGCTGCACGAGATAGCTGGGGTTCGTCGCTCCCGGAATGAGGCCCCCCCCGGAAAAGCCAGGATATGGCGAACGATACCATTGATAGGTGAGAATGGGGGATCCGTTCCAGGTTCCTGGTGAGCAGTAGAGGAACGCCCCGACCTGAGCAGAGCCGCTAAGGGTGGGGACTGCCGTGGCGTAGATGGAGCCTGTGTTACTCGGGGGGTTGTTGGCAACGTAACGATTCAGAATCGGGCCGACCACCGGCGAGAATCCGAGGTCTCTGAAGCCGTTGTAATCCTGCAGGAAGGCCCTTACTCGGATCATCATGCCGTAGTCGTCGTAGTTATTAGGCACGTAGGTGTTGGCGACTATGCCAGCGCCACCGTTTGTGATCGAGGTCCAGCCAGTCGGATCCACCGGATCCACGGCGGTAAGGAGAACGGCCTGCGGCGAGCCCGCCGTTACACTCAAAACGCTGGAAGTGGTAATGCGGAAGGAAAGGACGCCGTAGCTGCCGGCCGCGTCGCCAATCCGAATGTCGTACCCTTGGTTGGGAGCCATCGCGAAGGTGAAGCCCGTTGACCCATTGGGTCCAGACACTGTCTGCGCCGTCTGAGAGGGTCCCGCGGGCTGCCCGAATTGGGGGCTAAAGGCGGCATTCTGGGACTGCGCGTTGTATATCTGGACATCAGGGGTGATGGGAGTTCCCGCGCTCGTTTGCCATTGAACGAGCATTTGGCCAGAGCCTTGGTAAGTGAGGACGAGGGTCGATGTCATTCCGGAAGTAGCGGCCCACCCCTCTCCTCCGGCAAAGTTGACGGTGGCATTGTACTCCCAAGGCTGGCCCATGATGGCCATGGGCATCGTCGGAGAGGTGGTCGGTACACCTACGCCCCGTTGCCAAAAGTACTGAAAGGCGCTGGTCGGGGATCCGTTCCCCGTTCCAGGGTTGGCCGTGAGGGTCTGGCCGACCACGGGAAGTCCGGATATGGACACGCCGGAAGAGGCATTAGGACCACCGCTCGTTGGGGTGAGGGAGATGGTGGTCGTCGTCGACTTGCTGCGAATGATGGTGAAGGTCGCCGATCCCCCAGCAAGGCCAGGGGAATTCGTGTTCGGGAACGGCTCCTGGTAGGCGGTCGCCGTAAGTTGGTACTGCCCCGCCCTCAGCGAGACGTCGGTCGTGACGGTCGGGGCTCCCGCATTGCGGGTCAGCAGCGTGGACCACACGACCGCCGAGTTCGTGCTGACCGAGAGAAAGACGGAGTTCGCCATGTTGGGAATCGTCTGGGTTCGGATGTTCGACCGCAACGGCCAACGGATGGCAATCCTGAGATGACCGGTTCCTGCAAGTGTCGGGTCCCCTTCCGGTTGCGAAACGGCCACAAGCAGGGAGGGCTTCTGTGTCTGCGACGGTTGATTTGGTCCGGTAGCCAAGGGGGCCAGGTGCCCGCAGGCGGCCAAGAGAACCACCAGCACCATGGTTAGAGCATGCCGTAGAAACTGCATCTTAGTTCACCGTGACCAGGGTGTCGCCGAGAATCGTGACGTTGACCGTACAGGTAGCTGTCACCGAAGGATCGTCGATCGATTTCGCGTAAACGTAGTAGGTGCCTTCAGGGGTGCCAGGGGTTGCATAGAGATTGGCATTCTGCCCCGAAGCATCTGGGCGCACTCCGACGGCCGGAGAGGAGCTGGACCAAGTGACCCCGTGATCGTTCCCCGCTGCCATCGAGACGTGGGCGGAGACGGATGAGTTGGAGACGTATCCGCTATCAGGCGTCCCGGTGTCGGGTGGGGCGTTCAAGTTGAGCAAGGTGCTGCTGAGGTTGATGCCGTTGACCTTGCCTATGACGACAGGTCCAACCATGGGCACCCCGTCGACGGACACGGCGAGGTTCCACGGCTTTGGAGCACTTGGCATCCGGAAGTCGAGGCTCGAAGAGGCCACCCGAGTGATGATGGCGGGAACGCCCGAAATCGAGATCGATGGAGTGGCCGCCCAATCCTGCAGCAGGTTCGAGCCGTTGAGGGTTACGACTCCTCCTGGGGCCACCGGCACTACCGAGTAGTACCCGGTCACCTTGGGAACGAAAGCGGGAATCAAGTCGAGGTCACAGCGAGTATGAGCGTACTGGATGACCTGCACCGCGGTATTCCCATACGCGGTAAACATCCCACTGGGATTTATGGCGGCCGCATCCAAGGTCACCCACCCCGCTGGGACGACCAGAGACACGGTGGCTAGCGTCCCCGGCTTGAGGTCGATCCGTCTCCGAAGGCCACTGGGGAGCGCTGCGTTGGGGTGTACATTGACGATCACGTAATCGGTGGACAAGGGAATCGTCTGCGTCCCGTAGGCCGAATGGCGCCGTGACGACGACACGGCCAGGTCGAGCGAACCTGATGGTTCTCCGAGTCCGGCGGAACCGGGTGAATCGATGGCCGCCAATCGAGACACGTTGCAAGCCGAGAGCAAGCTCCCAGCTACCAGGAGGACCAGCGCTGTTGTTGTCGGGATAATGCGAGCGTACATCATGGGTTCTACCTAGTGGATCGTCAAGTCGAGCGAGGCAGTCGCCGGTGCCACGTCGAAGAAGGCGGTAGTCTGAATGGGGCCGTATATCCAGCGCCCACTCGAGTAACCTGCAGCCAACCCGACGGAGTGGGTTCCGGTAGGTAGGGGCTCCGTAAACGAGCCCGACGCCTGAAAGGGGATCCAGACCACGCTCGACGGGTCGTTGTCCAAGACTCGGACGAGGTTGATAGGAGTATAGCCATTCACCTTTGTGATCAGGTCCATATTCACCCACCGATACGTCACCTGGCCGCCGACGGACGTGTCCGCGGACATCGTTGGATAGTCGGTCACGGTGATGGAGACGTTCGCTTGGACTGGCCCCATAACCATGGTGCCACCCTGACTCTTGTAAGCTGCGGCCACCTGGAGGGTATAAGTGCCAGGCATCAGCTGAAGATTCTTTCGTCCGCTCGACACAACTGAAGCATCTGCATGCGTCACCCCATTAGCGTCGATAAAGGAAACGCCGGGATTGACGATAGTCACCTTATCGCCACCTACGATGAGAGCAACGCTATCTGGAATATGCCCAACACTGCTATCCAGCTCGTAGATAGGATTGACCGTGTCAATGTTTGACCACGAAACTGCGACTTGTCTAGGTTGACCCGTCGTTGCGGTAACAACCGGATTTCCATGCCCGATCGCTCTAAAGAGCATGGCAATTGTTCTTGATGTCTGTCCCTCAGCAGGAATGCCCGGAACGTTAGAATCAACTTTCAGATCAGCGATACCTGCGGCATCTACATGAAATTCGTTTACGTAGCTTCCCGCCAAATGACTGACGGGTGGAATTGGGCTTCGACTAAAGAAACTACCGGTACAGTAGTCCCCTAGATAGCCCTCGTACCACACACTCTTTTGTCCAAATGTTATCTGTTTGGTATTAAAATCGTATTGAAGATCCGGTATGCTTGTCGGAATAGAACCTCCCGTATTACCGAGAATGTCGACTAGCATATCGTTCAACATCTTTCTCTCGGTAATATCTGCGCGAAGGCGTTCTCTTAGTTGAGCTTGGCGCGGGGTTGGATTACCTCCTCCGAGCCACCGTATCTGTGCATTGAGCCAGTTCAGAGTTGAACCTAACGGATCAACCAGATTGCCGAATAGATAGGTATAGAAGTCGGTGGCAACCGAAGCCAACCCCGCCTCATCCAAGCCAGCCTTACTGAGGAAGGAGCTCGCAGATTCCGTAACAGGTCGGCTGACAATTCGACCAGTAATGGTCCAATACTTCATCCTGGTGAGACTATCAGAAGCAGCGAATGATGGAGAGAAGGCAAAACCACCATAACCAGCAAAATCTTCCCCTGTTACCGTTGGCGGGTCGAGTTCGACAGCGCCAGGAAGATAGGCCATGTCATACAGGTACTGAAGATTCACGTCTAACTTGATCGCCGTTAGAGCGAAAAGCAGGTTCTCGTAGTCCTTGTAACCATCCGTGACAGAGGCCGGATTGTCTCTAATTGCGGCTGCCAGGGTAGCCATCGTTGCACTAATGCTATTTGTTTGATCGTGTGTAAAGTTGATAACTCTGTTCTCGGCGTCGTTTATACTGTTCAGCACATCCTTGGATTGGCCAGACAGCAGCGAACCCAACGAGCTGGAAATCCCCTGTGTACGATAGGCTGTTGAAGCCGATGAGACGGACTTTTGAGCATCGTGTAACAGGCGAAGGGAGTCCTTCATCTGCCTAATGAGAGAAACAGCACCTTCGGCGGCCAGCAGGGCATCGACCTGTTTTCTGTCAACCAGGCTGAGTCCTTGCTGGGAAGGGGCTGTACCGGCCAGCAAGGCGGAAATCGAGTTGCTATTGCCCGGAAAATCGAGAAATAGGTGAACAATCAGGGGAACGGATGAAGAGGCGCGCAGCACGAAAGGATCGCTGTCAACGAGATCGGCGATTCCTTTTGCAAGGTCGGTTGATCCCTGGTTCGCGGGAGCCGGCGGTAGGGGATCGATATGGAGAGTCAGGACCGGTCCGGTTGCACTGCGGACATATACCTTTACCTTAATGTCCCCTGAAAGCAAGGGCGTCATCATTGCGATGTGATTAGTATCGCCAACGTCCCGGATCCTGGCCCATGAGAAAACGGTGCCGTCGGGGTTCAGGATGGCCACTCGGACCTTTCCCATGGTGGTCGGGACATTGTCCACCATGACCTCCTGTCCCGGCTGGGCCGAGGTCGATTCTAGTTTCGCCGCCGCGAGGTTGATGCCGCTGCTCAGGGACATCGAGTCGTACCGGCCACCATCATCCCCGAGATGATCGGCCCATGTGAGAATCTTGTGATGCCCTGCGGAATCCAGGACAACCGGGAGCCTTCCCTTCGCCCCGGACAAATTCCCAGGCGCCGTCGCGGTAGTGGGACCTGCTGCAGTAACATCGGACGAAGCGGTGATCGGCACTTGGCGTAGCCCACATCCGAAGCAGAGGCTGCTGATTAGCGTTGCGACTAGAACCCGTTTCATCGTATCCCCAAGTCCTCGTGGGAGTTATGGTCGAGACCGTACGGCAGGCCTACCGGATCCGGATCCTGCGTATCTTGTGGTTGAGCGTGTCTGCCACGATCAGGTTGCCAAGCCCATCCAGGGCAAGCCCCGAAGGAGCGTTGAATCGAGCGAGATCCAAGGGGCCATCTCCCCAGCCTCGGTAGCCACTTCCAGCGAACGTCGAGACCTGGCCGGCGGGCGAGATTCTCCGGATGCAGTTGTTGTTGGTGTCGGCGACATACACGGTGCCGTCGGTATCGACGGCAATGCCAGTCGGTCCATCGAAACGAGCCTTGAGCGCCGGTCCGTCCTCGTCACCGAACTGGCCCGTTCCAGCATAGGTCGAGACGTAACCCGATGTGCTAACCTTGCGGATCAGGTGGTTGCCGGTATCGCATATGTAGAGGTTGCCCTGACGATCCAAGGCCATGCCCGTGGGAGAGCTGAACTCCGCGGAGGTGGGGGAGCCATCCTTCGGTCCAGGCTGGCCGTTTCCGAGCCAGGTGTACGTGTACCCGGCCGGAGCCACGATCCGCACCACGTTGTTCAGCGTATCCGCCACCGCGATGCTGCCACCTGGCAGTCGGATGATGCCGGAAGGAAGGTTGAAGGAGGCGCTAGCGTTGGCGCCATCGGCCAAGCCCACCTGACCGTTTCCGGCAATAACCGAGCTAGAAGCCGGCAAGACTCGGCTGATGACCCCAGCCTTGCCATCGGCTAGAAGAAAGCCTCCGAGACCCTCGGCCGCTAGGCCGTCCTCGAACCCAACAGGACTAGGGGCCGTGACGGTGTTCCTCATGGTCGCCGAGTAGGATCCGAAGGTCGAGACCATCCCGGCGCGATCGATCAAACGGACCTTCAGGTTCCCGGAATCGGCCACGTAAACGTTCCCGGCACCATCACAGCTGACGCCGTACGGCGTATCGAAGCAAGCGATGGCTCCGTCTCCGTCGAGATAGCCCTTCACACTTCCCGCTATCGTCCAGACGCCGAACGGCACCCTGCTTCCGCTGGCCGATTCCGTGGCTCCCGGTAGTAGGAAGGATCCTGAGTTCGCTCCAATGGCCACATCGGCCGACCCGTCGAACACCGTGTTGTCAAGGACTACCTGGCAGGTGATAGCCCTCGAGTTCTCTACGTTCTGGTTGCCGCTGAAGATGACCGTGGTGACGGTCGGATTCTGCCGGTTGAGAATCCGACTGGGCTTCTTCGGGTCGCCCGAGACGTTGCCCATGGCGACCACGGAGATGGTGTAGGTGACGTTGAGCTTGAGGTGCGAGAAGGACGCCCTGGATTCCCCGCTCTTCACGTGGACGTTCACCGTCGCGAGATCGTGGCCCTCGGCAGTTAGCGTCACCACGTACGACGTGATGTCCGCCCCCACCCACCGGTGCACGATGGACTGGCTCTCGAACGCGTTCTCCACGGGAGGAAGGAGATTCACTGCGAGGGTACGGCCATCTTCGGACTTCGTGTCCACCGCGCCCCCGGTGCTCGGGGCCTGGCTGGCGGCCGGCTGATCCACCGTGGGTTGGATCATGCCGCAGCCCGCCAGGAGCACCAGAGCACAACTGACGGCGATCGTGCCGGATCTAATCGTGGGCATCCCCTCGCGTCCTCTACGCCGTCTTACGAGGCCGAACCGGTCGCGGGCGAGGCCGGATTGAGGTAGGACCCGTCGGTCTGACCGATGCTCACGGTCGCAGACCCGTCGAAGACGACGCTATCGAGCGTGACCTGGACGGTGAGGGTCTTGGTGTTCTCGACGTCGTTGCTGCCGGTGAACAACACGGTGCCCGTCGCCGGATTCTGGCTGTTGATGATCTGGCTGGGAGCGGTCCCGCCAATGTTACCCAGGGCCACGATCTTGACCGTGTAGGTGGTCTCGATCTTGAGGTGGCTGAACACCGCCTGCGTCTGAGCGTTCTTGACCAGGACAGGGATTGTGACGAGGTCTGCACCACCCGTCCTCAGCGTAACCAGGTACTCGAAAACGTCGTTGCCAACCCACCGGTGAACGACGGACTGGGCGGCGAAGGTTGCGTCCTTGGCCGGGAGGAGGTTGATCCGAAGCGTTCGGTCGCCACCCTCTTGGGAATCGGCCTGGGCGACGTTGTCGCTGTCCGGGGCCGCGTGCGACACGGCGGGTTGTGATGGCTGGGATGGCTGGGACGAAAGATTGCCAGCAGGAACCTGCCCGCATCCGGCGAGCAGGAGGGTGCCGACCAGGACAGCTCCGCTGGTCTTCAGCACCGACGTCGGGGTCTCTGACACGTAGTCCTCCTCTGGAAACACGAACTTCTAACACAGGGTTAGCCTAGAGTTAATATAAGGTGAAGCTAGCAAGTTCTACGAACGCTTGTCAATACGACTATATAGTCGTAGCGGAGTCGTAGTACGGCCCATTAACAGTCGTAAAGAGTCGTAGTACAGCTCGTGAACAGTCGAATTGAGTCGTGGTCATGGCCCCATAAGGACATCGTGAGGGATCGAGGATAAACACCGGATGTACATAGCTTTCTCAGGTCATGGGGCGATGCAGCCGAGGGGAGCGACGGAGGCCGCCGTCTACCACTCCATGACGGCCCTGGTCGCCGTTCTCGAGCATGTGAAGAATAGTAAAGATTTTCGCCAAGCCCTCGAGGACACCCTCACTGACTTCAGCATTCTGCTGGGAGCCGATCGGGGGCTCTTGATCCTTCAGAACCTGGATGGTGAGGCCGTCGTAGCTCATGAGTACCGACTAGACGAGGAGCAGGGATCTCTCGTGGGGTTGCCGGTGACCGACGACGTCCTGCTGAAGAGACTTGCGGAAAGCGCAGCCCCTTTTCAAGTGTTCAGCCGGGAAACGGGGCTCAGCCAAGGATTGGTAGACCTCTCGGCCGGGGGAATCGCGAGCAGCCTCTTCTGCAGCCTCACGCTTCGTGGGGAGTGGCTGGGGGCGCTCGTCATTCAGACCGCCCATCAGGCTCGCGAGTGGCACGCCGAGGATGCGGCACAGGTGCGCCTCTACTGCACCTGCATCGCCACGCTCATGTACGCCATGCTGCTCTGGGATGACCTTTCCCGGCTCAGCCTGAACCACGTCCAGCAGCTCAACCAAGTCCTGTCTACCTCGGCGCGCTTCGGCCTGGTTCCATCCGGTGTGGTCGAACGGCTCCAAGAGGCGACCCGACCGGCCAAAGAGAGCATCCAGCGTCAGCGACTTGCAGGCGCTTTCCCTGGCCTCTCAGACAGGCAGGTGGACGTCCTGGTTCACGCCGAGCTTCGGCCAAGGGAGATCGGGGACCTGCTCGGCATTAGCGAGGCGACGGTCAAGCGCCATCTCACCGACATCCGGAAAGTCCTTGGGGTTGATAGCCCAGGCGCCGTGCGCGATCTGGTCAGGCGAATTCTGGAGATAGGCTCATAAAGCCATTCAGCAACCGTCTGTTGGTGTGTTTTGATCAGGCGGTGGGTAGAATGGCGCATGCCCCCCGACCTACGGGAGACTGACCCCATGGCCAAGATCCTCGTGGTTGATGACGAGAGCAGTCTAAGGAAGCTGTTGTCCATCGTGCTCTCCAAGGATGGCTACGAGATCCTGGATGCGAGGGACGGCCAGGAGGCCATTTCCATCATCGAGCAGGAAGCGCCCGATCTGGCCGTCGTCGATCTTATGATGCCCGTGGTCGATGGCCTCGATCTCTGCCGCTGCATACGCACGGACCCGCGGTTCGAGCACATCCCCATCCTCATGATCTCAGGCGCCTCGACCATCGTAGACAAGGCCCAGGGGTTCGAGGCGGGCATCGATGACTTTCTCGCAAAACCCTTCGACCTTCTTGAGCTGCGCTACCGCGTCGAGGCCCTCTTGCGGCGGGCCAATCGAGCGAACCCGATTTCGGTAGCCCCGCCACGCTTTCGGCTCGAGACCAAGAGCTGCCGAGCCTGGGTGGATGGCCAGCCGATCGTCTTCACCAAGTCGGAGACGGCCATCCTGGAGTACCTGCTGAGGCACACCGACCAGATCGTGTCCAAGCACGCCCTTCTTGAAGGCGCCTTAAACTACGAACCCGGGGAGGGCAAGACGGGGGCGGCCAGGGTCCACATCGTGAACATTCGGAAGAAACTATCGGCCGTACCTGGCGGCGAATCCCTGATTCAGACCTTCGGCCACGGTTACCGGTTGGTGCTGAGCTAGCCGCATCGCCCTCCCTGATCGAGGCGATCGCCCTCGCGTCTCGATTGATCTCGGGACCGAACCCTTGCTATACCCTACGAGGTGACGTTTCTGTTGCCGAGAAGTCAGCCGGAACGTGAGAGGCCCCTACAGCGGGCCATGGGACACTTGTAGACCAAGCGATGGGGTGGCAGAGCCCGTGCGGCGATCGACAGGTCACCGATAGTGGCGCGAGAGAGGATCGGTCTCGAGGGCTAGGCGCGAGAGCGCGCTGGCGATCCTCATGTTGTCGGCCTTGTCTTGCGGGCGGCCGAGAAGTCCGGTGCTGCCGAGCGCCATCACGCCAATGCCGTCCACGATCGTTTCGAGGAAGGCCCCATAGACTCGAAGCCTTTCGTTCTCCAGAAAGGCGCGGCCAGGCCCTTGGAAGCGAGCACCAACCAAATCGACTCCCTGGTGCTCGACGGAAGGACCCGGCTCTTATGCGCCAAGGGCATAACGCTCTACGCCAACAGCGTGTCAGCGGCCCCTAACGCCCTCGTGAGCCTCGATGCCGATCCCCTCTCCTTGCAACTCATCGAGAGCGGGCACCAGGTCGACGTCTCATGCCCCTTCACGGGTGTCATCCAGGCTCCGGCCGCCATGGTCGAGGTCCAGACGCCTGGGGACTTCTACGGGGCGATCGTGGGCGCGGAGGTCAAGACGGTCGCCGGGGTCAACTTGCACTTCGACCGATCGCTGCCCAAGCGAACACGCGGGCCCGTTCAGCGTTGGATAGCGACAAGCGTGGTGGAGTGAGGGGGCAAAACGGCCTCGGGCGATCCTATGGGGTCGCCGTCGTGGTGGTGGGCCAGGTGGCGCCACAGAACACTTTTCGGAGGCATGCCTGGATCGTCCAGCACCCGCGAGCACCCGTGAGCACCGGTGAAGGGCCCCGGTATGCAGCCCCGGGTCAGTCTACGGCCCACTCCTTTTCTGGATCGGGTTGCGGTGTCGGATTCGCTGTCACACCGGTGGACCAGGTGGCGCCATTTGCAGCGGCGCCCGGAGCCACCACGCTCAATGCCGAACCGGAGGCGGTGCCGCCCGCCTGGGCACCAGTTGGGATCAAACCCGCGGGACCATCCGGGTCCTGATTGCTGAGTAGATGCTGGAGACGGTTCATGAGACGGGTGAGCTTCTCCTCGTGGGCCCGTTCGCGTGCCTTGGCCTCGGCTTCTTTTCTCTGCTCTTCCGCGACACAACCCTGCAGGTAGTGGTACCTGGTCTGGAACTCCTTGAGCTGCGTGTCGTCGCCGTTCGTCTCCCAGGCTGGAACGCTTCCGGTGTAGACGTTCCCGTACTCGTCTCGCGATTCGACCAGCTCCGGGTGACGCTCCTGCGCCTCCACGAACTGGATGGTGCCCGAGGGGCCGCCCGCGTTGTTGGGCCGCTCGACGTACACGACGAGGTAACCTCGCTGCATGGTCGTGAGGTTGACGACGTCGTACCACGCCTCGAGACCGTGCTCGCCCTGGGGGTACGGTGTTCTTTCGGAGTTCAGCAAGAAGCGGTAGGTCCTGCCATGCCAGCGGGCCTGAGCCTGCCGGACCTTGGCCTCCATCCCCTTGAGCTCCTCGGCATCCTGTTCATTGCGCTCAGTATCGATCGACGGGCCCCGATCGCCGTCTCGCTCCTTGAGGATTGCCTCGACCGTTTTGTTGATCTCCTTGCCGCGGGCCCCGAACCACCGCGTCACGAGGTCGGGGTGCTTCTCGAGGAGCTCGATCTGCGCGAGTGCGTCTTGATCCAGTTCAGGGGTCCGCAATAGCGGATAGGGCCTCATGGCCTGGGTGACCTTCCTCAAGTCGTCGATCGCCTGGTCAATCTGCTGGCAGCTCCCCTCGTTTCCCGTGATCGCAGATTCCAGTCCCTGGTGAACCTGGTGGTCGAAGGAGAGGAAGGCAACCAGCAGGACCGTAAGCAGCTGGGCCGATTCCGGGAGTGATCGCCAGGCCTCGCACCAGCGCTTTTCCCGGACGGCGACGAAGGCGTCCCTGAACCCCAGGCCGATCGCGACGATCTCGCGCCGGCGCTTCCCCCACCAGGTAAGGCGCTTCTTCTTCCTGCGCCGCCTGCGTGTCGTGACCGCCATGAGCCCTCGTGCCGATCAGTTGGATGGTACGGGCACGGGTTCCGTGATGACGACCGAGTAGGACCCAGCGAAGAGTCCCATCCGGGGGGTGGTCGTGATCTTCGCGTCGTTGATGAACGTGTTGATCCCGAGGTAGAACGTGCCGTCGGTGCCGGCCTTGAAGTCCTTCGAGACGCCGATGGGGATGTTGAAGGATGCCCCGTTCCCCTCGAACCGGCCGACGAGCTTCATCTGGGGCTCGCTGAGGATGAACCCTCCGAAGAGACCCAGCATCTGACCGTCGGCGTCCGTGTAGGACCAGTTGCTGCCCCAGTCGAAGGAGTACCCGACTCGTCCGGTGGTCTGGAAGTGCAGGACCTGACCGGCGTACATCTTGGCGGCCTGCACCCACTGGGGCTTCGTGTCGCTGGAGGCCGGAGGCGTCAGATCGATGCTTTTGGTCGCCCACGGGTTGTGCAGCACCGTGATGACCGGAGCCTCGAAGACCTCCTGACTGTCGATGGCGATGATCGCCGTCCCCGTCGGCCCCTTGATGAGGAGCTTCAGGGTGATCGGCGTGATCTGCCCCTGAACGATTGTGGCTGTCGCCCCCTGCATCGTGATGGTCGAGCCTTTGTCGTCTGAGACCGAGCCCGAGACGGTCACCTGTCCCGCGGGCAGCTTGGCGATCTGCATGGCGGCCTTCCCGTCGACGAACTGGTCCGCCGTGATGGTCTGGCTCAAGGGATTCGCCAGGTGCTCGCTTGTGACCGTGATCGTCACGGACTTGGTGTTGGCAGGCAGGGCCTGAGCTCGGTACAGGCCTTGGGTCGCCGTCTTCTTGGGTGACAGCTGCATGGAGATCGAGATGGCGCCCGTCTGGGAATCAACCGAGACGGTGGCCGTAGGAGTGATGCCCGAAAGCAAACTGGAGGGCACGGACACGCACCCCGCGAGCATGGTGGTCGCGACAATGGCCGCAAGTGGCTTCGTCATGGGGAGCACCTCATCTGACGGGTTGGTGGGCGACGTTGGGAGGGGAGGGCGATCGCCCGGCTAGCTCACGCGTCGATCACGGGTTCCAACACCCCGGCGATGACGCCCCCTAGGAAGGGAACCCGCTTGACGACGGCGACGACCACCTTGCAAAGGATCTCGCGCCCCTTTTCGGACTTCGCCATCTCCTCTCCCAGGCCGACAAACCCGGCGCCGAGCAACGCCCCCAACAGCATCTTTCGCGACATGCCTTCCTCCTCACTGGGCCCCCAAGCGTTCCGCTGCTCGCCGGGGAAACTGACGGGTGACGCCTCGTCGCCCTGAGCAAGCGAGCTATCGTCATCTTCCCTTACCAGCCATTGTTTAAACTGAATGGTGTGAACACACGGAAAGCGGTTGCTTCTTTCCCCGGGGTGGGCGAGGGGCCCGCGTGACGGGGATCAGTTGACGGCGTTGTTCAGCTCCTCGGGAGTGACGCCCTCCGCCGTACCAGGCCTGGGGCCCAGGCACTGAGGACGGCCCAGACGGGCGCTCGGGACCCCCCTCACGAGGCTCGCGAGGTAGTGCAACAGCGCCCAGGATTCCGCCCGACGGGCCCTCACGTCCGCGAGTCCCTTCCGGTCGGCGTCGATCCGCTTCTTGACCTCCTCCATCCGGTCCAGGAACTCGGTGGTGTCGGTCGACCGGTAGGTGGTCTCCCAGAGCGACAGGGGATGAATCTGCGGGAGGTACCCGTGGACGTCCTCCCCGTCGTCGGGCAGCACCTGGCGGGCTTGGACATGCCGGCTGCATAGTTCCAGTAGCGGCAGGTCGGAACACTGCAGGTACTGGATGAGGTAGCCGTAGTGACCCGTCTCCAGGCTGTACGCGTAATTGAGCGTTTCGAGGCCGTGGATGCCCTTGATCACCTTGTTGTGCCCGCAGAACCAGAGGTGCAGGACGTGCCAGCCCGGCTTCATCGAACCGCTCGCTTCCTCGCGCTTCATCGTTTCGAGCTGGGCGAGGTCATGATTGAGGGCCGAGCGATCAGGGAGCGGCGGTTCTGGGTAGCGGTGCGCGAGGGCATCCAGGACCTCGTCGAGATCCACTCGTGTCGAACGGAAGCGCCTCCTTACCCAATCCCGGTGATCGAGCAGCACCTTGGCGTTCCGCCAGGACTGCTCTCTCGAGTGGGTGATGGTGGAACCGGGGATGGGAAAGGTCCTCGTGACGCCCATGAACTGCAGGAGGGGGACGATTTGCTGGACGATCGCCTGGTCTTGCCGCTCCAGTGCCGCCGTTTCCCGGCCCAACTCGAGGAGGGCGAGGGCCGTGACGGTACTAGCCCCGAGGGTCAGGACGACGAGCAGGACGAGGGATGGGGGCACGAGGCGCATGGCGTCCGCGAAGTCGAACCGTCGCATTGCGTTTGCGGTGCCGGCGAGCCGTTCGGCCACGCGGCGAGAGTCGCGTTTCTGCTTCTCCCACCAGGTGAGCCGGCGCTTTTTTCTACGACGACGGGGACGTGTGACGGCCATCATTCAGCTCCGGCTCGGCTCGTCGCGACGGGCCCGCCCCAGAGCCCCTGGCCGTCCCCCTCCGGCGTGTCGCATGGGTTACGGGCGATCGTCAGGCCGTGGGGGCCGCCTTCAGTTGCTCGACGAGGGACTTTCCATCGGGGAGCTTCTCCAGGACCCAGCCAAAGACGCTCGCGAGGAGCGCCCGACCTCCCGGATGGTCGAGCATGGCGCCGAGCCCCGCCCCGAGGCACATCCCGACACCGATCCCGATTAGAGCCCCGATCTTCATGTTCTCGTTGTTGGTCGCCATGGAATCCGCTCCTGTTCCGGGCACGACGGCGCCCTTTGCGGGGAGGTGGGGTGACACGGCCGTCGTGGCCTGGCCGGTCCTGCGCGGACGGGCGCCGCTCGAACCGGTCCCTGGTAAGCGGGCTATGCTCCTCTTCACTTACCAGTCAGTGTTTAAACTGTATGGTCAGAACATCTCCTCGTTCTACCCTGAGCGGGCACGGCGGCTCGCTCGAGGGGGGAACGGTGGGGGATCTGGGCTCGTATCTCAAGGAACTGCGGCAAAGGAAAGGCTGGACATTGCGGGTAGCGGCCGCCGAGATCGGCATCTCGGCCTCGAGGCTGACCGAGCTCGAGGCGGGCCGCAGCTACCGGACCACCCACAAGACCCGCCCATCGCCCGACGTGGTCGAGCGGCTCGCCGCGGCCTACGGGCTCGACCCGTCACACCTGCTCGCGGAAGCCGGCTACGACGTGGGTCCCCTGGCGAAGCTGGGCCCCCAGGAGCAGAGGCTCTTGTCGATCTTCGCGGGGCTCTCCGACCAGCGGAAGGCGATCGGCTTGCAGATGATGCGCGTGCTCGCCGAGACCAAACTCGAAGACGAGTAAGCGTCCGGTCACAGCGGGGGACCGCGTACGGCGAGGCCCCAGTGCATCCCGACCCGGTCTCCACGAGCTAAAAGACATCGTTGTGGGATGGTCCCCCATCCAACGCGGGATGGGGGACCAGCACGGGTTTTCAGCTGTCCGGGGAATCGCGCGGACCGGGTTGCGAGTCAATCGCGTTCCCCAGGTCGTCCATCGTCGTTGCGGATGTGCCTACGACGAGGACCCGGTCGCCGTGGAACACGACCGCGCAGCCGGGGCCCCGTATGGCGTGCGGGGCGTCGGCCGCCAGGTGAATCAAGAAGGGGTATTCAGTCGTCATGGCGGTCTCAGGATTGATAGTAGCCGTCCTCCCTGTGGTGGAACAGCTCGTCGACGAGATCCACGACCTCGCTCAACTGGGTCTTTTCGGGGCCGAAGATGACCACCGTCTTCTCGACGAGCACGGCCACCTTGCCGTCCTTGATGTAGACCTCTGGGCGGTGGTCTGACATGTACAGGGCCATCTCTTCGAGGAGGTGCGGGTGGGTGGTGGGCCGGACGGACTTGAACATGACCATGGAAGGGATACTCCTTTCTGACGTGTCGATCGCCCGGGACCTGCGTGCCCGGGCGACCGGAGGGATTGGGGGGATGGTGGGATCTGCTTGATGAAACGCACGGAATGAGCCCGTGCCTGGTGGGTCCAGGTCGCTCAGGGCTGCAAGACCAGGCGGTAGCTCTTTTCCCCAATCGGCACGAGGCCGAGCTCGAGGTTCTCGTCGTCAAGGAGCTCCAGGCGAACGGTCGAGGAGTCGGCGTCGAACGTGAACTCCATGGCCCCGCGGTTGCCGTGGACGAAGAGGACGAATCGCCTGGCCTGGAACAAGAGCGCGCCGCCCAGGATGGTTGGAACCTGGCCTCGCAGGGCGATCATGACCTCTCCCGAGATGGGGTCATAGGAGGCGTCGAGCTCCGAAGCGGAGCCACTCATCGGCTCCTCTTGGCTCACGGGGTTCCCTCCTCTCCGACTGGGGCAGTGCCCGCCACCATGGGCACCCGCTTGACGAGGCTGAGGCGACGCCGCCGGTAGCCCGCGTAGGCGGCGGAGGCCACCTCGTGGAGGAACACCCCGTTCAATGTCGCCGAGACCGCCCCCGACACCCAGGGGACGAGTTGCAGGGCACGGCCGCGGACGAGGTTGCGCCCGACCCGCTCGGAAGCCACCCGCGCCGTCATCCGCTCGAGGGACGTTGCGGCAGCCAACCCGGCTACCCCACCGACGACGTCGGTCAAAAGGGACCTCTCGAGTTGCTTGAGCTCGAACAGGAAGCCCAGCCGGGCGTCGCCATCCCCCTCCGACCCGAGGCAGAGGAGGTGCCGGACGTAGATCTGCTCCAGACTGTTGGTGGGCGAGTACCCGTAGCAGGAACCGATCGCATGGCAAACCCTGAGGGCGAGCAGGGTGAGCGCGGGCAGGTCGAGCAGCAGTCCCGCCCACCCGCAAAGGCCGCTCAGGAAACCGCTCGCGGAAGCCAGGCCGACGTGAACGGCCCAGGTTTCCCGGGCGAGCTCGTCTCGGGCGAGGAAGTCAGAGCCCACGAGCTCTGCTCGCTCGTAAACGCGTGCCTGGGTGAGCGCGTGATCGACGAGGGGCGGCCCCCCTTCCTGCATGGAGGCGATGGCGTGTTCGAGCGATCGGGCGATCGCCTCTTTCAGGTACTCGGGGACGAGCAGGTTCACCGCGTGCTCGATGGGGCCCGCGAGGATCCCGCTCAGGCGGGTGAAGAGCGAGGGGCCGCGGGACTCCCAGTCGAGCAGCTCTTGCTCGACCTGGTGGAGGTAGGAATCGGACATGATGAACTCCTTGAAATGAAACAGGCCCGCCATTCGCGGACCCAGGAGAGTGCTTGGGGGGGATGGGTGAATAGGCTCAGGACGCGATCGCCCCCTGGCCCCTGGTCGCCTCGGGAAGAGTGGCCTTGGCCCTGGACCCAGACGGGCAGTGGTGCCGGACGCTACAGATCCGGCACGAAGGCCCCGGGCGCTCGGGGAAGGCCTCCTCCAAGGTCGCGCCCTCGCTCATGGCGCGGTTCGCCGCCCGGATGTCCGCCACGGTCGTCGTGATGGCCTGCCAGTGGCGCGTGAAGGTATCCCGGGTGTAGGTCACGGTGACAGGCGTAAGGCTGTCGAGGTACAGGTTCGTGATCCGAACCTTCGTGGGGTCGGTCCTGAAGAAGCGGTGGCCGAGCAGGCTCCGGTAGCACAACGACTGGAAGTCCGAGGCCATGCGTTCGGGGGTGAGCACGTCGCGGGCCGTCTTGTAATCGATGGCCTCGATCACCCCGTCCTCGTACCGGACGATCCGATCGATCCGGCCGCTCACGGTCATCCCCTGGCGGGGCTTCAGCCAGGAGGCAAAGCGCTCGACGCCCAGTTCCTCGCACAGGGTGGTGGAGCAAGGATCGCCATGGAACCGCTCCAGGATCTCCTTCGCTCGCCGGAAGTAGGTGAGCTCGACGTCGGGGCCAGGAAACGGCCGCGCGTCCCAGTGGTCGAGCAGGATCGAGAGCAGGCCATCCGAATCGATCAACTGGTGGCCTCCTTTGCGGATGAAGTCTGCGAGGGTCTTGTGCAGGGTCGAGCCGAAGGCACCGGCTGCCGTGACGAGCCGCTCCTTGAAGGGAACGGGCTCGACGTGTAGGAGGGCGTACTGGCGGGGGCAGGTGTCGAAGGCCTTGAGGCTCGTGGCGGTGACCCGGATGGTGGTGGTGTCTATCATGGCGGCCTCCCGAATTGGGGTGCCCCCGGGGGAACGGATCCCTCGGGGGCGGTGCGGTCGGTTGGGTGAATGGCAGGGGATTGGGCGTGATCAGTCCTGGCTTCCGGGGGCCTCCTTTTCCGAGGACGAGACGAATGGCGTTCCACGTATCGATCACCCTCGGGTGCGATCGTCCTTGGCGTCCCATCCTTCCGGGTAAAGATACCGCATGGTCTTGGACGATTCCGAGGCCGGGGGCTCGGTGCGAGGTGGACGAGGGGGGGTGGGCTCTGGGGCGGGGAGCTCGCCCGTGATGGCCTTCGAGAAGGCCTCGTATTCCTCCGGGGTGACGGTCACGAGGCGCACTTCTTCGAGCGTCTGGTTGCTCGCGAGGAAGTCCCGGATGGTTTTGACGGCGAGATAGGCCCCTCTCGGGATCGGATACCGGTAGGTCCTCATGCTGATGGGCGGGAAGGCGATCGTCTTGACGCCGTGGGCGGCAGCGAGGCGCAGGCTTTCCCGGTAGGCGCTCACGAGGGCCTCGTCCTCGCCGTACCAGCCACCGCGCCACTGGGGACCGACGGCGTGGATGACGAGGCGCGCGGGCAGGTTTCCGCCACTGGTGACGACGGATAGGCCGACCGGGCAGCCTCCGTACGCGCGGCACTCCGCCTCGATCTGGGGGCCGCCCCGCAGATGGATCAGCTTGTCGAGGCCGCCGCCGCTCCGCAGGCTCCGGTTGGCCGAGTTGACGATGGCATCCACGTGCTCCTGGGTGATGTCGCCCAAGAGGACCCTGATTCGCGGGTCGATGGGGAGCCGAGAGCGATGCTCCATGCACTTCCTCCTGATGGCGATCGCCCCCGTGACCGTCACGGGGGCGACGGGGTGGGCGTTGAGATTTTCCCGGGGCGTACCTCCCCCTCATGATGGTTATGGAGCCCATGGGGCTCCGATTTCACATGATTCGGCTGGAATGACCTGAAGACGGATGTCTTAAGCCGATCATGCTGTCACGAAGCGAGACAGGACGCCCCCTACAGACAAACAATCGCCTGCAGGGGGCTGAACTGCGAACTACGGTTACCCAAACTTGCGGGCGAAATCGTCCTTGAGACCCAGGAGCAGCGTCTCGAGGCGCTCGATCTGCTCCCGGCCGCGACGGCGCGCATCATGCTCGTCCAGGATCTGCTGGCTCATCTCGCCGGACAGGAGCTTCTTGAGCCTAATGTAGTGCTTCTCGGTGGTCTCGATCGACGCGTGGTCCAGGAGGGCCTGCAGGTGCGGCATGATCTCGTAGCCGTACTTGAGCATCAGGTACGTAGGAACGATCAAGCGGACGCAGTGCGGGCTGAATTCCTTATCGCTGCCCAGGTACTGCCGCGAGACCGAGCTGAAGAGGTTCCACTGGGAATTCTGGGCAAAGGGCTTCCCCTTCATGTTCAGGAGCAGCTGGCGCGGCGGTTCCTTGCCGGGGTTGTCCTCGAGAAACTCGTCCACCAGGTGGTGACGCAACTCCCGGTAACGCTCGAGGATTTCGACCAGCCGGTTGTACCCGGCACGCCCCCGAAGCAGATCCCGAACCTCACCGTTGTGCTCCTCGCCGCTCTTCATCTCTTCGGCCTCGAAATGAAAACGGAGCTGCCCGTTGCGCTCATACAGGTTGACCCCGTCCAAGATGCCGAAGAGGTTGGAACGCCGGAGCAGCGTGATGGCCGCCAGGTGAACCACCAGGGCGCGGCACCAGTGGTACGCGGTCATCGCCTGCGGGTTCTTGACCACCCGGCTGGGCTTGCGGTGGTAGAATTTCTGTTCGTAGTACCTGGCCTGCTCGTAGAGCGAATCGCTGAGCTTCAGCACGTCCTCGTCCGTGACCCGTTCGACGATCTGCTCCAGGTTCTTGTAGGGACGCAGTTTCAACTGGGTGTTGACCGACCAGATCTCATCCGAAAGCGCCTTGTCGCCAGAGTAGTTCTTCGCAATGTTCGCAAGCCAGGCGATCAAGTCGTACAGGGTACGCGTCGGCGCGCCGTGGTTGCGAATGAAGTGCTCGATGATCTCCTCGATCCGGTCGAGGTCGGTGAAGTCCTTCAGGGTCAACGCTTCGAGCGGATGCCCCATCTGAACCAAGGCGCCGGCAATCCGTTCCAGGCGGTGAAGACCCTCCTTCCAGGTCGTGTCGCGATTAGCAGCGCGACGACGCTTTCGCACGATGTGGGCGGTGTAGAAGTGCTCCAACTTGCCGATCTCCTCCTGAAGGGCGGGCGCCATGTTTTCCCTCTTGATCGCATAGGGAGCCACCTGCTCGCGCAGCTTGCCGCGAAGGACCTCCCGTTTCCCCCCCTCCCCGCGCCGGGTGATTCGCTCCCGCTTGGGCTTCCGGATGGGCGCAGGGTCGCTGGGAAGGATGGCCTGAGAGATCGCCAGGCTGCGCAGCAGCTTGTAGGACGCGATCGTATTGCGGCAAACGGCCACCCCCTTCTCGGTGGCCTGAAGATGTTTGTGAAGCGTTGCCTCGTGGTCCTTCGTCAGACGCGCGACGGGCACGTCCTCCGGTCGAGCGACCCCAAAGCTCTGGGCGATGTACCGACCGTGGGTGACCATGTCCTTCGCCTTGCTGGGCGTGAACCGTTCCCTCAGTTCGGGGGCGAGGGGAACGGGCAGGCCGGGGGTTCCCCCCGAACCCAGGTCTTGCGCGAGGAGTTGGAGATCGGCGAGCGTCCTCATGTGGTAACCTTTCCTTTCAGCGTCGACAGAGACTCGACTCGTGGGTATATGGCGCAAAGTCATCGAAAATTTCACAGGTTTCTACGGATTTGGCTGGGTTTCGACTGAAGATACTGACGTGATGGCTTAACCTTCTCGATTCTCTAGAAATAACGATGGAAACCGATTGCGTCTTGATTGGATTGCATGACGATGGTTGGCATAACGGCTTCTACACCCGCTCTCGGAGCCGATTTCGGCTTCCGGCGGCGCATCCGAAGCGCGCTGTCAGCCGCGTAGGCAGCCTCGAGGAATTTCTCGACGTCCGAGGGCTTGATGAGGTAGTCGCGCCCGACCCGAACCGCCTTCAGCAGATCGGTGCGAATGTAGCTCTGGACCGTCGCCACCGACTTCTTGAGGTACCTGGCCACGTCCTTCGTGCTGAGAAATGTTTCGCTGAACCCTTCCATGGTGTCCCTTTCCTTTCAGGCATGGCGATGAGAAGCGGCCCCCTGCGAGAACGCCGTCAGGTCAGACTCCGACTGGATCACCCCATCCAATCGATCCTGTTCCGCCCATTCACCAAGCAGACGCATCATCCCGTGGAGGTTCGCCACGATCTCCCGGGCATCGGATGACGTGAGCGGTCGCTGGGCTGCGGGCTGCCAGACCGCCAGGATGGCTTCGGTTGTGGCGTCAGGCAGCTGCAAACCCAGGTCCCTCAAGCGTTGGAGGCGGCCGGGTGAGCTCCCGGCCGCCTCCAGCATCGCCCCTTGGGACGTGTTTTTCGCTGTTTGGTACGTTATTCGCGACTTTTTTGTCGTGGGCGTCCGCGGACCGACATGAACACCTCGGTCCAGTCGATGAGGTGGACGTCTGCCCCCATCAAGGGCTCGGCCATGGCGTTCAGCACTTGCTCCACTCGCTGACGAGGCTCCTTGTCCGTGGTCGCGGACAACCTGGGGTAGCCTTCGCTTTCGAGGCACGAAAGCAAGGCGGCGAGGGATTGAATCTTGTCATGACGGGAGGAGCGTTGGGTGGAGTAGTACTGCAGGACGGCCAGGTCGCCGGCGAGCAGGCGAGCTTCCGCGGGCTCGAGTCCCATCTTGTCTACGAACATCGGATCCGACGCCGGGTCGATTTCCGTCCTCATCAGGCGATCAAACAAGTCCATTCGCTGGAAGAGGCAGACGTACAGGTCGAGCAGATAGGCGAGATGAGCACCGTTCAATTCAGGATCCGTCAGGTTCCGTTCCAGTTCTTGCCGCCCCCTGGCTTCGAAACGGGAGACCATGGTCTTGCTCTGCGTCAGCACGGCGTTCAAGAGCTCGCGACCCGACTGGACGTCGACTCCGTAAGCAATGCCGCCGATCATGCCGCGAATCGGCCGCCAAGCAACGGACAGGTCCCTTTCGGCGTCCGAAGTGGGGTGAAACGCCTTGATGGGCACCGATCCTCCAGGCGGGGCCTCACCGCCCGGATGCCGATCCTTGGTCCCATTTGGTTCCCAAAGAAGCTCCTTGCGGTCAGTAGCCACCAGCCCCTTGACGACGACGTTGGAAAGCGCGCGGCGATCGCGGAACCTCTGGACCATCCAGGGCACCTTTGCCCCCAGAGCTTCGAGCTTGCCGATCGCCTCCTGCACGGCCTCACTCTTGAGCCTTCCGCGGGCACGTTCGACATGCACCTGCGCGACCTGGTGCCCCATGCGTTCATGGCCTTCCTCCACGGTCTGATGAAGGTCGGCCCCGAGGATCAGTCTCACCACCTCGGGATGCTGGACAAGCTCCTTGAGCTCGGTAAGCGAGTGACCCTCCGCCTCGCAGTCGAGGCAAAACGGGAAGGAGTAGCACCGTCGCTCTTCGGCCAGGCGACGATAAACCTCGTACATGGTCGAGAGGTCGTCGTGGCTACGCCACCCGTACAGGTCTGGGTCGATGCTCATATCCGAATTATAGGCCACGGCTGTGACCTCGGCGTGAGAACGCCCGCTATGCTTCCCAGGAACCAGGCCGTGACATAACATGGATGCAATCGGAGGAATCTGCATGCCTAGAGTCGCCAAGAAGAACGGCAAGCTCCTCGTCCCGCAACCTTCTAACGAGGCCGTCTACTACGTCCGGGTCTCCTCGGCCGAGCAGGAAGAGGAAGGCTACTCGATCCCCGCCCAGGTCAAGGCCGCCCAGGCGTACGCCGCGGCACACGGGTTGACGGTCGTTCGCGAATTCGTCGACGTCGAGACCGCGAAGAAGGCCGGCCGCAAGCAGTTCCAGGAGATGATGACCTTCCTAAAAAAGAGTAGGACGTGCCGCACCCTCATTGTGGAGAAGACCGATCGACTGTATCGAAATCTGAAGGACTGGGTCGAACTCGACGAGCTGATCAGCGAGCGGGACCTCGCCATCCACCTCTACAAGGAATCGACGGTCCTGACCCGGGACGCGAGGTCCCACGACAAGTTCATCCACGGCATCAAGGTCCTGATGGCCCGGTCGTACATCGACAACCTGTCCGAGGAGGTCCGGAAGGGGATGACCGAGAAGGCCGAGCAAGGCCACTACCCGGGCGCCGCGCCAGTCGGGTATCTCAACAACCCAATCACCCGCCAGATCGACCTCGATCCGACCCGAGCGCCGATTGTGAGACGATTGTTCGAGCTGTACGCGGCCGGCCAGTACTCCCTGAGTGACCTTAAGAAGGTCGCGGCCAACGAAGGCCTCACGAACAACCTCCGGAGCCACCAACCCCTCGGAACGAGCGCTCTCCACAGGATGCTGGACAACCCCATCTACGTCGGGAAGTTCAGGTGGAAGGAAAAGCTGTACGACGGCAAGCACACGCCGCTCATCACCCCCGAGGTGTTCAACCGGTGCCAGGCCATCATGCACGGCCGAAACGGCGGCATCTACCAGGACCGCTCCTTCGCCTTCACCGGCCTGCTGACGTGCGGCTACTGCGGGTGCGCCATCACCGCCCAGGTGAAGAAGGAGAAATACACCTACTACCACTGCACCGGGGGGAAGGGCCCCTGTCCCAACCGGCACAGCTATATTCGAGAAGAGAGGCTGGAAACCCAGCTGGATGGGTTTGTCGCGGCGCTCAGGATGGACGAACGAGTGTTCGAGACCTTGCGTCTGGGACTGAAGTCGAGCCACGACGACGAACGCGAATACCACAAGCAGGCGGTCACGAACCTTCAAGCCCGAGAATCACGCCTGTCGAACCGCCTCGCCCAGCTCTACGTGGACAAGCTCGATGGGGTAGTCCGTGCGGAGGACTATCCCACCTTGAAGGAGCGTTTCGAGGCCGAGCTCGATGACGTCAGGAAGCAGCTCCAGGCTCACCAGCAGGCAGACCGCCGCTACCTGGACTACGGCGTTCAGCTTCTAGAACTCGCTCAAACAGCCTATTCATCCTATTCCCGGCGCTCACGCCTGGAAAAGCGTCGATTTCTGGAGTTCGTACTATCGAACTCCCTGTTGGACGACGGCAAGCTGACACCGGTGTACCGGCAACCCTTTGATTTGATTGCCTCTGCGGCCGCTATGTCCCAAAAAGGAGGAAGGCTGGATCCATCAGATCCAGCCTTCCTGTCCGAAGAGTACCCCCGACGGGAGTCGAACCCGTCCTACCACCTTGAAAGGGTGGTGTCCTAACCGATAGACCACGGGGGCGAAACCGCCTCAACCGGCGGCCGTCCACCTACGATAATACAATCCCTCCGAAGAGACAAGCCCGCCAGGCGGGCTAGCCGGGCCTCGATCCGGCCAGCGGGAAGGTGGACACCACGCGGTAGCTGGCTCCGCCCGGGAGGAGATCCGACTGCATGAGGTGAACCGCTTTGACGGGCCAGCTCACGGGCCGCACTTGGGCGGTCCGGACCTCCGGATCAAAGGCCCCGACCAGGTCCCGAGCCAGCGTCAGGTGCGGGGAGTAGCGGCGATCCTCCAAGGGGAAGCCAAGCGAATTGATCGCCGCGCGCATCGCCCGCTCCAGGTCCAGCAGGGCCTCATGCGGGGGAGTCAGGCCCACCCAGAGCAGCCGCGGGCGGCCATGGCGAGGAAACGTTCCGAGTGAGCCCAGGGTCAGCTCGAACGAAGCCGCCCCGCGAGACTCCCGGTCCATCGCATCCTCGACCTCGGCACGCTGGTCCGCTTCGACTTCCCCGAGGAACTGGAGGGTCAGGTGGTAATTCTCGGCGGGCACCCAGCGCTTGAAGTCGGCGCGGGGCGCCACCTCGCCCCGCAGCCGCCAGAGCTCAGCGCGGGCTTCGGCCGACAGATCGATCGCCGTGAAGAGTCGCATGGCCTCAGGATAGCGCGGATCCCGTCGCCGGTCTCGCGGCCGGTACGGCCCGCGACTCCGCCCACTGGCGCAGGGCCTCGATCGACTCATGCATGGTCACGTAGAGGGGCACCGTCTTTTGAATCGCGGTGAGCAGGTGGAGCGTCGCGAGCTCCTGGCCGGCATCGAAGGCCTCGAACAGGGCCTCGATGATGGCCTGCTCGATCTCGGCCCCGCTGAACCCCTCGGTCGCGCGGACCAGCTCCGAGAGGTCGAAGCGGGACGGCATCCGGCGCCGCTTGGACAGGTGGATCTCGAAGATCCGCTGCCGCTCGGCCTCGTTCGGCAGGTCGATGAAGAAGATCTCGTCGAACCGCCCCTTCCGCAGCAGCTCCGGCGGCAGGCCCTCGATCTGGTTGGCGGTGGCCACCACGAACACGTTCGAGGTCTTCTCCTGCATCCAGGTGAGGAAGGTCCCGAACACCCGGGCCGACGTTCCCCCATCCGAGACTCCCGACCCATGCATCCCGGCAAAGGCCTTCTCGAGCTCGTCGACCCAGAGGACGGACGGGGCGATCGCCTCCGCAAGCTTGATGGCCTTGCGCATGTTCTCCTCGCTCGACCCCATCAAGCCGCCGAACACCTTGCCCACGTCGAGCCTCAGGAGGGGTAATTGCCAGTTGGTGGCGATCGCCTTGGCGCTCAGGCTCTTCCCGCAGCCCTGAACTCCGGTGAGCAGGACGCCCTTGGGCTGGGGGATCCCGAACTCGCGCGCCTCGCTCGTGAAGGAGCGGGCGCGCTTGCGCAGCCAGTCCTTGAGGTTTTCAAGCCCGCCCACATCGCTCAGGTCCTCGGGCGCCGGGTAGTAGTCGAGGATGCCCGACTTGCGAATGATGAGCTGCTTCTCGGCGAGGATCACCCGGATGTCGGTCGCATCCAGGGTCCCGTCGTTGAGCAAGGCCGCAGAGAAGGCGTGATCAGCCTCGTCGAGGGTGAGGCCCAAGGCGGCCTCCAGCAGCTTCTCCTTCTCTTCGGGCTTCAGGTTGATCACGGCCTTGCCGTAGTGCGTGGCCCGCTGGATGTGCTCATCCATGAGGGTTCGCATCTCTTCCCGGTCGGGTAGGGGAAAGTCGAAGACGACGACCTCCTTCTCGAGCTCGGCGGGCAGGACGAGCAACGGAGCGACCAGCAGGATGGTCTTGTCGGTGTCGCGGCGCTTGCGGATCTCCTGGTACAGGTCCCGCAGCATGCGGACGGTTGCGCTGCGGCTGGGGCTCGGGTCCTCGCCGAGCCACGGGTGCAGGTCGCAGAAGACGAAGAGCCCGGCCATGTCCATCTTCTCGGCCGCGCGCAGGGCGACGAGGGGATCCCCGATGGTCTTGGGGTCGTGGCACCGCCCGTCGTGCAGGTTCACGAGGCCCCGGGTGTAGGTCCACTGCATGACGAGGCGCCCCAAGCCGTAGCGCTCATGCAGCCCCGCGAGGAAGCGCTGCTCCTCCCACGTCGAGACGTAGATCAAGGGGTAACTGGCCTTGATGAACGCGTCCAGCCCGGCGAGCTGGTTGCTGCGCCGTCGCAAAGGGGGGCGCCGTGCCGCCTCGGGCTTGGCGAGGGGCGCCCCCCCGGCCGGCATGGCGCGGGCCGGGGAGCGCTGTGGCAGGTGCTGGGAATCGAAGTACTCCATCGGCGTCTCCCTCGGGGGCGGCTCCTTCCCTCTTACCCGGAGCGAACCCTCGACCTGCTTCCCGGCTCCTTGTCCAAGTTGCCCAATTGGATTCGACCCGGTCGTCCTACCGGTCGCTTGCCCGCCCCGTCGATCATGGGCGCACACCCGATCGATCCCCGAGCCCGTGACGGACCACAGGGAGGCGCCATGAATACGCAGACCCAACCCAGTCAGGACCCGAGCCGTTCCCAACCCACCCACGCCGCCCTCGACGAGGACCCCAAGGCCCTCCCTGTGGAGTTTCTCCCGCTCTGCCAGAATTTCGATCAGCTGCTCGACTACTTCCTGCTGACCAAGCTCGTCGCCAACCGCCTTCACATCTCGCGGGACGAGCTCTTGACCCTTCTGCAACGGCACCAAACGACGGGCCTCACCTTGGGGCACCTGCTCGTCAAACAGGGGTACTGCTCGATCACGGAGGCGATCGCCCTCCTGACCGAGCACCGCTTCCTGAAGTCTCGCCTGATCGCCGAGGGCGCCTGACTTAGAGTTTGGGGGGGCTCACCCGCTTCTTCCAGCGCCCGAGCAGCGCCACGAGGGCGCCTCGATAGACGGCCTGCCCCTCGACGTCGAACGACTCGCGGGCCAGGCTGGCAGCGAGTTGGATGAGCGACCGAAGCTCGTGAACCTCGTCGGAAGGTAGGCCATGCGATCCCGCGGGATGGTGGATCAGCATGGTCTCGAGCACAGTGCGGATGGTCCATCGCCTCAGCTCGACCGGGGCCCAATCCGGTAGGACGCCCACGGGCAGGCTCGCCGCCTGGCTGGCCAAGGCGCCGATCCGATGCACCGTCGCCTGGGGAATCCGGCCAAAGGCTCGGGTGGGCCCGTGGTGCGCCCCACCGGCGTCCGGTTCGATCCGAAAGCTGTGGTGCGAACCCGGTTGGGATCGAGCAACGGTCCGGTGTACGGAGCCGGGAGGGTGGTCCGGCGGCGCGGATCCTTCGCTGGAGAGCACCTTGGGTTCGGCCAGCCACCCCGCCACGACCCAGGCGCCTACAAACTCGGCCCCGTTGAGTGGGCCCGTGAACAGGGACACCCACCAGAGCAGGAAGTAGCCCCCGATCCACACCACCGCCAGGCGCAGCCCGAGCCCGTTCGCCGGCGTGCGGCTGACTTCCCAGCGCCGGACGGCCCGGGACCCGATCACTGCCCACGGCACGCTCATCGTCGGTAACAAGAAGATCGTGGCCAGGTCCTGCGCCTCTTCCCCCGGAGTGAGGAGGCCGCCCGCCATCTCCTGCCCGAGAACCGCCTGGAGCCAGAGGGTGGCCAGGGTCGTCAGCATGCCGCCCAGCGCGATCGCCCCCCAGGTCGCCCAGGAGCGACGGAAGAAGCCGGATGTGGAGCGGGCGCCGTTCATCGAGCAGACGGACTCAGCGCCGGGGAGGCCCGTCGTCGCCATGCGCGTTCCAGTTGTCGAGCCAGTCTTGCAGGAGGCTCGTCAGCGTGGCCTGGTAGATGGGGAAGCCGTCGCCACTCAGGTCGGGTTCAGCGACCGAGACCGCGAGCTGGATGAAGCTCTTGAGGTCGCCAATGTCCTTGGGCTGGAGACCGTCGGTGTTGTCGTTCTCGGCCCAGTCCCTCAGGACAACCGAGACCAGCTGCTCCAGCGTGAAGGCCCGGACGGTCGCGCTGGCCTCGTGCGGCAGCGCGGGCAGGACCTGGTCTCGCAGGGTGGCGATCGCCGACTGAAACAGCGACACGGTCTGCGGCGGGATGCGGCCGAAAGGCTGGGCGGTCGGCATGGTCAGGCTCCGATCTCCTGCAAGGCTCGGACGACGGCGTCGGCGAGCGGGTCGAGGAAGTAGGCTTCGTGGGCCCCGATGAAGCGGGTCGCCTCGCCCCCGAATTGCCGCTTGAAGCGGGAGAATCCGGCGTAGAGGTGCTCCGAGCGGCCGAAGGGTTCATACCCGTAGAAGTCGTACTGCGTGCAGCCCGCCGCGCGTGCGGCCCGCATGGCCGCCCACTGCAGGGCGTAGCCCGCCATGCGGTGCCGTTCGCGGTTCGAGACGCCGCCATACAGGTAGGTGGCGCGCCGACCGAAGGTCACGAGCAGCATGGCCCCCAGCACCTCGCCCTCCCGCGCCGCCAGGAGCACCTGGGCCAGACCAGGAGGCATGAGCGCCTCCGCCAGGCCGTGGAAGAACGACGAGGGCTCGAGGAAGAAGTGATCCCGGCGGGCCGCTTCTTCCAGGACGCGGACCAGCTCGACCATGGCCGCGGCGGTTCGCTCGACGCGCACCGTGACCCCGTGGCGTTCCGCGAGGCGAATGTTGTAGCGGCCCTTCGGCTTCATCTGGGCCAGCAAGGCCTCGTCAGAGGCTGCGAGGTTCAGGCAGAGCGTTTCGGGCGGCAACAGGTCCAGCGGGCTGCGCCGGAAGTTCCGGAGGCTGGACGGTTTGGGCAGGCCTAGCCGGGGCTCGATGCGGAGCCCCACGATCCCTTCGTCGCAGGCCCGGGTGGTGAACGCCTCCAGCAGCGCCGCCATGCCGCTCGCGGCCAGCCGCTCCTCGGACCATGGCAGCACGGGGCCTTCGGGAAGCACCCAGAGGCCGCCCACAGCCGGGGCAGGGGGACCGTAAGCGATCGCCCCCCCGACGAGGCGATCCCCCTCGAACAATCCGGCATGAACGACCCCGTAGCCCTGTCCCCGCCGGAAGTCAGCCCAAGCAGACGATTGCATGAAGCCGCTCTCGGGACAGCTGGCCACTAGCTCATCCCAGCTTCGCTCGAACCGGGACGGGGCCTCGCGATCCAGCCAGCGAACCTGCCCGGTCACGGGCGCCACGCCTCGTAGGCCTCGCCGAGCGTCGCCTGGTCCTGGGGCCACTGGCCGAGGATCTGGTTCAGCTGCGCGAGGCTCGCGAGGGTCAGGTCCAGGTCATGGGCCGTGAGCAGCTGGGCCCGGCTCAGGCGGATCTCGCTCGATCCGTAATCGACCATCGGATCCCCGGCCGATCGGGCGGCAGTCTGGTTGTAGGCCGCTTCGTCCGAACGCAGGGAGGCCAGATCCTGCGTGAGATCCACTCGATCGCGCAGATAGGCCTGTTGCGTCGCTTCCGCATCCGAGACCAGGCCATGCAGGTAGTCCGCCACGATCGGCCGCAACGCGTTCGGATACGGGCGAGTGATGGGATGCCGTCCGTCCTGGTCGTGCGACCAGCCAGTCGGCGTCAGGTACACGAAGTCGCCCGCCGATTCCTTGACGAGCAACTGGTGCCCTCCCGGCAGGACCCAGGCCGCGTTGAAGAGCTCCACGGCCCCCGTAACGGGCGAGTCGGGGGGGTCGGGACGCTCGGTGGGGACGAGGCCGAGGCTGTTCCGCGCGATCCGCAGGCGGTCGATCGAGGCGGCGAGGTTCTGCATGGTGGCCTCGTCGTCCCGCGCCCACGGCGTGAAGTCGAGCCAGCTCACCCACTGGATCCAGGCCCGCTTGGCCACTCGGGTCTGCTCGAGTCCGGTCCGCTGGCGATCGAGCTCCTGGGCGACCCGCCAAAGCAAGAGCGGTTGCGGCTCGAGGGTCAGGACCGACTGACCAGACGCCTGATCGACCAGGTCTACCTGTCCGTTCCCGAACAGCAGGTAGGCCCTTTGACCGAGGTTCAGGGCCACCAGGCCATCCCCCAGGATGTCAATGTCCGGCGTCAAGCGATAGTAGGCCAACCCGGGAACTGCACCGGACGGGGCACCACCGGAAAGGGGCATCCAGTTGGTGAAATGGTACGAGCGGGCTGGGTAGGTGTAGCCGAACTCGTCCACGACGAGGCGATGTCCGACCTGTACGTCGTGGAAGCCCCCCTGCCGGGCGAGGCTCGGAGGGGCCACGTCGGTGAGGGCATGGGCCGGGCGTGCCAGGCTCGCGGCCGCGTGGAAGTGGAGCCCCGCCCCCTTGGAATAGGCCGAATCGGGGTGGCTCAAGGAGGCCAGGATGACGACCACCGTGATGACGGACATGACCCGCAGCCCGAGCTTCAGGAAGGCCTCCCGATCGAGCACCCAGTCACCGATCCGCTCCCGGGCGTGGGTCAACTCGGCGACGAAGCGAGCCGGCAGCTCGGAGGCCCGGGCCAGAAGTCGCTCGATCAAACCGCGCCAGTCGAGCCCGGAGAGGAATCGCGCCGGGTCCCACAGGATCTCGGCCACCATGGGAGCCGGCCCGAACCGACGCAGCGACGGCATCAGGGCGAGCACGCGCTCGAGCAACTGGCGTTCGTCCGGCGGGGCAGGATCGGCCAGGGCTTCGCGCAAGGGTTCCGGCAGGAGGCGATCGCCCTGATCGACCGCGGGGCAGGGCGACGGGTCGAGAACGAACGCCAGTCCATCCCACGTGGGTTCGGGATCGGCGGGCTGGTAGGGGGTTTGCAGGTAGGTCAGGAATCGCCCTTGCCCGGCGCGGATCGGCGAGGCCGTCTCGCGCAAGGCCGCCACCTCCCCCGGAAACCAGAAGAGGCGCCGCAACTGCTCGGAGTCGCGCAAGACCTCGCGAGGGGTCGCCAGCGGCAGGTCATCTCCGAGCTCGGCCGGGGCGATGGGGTCGGCCGAACCCAGGAGGAAACCCCAGTCGGGACCGTATTGGGCCGCCGCGAACGAGGGGAGGTGGATCCGGTAGGGCCGCGGGTGCAGCCCGACCAGGCGCGCCGCGTTGTAGACGGACCAGTAGGCTTCTGGGCTCTGGGAGGGCGAGGCGACGTTCAACGCGGCCACGCCACGCCTCGAGAGCAGGGCGCTGAGGCGCTGCAGCCAATCGACGCTCGCGAAGCGGGTGCCGGCGACGTCCTGCGGGACCGTCAGGTCGGCGATCGCGAGGTCGAAGGACTCTTTCCGGGCGATCGCCCCTTCCACGAAGTCCCAGGCGTCCTCGTGGCGGATCGCGAGGCGCGGATCGTCGAGGGCCCCATCCAGAAGGTGAGGCCACTCGGTCCGAGCCAGCGCGACCACGGCCGGATCGTAGTCCACCAGCGTGACCTGGCGGACCGCCGGGGACTTTAAGACTTCGCGGGCGACGAAACCGTCCCCGCCCCCCACGATCAGGATGGAGAGGCCTCTGGCCATCCGGCGCTCGGCCAGAGCGAGGGCCGGGAGCGTCAGGCACTCGTGGTAGATTCGTTCGTCGCGGCTATCGAACTGGAGATCGCCGTCCAGGAAGAGGGCGAGGCTCCCGTCGGGCCGGCGGTCGATGTAACTGGCGCCCATGGGTCGATTCTAGCGGGCCATCGTTCGCGATACAAGGATGAAAGGGGTGGCTCAAGCGAGGCGGTCCGGGGTACGATGGCGCGGGCTGCCAGTGCGGAGGTTTCTGACGAGCCATGTTGAGCGTCTCCCCCCAGCTTTCCGACTCGGTCATGGCCGCGGCCATGGCCATCGAGACCCCGGCCCTGGTCTACGACCTGGAGACCCTCGACCAGGCCGTCGAGGACTTCCGCACCGACCTGCTTCCCGTGACCGACGCGACCCTCTGCTTCGCCGTGAAGGCCAACCGTGCCCCGGACGTGCTCGCGCGGCTGGCGGCCCAGGGGGTTGGCGGCGACGTCGCGACCCTCGCCGAGCTGCATGCCGCCCGCGCGGCGAGCCTTTCCCCCATCTTCGCCACTTCTCCTGCCTTCACGGAGATCGAGTGGAGGGAACTCAAGCAGGCCGGCATCCTCCCCGACCTCGACAGCCGCTCCCAGGTGGCGCGCTGGGCAAGGCATCCCGACCTGGGCAGGCGGATCGGCCTGCGCATCCGATTGCGCTTGCCGGATGACCGCTACGACGTGAGTCCCTTCGGGCGCTGGAGCCGCTTCGGAGTCGACGCCGACGACCCTCAGCTCCACCAGCTGCTGAGGGAGCACGACCTCGAGGTCGTGCAACTGCACGCCCACGCCGGCGAGGTCGGCTCCCTCGAGCAGGCCGATCGCCTGATGGAGACCATGCTGACCTGCCTCGAGCTCTTCCCCCGGGTCGAGACCCTCAACCTGGGGGGCGGCTTCGCGCCCCTGTACCACAAGCACGCGGCGGGTTCGAAGGCCTGGTACCAGATCGGGGCGGCCATCAAGAACTGGGCCGCGCTCAACGGGCGTCGACCGACCGTGGTCGTGGAGCCTGGATGGCTGCTCGCCGCCCAGACCGGCTTCCTCGTCACGACGGTCCGTGCCTCGGAGCCCCACCCGTCGGGCCATCGGCTGGTGGTGACGGATGCCTCCGCCTGGAACCTGCTCGCCTGGAACCGCCCCACGCTAGTCGGGATCCTGCCGGAACGCCAAGGGGCCAAGTCACCCACCGATCTGGCGGGCGCCACCTGCTACGAGGACGACTACTTCCTGCGGGGCGAGGTATTGCCGGAGCTGCAGGTGGGCGATCGCCTCGTCCTCGGTGGCATGGGGGCCTACGTCGCGAGCACGGTGCGGGCCACCCACGGGCTCGAAAAGCCCTCCGAGTGGGCAGTAGACGGGGATCGCTGCGTACCGATCGCCCCCTATCGGTAGGGGCCGGATGGACGACTTCGCCGCGCTATTGGCGGCAGGGGCCGAATCCTTGGGTGGCGGACTCCCGGAAACTCTGCGGGCCGCCCGAGAGGCGCTGCCGCACGTCTCGAACATCGGGCGCAGCCGGGATCGGGAAAATGCCTACCAGCTCATCGACGGGGTGGTGCTCGAACTCCAGCAGGTCTATCCCGAGTCGCTGTGCGCCAAGGGATGCAGCCAGTGCTGCGAGCTGCACCGGGCCCTCATGCGGATCCACCGGTCGGAGTGGGACGTCATGCACGACCACCTGGTCGCGACCCTCGATCCCGACCAACTGGAAGCCCTGGTCGACCGGTTCTATGCGACCTACACCCCCTACCTACCACTCTTGCATGACATCCAGCGCTGCATCGACGAGGGCAAGCGCCCCAAGCTGCAACCCCAAGAATTGCCGCTCTTCTGCCCGATCCTGGAGGACGGCGCGTGCCTGGCCTATCCGGTGCGGCCGGCCATCTGTCGCGGCTATGGGCACTTCCAGCTGACCAATCCAGAAGGGGACGACCAGGCCATTTTCGCCTGCCGGGATCAAGAGACCGTTCTCAAGAAACAGCTCGGCGATGGGGCGGGGCCCCGGGCGGAGCTGCCGAGTTTCAATCCCTTCTACCAGGCGATCGCCACCCTCTGCGACGGCGAGGAGAAGCTCCTCATCCCGCTGTGGTTCGAGCGTGCCTTCCCGAGGCCGGAGTGACGGGCAACCTCTTCACGCCCCTGCCATGTCCCTCGACCGACGAGGTGTTCGAGGACCTGCTCGTTCGCCCGGGGATCAAGCTGGAACGGATCGTGTCAATGGGTCAGGCGACGCCGGCGGATCAATGGCTCGACCAGGAAGCCTCCGAATGGGTGGTCTTGCTGCAGGGCCGCGCCCGGTTGCGGTTCGAACAACCGGACTCGGTCCTCGACCTGCGGCCCGGGGACTACGTCTTCTTGCCCCCGCATTGCCGTCATCGGGTGGATTGGACGCCGCCTGGAGAAGAGACCGTCTGGCTCGCCTTGCACCTGGAGGAGGCGTCCGCCTCACCCGCGCCAGGCGGTCACGGCGAGCAGGATCCAGCCGGCGAGGAAGCACAGCCCTCCTAGCGGAGTGATGGCGCCCAGCACCCGGATCCCAGTCGTGCTGAGGGCGTAGAGGCTGCCGGAGAACAGGACCGTCCCGGCCACAAAGCACCAGCCGGCCGCCGGCCAGGGGCCGTTGGGAAAGCGGGGGGCGACGAGGGCGATCGCGAGCAGGCCGAGGGCGTGGATCAGCTCGTAGTGGGTCCCGGTCTTCCAGACGTCCAGCATCTCCGGGCTGAGCCGCGCCCGCAGGGCGTGGGCCCCGAAAGCCCCGCAGGCCACCCCGACGAAGGCGCTGAGACTTCCCAGGACGAAAAACACCCGATCCATGACCCCTCCTCGAACATCCAAGCGTCAACAGGGTACACCCCCCGGCCCGGAAGGGCCACCTTGCAAGGAAGCCCCATATTCCGACGGGCCTGCCTACCACGCGACGGTCCCTTGCAACGCCCGGTCCACCCGGTTTGAATCGGGGGGGAGGGTCGAAAGGGGGCAGGCATGACCAGCTACCAGGTGGCAATGCTGCTGGGGGATGGCATCGGCCCCGAAGTGATGCCGGAAGCCGTGCGGGTCCTCCACGCCGTGGCACCGTACTTCGACGTGAGCTTCGACGTCCGCGAGTATCCGGTGCACTGCGAAGAGGGCGATCGCCCCACCCTCCCGCGCGAAACCATTCAGGGCTGCATGGCCGCCGATAGCGTGCTGCTCGGGCCCATCCGGGGCGCCCATTCCGGCCTCCTGAGTGGCTACTCTCAGCCCCAGCACGCCGTCCTCTCCCTCTACAGCTGGCTCGGGGTCTTCGCCAACGTGCGCTTGATTCGCGTCCATCCCGGCCTGGAGGACAGCTCGACCTTGAAGGCTGACGTGGTGCGGGGGGTCGACCTCATGATCGTGCGCGACGCGGCGGCGGGCGTGTTCTTCGGCCAGCCCCGCGGGATCGAGCAGCGTGACGACCGCCGCGTCGCGATCAACACCTCGATCTACAACGACGCCGAGATCGCCCGGGTCGTGCGCAAAGCCTTCGAGTTCGCCAAGCTCCGGCGGCACCGGGTAGTGCTGGCCGATATGGGGCGCATCCTCGAGACCGGGCAGCTGTGGCGCCAGGTCGCCACCGAGATTGCGCGGGAGCATCCGGACGTGGAGTTCCGGGCGATGGACATCGACAGCTGCGTGCTCGGGCTAACCCTGCAGCCGAGCCAGTTCGACGTGATCGTCTCGGACGTCGTCCTGGGGGACGTCCTGTCGGTGCAGGCCGCGGCCCTGACGGGATCCTTCGGCTTGCACCCGTCCGGCTTCATCGATGGCGAGAGCGGTGGGGTCTTCTCCCCCGGTCACGGCAGCGCCCCGGACATCGCCGGGCAGGGGATCGCGAACCCGACGGGGGCCATCTTGGCCGTCGCCCTCATGCTCTCCCTGGCGTTCGAGCTGTCCGAGGCGGCGCAGGTGGTTCGTCAGGCGGTCGACGAGGTGCTGGCCTCGGGAATCCGCACCCGGGACGTGGCGCTCGACGGGACCCCGCCCCTCACGACCCTGGAGTTTACGGACGCTGTGATCGAGGCCGTCGAACGGCTTGCCCCGGTCCCCCTGGCTAGATCCGGGCCTGGATCCAGGTAAGGACGTCGTCCGGGACCGGCATGACCGACAGCCGGCTCATGCGGACCAGGTCGAAGTGCCCGAGCCCGGCCTCCTTGAACTCGGCCAGCGTGATCGGCTTCTTCAACTTCTTGACCGGCGCGATGTCCACCTTGATGTACTTGCCGGTCGAGTCGGTCTCGTCGGGAACGGGACCGCTCAGGGCCTTGGCGATGCCGACGATCTGCTTCTCCTTGACCGAGTGGTAGATGAAGAGCTGGTCGCCGAGGGCGATCTTCCGCAGATGGATCTGGGCCGTCGCGTTGCGCACGCCGGTCCAACCCGTGCGGCCCTCGCGTTCCAGGTCGTCGTAGCTGTAGGCGGTGGGTTCGGTCTTGAGCAAGAAGGTTGCCATATGGGCCTCCACGGGGGTCGGGACGCTCCAATCTAGCGCCAGCCGCCCGACCGGTCAACCGGATGGCCCAGCCGCGCGTCTGGTACCCTTGAAACGAGCTGGCGCGAAACGGGAGGGTGAACGTGGGTCGGGTGCATCTGGTCATCGCGGGGCGGGTCCAAGGGGTATGGTTCCGCCAGAGCACGGCGGAGCGGGCTCGGGGCCTGGGCCTGGTCGGCTGGGTGCGCAACCTGCCGGATGGGCGGGTCGAGGCGATCGCCGAGGGCTCCCGCGAGGCCCTCGATCAGCTCGTTGCCTTCTGCCACGAGGGCCCGCCCATGGCCCGGGTGGACGCGGTCGAAATCGCCTGGCACGAGCCCACCGGTCAGTTCGCGGCCTTCGAGGTGACCCGCTAGCATGCGGGTCCTGTTGCAGCGGGTCTCCCGCGCGAGCGTCACGGTCGAGGGCGAGGTCGTCGGGGCGATCGGGCCCGGTTACCTGATCTTCCTCGGGGTGGCCCCCCACGACACTCGGGCCGAGGCCGACTACATGGTGTCCAAGATCCTCGAGCTGCGCCTCTTCTCGGACGAAGCCGGCAAGATGAACCGGTCGATCCAGGACGTGGAGGGCAGCCTGCTCGTTGTTTCGCAGTTCACCCTCTACGCCGACACCCGCAAGGGACGCCGCCCGAGCTTCACGGACGCCGCGGGACCGGCGATCGCCATCCCCCTCTACGAATACGTCGTCGCGCGCCTGGCCGAGTCGGGGCGGCCCGTGGCCACGGGCCGCTTCGGGGCCGACATGCTCGTCGACCTGCAGAACGACGGACCCGTCACGATCTGGCTCGAACGCGAACCCGCGGAGGGCCCCGCCCAGAGGTGACGTCTCGGCGCAGGCCGGGCGGCGATCCGGGCCTTGACCCCGATCCCCGCGGCGCTATACTTCCGTTACAAATCGTTACGATGAAAGGGGAAGGCCATGGCGGAGCGGGAGAAGGGCGAAAAGGGCAAAAAGGGCGACATGACCATGCGCGAGGCCGGCCACCTGGGCGGCGAGAAGGTCAAGGAGACCTACGGTCCCGAGTTTTATTCGGAGATTGGGCAGAAGGGCGGCGAGCGCACGGCCGAGACCCACGGCCGGGAGTTCTACCAGGAAATCGGCCACAAGGGCGGCGAGACGGTCAAAGAGAAGTACGGCCCCGAGTTCTACTCGGAGATCGGCCACGAGGGCGGCCAGAAGGTCAAGGAGCTCATCGACAAGGGCAAGAAGTCGGAAGGCAAGTAGCCGCGACGAGTAGGTCCCCGGCCGATCGGCCGAGGACCTACTCGTTTCCGGACGCCCGGCGGGCCACCTGCGAACGGGTGGCAACGCGCTTGATCGTGGGTTGGTCCTTGGCGATCGCTGGGAGCCGCACCGTAAATGTGCTGCCCACCCCAGGCTCGCTCGCGACGGCGATGTGTCCCCCGTGACGCTCGACCAGCTCCTTGGTGATGAACAGGCCCAGCCCGGAGCCCGTCGTCTGATTCTCGTTGACCCGGTAGAAGCGGTCGAAGACGTAGGGCAACGCCTCCGGGGGAATGCCGAGCCCCTGGTCGCGGACCTCGATCCCCCACAGGTCCCGTTCGCGCCGCGCCCAGACTGAAACGGTACCCCCGTCGGGCGAGTATTTGACCGCGTTGGAGACGAGGTTGACCATCACCTGGGTGAGGCGGTCGTAGTCGGCCAGGATCAGGCCACGTGGCGGCTCGATCACGAGCTCGAAGCGATGAGTGGCCGCGTCCCGCACGGCGAACGGCTTCACGACCGCCTTGAGCAGGCTCTCCAGCCGGAACTTGCGCAATTCGAGGCTGATGCGGTTGGACTGGATCTTGGAGAGGTCGAGCATGTCCGTGATGAGGCGGCCGAGCCGGCCGGCCTCGCTGCGCATGACGTCGAGCAGCTGAAGCTGGTCGGGGCGCGGCATCTCGCGGGCCATCATCATCTCGAGGAAGCCCGAGATGGTCGTCACCGGGGTGCGCAGCTCGTGGGAGACGGTCGAGACGAACTCGTCCTTCATCCGGTCGATCTGGGCCTCGATGGTCATGTCTCGCACCGAGAGGACGCCGCCCGTGATGCGTCCGGAGCTCTCGATGATGGTCGTGAAGCTGATCGAGATGGGGACGACCTTGCCCGATGGCTGCTGCATGAGGGCCTGACAGCGGGCGCTGAAGGGCTCCCCCATCCGCAGGCAGGTGTTGAACCGGAGGAACGCCTCATGGTGCCGCTCGGTGGTGGTGACGAGGTCGTCCCAGTAGAGGGTGTAGAGTTCGGCCGCACTGCGGCCCGAGAGGTGCTTGAAGGCCTCGTTGAACGAGACGACGAGGCCCCACGAATCGACCACCAGAAGCCCGTCCACCATGCTCGCCAGCACGGCCTCCAGCTCGGCGCGGCGGGTCTGGTTGATCCGGTTCATCTCGACGTTTTCGAGGTGGGTGGCCAAAGGCAAGGCCACCACGCCCAAAAGCGGCATGTCCTCGACCGTGAAGCGCGGCTTGTCGGCTGAGCGGAAGAACACCATCCCCCCGATCAGGCGCTCGTCGCTCACGAGGGGCACGCCGATCAGGCTCGCCGCCTCCAGGTAGCCGCCCATAGCGATCGCCGGCCGCTGGTGATGGAAGATCTCGTTGTAGAAGCCGCGCAGGACGACCGGATCGTGGGCCTCTTCGCGAAAGATGGGTCCCACTTCGGCCAATAGCCGCAGGTTGGTCGGATCGGTCGCGGACAGGAGGAAGCCACCGTTGGCATCCAGCCCTTCCCCGAGCTCCAGGAGGAACTGCTTGAGGACCGCTCCCAGCTCGCCCCGCTCGGCCAGCTTGCCGAACAGGCCGTGCAAGAGGCCGATCAGGCCCACGGGGGTCATGGCCAGGATCGGAGAGCGCGGCTCGGGCGCCTGGGAAGTCGGCGACAAGGGACCCTCGCGGTGACGGCGTGCTTTGGCCGTTAATAAGCCGATAATCAGGGTAAGATTCTAGCATGAATCCGACGGTCAGGGGATCCGCGGGGCGTAGGCGAAGGGGGGTGAAGGATGTGATCTATCCGAGTGACATGGTCGGTCACCATTTCCTGGTGACGACCCAGACGCCGGAAGGCCCGTATCAGAGACTGGTTCGCGCGTTCGACGAGTCGGACGCGATCGAGCAGGTGTTGGCGTACTTGTCGTCCGAGGGGATCTCGCATGGAGATGTCACGACCCGAAAGTTCTAAGGACCTCGTCCTGCGCTAGCCGGCTCCCGCTTCGGGGGCCGGCTTCGTGTTGGGAGGCCGGCCGGGGCGATCGGTTAGCCTTAGGCGGTCTGACCGGGCCGATCAACCTCGCTTGATCTTTTCCGGACCCTGCGGTACAGTGAAAGTCCTCTCGGGGTTGTAGCTCAGTTGGTAGAGCGCTTGAATGGCATTCAAGAGGTCAGGAGTTCGATTCTCCTCAGCTCCACTCGATAGGATCAAGCCCCTGAGCCAGTCTCAGGGGCTTCGCCATTGCAACCGATCTGTCTCGATCGGAGAGGCTGATGCGAGATGGCCCATCACCGGGTACCATCGCTCACGGCTCGACAGGAGAGCGTTAGGGGGCCGAGTACGATGGCGACGATCCGGATCAAGCGCGCCTATGAGACCGCAGAGCCCGAGGACGGAATCCGGGTCCTGGTGGACAGGGTCTGGCCGCGTGGCCGGACGAAAGAAGATCTCGCAATCCGGGCGTGGCAGCGCGACGCCGCTCCTTCGACCGAACTACGGCGCTGGTTTGGGCACCGGGCCGAACGGTGGGAGGAATTCCGGGATCGCTACCGCCAGGAGCTCGCGGCCAAACCCGAGGCCCTCGCCCCGCTGCTGGCGGCAGCCAAGCAAGGCAAGTTGACGCTCGTCTATGGCGCCAAGGACACGGAGCACAACCAGGCGGTGGTCCTCCGGGACATGCTGCAGGAGCGGTTGGCGACGGACTCCAGGCGCAAGTGAGCATGCGGCATGTACGGCGCCCTCACGGCTTCGTCTCAGTGAGCGATCTCTCCCGCGATGGCCAGAAAACCGCCCCATGGCAAGCTTGGAGGGGACCACCGTTCCAAGGAACGCGCGACGGGAGAGCCGCTAGGCAAGGCAATCGCCGTGCAAACGCGCACGTTCTCAACAGGAAAGCCAACCAGCAAGGTTCGGGCTTCGCGAGGGGTATGCCAGCGAGCGCCGCGGTAGGCCCCACACCCACCTTGGCGGCCCTTTTCCCAGTAGAGGAGGCTGTGGCGATTGAGCAGCCCCAAGGCGAAGCGGCGCCTGGTCACCCGCAGGATCTCCCTGATTGCCTGCTGTTCTTCTGACATGAAGCACAGCGACGTGACGGCGATGCTCAGGTCGAAGGCGCCGTCTGCGAAAGGCAGCGAACGGGCGTCGCCGAGGCGGTACTCCTCACCGGCCTGGGCGCGCGCCCGCGCATAGGCCAGCATGTCCGGATCGGGGTCGAGGCCCGTGACGGGCAGCCCTTCGGCGGCGAAGCGGCGGCTGAAGTAACCCGTGCCACAGCCGATGTCGAGCAACCTCTCGCCGGGTTGCGGCTCGATTAAGCGCCACAGCAGCCGAAATTCGCTCTCGCCGATCCAGCTCCCGCGGGGGGTGCGATACCAGGCGTCGTATTCCGCGGGCTCCACGCCAGATCCTCGAAAGCCGATCAAAGGGTGACGGCGATCGCCCGCAACTCCGCCGCCTTCTCCTCGGGCAGCGTGTCGTTGATGAACGTGCCGGCCCCGGACTCGCAGCCGGCCAGGAATTTCAGCTTCTGCGCCGTGCGGTGGGGCGGATAGAATTCGACGTGGAAGTGGCAGCCCGGGTGCGCTCGTCCGTCGGTCGGCTGCTGATGCATGACCATCATGTAAGGCAGGGAGAAGCCGAAGAGCCCGTCGTACTTGAGCATGACCCGCTTGAGCAGCTCAGCGAAGGCGAGCCGCTCGGCCGGACCGAAGTCGGCGATCGACGGCAGGTGGCTCCGGGCGTACAGGTGGACCTCGTAGGGATAACGGGCGTAGAAGGGGATCAGCGTAACGAAATGCGCGTTCTCGGCCACGATCCGCCGACCGTCGGCGAGCTCTTCGGCCAGCACGTCGCAGTGCAGGCAGCGTCCCGTCCGCGCGTGGTGCTTGGCTTGGCTTTCCAGCTCTCGCTCGATCTTGGGGGGCAGGTAGCTGAAGGCGTAGATCTGCCCGTGCGGGTGGGGCAGGGTGACCCCGATCGCCTCCCCCTTGTTCTCGAAGATGAAGACGTACTCGATCTCAGGCCGTGCGCCCAGCTCCTGGTACCGGTCCTGCCAGACCTGCACCAGCCGTTCGGTCTCCTCGACCGAGCGATCGGCGAGCGTGCCCGAGTGCTGGGGGGTGTAGAGCACGACCTCGCAGATCCCGGTCGATGGCCGGACGGGCATGAGCTCGGTCCCTTGCACCGCAGGATCACCGGGCTCTCGCTTGAACGACGGGAACTTGTTTTCGAAGACCACGTACTCGTAGGTCTCGGCCGGCACCTCGGTCGGGAAGCCGCCCGGCGCCGTCGGGCAGATGGGGCAGTAGCCGGCGGGGGGCATGAAGGTCCGATCCTGCCGGTGGGTGGCAGTGACGACCCACTCTTCGGCGATGGGGTTCCAGCGTAGCTCGGACATCAGCGGGAGGCCTTCTGGTTCGCTGGCGGCTCGCCAGGGTTTGCCGGCACGAAGCGGTAGTAGATGAGCAGGCGCCCATCCTCCCTGACCACGGTCTCCTTGACCATGACCGTCGTTGGCGGTGTTTGCGAGGTGATGTTCGGCACGATCGTCTCCCCTTCCCGCTCCATGGTAGGCCGTCTCGTGCGAGGCCGCCACCCTGAACCCCGTCGCGAGCTTGATCCAGCCCAGTTTTAGGGCTATTCTAAAGCCATGCGAGCTTCGTGTCTGACCCCGCAAGAAATCGAGCAGGCGCTCAAGCAATCGGGCATCAATCCGACGGCCCAGCGCATCGCCATTTGCCGGTACGTCCTGTGCGAGGCCGATCATCCGACGGCGGAAGAGGTGAAGCACTGGGTCGACCAGAATTTCCCCAAGCTCAGCCTCGCGACCGTCTACAACACCCTCAAGATCCTGGTCGAGGTCGGCCTGTTGCACGAGGTACGGCTGCCCAACAGCGACAGCGTGCGCTACGACCACAACGTCGAGCCTCACCACCACTTCCTCGACGACCGTACGGGGGAGCTGGTGGATATTCCAGCCGATCAGGTCAAGCTAGAACCCAAGCTGGGCCAGCAGTTCCAGGTCGACTCCGTCCAGTTGCTGCTGCGCGGGCGGCGCGTGTCCTGATCCCATCCACCCACCGACAACAATTCCCCCCTCCTGCTTTGCAGGGGGGCATCCTTCCGTGGCCCTGATTAGGGACCTTGGGGACTGGCGTACAGGCGCAGGAACTCTAGCACCACCCCGACGCACCCCGCGAGATGGGCCAGCTCGACGTACTCGTTGGGGCGGTGGATGGCCTCCTTGCTCCCCGGGCCGAAGACGAACGCCGGAAGGTCGATCGCCGTGAACGCGAAGAGGTCGTTGGAGGCGACGCTCGAGGTCTTCTCGACCCCGGGGAGCGCCCGCTCGAACACCCTCACGAAGTCGGAATCGGGCGGGGTATAGCCCGGGGGACAGGCCCCCACCACCTCGAGGCGATGCGGCACCCCCTCCAAGGCCCGGCTCACGTCGGCAACCACCCGATCGTGCATGCCGGCCGTGGTGCGGATGTCCACCACCATCTCACATCCGGAGTCCAGGCGATTGGGGGCCGAAGGCTCCCCGGCCCGCACGGCGGTGACGAGGGAGGTCGATTCACCGAAGCCTTGCTCTTGCCAGCGGGCCTCCATGGCCTCCAGCCGAGGAAAGGCCTCGACCATGCGCGCGATGGCGCTGGTTCCGAGCGAGCGCTTCATCGCCCCGTGCCCCGCTCCACCTTCCGTCAGGATCCGCAGGAACACGTTGCCCTTGGCCTCGTACTCCAGCCAGCGGCATTCGGTGGACTCGAAGAGCAAGGCCCCGACCTGCGCGTAGCGATCGCGCCAGAGCCGTTGGAACCACTCGGCGAAGGCCACGGACCCCGATCCGTCCGTCTCCTCGCAGACCACCCACACGAGCCACAGGTCCAACGGCGGGGGCTCGCCTTGATAGGCCGCCGCCACCGCCATGCTCACCGCGATCCCCCCCTTGTCGTCGCTCGCGCCCGAGCCGTAGATCCGACCATTCCGCTCGTCCGGAGCGAAGGGCGGAGTCTCCCAATGGGCCGGATCGCCAGGCGGGACCACGTCCATGTGGGCATGCAGGATCAGGGCCCGGGCGCCGTCCTTTCCGGGCAGGCGAACCATGACGTTGCCGGCCTCCGAGTGGGTCTCGAACCCCTGTTGCCGCGCCCATCCGATCAGATGGGCGGCCAGCGCCTCCTCCCCACCGGAGGGGGACGGAATCGCGATCAGCTCCTTGAGCCACTCCTTAAGCACGGGTCAATACCTGCTGCATGTGGTGGTCCATCGCCTGGGTCGTCGCCTCGATCCGAGCCCCCAGGGCCGAGCGCCATGCGGCCCGCTCGGCCAGATCCGCGCGGAAGACCCCGATCATCTCGGCCCCGCGCCGGGGGGCCGGAGAGCCCAGGTTGTCCCTCCGAGTCAGGGCCTCGAGCGGATCGACGATCGCGCCGTAATCCGCTGAGGACAACTCCAGGCTCAGGCCGCGCGCGAGGGCGAAGGCCACCAGCTCCTCTGCCCTCAGCTGATCGAACGTCCGGCCCTCGGCGATCGCCTCCTTCACCCAATCTCCCACCAGGTGGTAGACCCGACGGTACGGAAGGCCGCTTTGTCTGGCCAGGGCGTCCGCCAGATCCGTCGCCAGCGAGAAGTTCCCGCAGACGGCCTTCCTCATGCGCTCTTTGTCCACATCCAAACATGGCAACAAGAATGCAAGTTGCCGCAGCGCCCCCTCGGCGAGATCCAAGCCGCGGGCGATGCTCTCCTTGGTCTCGCGCGAGTCGCGGTTGTAGCCCAGGGGCAGCCCCTTGAGGACCTCCAAGGCCTCGAAGTGGAGAGCGTAGAGCTTGCTGGCTTGCGCCCGCAGCAGTTCGAAAACGTCCGGATTCTTCTTCTGCGGCATGACCGAGCTCCCGGTGATCGCCCCCTTGCGGGGCGCGGCCGCCTCGTTCAGGCTCACGTAACGGTACTCGTAGGTCGTCATCAGTAGCAAGTCCTGGGCGAGCTTGCTCAGATGCAGGCCGAACATGGCGAGTCCACCCAGGATCTCGGCCTCGCATTCGCCGCGCGAACCGACGGCGGCGGCCGTGTTGAGCTCGACCCGCGCAAAGCCCAACAGCCGAGCCGTCAGCTCCCGATCCAGCGGCCACGAGGTTCCGAAGCTTTCGGCCGATCCCAGTGGACAGGCGTCGAAGCGATTCCACGCCTCCTCGAGCCGCTTCAGGTCGCGGGCGAACATCTCGGCGTAGGCCAGCAGGAAATGGGCCAGCGAAGTGGGCTTGGCCGGCTGCATGTGGGTGTAGCCCGGCATGACGGTCGAGGTGTGCTCGCTCGCGAGGTCGAGCAGGCAAGCGATCGCCCCTTCAAAGGCCTCGTGGATCCTCAGGAGTCGCTCTCTCAACCACAGGCGCCCCGTGACGAGCACCTGATCGTTTCGGCTCCGCCCGGTATGGATCTTTCCGCCCGCTTGCTCCCCGGCGAGTTCGGTCAATCGCCGTTCGAGGGAAAGGTGGGCGCCCAGGGCCGGGTCGATCTGGTACCGGCCTTCGACGAGCTCCGTTTCGATCCGCTCGCATGCCTGGGCGATCGCCTCCAGCTCCGCATCGGAGAGGATGCCGCCGGCATGCAGGGTGAGGGCGTGGGCCCGGGTGCCCGTCAGGTCGTGGCGAACCTGGGCGGTATCGAGGGCCAGTTGGACGTCCGAGACGATGAAGGCGATGGGATCAGCCATGACTCTCCTCCTCGGCGGTGAGCAGGGTTCCGACCGGTTCCGGGGTGAGCAGCTTCAAGAGGAGGGATTCGGGGGCCATGCCATCCAGCACGTGCACGGACGGAACGCCCCCCTCCAGGGCGCTGAGGGCATTCTGAACCTTGGGGATCATCCCGCCCCGGATGGCCCCTTCGGAGATCAACCGGGCTGCCAGACGGCTATCGAGGCTGGGCAGCACCTGGCCGGCATGATCGAGGATGCCGGGGACGTTCGTGAGCAGGATCAGTTTGGCGGCCCCGAGGGCCTGGGCGACCGCGGAGGCCACCGTGTCCGCGTTGACGTTGAAGATGGCTCCCGCGCGATCGCCCGCGAGGGGGGCGACCACTGGCACGTAGCCGTTGGAGAGCAGGAGGGTCAAGATGGCCGGGTCGACCGAGAGGATATCCCCCACGTGGCCAAAGTCGATCACCGTGCCGTCCTCGGACGATCGCAGAGGGGGCCGACGTTGGGCGAGGACCAGCCCGCCGTCGAGGCCCGAGACCCGGATCCCCCGTTCCCCGCAGCGAGCGAGCGCGCTGATGAGCTCCAGGTTCAAGGCGCCGCCGTAGAGATACTTGGCGATGTCCAGGTCGCGATCCGTCGTGATGCGCCGCCCGTTTACCTTGCAAACCTCATGGCCGAGGTCCTTGGCGAGGCGATCGGCCTGGGGACCGCCGCCATGCACCAGCACGACGCGGATCCCAGCGCGCTTGAGCGCCACCGCGTCCCGCAGGATCCCCTCGAGCCGGTCGGGCAAGGTGAGGATCTCGCCGCCCAGCTTCAAGACGAAGGTCGTCTCCTCCCAGTCCCTCATGCAAGCAACCCCTCGAACCGCTCCAGGAATTCCTCGACCTCCGGCTCGGTAAGGGTCAAGGGCGGAATGATCCGCACGGTGTTGGCAGGCTTGCTCGTACCGACCAACACGCCCCGCTCCCAGCCGCGCCGGACCACCGTCCCGGCGTCGATCTCCAGGTCCACTCCGATGAGCAGGCCCTCTCCCCTGACGGCCCGGACGCCTGGCAGCGTTTCCAGCCCTTGCCTGAGGAGCCTCCCGAATCTCTCGGACCGCTCCAGGAGACCCTCTTCCTCGATCGTCTCGAGCACGGCGAGGGAGGCCGCCACGACCATGGGGCCCCCGCCGAAGGTCGTGCCATGCTCGTTGGGACGGATGGTCTCGGCAATCCGCTCGGAGACGAAGGTCGCCCCCATCGGCAGGCCCCCCGCGATCGCCTTGGCCGAGGTCATCAGATCGGGGCGCATGCCCACCTTCTGGGCGTACCACATGGTCGTGCCGCAGCGGCCGAGGCCCGTCTGGACCTCGTCGGCGATGAGGACGAGGCCACGGCGATCGCAGAGCTCCCTCAGCCCCTGGTAAAACGAGGCGTCCGCCACCTGAACCCCTCCGATGCTCTGGATCATCTCGACGATGATACCGGCCGTCTGGTCGCTGATCAGGGCTTCGACCGAGGCGAGATCGCCGAAGGTGGCATAGCGGTACCCCGGCAGGGATGGTTCGAACTGGTGGTAGGAGGGAAGGCCAGTGGCCCCCAAGGAGGCCATGGTCCGGCCATGGAACGACTGGTCGAAGGAGATGATCTCCGGCTTGCCGGCGAACTTGCGCGCCATCTTCAAGGCCGCCTCATTGGCCTCCGAGCCCGAGTTGGAGAAAAAGACCTTGCCGATCCCGCTCGGGGCCCCCTGGATCAGACGTTCGGCCAGGCGCCCCCTCAGGGGCTGGTAGCAGACGTTCGAGTAGAACATGAGCTCAGAAGCCTGGGCCTGGATGGCGGCGACGACCTTGGGGTGGCAATGGCCCAAGAGGCAGACCGCATGCCCGGCGTAGAAATCCAGGTAGTCGCGGCCGTCCACGTCGTAGACTCGGCAGCCGCGCCCTTTCGCCAGCGCGACGGGGTACTTGTGATAGGTCCCCAGCTCGTAGCGCCGCTCCTGGGAGAAGGTCGGATGGTCCTGCGTAAGCTCAGGCATCTACACCACCATGGGAAGAAACGAGAGGGCGGTCGTCTCCGGGAACCCCGTCATGAGGTTGAAGTTTTGGATGGCCTGGCCGCTCGCGCCCTTGACCAGGTTGTCGATCGCCGCGGTCACCACGAGCGTCTGATCCCGGCTGATCCAGGACAGGTCGCATTGGTTCAGGCCTCGCACCTGCGCGACGTGGACGTCCGGCTGAAATCGGATGAAGGGTTCGGCGGCGTATTGCTGCTCGAAGACGGCCGTCACCTCCGAGGTCGGCATGCCTGGCGGCAGGGGCACGAACGCCGTGACGTGGATTCCACGGACCAGAGGGGCCGAGTGGGTCACCAGGTTCAGGCGGAACCCGCGGCCTCCCGCCGCTGCGAGGGTTTGGGCGATCTCCGGCTCGTGCTGGTGCTCTAGCCGCTTGTAGGCGTAGAAATCCTGGGAGCGGTTCGGGTGGTGGCTGCCACTGCTCGGTTTTGCCCCCGACCCGCTGGATCCCGTGATCGCCGAAAGGTATACATCCCCCTGGAGCCATCCCGCCCGTGCCAAAGGCAGGAGGGCGAGGATGCAAGCGGTCGCGAAGCAACCAGGATTGGCCACCGCCTCCGCCGTACGGACGGCCTCCCGCTGGAGCTCGGGCAGGCCGTAGACGAAGCGAGGGATCAGGTCCTCGTGAGGGTGAGGGGATCCGTAGGCCCGCTCATACTGGGCCGCGTCGCGCAGGCGAAAATCTCCCGAGAGGTCGATGATCCGGGTCTCGCCGACGAGGGGAGCCAAGGCCCCGTGGCTCTGCCCGTGGGGCAGGCATGAAAAGAGCACGTCGCACGCCCCAGCCCGCTTCGGGTCGAGCGCCTCGAAACAACCCTCGAGGTGCCCCTTGAAAGCGGGAAAGACCGTATCGATCGACTCACCGACGTGGCTGCGGGTGCCCAGGTGGACGAACTCGATTCCAGGGTGCCCCATGCCCAGCCGCATGAGCTCGGCCCCGGCGTAACCGGAAGCCCCCCACAGGCCAACCTTGACCGTCACGCCCCCACCTCGCTGAGGTCGTTCAGCCTGGCCATCAACGCTTCCTGGACCAGTTCGTAGAGCCGCTCGCCATCCATCTTGGCGTTGGCCGTGCGGAGCCCGAGCTCGCTTTGGATGAAGTCGGTGCCCACTTGGTTGTCCGTGGTCGGCCCCGCTACCAGGTCGATCCGAAGGCCGAAGTGATCGCAGACGTCCTTCCCCCCCAGCGCCCCGACCGGATCGTGGGCGCACAGCACATGGGCTCGGGTGGCCGCCTGGATCTGGGGATCCTGCAGGATCGCCTGCACACCGTATCCGCCCAGCAAGCCGTCCCCCATCTCGATCACGATGACGTCCGGCCGAGCGCGGTCCAGGGCATTGAGGATCCCCTTGGCCACGGGCAGGACCGTCCGCGGATCCGTGGTGGAGGGCAGGCCGGCGTCCGTGAAGTCGTAGGCGCAGACCGCCCCGTGGTCCGTCATGTTGGCCATGTCCCGCGCCAAGGAAACCCCGGTCAGCTTACCGGCAGCCACCCGATGGCCGTGGGCCTTGAACTGCTTGATCAGTTCGCAGGCCGTGACGGTCTTCCCGACGTTCATGCACGTCCCCGACACGAGGACGAGCGGGGCTGCGATCGCCAGATCATCGGCCCAGGGCACCTTCTTGAAATCGGAGATCTGGGCAGGCTGGCCCTGGTAGAGCACGCCACCGAGGATCTTGACGGGCAGCGGGTTTCCCACCTCCAGGTAGCTGCCTCCCGTACAGTGCCCGGCCACCCCCCCCATGTTGAGGAGGTGGATGATGTCTCCGACCTCGACGTGATCGGGGATGGTTCCCACGAATCCCTTGAGCGCCCTGCGCTCACCCAGACAGACGCCCAGCAGATCCCCCTTCATGATCGTCGCCATGCGCCCGGTCGTCAGCTCGATTTGATTGTAGACCTGCTTCTCAGCGAGGACCTCGACCGCGAGCACCGTCCCCGCCTCGGCCGCGATGCGATCCGTCAGCGAAACCAGATGAGGCAGGGGGATGTTACGGGTGATCGACCCGATCTTGTTCAAGAAGACGTCCATCACGACCCTCCCAAGCTTCCCGCGAACAGGGAGTACAGCAGGGCCTGCTGGGCCCACAAGCGATTCTCCGCCTCGTCGATCGCCCAGGATCGATCGCTGTCGAGGACCTCCGCCGTAACCTCGACGCCCCGCCGGACCGGAAGGCAGTGCATGAAGTGGCCCCGGTTGGTGAGCCGCATGGCGTCCATGTCCACGATCCAGTCTTGCAGGGTCTCGCGGACTTGCTTTTCCGCTGCCCAGCGTCCGAACAAGGCGAGGGAGGCCCAGCTCTTGGCGATCACCACGTCGGCCTCGGCGATCGCCTCCACCCGACGACGGGTGATCGTCAGGCTCCCCCCCCGCTCTTCGGCCATGCGGCCGGCCTTCGACGCCACCTCGTCATCCAGATCGAAGCCCTCCGGATGGGCGAGGAAGACCTCGGCCCCGAGCGCTGCGGCGATCAGGAGCTGCGAGTGAGGGGTGGCGAGAGGCAGGGCTTTCGGATGGTACGACCAGGTCAAGGCGACCTTCTTGCCCCGAAGATCCCCGAGCTGCTCGCGCATGGTCATACCGTCCGCCAAGCCCTGGCAGGGGTGGTAGAGGTTCGATTCCATGTTGATGATCGGCACCGTGGCATGCCGCATGAAACTGCGCAGCACGTGGTCGGCTCGCTGTTCGAGCCAGCCCGCGGCCTCGACGGTTTGGGCCGACGTGGTCATCAGCTCGGAGGAGCGGATCGCGATCGCATCGACGTAGCGCGAGATGACCCGGGCGGCCTCGCGGACGTGCTCTTGGGTCGAGCCGTTCATGACGACCCGATCGTCGAACTCGAGGGTCCACGAGTCCTTGCCGGCCTGAAGCACGATGGCATGGCCCCCGAGGTTGGCCATGGCCACCTCGAACGACATGCGGGTGCGCAGCGAAGGGTTGAAGAAGAGCATGCCGAGCTTCTTGCCGGGGGCTTGAGGCCCGTCGCCCGCCTTCATGCGCTGAGCGAGGGCCAGGAGCCCGTCGATCTCGGCCGCGGTGAAATCCGCGGTATCGTACCAGTGGCGGTGGGCCTTAGACACGGACTGGGGCATGGCTGGCTCCTTTGCGCTTGGCCTTGGCGGCGATCAGACCCTCCAGGCCGTAGAGGCGGCTGAACCCTTCGGCGTCCCGACCGTTCCAGTAGGCGTTCTGCTCCCCGTAGACCGCCACGTCGTGAGCCATCATGCTGAAGGGGCTCTCGGATCCGAGCACCGTGACATGCCCCTTGTAGAGCTGAAGGTGGACGCTGCCCGTGACGCTTTGCTGGCTGGAGTCGAGGAAGGCTTCGAGATCGCGCATGAGGGGATCGAAGAACAGCCCTTCATGCAACATGTCTCCGTAAAGGGTGCCCATCTGAGCCTTCCAGAAGGTCTGGCGGCTGGTCAGCACGCTCTTTTCGAGCTCCTGGTGGGCTTGGATGAGGGTGATCAGGGCCGGGGCTTCGAACGCTACCCGCCCCTTGATCCCGAGGACGGTCGTCCCCAGATGGATCCCCCGCCCGATCCCATGGCGCCCCGCGAGCTCGTTGAGGGTCTGGATGAGGGCCGTCCCATCCGAGAAGCGCCGGTGATCCAAGGCGACGGGCAGCCCGTTCTCGAAGTGGACGACCAAGGTTTGGGGCGAGTCGGGAGCCTCGTCTGGTGAGGAGGTGAGGGTGTAGGCCGATTCGGCGGGCACTCCCAGGGTGCCGAGGGTTTCCTTGCCGCCGATCGTGGTGCCGAGCAAGCCCACGTTGATCGAGTACTCCCTCGTCGACTCGGAGACGTGGTAGCCTCGCGCCCTGAGGTATTCGCTCTCCTGCGCCCGGGTAAGTCCTTGGGCCCGGATAGGGGCGAGGACCCGCAGTTGAGGCGCCAGCACCCTGAGCGCCAGATCGAAGCGGATCTGATCGTTCCCAGCACCGGTGGATCCGTGCGCGACCTCTTCGATCCCGAGGGATTGGGCCAGGTCCGCGACGAATCGGGCGGCCACCACACGCTCGGGCCCGACACAGGCGGGATAGACCCCACCGCGCAGGTAGTTGGCCTTGATGACGTAGCTGACGAACCCCTCGTAGAGGGCGGCGCGGGCGTCCAGGTGGTGGTGGCCGCTCGCCCCGAGTTCTTGTGAGCGATGGGCGATCGCCGCTCGTTCGGCCTCGGTGAAGTTGCCGGTGTCCACGGTCGCGGTCACGACCTCGTAGCCCTCTTCCCTCAGAGCGGCGACGCAATAGGAGGTATCGAGCCCCCCCGAAAAAGCTAAGAGCACTCGTTTCACTTCAAGACCTCCTTGCGGCTCGGCGCGCCGACCGACTGCAACGGGTAAACCTGCCAGGACGACTGACGCTGGACGAAGGCCACGGCCTCCAGCCAGGCATGGGCGACGGCCAGGTTGTCGACCCAGGGGATCCGCCGATCGATTGCCAAGCGCCGCAGGCCCTCCCATCGGGACTCTTGGCCGGTCGGGAGGGGCTGCTCCAAGACAAGCGCGTAGCTCCCCGAGCGCAAGGCATCGGCCATGGAGGTCTCCTCGGCGCAGGGCTCGAGGCCGAGCTCCGCGCAGCGAAGCACCAGCTCGCCAAAAGCGCCCTCCCTCTGTCCCAGGACGAGGATCCGGCCGGCCACTGCAAGGCCGAGGCCCGTGCCAAGGGCGGCCTTCGCGAAGGCTTCGGGGAAAGAGGATCCGAGGCCCATCCCCTCACCCGTCGAGCGCATCTCGGGTCCGAGCACGGGCCGGGAATCGGGGAAGCGTTCGAAGGGGAAGACGGGAGCCTTGATGGCCCAAAGATCCCGGGGCGAGGGTGGAAACGACATGCCGGCGATCGCCTCTCCGAGCATGACCCGGGTGGCGATCTTGGCCCAGGCGGTGCCCATTGCCTTGCTGACGAAGGGCACGGTCCTGGAGGCCCGAGGGTTGGCCTCCAGCACGTAAATCTGATCGCCCTGCAGGGCGACCTGCAGGTTGAGCATTCCCCGGATCTGCAAAGCCGAGGCCACGTCACGGGTGATGGCCTCGATCCGCGCGACCGTGGCGGGGGAGAGGCTGTAGGGGGGCAGGCTGCACATGCTGTCGCCCGAATGGATCCCGGCTTCCTCGAGGTGCTCCATGACGCCCGCCACCCGGCAGCCGCTCTCGTCGGCGACGGCGTCCACGTCCACCTCTTTGGCGTCCGCCAGAAAGCGATCGACGAGGACCGAGGCGGACTCGGCGAAGGCCGGCCCCAAGTAAGCGCGCAAGGACGCCTCGTCGCGGGCGATCGCCATGGCCCTTCCCCCGAGGACGAACGAGGGACGCAGCAGGACGGGATAGCCGATCTCCGCAGCGACGGCGACGGCTTCGGAAACGGTGCGGGCGATGCCGTAAGGGGGGGCCTGCAGACCGATCGAAGCGAGCAGCGCTCCGAACGCCTCGCGATCCTCCGCCCGGTGGATGCTGGCGCTCGGAGTGCCGAGAATGGGGACGCCGGCCGCTTCGAGGGCCGCCGCCAGCCGGAGCGGGGTCTGGCCGCCGAAGCTGAGGATGACCCCAAACGGCCGCTCGCGCTCCACGACGTTGAGGACGTGCTCGAGGGTCAAGGGCTCGAAGTAGAGGCGATCGGAGGTGTCGTAGTCCGTACTGACCGTTTCGGGGTTGCAGTTGATGATCAGCGTCTCGATACCCGCCTCGCGCAGGGACTGAGCCGCATGGACGCAACAGTAGTCGAACTCGATGCCCTGGCCGATCCGGTTCGGCCCCCCGCCGAGCACGATCACCTTGCGGGTGTCGTGCGTCCGGCCCTCGTCCTCGGTGTCGTAACAGGAGTACAGGTAGGGGGTCTGCGCCGAGAATTCGGCCGCGCAGGTGTCCACCCGCTTATAGACCGGGATGATCCCGTGGCGGCGGCGGAACGAGCGTACGCGGCCCTCGTCGCACCCGAGCAACTGGGCGAGCCGCGCGTCTCCGAACCCCATCCGCTTCGCGCTCCGGATCCGCTCGACCATCGGGGGGGAGTCCTGCGCAAAGGCCTCGGACGAGGCGGCGAGGTGGGCCTCCTCCGCGACGATCTCGGCCATTTGGGACAGAAAGAAGGGATCGAGGCCGCTCCGCTCGGCGATCGCCTCGACCGTCCAGCCCTGGGCGAGGGCGTGGCCGATGGCGAAGATCCGGTTGGCGCAGGGTTCGCTCAGACGCCTTTCCAGGTCGTCATTGGGACCGTGCAGCAGGCCCGTTGCCCCGATCTCGAGGGAGAGGATCACCTTCTGTAGAGATTCCTTGAAAGTCCGGCCGATGGCCATGGCCTCGCCGACCGAGCGCATGGCGGTGCCGAGGAGGCCTTTCGCGTCGCCGAACTTCTCGAAGTCGAAGCGGGGGGCCTTGGTCACCACGTAGTCGAGGGTCGGCTCGAAGCAGGCGGTGGTGCCGGTGATGTCGTTGGTGAGCTCGTCGAGGTGGTAACCGACGGCCAGCTTGGCCGCGAGCTTCGCGATGGGGAATCCCGTCGCCTTGCTGGCCAGGGCGCTGGAGCGCGAGACCCGCGGGTTGATCTCGATGATGACCATGCGCCCCGTCTTGGGGTGCACGGCAAACTGAACGTTGGCCCCGCCGGTATCGACCCCGATGGCCCGGATGGCCCGCATCGCGGCGTCCCGCATGGCCTGGTAGTCGAGGTCCGAGAGGGTCATCGCCGGGGCCACCGTCCAGCTGTCGCCGGTGTGGATGCCGAGCGGATCGAGGTTCTCGATGGAGCAGACGATCACCACGTTGTCCCGGTGGTCCCGCATGACCTCGAGCTCGAACTCCTTCCAGCCGAGGAGTCCCTCTTCCACGAGGACCTGGCCGATAGGACTCGCGGCGAGCCCCTGCTCGATCAAGGCCCGGTATTCGCCCAGGGTGTGGGCGATCCCTCCGCCGGTCCCCCCCAGGGTGAACGACGGCCGGATGACGAGCGGTAAGCCCAGGAGCTCGACGAGGCTCTCGGCCTCCGGCCAGGACGAGACGCTCCGGCTGCGAGGCAGGTCGAGGCCGGCGGCCGTCATGGCCTCCTTGAACTGAGCGCGATCCTCGGCCCGGGAGATCGTCTCGCAACTGGCCCCGATCAGCTCGACGCCATGGGCCGCCAGCACCCCCCGGCGAGACAGCTCCATCGCCAGATTCAGGGCCGTCTGGCCCCCGAGCGTCGGCAGCAAGGCGTCCGGGCGCTCGCGCTGAATGATCTCCGCGAGGACCTCGGGCACCAGGGGCTCCACGTAGGTGCGTTCGGCGACCTCGGGGTCCGTCATGATGGTCGCGGGGTTGCTGTTGACCAGGACGACCTCGTAGCCTTCCTCCCGCAGGGATTTGCAACCCTGCGCGCCGGAGTAGTCGAACTCGCAGGCCTGACCGATCACGATGGGGCCGGAGCCCAGCACGAGGATCTTGCGCAAATCGAGGCGTTTCGGCATTGGGGGGCTCCTAGCCGGCCACCGACACGCGAGGGCGCATCATCCGGTGGAACTGGGCGAACAGGTAGGTCGAGTCGTGGGGGCCAGGCGCCGCCTCGGGATGGTACTGGATGGAGAAGAGGGGCAGGGTGCGGTGCCGCATCCCCTCCACGGTGCGGTCGTAGAGATTGACGTGGGTGACCTCGATCTCGTCGACCCTGCTCACGTCGACGGCGTAGTTGTGGTTCTGGGAGGTGATCTCAACCCTGCCGGTCTGGAGGTCTTGGACGGGATGGTTGCCGCCGTGATGCCCGAACGGCAGTTTGTAGGTGCGGCCACCGAGCGCCAAGGCGAGGAGCTGGTGTCCGAGGCAGATCCCGAAGACCGGCACCTTGCCGATCAGCGAACGTACCGTGTCGAGGACGAGCGGGAGGCCCGCGGGGTCCCCCGGGCCATTGGAGAGCAGGACGCCGTCGGGATGGGTCGCGAGGATCTCCGTGGCCCGAGTCCCTGCCGGGAAGACCTCGACCCCGCATCCCGACTCGGCGAGCATCCCGAGCATGCGGCGCTTCACCCCGCAGTCGAGCACCGCGACCCGCGGAGCGTCAGGGTGGGGCCGCGCCGCGTAGACATAGCGAACGCGCGTCGTGACGTGCTGCACGGTATCGATCCCGTCGAGACCCCGGTACTGCCGTGCCTTCTCGAGCAGGATGGCCGGATCGGCGTCCCCCGTGGCCAGGCAGGCATGAAGCAGGCCCCTTTCGCGGATCTGTCGCACCAGGGCGCGGGTATCGATACCGCCAATGGCCACGACCCCATGCCGCACCAGGTAGTCGCGGAGCGACTCCCGGGAGTTCCAGTGGGAGGGCGCTTCGCAGGCTTCCCGCACGACGAACCCCTCGACGGCCGGGGCGTCTCCTTCGTCGGCCTCAGGCATCATGCCGTAGGATCCGATCATGGGGGCCGTCATGACGACGCTTTGGCCCTTGTAGGACGGATCCGTGAGGATCTCTTGGTAGCCGGTCATGGAGGTGTTGAAGACCAGCTCGGAGCAGCGCTCACCCGGCGCTCCGAACGAGTAGCCGCTAAAGCATGCCCCATTGTCGAGAACCAAGATTGCCTTCACGGCCCCACCCCTCAAGCTGGCTCCTCATCGACCGGTCAGCGCTATGCATTTTTCATGCATAAATTGCGCATAAATCGATAATAGGTCGAATCAGGCGTCTGATCAAGTTCTTCAAGGGCAACCCTCGAAGAGCATCCTCGCCCGTGGCGCCAAAAGAAGGGCATCTTGGCCGATTATTAAGAAAATTTTAGCCATGATTTGACCTCGATATTTCATCAAGGCGGCTTTCGCTTCGCATAAACTCGCATAAAATGGGGTGACGACGGAGGGCCGTGGGATGGACAGGCAAAACAGGCAACAGGCTATCCGGGACCTGGTCCAAGCCAATCGTTACGGGACCCAGCTGGCTCTGCTGGCCGATCTTGAGCGCATGGGCTGGCGCGTGACCCAGTCCAGCCTGTCGAGGGACCTCGTAGCCCTCAACGTCATCAAGCAAAACGGTCGCTATGTGCTGCCGCAAGCGAACGGGAGCGCCGCGGCGCGCGGCCTCCTAAGCCTCACGCCAGCCGGAGACGTGCTCGTCGTGGCGAAATGCCTACCGGGCATGGCTTCGGCGATCGCCCTCGAAATCGACCGTTCGCTTCTACCGATGGTCGTGGGAACCATCGCGGGCGACGACACCATCTTCATCGCGGTGGCCGAGGCACGGACCCTGCGAGCGGCCATCAAAGGCATTTGGGAGCTGTTCGCACCCACTTAAAGGGTTGACGTCGTCGAACAAAATCTCCCCCTCACCTAGGCGGTGAGGGGGAGATTGCGTCGCGGCTTCGTTTACGCGACCTGCGCGACTGGCAAGGATCCGAACAGGAACTGACCGTCCTTCCAATCCACCCCGATGCGATCGCCTGGCTGGAACTCGCCCGCGAGGACCTTCTCGCTGAGCGGGGTCTCCAGGCTGCGCTGGATCGACCGGCGCAGGGGGCGCGCCCCGTAGACCGGGTCGAACCCGCCCTCGATCAGGGCGTCCTTCGCGGCCGGCGTCAGCTCGAGGCCGAGGTGCATGGCCTCCAGCTTGCGCCGGGTGTCGGCCAGCATCAGGTCGACGATGCGCTGGATATCGCGCTTGCCGAGCGGATGGAACACGACCACCTCGTCCAGCCGGTTCAGGAACTCGGGTCGGAACTGGTCCTTGACGGCCGCGTCGACCGTGGCCTTGATCTTGGCCCAGCTGCGATCCTCCCCGTCCTTGGCCGCATTGAAGCCGATCGTGTTGCCTCCATGGACCAGGCTCTTGGCCCCCACGTTGCTCGTCATGACGACGATCGTGTTCTTGAAGTCGACCGTCCGGCCCTGGGCGTCCGTGATCCGCCCATCGTCCAGGATCTGGAGGAGCAGGTTGTAGACGTCCGGGTGGGCCTTCTCGATCTCGTCGAACAGGATCACCGAGTATGGCTTGCGCCGCACGGCCTCGGTCAGCTGGCCCGCCTCGTCATAGCCCACGTAACCCGGAGGGGCGCCGATCAGGCGGCTGACGGTATGGCGTTCCAGGAACTCGCTCATGTCGAACCGGATGAGTGCGTGCTCGTCGTGGAACAGGAACTCGGCGAGCGACTTGGCGAGCTCGGTCTTCCCGACGCCCGTGGGCCCCAGGAACAGGAAGCTGCCGATCGGCCGCCGCGGATCCTTGAGCCCTGAGCGTGCCCGGCGCACCGCCTGGGCGACGACCTTGACGGCCTCGTCCTGGGCGATCACCCGCTGGCGCAGATGATCCTCCATCCCCAAGAGGCGCTGCGTCTCTTCCTTGACCAGGCTGCCGGCCGGAATACCCGTCCACTCGCTCACGACCCGCGCGATCGCCTCGACCGACACCGAGGGCACCTCGTGCTCCGGCATCGGGCCCGCGTTCTGCTTGAGGGCGTCGACCTGGGCCTTCAGCTGGGTGATCTGGGGCTTGAGCTCGGCCGCGCGCTCGTACTGCTCGCGGGCGATCGCCGATTGCTTCTCGGCTTCGAGTTTCTCCAGCTGCTGCTCGAGATCCCGCCACGGACGGGACTCCGCCCCTTCCAGACGCTTCATGGCGCAGGCCTCGTCCATCAGGTCGATCGCCTTGTCGGGCAGGTAACGGTCCATCACGTAGCGATCGGACAGCTCGACGGCCACCACGAGGGCCTCGTCGTCGATCGAGACGGCGTGATGGGTCTGGTAGGACTCCTTGAGGCCGCGCAGGATGGCGATCGCCTCCTCGACGGAGGGTTCGTCGACCTGGATCGGCTGGAATCGCCGCTCGAGCGCGGCGTCCTTCTCGATGCGCTTGCGGTACTCGTCGAGGGTGGTCGCCCCCAATACCTGCAGCTCCCCGCGCGCCAGGGCCGGCTTGAGCATGTTGGAGGCGTCCATCGCCCCTTCGGCGGCTCCGGCCCCGACCACGGTGTGCAGCTCGTCGATGAACAGGATGACCCGGCCGTGCAGCTCCTTGAGCTCGTCCATGACGCCCTTGAGGCGCTCTTCGAACTCGCCGCGGAACTTGCTGCCCGCGAGCATGGCGCCCAGGTCGAGCGCCAGGACCTGCTTGTCCAAGAGGGGCTCAGGGACCTGACGGGACGCGATGCGCTGGGCGAGGCCTTCGGCGACGGCCGTCTTGCCGACGCCCGGTTCGCCGATGAGGACCGGGTTGTTCTTGGTCTTGCGGACCAGGATGCGGATCGCCCGCTGGATCTCGCGATCGCGACCGATCACGGGGTCCAGCTTGCCCTCGGCGGCGAGCGCCGAGAGGTTCCGGCTGTAACGGGCGAGATTCGGGGCCGGAGCGGCTTCCGCCTCGCGCGGCGCGGCGCCTCCCACCCCGGAGTGACCCTGGAAGCCGGAAGCCCCGCGAGACAGCTCGGCATGCACCCGCTGCAAGCAGTCGCTGCACAGGCCCATGACGGCTCGCTGACCTTCGACGTTGACCATGACGCGGACATTGGCTGTGCGCTGACCGCAGTGCTGACAAAGCATTCGACACCCCCCGGTGATCGCGTTGAATGGAGCCACTCGTCATACTTGAGTGTGAGTGAATCATATTAAACCCAATCAACAACGTCAAGCATCTGGATGTTTCGGCCAGGAGGTCTCTTGATCCAAGGCTTCCCGTCTTTCCGGCGCAGGTCTCACGACCATGGGTCGGCGCGCCAGATGTCGTTCACCCCGCCGACCGACCGCGAAGACGAGGCCCGGGTCGATCACTCACGGATCGAACCCGGGCCTCGTGGTCAGGAGGGGCTTGAAGGCTGGCGTTCCTTACCGATGCAGCCGCCACAGGAACCCGGGCGGCTGAATGGGCCGATCGGCCACGAGCGCGACGGACTGGGTGGACGGGCCGGCCGTCACCGCCAAGGCGGCCACCTCGGCTCCGGCCTGAATGGGCAAGCCGGCGTGGGTGAGTTTGGCCGCGAGCTTCACGGACATCCCCGGATACCCGAACACCTGCACAGGCGCCGTGGTCTTGAGCGGAGTGGACTCGTTCCAGGGCGCCGTCAGCTGGGCCACGCCCGTTTCGGAAGCGGGCAGAGGCACGCTCACGAACTGGGGGGCCGCGGCGTGCAGGATGGCCACGTCCTCCGTGAGGGCGACCCGCAGCGACTGCTGCCCGAGCACCGCGCAGTACAGGGTGTGGGGGACCCCGCCGACCGTGAAGGGATACGAACCGACGAAACAGCTGCCGGCGGCCAGGGTGCTCCCGGTCTTGACCCCGGAGATGCCTTGTTTGCCGACCATGAAGTTCACGTTGAACACCCGGCGGGCGACGGGCAGGTCGGCCTGGGGCATGCGGACGACTTCCCGGAAGGTCCGGTCCTGCATGGCCGCCCGGGCCATCAGGATCTGGTCGTGGGCCGTGCTCACGGTGGAGGGGTTGACCCCTGAGGTGTCGGAATAGGTCGTCTGGGTCATGCCGAGCTCTTTGGCCGTCTCGTTCATCTTCTTGATGAACGCGGCCTCGCTGCCGGCCACCTGGTTGGCGATCAAGGTCGCGATGTTGTCGGCCGACGGCAGCATGAGGGCTTCGAGGATCTGGCGTTCGGTCAGTTTCTCCCCCGCGCTCACCTTGGCGACCGAGTCGCCGGCGGCCTTGTCCTGCTGGTAGATCTGCTCGTCGGCGGCCGTGATCGTGGTGACAGGGCCATCCTGCCCCACGGCCAAGGGCTTGGCCTTCAGGTAGAGGTAGGCCGTCATCATCTTGGTGAGGCTGGCGATCGCCGCCGGCTGCTCGTTCGGCGTCTCCGTGACGAGGCCCAGGCTGTCCTCGCCGATGGCGGCCTGGCCCTGACTCGGGAACGTCACGGCCAATTGGCCCGGGAGCGTCATCTGACTCGCGGTGGGGCGCACCTCGACGGCGGGCAGGGGCCGCGCGACCTGGATCGTCCCGCCCAGCAACACGAGGACGATGGGGATGGCGGCAAAGGTGAGATTCCGGTTCACAGCGTCCTCCCGAGCGGTGGGGTAGCCTATCTGGTCATTCCGTTTGATGCTAATGCAGGGGCCAAATGACCGTCAATGACCGGTCGATCGCTCGGTTGACGGGTTCTTGGCCCTTGCCTATGATGGGGCGCGCTTTGCCCGCTCCCCAGTTCCCGGGTCAATTGGGGATGGGCCACTTTGGAAAGGGGGACCACCCATGAACCTCGCTCGCATCACGATTCCCACCCTGCTGGGACTGGGGTTCTGCGCGGCTCCAGCGTCCGCTCACGTTCACGTCGACCCGAGCACCGTCGACCTGTCCCAGGCCCAGCAGAACCTTTCCAAGGGGGGGCCCGAGCTGCAGGCCCTCTACACCAGCAATGGATCGCTCGGCTTCCTGTTCGGCGGGCGAGGGGTCGGCTACTTGACCCCGCGTCTGTACGTGGGCGGCGCGGGCTACGGCGGATCCCTGGTCAACGGCACGCAGACCGGAGGCATGGGGTACGGCGGATTCCTGGTGGGCGGCGAGGGATACCTGGGCCAGTCCATGGCCTACGACCTCAGCCTGATGGTGGGCGGAGGGGGAGGCGGGACCTCGAGCTCCAACTCCGGGGGCAGCATGATCATCCAGCCGGCGGCTGGCCTGAGTGCCCTACTCGGAGGCGGCTTGCGAGCCACCCTTTCGCTCGGTTACCTCTACATGCCGCAATATTCGGCCTTCTCGGGGGCCTCTCTGGGGCTGCGCCTCGAGTTCAAGCAATTGACGTTCAGCGTCCCCATCGATCGGGATCTGCGACCTTAATGGGGGCCGTGTAACCACCAAGGTTTCTCGACCCATCCCCCGAAAACGGGTTGACAATCTAATTCGATTAGACTAGACTAACTCCGTTAGTTTGTAACGGAGGGGGGGCCGAGGCATGGGAATCACAGCAGGCTTGTTGGCCGGGGTCGTCGCGACGAGTTCGCTTATGACGGGAGCGGACGGCAAGACGCCGGCCGGTCCTTTGTTCGAGCGCGCGTCGGTGGGGGAGGGTTGGATCGCCTACGAGGACACGGGCGGGACCGGCCCGGTGGTCCTGTGTCTGCCCGGGATGGGCGATACGCGCCAGGAGTATCGATTCCTCGCCCCCCTGTTGCAGAAGGCGGGATATCGGGTGTTGACCGCCGACCTGCGGGGCCACGGGGATTCCAGCCTGGGCTTTGCGACCTATCGTCCCGAGGATCTGGGAGACGACGCGCTGGCCGTTCTCGATCACGCTCGGGTCGCCAAGGCCACCCTGGTCGGATGTTCGGTGAGCGCCGGATCGATCGCATGGGCCGCCGCAAAAGCCCCGGACCGCATCGAGGCCATCGTGATGCTGGGGCCCGCCGTGCGAGACGGTGACGAGGGCGCGGTTCAGAAAACCATGAACCAGTGGCTCTACGCGGCGCTTTTTTCGCGTCCCTGGGGGCCCAGCGTCTGGGGCTGGTTCTTTGGCACCTTGTTCAAGAAGCATCACCCGCAAGACTTTCAGGCCTACCAATCGGCGCTGGTTCGGATGCTGAATCAACCCGGGCGCCAAGAGGCCCTGAAGGCGATGATCCTGGCGAGCAAGAAGACCGTCAGCGATCGCCTCGGCCAGGTGAAGGCCCCCACCCTGCTCGTGATGGGCAACGCCGATCCCGATTTTCCGAACCCTCGCGCGGAGGCCGAGACGATCCGGAGCCGCCTGGGCGGGAGCACGCAAGTCGAGGTCCTCGACGGACTCGGCCACTATCCGCACGTCGAGGAACCTGAAGCGGTCTCGGGCCTCGTCCTGCGATTCCTGCAGGAGCGGACGCATGGGTCGTAAGCGCGGTGCCCCGTTGACCCTCGACGACGTGGTCGAGGCGGCGATCGCCTGCCTCACAGAAGGGGGTTCGAAGGCGCTCGGGATCAACAACGTGGCGCGGGTGCTCGGGATCCGGCCTCCCTCGCTCTACCACCACGTGGCCAGCAACGAGGACCTCTTGCAGCGAGTCGCCATCGAAGGTTGGCGGCGCCTGGGGGCCGCCATGGCCGAGCGGCCATCGGCGCCGGATCCCCGCGCCAGCATCCAGGCGTTGGCCAAGGCGTTTCGACGCTTCGTCAGCGACCACCCGAGCCTGTACGAGGTCATGAGCGGGACTCCCCTGACGGATGTGCCCGAGTTCGAGCCGATTGCCTCCGCGATCATGCAGGACTTCGCCAGAGTCCTGGCAACCTATGGGTTGCAGGGAGACGAAGTGGTCCACGCCGTCCGGATGATGCGGGCCTCATTGCACGGGTTCGTCCTGCTCGAGCAGACGGGCCAATTTGGTATGCCTCAGTCGATCGAAGAGAGCTTCGACTGGCTGATTGCCCACCTTGACCTGTCCCTCGAACGGTCGGCGGCACGTCTCTGACCATCCTGAGCATGCCCGATAGGGAAATCGGGCTTCCTTGTCTTAGAAGGTGATCCGTCGAATCCGGTTGTTGCCGTAGTCGGCCACGAAAAGGGCCCCGCTCGGATCGATCGCAAGCCCACGCAGGTAATCGAACTGCGCGTTGGGGCCCGTTCCGTCGGCGAAACCGCGGTTGCCTCCAGCCACCAGCGTGACCGTGCCATCCGGCGCTACCCTGCGGATCCGGTAGCCATCGGAATCAGCCACGTAGACGTTGCCAAGCCCGTCGACCGCGAGGCCCCGCGGCCACAGGAACTGCGCCGAGGAGCCGATGCCGTCCTGGGTCCCGGCCGAGCCGCCCGCGATCGTCGTCACGGAGCCATCCGGGGCCACCTTACGGATGGAGTAGCTGCCCTTGTCCGCGACGTAGAGGTTGCCGACCGAGTCGGCGGCGATGGCCTGAGGTGAGGAGAACTTGGCGACCGAGGCGGGCCCGTCGACGTAGCCGGGGGTGCTGCCCGCGAAGGTCGTCACCGTCCCATCCGGCGCCACCTTGCGGATGCGGGCGTTGTCCGTCTCGGCGACGTAGAGGTTGTTGGCGGCATCGATCGCCAAGCCGTTCGAGTAGCCGAACCGGGCCGTCGTGGCCGTCCCGTCGAGGTTCCCCTTGCTGCTCCCTGCGAAGGTCGTCACCGTCCCGTCCGTCCCGAACCGGCGGATCCGGTAGTAGTCGTTGTCGAAGGCGAACAGGTTGCCGTTGCTGTCGAAGGCCAGGCCAGTCAGGTAACCGAACTGGGCGGTCTGCCGAGTACCGTCCTGATTGCCCTTGACGCCCGTCCCGGCGAAGGTTGAGACCGTACCGTCCGGGGCGACCTTTCGGACGCGGTAATTCCTGGCGTCCGCCACGAAAAGGTTGCCTTGGCCATCACAGGCGATCGCCGTGAGGGAAGAGAATTGCGCCGCGGCGCCGACGCCGTCCTGGAAGCCATAGGTGCTGCCGGCGAAGGTGGACACGCTCGGGTAGGCGCCCAGGACGTTGATCAGCGCGGTGCTCGCCAAGGAACCGTTGGTGACCTTGAGCAGAACCGATCCGGTCGAAACCGCGGACACCAGGCCGGAGGCATCGACTCGGGCGGCAGATCCGACGATCTGCCACTGGACACTGGCATTGGGGACGGGATTGCCCGCGGTATCGGTTCCCATCACGCTGAAGCGGCCCGTTCCCCCCTTGAGCAGAGTGAAATCCCAGCCACTCTGCGCAAAGGTCAGGGATTTCAAGACTTTGAAGGCGATCGGGTTGGAGGGCGAGGTTCCCACCGTGACGACCAGGTTCCCCGTGGTCGCCCCGGCCGGGATGGTGGCCCGGATCGTCTGGTCGTCGATCCGTCGCAACCGATCGGCAGGCGATCCGTTAAACGAGACCTGCAGCGAATCCCCGGTCGACGCCCCGAACGCGGTGCCCGAGATGGTCACCTCGGCGCCCGGCGCCGCGTTGTCCGGCACCACCTGGGTCGTCTGAGGCCCGTTCGCCACCAGGCCGAGATCGGGCGCCGTGGTCGTGGCGTTGGAGCGGACCACGACCCCGGTGAGGGCGGCTCGCCCCAGTCCGTCCTTCGAGGCGACCAGACGGAACGAACCGGCCGCTACGTTGGAGAGGGTGAAGTTACCCGAGGCATCCGCCTTGGCCACGTAGGACGACCCGGGGATGAAAACGTCCACCCCCTCGAAGTTGGTGACCGTCTGATTGCTCGGGGCCGTGACCTTTCCGACCAAGGTTCCGGTCGGCTGCAGCGCCATCTGGCCCACATCGTTGGCCTGGTCGCGAGAGACGGTGATTTCGGCCTTGAAGGCCTTGAGGGTGTCGGACTGGACTGCTTCGAGGTTGAGCGTGCCCTCCGGGGGTTGCTGCAGCGTGAAGTGACCCGCCGAGTCGGTGATCGCCTGGACGTCGGCCGCGGCCGTCCGGTATCCCCCGCGGTAGGGAACGGCTCCCTTGAGCGGTACGGCCCCCTTGAGGGGAACCGCCCCCTTGAGATCGACGGGATAGGCGATCACGTTGACGCCGGCAGCGGGATGCCCGTCCTGGCCGAGGATGGTGCCCGACAAGGATCCGCTCGCTCGCGCCGTGACGGCCAACGGCAGATGCAAGGCGTCGCATGCCGTGGCCCCCAACGATAGGGTGGCAACCAATCCAATCAGGCGAATCCGCATCGTCGCTCCTCCGAACAGAACCTTTCTGAGTCTTACCCAAGAATCTGTCGCTCGCTTCAACTTGATCCTCTCGTCGCCTGCTCGGGCGATCGCCTTGCAGGAAGCCGATTCCACGTACTTCGAGCGGCGGTGATATAATCAGCACCGGGCGCTTGCCGCCCGTTTGTCTGGGGGCGCCTCGAGTCTTGAACTGTTACCAGTGCCAGGCGGCCACGTCACCCGGCGCCAAGTTCTGCGCGTTTTGCGGGGCAAGGCTCGCGGTGGTCTGCCCGGCCTGCCACTCTCTGAATCCACCTAACGAACACCTGTGTACCGGCTGCGGGGGCACGCTAGTCACGACGGCCCCACTAGCTAGGCGCCATACGGGCCCCTTGGCGACAACGCGAGGAACGAAGCCGGAAGAGGTCAGCGATCGCCGGGTCGTGACCGTCCTGTTCGCCGACGTCATGGGCTTCACGACCATGAGTGAGCAGCTGGCCCCGGAGCTGGTCGCTGAGATCGTCAACCAATTCTTCGCCGTCCTCTCGGAGCCTATCTACCGCTACGGGGGAGTGGTCGACAAGTACATCGGCGACGCCATCATGGCCCTGTTCGGTGCCCCCATCGCCCACGAGGACGATCCCGAGCGGGCCGTCCTGGCTGCCTACGAGATGCAGCAGGCCGCCAGAGAGTTCGCCGACAGTCTCGAGCGGCGGATTGGCATGCGCCTGTTGCTGCGCATCGGGCTGCATACCGGCTGGGTGGTTGCCGGGACCATGGGGGGCGACCAGAAGCGGGATTACACGGTCATGGGCGAGACGGTGAACCTCGCCCACGCGGCCGAAGCCAACGCCGTCCCCGGTCGCGTCCTGGTGACCCGAGCGACCTACAAGCTGGTTCAGTCCCGTTTCGAGTTCAAGCGCCTGGACCCGGTGAACGTCCGGGGCAAATCGGCCCCGCTGGAGGTCTTCGAGCTGGTGCGGCCCCATCGGGAGACGGCCCCTGCCGGGCGGGACGAGCCCCCCTTCGTCGGCCGGGCCCAAGAGCTGCAACGGATGCAGCGGGCATGGCAGGAGGCGAGCCAGGGCTCCCCAAGGCTGGTGATCCTCTCGGGCGATCCCGGGCTGGGGAAGTCCCGCCTGGCCGCACAGTTCGTCTCCCGCTCGGAAATGATGAACGCCCGGCGACTTCGGGCCCGGTGCCAGTCGTACACCCAGGGGGTATCCTTCGGCGTGGTGGCGAGCCTGCTCCACGATTGGCTGGGAACCTCGCCCCATGCCTCCCGCCAGCACCTTCGAGAGGCCCTCGAAGAGCGCTGCTTCGAACTCGACGACACGGATCCCTTCCGCCTCGCCGACCTGCTCGGCCCCTTCGTCGGATTGGACTCGCCTCGGACCGAGATCGGCTCGCTCAGCCAAGAGCAGCGCCGCAACGCGGCCCTGCACGAGATCGATTCGCTGCTGGTGCGCCTCTCGCAGCTCAACCCCCTCCTCCTCTCCCTCGAGGACCTCCAGTGGGCGGATGAGGCCTCGCTGCAGTGGCTGAACCAGCTCCTCGACTTCCTTGCGGCCCAACCAGAGCCGGCGCCGGTGCTCGTCACGATTCAGGTCCGGACCGGCTTCGATCTGCCCGTCCAGCAGCACACCGGCCTCGCGCCGCAACAGATCCGACTGCGGGCCTTCGAGGTGGAGGAATCCTGGTCGTTCGTGGCGGCCCTGCTGAGGGCCTCCGTCCAGGAGCTACGGGCTTCGCGGGAGCTCGCCGACTTCCTCGGTCGGGTCCTGGGAAGGACCGAAGGCAACCCCCTGTACCTGGCCGAACTCACCTCGGCCTTGGTGGAGTCCGGAGTGCTGGTCCAATTCGAAGGGTCCTGGAGGCTCGCCAAGTCTTCGACGGACTTCCGCTTACCTACCTCGCTCCAGGGCGCGCTCGCCGCCCATCTGGACCGCCTCACGCCGGAAGGCCGGCATTTGCTACAGGTCTCATCCGTTCTGGGCCGCAGCTTCACCGAGGCCTTGCTCGCCGAAGTGGCCGCCGCGGAGTCCCCCTTGCCCGGTCTTGGGGACCTGATCGAGGGGCATTTCCTCTACCAGCGATCGCAAGGGGATTTCGCCTTCACCCAGGCCCTGATGACAGAGGTTGCTTACCACAGCCTGCTTCTCAGCAGCCGGAAGGACCTGCACCGTCGAGCCGGCCTGGCCCTCGAACGCCTCTACGTCGAGCATCGAGCGGATAGTGCTCAGGTCCTGGCACACCACTTCTCCCAGGCCGAATCGTTCGACCGCGCCTTCCACTACGATGTCCTCGCGGCTCAAAAGGCCTTCGACCTCTACGACCTGCCGAACGCACAACAGGCGATAGACCGGGCGGTCGCCATGCTCGCTCGCGTGGCGACGGTGACGGATCCGGAACGCGCCGCCTGCCACTACCTCGCCGGTCAGATCCACATGGCGCTCAATCAACACGACGAGGCCCTCCACGCCCTCTCGCAAGCCCTCCGTTTCGGAACCGACCCGAAGTTCCTTGCGGAGACCCACCAGCTTTCGGGTGACACCTACGAGCGGATGGGACAGTTTCATCAGGCCCTCGAGGCCTATCACCGCGGCCTGGACCTGCTGGACGGGGCAAAGCCCAGCAGCCGCGCCTTATTCCAGGCCAAGGTCGGCTTCGTTCACTATCGCCAGGGCGAGTTCGACGAATGCATCGCCATCTGCCAGCGCGCCGCGAGCCTGACGCCTGATTCGATGCCCAAGGAAGCCGGCTACACCCACTCCCTCATTGGGCTCTGTTACTGGCGCCAGGGCAACGGGGAACGGGCGATTCACCACACCCGCCTCGCCATGGAGTTTCGCCAGCAGGCCAAGGATCTTCCGGGCATTGCAAGCAGCGGCAGCAACCTGGCCAATATCTACGCCGATCAAGGTGAAATGGCGCTGGCCGAGCAGTACTACCGCCTGAGCCTACAGGCCTACGAGCGGATCGGCGACGAGTACCTGATCAGCCTCTGCCACAACAACCTGGGCTCTCACCTGTTGGTCTACGGCGACCTGGACGAGGCTGAGCGTCACCTGCGCCTCGCCCTCGATCTGCAGAGGCGGATGCAGACCAAGCAGCTCCTTGGGCTCGTCCTGTTCAACCTGGGAGACGCCCAGGCCTATCGCGGAGAGATCCACAAGGCCCTCGAATCCATGAAAGAGGCCCTCCGCCTCTTCGAGGAGCTGAGCGCCCGGGAATACCTGCCCGAAGTCCACCGCAACCTCGCTCGCGTCTGCGCCGAACTCGGCCTGGAGACGGAGGCCAGACAAAATCTGTCGCTCGCGAGCTACTACGCCGAAGAGACCGGGGACCTCATCACCCCAGGGGTTGTGGCCCGGATTGAAGGGGAGCTCGCGTTGGCGCAAGGTAGGCAGGGCGAGGCCCTCGGTAAGGTGGAAGAGGCGATCGCCCGGTTAGGCGACGCCCCCTTGGAACTGGGCCGGGCCTATGCCCTCAAGGCGCGGATCCTGGCGGGAACCGCCGAGTTCGAGCAGACCCTGAGGGCGGCCGAGGGGCTCTTTCAGAAGCTGGGCGCCGTCCGTGAGCTGGGACAGGCCGGATCCGCTAGGGAACGAACGGAAAGCCGGCCTGGCTCCACGCCGTGACGCGACCATCGAGGGTGAAGACCTGCCGGTAGCCCTTGTCGACCAGCTGCTGGGCGGCCAGCAGGCTACGGTGGCCGGAACGACACACCAAAAAGGCAGCATGTCCGGGACCGAGGCGGGGAGACCTCCCTTCGAGGGCCTCCCCGCGGTTTCGAAGGGCCTCGAGGCCCCGCTCTTACACGACGGCCGTCGGCACCAGGTGCCAGTAGGCCTGGTTGAACAGGAGCTTCTCGAAGTGCACCAGGGTGCTCGGCTCCTTGGGCATGGGCGGGGCGGAGTAGTCGAAGTCGAGCAAAGTCGCTTTGTCCTCTCCGACCTCGAGGAAGCACATGACCCGCCCGTTGTACTCGGCCTGACCCGGCTCGAGCACCTGGCCCCGGACCGCCGAAACGATCTGCGCCGCCACCACGGGCCCCTCGAAGTGCGCCGTGCTTCCCGCCTTGCTGATCGGAAGGTTGGTGGTGTCCCCGATCGCCCAGATGCTGGGATCGACCTTCGACTGCAGCGACGTGCGGCTCACGTCCACCCAGCCGTCGGCGTCGGCGATAGGATGTCCCCACAGGAACTCAGCCCCGCGGTGGGGCGGGATGAAGACCGCCAGGTCGAAGGCCACCTCGGATCCCTCTAGGCTAGTCGCGATCTTCCGCGCCGGGTCGATCGATTCCAGATTGAAGAAGGTCTCGATCGCGATCCCCTTCTCGCGCATCTTGACTTCGGCCAGCTCGGCCACCGTGGGAATCGTGAACACGGCGTTGATCGGGAACGTGTACTGGATGGACGTGACGTCCCGCAGCCCCTGCCTCCGCAGGTAGTCGTCCAGCAGGAAGGTGAACTCCAAAGGAGCCACGGGACACTTGTAGGGCAGACCACCGATCCCGATGAGGACCGTCCCCCCTTTGAAGTCGAGCAACTTCTCTCGCAGCCGCAGCGCCGCCGCTTCCGAGTAAAAGTGATCGGCGGCCTCGGCCAGCCCGGGAACCAGCTCCGGGTGAAGGTGAGAGCCCGTCGCCACCACGAGGAAATCGTAGGGGATCGTTTTCCCGCTGCCCAGCGAGACGGTCTTGCCGACACGATCGAGCGACCTCACGCCGTCCACGTGCAGTTGAACGTTGCGATGCAGGAGATCCTTGAGGGGGCGCTGGAGAGCCGTGGCCTCCTGCCAGCCGAAGGGCACGTACAGCCAGCCCGGCTGGTACAGGTGCCAGGGCGAGTTACTGACGAGGGTGATCTCGGCCTCACGGCGACCGAGCTTCTTGGCCAGGAGGTTGGCCATGAGGGTACCCCCAGTGCCTCCCCCCAGGATGACGATCTGCTTCATGGTCGATCCTTCTTTGCGTGATTCAGTCGCACGGTTACTTGGCCTTGCGGACGAGGAAGCGCATAGCCCCTTCGGCGGGCTCGCTGCCCAGGAACTCATGGCCGGCCTTGGCCACCCAGGCTGGAATGTCCTTCTGGCTGCCGGCATCCGAGGAGATGACGGCGAAGACCTCGCCCACCTGTCCCCCTTTGACCATCCGGATCAGCTCCATGAGAGGGCCCGGGCAGAAGCTGCCCCGCGCGTCGCTTTCCTTGGTGATCACCACGTTGTCCACGGTTTTCTCCTTCGACTGCTAGATAAAAAGGGTCTGGCCGCCGTCCGCCATCGAGACGAACCCAGCTACTCCAATGACGTCCGTCACGATGGGTTCCAGCTGTTCGAGCTTGAGCCCAAACAGATCCATGGTCATGCCGCAGGCATATATGTGGACGCTCCCGACCTCCATGGCGTCCTCCAAGGTTTGACGCCAGCTGGGAACCTGGTGCTGCTGCATGGCCGATCCGACCATGGCGGCGTAGTCCGTGAAGTCCGCGCTTAGGCGGTTATTGGTCTTCCAGTCATCCTTCCGGAAGCCCATCAGCCCCCAGAAGGTCAGGAAGATATTGACCTCCTTGCCCATCGCCGCCGCCCCGGTCGCGAGAATCGAGGCCGCCATGAGCTTGTCTACCGTGCCGGAAAACAGGATGATGGATAACTTGTCCTGCAAGGTCGTTTCCTCCCAATGTTGATACGAGGTAGGGGTATGTCTCTTCCCCTACGATAGGGGAGGGTGAGCGAGGCGGCTTCCGCGGTTTGTACGGGATGGATCGAGGATCGGCCGCAGTTCGCTCCATACGTGGACCTGGCCCGTGGAGACTCGGCCCCAGGGGGGCAGCTCACGCATTTGGACCACGAAGCGTTGCGAGTCGTGAGCGAGTGGTCCTGGTCGATGCCTGCGGGTGAATCAGCCTAGAACCTAGGAGCCGGGTCCGTTCACAACCGCCTCCGGGATGACTGACCGAGGTCGAGGCACCTCGTGCCGATCGCCTCGACAAACCTCCGGTCGTGGCTCACGAGCACGAGGGTGCAAGGTGACGTTCGAAAAGAGGTCGCCCGGCATGGCCGGATGCCGGAAAGCCGCCCGGCTCGCGGAAAGAAGTGACATACGGAATCCTTCGAGGCGCGCAAGCGCGCCGGGGAATGGCCGTCTGTCTACTTCTTCATCGTGGCTCGGACCTTCAGGGAAGGGACGCCCCCCAGCTTACAACATCGTGTGGTTGATTATAACGGAGTCCCGACAGCCCTCGTCACTACGGGGATCGGATGCCCCTCTTCGACGCAGAGCACCTTCACGAAATTGTCGATGTCAGAAAGGTCCTTGTCCCGAAACCTGACGGCCAGATCCCGCTTCTCGTCCTCGAGCTCCCCGATCCACTCCGAATCCGGTAGCAGGGGCCTGAGCAGTCCGGCTCGGAAAGCGGCCACCCGCTCCTCGGCCTGGGGCGATCGGTGAGCCAGTAGCCAGTCCACCACGTCCTGGTCGGTGGCAGCCTGATGGACGACCGCTCGAAACTCGTCGGGCTCGATTCCGATGACGTCGAGGAACTGGCGGTTGATGCCCCCCGGGAATGGGGTGTAGGGGCCCAAGGTCCCCGCGGCCTCGGCCCGCACCTTGTCGATCATCCTGGCGAGCCAGGGCATCCCCCCGAGCTCGTCGAAGGGGCTACGGGGGACCTCCCGGGTCAGGTCCTTGGCCGGGATGGGCGGCATGACTATCCTTTCTCTCGTCCAAAAATCGGGCCCACTTCAGGGAGCTACGTGGTAGTAGGGATCCAATCGCCCACCGTCGTGCCATGGTACTCCACAGCGGGGCGAATCCAACTTGACCTCACTTCAGTTCGTAGGTCTCGTACCGGATGGTCACCTTTTCGGTAGCGTGACCACTGTTCTTGGAGTCAAGACCCGGCCCCTGATACTTGATGGGGTAGCACTCGAAGAGGTTGATCCGTCGGGCCTCTGCACCCTCATCGTTGTGAAAGATGATCGAGATCGACTTCCTATCGACCTTTCCGCCGATAACTGTCTGATACCACCCGAAGAGTAGGCTGTTCGGGGTCCAATCCCGCTTGATCGTGATGGAGCCGTAGGTAGGACGGCCAGGATGGAACCGTCTCGTAGACTCGTCTCCATCGTCGACGGACCTGCCTTCGAGTAAGGGCTCAATCCCGCCGATGTGGCGGATCCCGGTGATGGCGGCGCCGTCAATTTCGATGTTGAAGCGATGGGCCAGGTTGAAGTCCCCCTGAGTTTTGGTGGTCCCCTTGAGCTTGTCCCGCCCGAAGGTGATGGCTTGGACACTGTAACGGCTGAAGTCGGCCTGCGGCGGCGTGTTTACGGTGGTGCCAAGCGGCGTCACCGTCTGACAACCCGACAGCAATCCCCATCCTAAAAAAATGGTCGGAATGAGGCGCAAGCGGTTACCTTGCAACGATCGCATAGACGTCTCCCTACTTGATTGGGGCGACGTCTACCCTATACCAATGGTTGTCCGCTTCGCTTGGGCAGAACCGTCAAGGATTTCCTGGCTATCTGGATGGCTGGACTCCAATCGAGGATTTTTTGGAAGGGTAAACCAGAAGGTGCTTCCCTTGCCGAATTCGCTGCGGACCCCGATCTGGCCGCCATGGGCCTCGACGATCGCCTTGCTGATGCTCAGCCCTAGACCGGTGCCGCCAGTCTTTCGGGTGCCGCTCTCGAGCTGGCTGAAGCGCTGGAATAGCTTGGGGATATCCTCAGGGGCGAGGCCTTCGCCCGTGTCCTCCACTTCGCAGCGCAGATAGTCTCCCTCCATGTCAGCCCGAACCCGAATCGCCCCACCCGGGGGGGTGAACTTGATCGCGTTGCCAATGAGGTTGCCGAGCACCTGCTCGATGCGCTGGGGATCCATGCGGGCAGGAAGGGGGACGTCTGGTAGGACGGCCTCCAGCTTGAGGTGGGCGATGTCGGCTTGTGGCCTGAAGCTCTCGATCATCTCGCGGACCTTGCCGCTGAGATCGGCCTCGCTGAGTATCAGCCTGAAGGTCCCGGCTTCCAGGCGAGCAAAGTCCAGCAGGTCGTTCAAGAGGCGCTCGAGGCGTTTCGAACCCACCTTGATCTGTTGGACGAACTCGCGTTGCTGGCCAGTTATCGGCCCCCCGAGCTCCTCTTCAAGGAACTCCGCGTACCCCATGATCGAGGTCAGGGGGGTCCGGAGGTCGTGCGAGACGGCGTTGACGAACTGGTCCTTGAGGCGGTCGAGCTCCTTGGCAGCCGCAAGCTCCGCGCGGGCCGTTTGCTCGCGCACGACAAGAAGGGCTCGATCCTTCTCGACCTCCTTGCGTTCGGTGATATCCACAACCGTGCCCTGGTACAGAGAGGGATGCCCCTCCGGATCTCGCTCGAGCACCGTGACCATTTCGTCTACGTAGCGCACTTGCCCATCCCGCCGGAAAATCCGATACTCCAGCTGAAGGGAATCGCCGCCCCGGGCGAGGAACTCTTGCTCCGCGCACAGGACGTAGGCGAGATCGTCTGGATGGATCAGCGAAAGAATGGACACCTGACCGGAATTGAACTCCTCGGCGGTGTATCCCAGCACGTGTGACACGTTCTCCGAAGCGTATTCGGACGGCCATCCAGGCTCCGGCCTGGCCCGGTAGAGCACCGTCGGGCTGTGTTCGACGACCACTGACGCCTGCTGCAGCTCTGAGACCAACCGCGCGTTCTCTAGAGAGATGACGGCCTGCGCCCCTAGGACCGTCAGCACGGCGATCCGGTTCGGCGTGAAGGCGCCGGTCGCCAGGTTGTTTTCCAGGTAGAGCATTCCGATCGGCTCAGCCTGCCTCATGAGGGGGAGACACAGGACGGATTTCGGGCGGTGGCGCAAGATGTACGGATCCGAGACGAACATGCCGTGGCCGGACGCGTCGTCCAGGACCACCGTCTCGTGGGATCGCCCGACATAGTTGAGGATAGACTCGGGAAGGTCCATGGAGGCCTTGGGTGAAACCTCGACCTGCTCGGCTTCGGCGTGTGCCGCCGCCGTCAGGTCCTCTCCATGGACCAAGACGAGGGTGCCTCTTTCGGCTCCGGCCTGCGCCATCATGGTTCGCATGAGGGTTTCCAGCAGTCGGGGCAGGACGATCTCGCGGGAGATGGCCTCGGACGCCTTGAGGAGCGAGATCTCGTCCAGCTGTTCGCCGCCGATGGGGCGTAAACATCCACCGGGTCCGGGTTCCAGGTACTGTGGGTAGCGCTGTTCGAGCTGCCTCACCTTGCCGTTCGCCCCCCACCGGGCAAAGCAGTAGTGGGCTTCCCGGAGGTAGGTGCCGGCCACGGTGTCGAACCCGCGGTCCAGGTAAAACCGCGCGGCCAACTCGTTGGCGATGCCCTCGTTCTGGAAGAAACCGTTCTCTCGGGCCGAGCGGATGGCCTGCTCGTAAAGGCGCATGGCGTCCATTTCTCGGCCTTCGATACGAGCGACCTCGGCCGACACCAAGGCATAGCGGTTCAGGTAGTTCTCGGGACAGTGGCCCGCCCACCGCTCCAACTTCCGCAAAGGCGCTTCGAGTGCCTTTGCGATTTCCTGTTGCCGCTCAGGGCCAGCCTGTGGATAGAGCGCCGCCAGCGTGAGCGCGTGGTAGAAATGGAACGTGGCCTCGAGGGGTTGTGCCTCCACCTCGCGCAACCTCTCCGCCGCCCGCCGCGCGGACTCGAGTGCCTCTGCCTCACGCCCGTAGATGAAGGCGGCCATCTGTTTCAGGACATGGTACCGCGTGATGCCGGTGCCAAAGCCTGCGCTGGCAAATTGTGCGAAGGCAGCGGCTTCGTCGAAGGCCGGGTCGTCAAAGCTCGTCGGTTCCCGTGTCAGTCCCTTCATGCTCGCCACGAACTGCCCCTGGAACTTGATCATTCGATGCATCACGTCGTTGTGGTTCTCCGTGGCGAAGGCGCCGTACTTTTGGGCCACCTTCAGCACATCGTCTAGGGCCACGCCCGTTTCCAGGACCATCCAGACCGTTTGGCTAGCGATAAACCCGGCAAACATGAGGTCCCCCACCTCCAGACAGGCGTGGAATCCCTGCTCCATGAGCGGCACGCTGGTCGTGAGGGGCCTTCGCCAAAAGTTGACGTAGCCGCCATGGAGGAAGAGGAGCCTCCCCCGTAGCCTCGGATCTTGGAGCCTCTCGTTCAGCCGCAGGGCCAGCTCGGAGAATGCGAGGGCCGAGGCCACATCGCCAATGGCCGGTACCAAGAACGCGCCGTAGCAGCTGTAGGCGAACGACGATTCCTCGCAGTTGCCGTGCTGCAGGGAAAGGTTCACCGCTTTGGCGGCGATCAGCGGATAGAGCCTCACCCGTGCAATGTAGGCGCAGGGGATCGCTTCGGCGAGCAGGCCGATCATGGCTCGCACCGTCGGATCAGTGACCACCGGCGCGTCGATGACATCGGCGATGCACCGGTTGCGGAGATTGACCGTCACTTCTCGGATTTCGGCGCGGGTGGCAGCCTCGATAGCCTGGTCCGTCACCGGGATCGCCACCCCGAAGAGCTGCAGGGCGTCAAGCGCGACGGTCACGGCGTCGTTGAATCGACCCGAAACCGCGTACGTCCTCATCCGCAGCCGGTATGCCCAGGCGCGGTCGAGTCGCGAGTGAGCCCGTTCCAGGAGCAGGTTGAACAAGGCGTCCGCGCGCTCGAAGTTGGCGACGAGGTACTCGCACTCGGACAGATCCAGATAGAGTGCGAGCACCTCCTCGTATCGGGCGCTCCATGCGTCTGGCGGGAGCAGCGCTTCCGCCTGGGCGAAGTAACTGCGGGCGGACACATAGGCGATCGCCTTCTTCGCCTTGCTGCCCGCCCGGAAGTTGAGCCGGCGGATCAACTCCCTTTCATGCGGGTCGCTGATGAGCGCCATCCCGCGGTTGAAGTGATTCACGATGTCGAAGACCCGCTCTTCGATTTCCGCTTCGGGCAGCTTGGCGACCAGGAGTCGCCCGATCCTCAGATGCACCTCGGCGCGCGACGCCTCCGGGATGAGCGAATAGGCGGCTTCTCGAATGCGATCGTGAAGGAACTCGTACGTGCCGTCCAAACAAACGATCAAGCCGGCACGAAGCGCTTCCGAGAGGTCGGCGTGCGTTTCCTGTTCCGAACGGTCGTGCAGCATCGCCAGGATGGCGACTTCCGCGCGGTTGCCCAGACAGGAGAGGAACTTCAGCGCGTCCTGGGTCCCGGCAGGCAGGCGCTTCAACTTCTCGAGCATCAGGTCGACGACGTTGTCGGTCACGCCCCGGGTGCGTATCTTCGCCATGTCCCACCGCCAGGCTCTGCGGTGGTCGTCGAAGGCGATGAGGTGCGCCTCGCAGAGGGCCTTCAGGAACTGGATGACGAAGAAGGGATTGCCGTTGGTTTTCTCGTCCACCAGGTCCGCGAGCGGAGCCGCCTCGTCGGGTCCACAGTGCAGAGCGTCGCGGATCAACTCGGTCAGATGGCCATGGCACAGCGGCCCAAGCACGACGCTCTTGATATGGGCTCCCTCCCGGCGCGCATCGTCCAGCGCCATGGTCAACGGGTGGGCCGGAGTGACCTCGTTATCGCGATACGCGCCGATCACGAAGAGGTGACGCACCTCGGGATGCGCCACCAATTCCTTGATCAGCGCGAGGCTAGCGGAATCGGCCCACTGGAGATCGTCGAGCAGGAGAGCGAGAGGATGCTCCCTCCGGGCGAACACCCCGATGAACTTCCGGAACACCATGCGGAACCGGTTTTGCGCCTCGGTCGGCGGCAGGGCCGGGACCGGTGGCTGCGGGCCCAGGATGAGCGTCAGCAGGGGAATGAGATCCGCAATCACCTGGCCATTGACGCCTAACGCCTCCTGAAGCCGCTGTCGCCACATGGCGACGCGTTCTTGGCTCTCGACCAGGATCTGCTGCACCAGCTCCCGGAAGGCCTGGGTGATGGTGGCATAGGGGGTGCCTCGATGCAGCGGGTCGAACTTGCCGGAGATGAAGTATCCCCGAGCGGCGACGATCGGCTCGTGCATCTGGCGCACGAGGGACGACTTGCCGATGCCCGCATACCCCGAGACCAGTATCAGCGCCGGCTGACCCGTAGCGGCCATGTGCTTGAAGGCCTTCATGAGGATGGCCATCTCCGGCTCCCGGCCGTAGAGCTTTTGAGGGATCTGGAATCGATCCGAGATGTCGCTTTCTCCGAGGGGGAATGGGTCGACCCGACCCTCGGATTCCCACTGAGTCAGGCAGCGCTGCAAATCGGCCTTGAGACCGGCTGCGGTCTGGTATCGGTCCTCCGCGGTCTTGGCGAGCAGCTTCATGACGATCTCGGAGAGGACGGGAGGAATCGCCGGGTTGAAGGCGATCGCTGGCTTCGGCTGGACCGCGATATGGCAGTGCACCCACTCCAGGGGATCTTCCCCTTGGCACGGCAGGAGACCTGTCAGCATCTGATAGAAGATGACCCCGAGGGAGTAGAAGTCGGTCCGGTAATCCAGCGCCCGGTTCATTCGCCCGGTTTGCTCGGGGGAGATGTAAGCCAGCGTTCCCTCGATGAGTTCGGGGTTCAGGACGACCTGCTGCTCCCGGGGCACCAGGGTGGCGACGCCGAAGCCGGTGAGCCGCACCTCCGAAGTGGCGACGTTCACCAGGATGTTCGCTGGCTGGAGGTCCTTGTGGATGAGGTTCTGGCGGTGTAGGCCTTCGACCGCCTTTGCCATCTCGATGGCGATCGCGAGGAAGCGCCCCACTTCCATGGGGGCGCCAAGTAGCCCCTCGAGCACCTGGCCGGGGAAATCCTCCAGAACCAGGAATTCACCGACCGGGGGGGCTTCGAACTTCAGGGGATGCAGAGCCCAAGCCGGATCGAGGTAGCTTGAGAGCTGGGCCTCGTGTCGGAGGAATTCGACAGTCGTGGGCGCAGGACGCGCTGCCCGAGGGACCTTGAGGATCACTCCCGAGCGATCCCGTTGGGCCCGGTACAGCACGAAGTCAGCCTGCTCCCAGAGGGCTTCAATCGCGCGATAGCCCGGAAACCTGTTCATGGCGCAGATTGTCTCACTTCGTCGGTCTGTCAACAAGGCCCTTATCGCGCCACTCCTTGCGAGTACCCCGAGGGTCGCGGCATGACGGTCAGCGCCTTGATCTGAACCGCGCCAAGAACCACAACCAAAGCTTGAGATCGCTTTAACCTGGACCGGGGGAGTTGTCCCGCCCTTGTCATGGAGGCCCCCCATAACCCCACTGTGAAGCGCAGCGCCGAGGAGTGGCGTCTCCAGGAGGCTGAGCAGTTACCTCAATCCTACTTGGCAGGGTCCGTTGCCCTTTTAACTGAAGAGGAGGAAAAGTCATGTCATTCACCTCAGGCTTGGATCGCTTGATCTCCAAGGTTGCACAAAAAGGGCCCAATGCCCGGATCGCTAAGACGCTTGAAGGCGTTGAAACCATTAGGGTCGCGGCGAGCTTTCATGCTTTGCCGGCTCTAGCTAGGGATAGTTTTCGGTCTTCGGCCTCCGCGGTGAGCGATCGCACGGCACCAGCCGCCGTGCAGATCCTGGAACAGCTAAATTATGTCGCCGGCGACATGCACGGCACGGTACGGGAAGCATTCGACAACCGCTTCCGCAACGCCTATGGTATTAAATGGGGCGATTCGTGGGGCGTCATGACAAAGTAGGTCAAGCCTGGCACCCAACTCGTTCAATCCCATCGTCGATCATTTCTGACCGTACGTGAGGGCGAGCGACGAGGACGAATGGGCTTGCCCGGTTTCGTGGAAACTTGCTTCTTTGGTAAAAAGGGAGGAAAGGTTCCCCTAGAGGATGGAGCGCGAGATCCCCATCCATTGAGCCCTTCGGGGATCGACGCAGCCCGGGTATAAGAGCGTTCGGATTTCCGACGCCTACCGGGGGCACGGCTTGATACCTCGCCTGATCGCGAATCGATACCGGGTCATGGCGCCGCTGGGACAGGGCGGCATGGGCGCCGTCTTTCGAGTGGCAGACACCCTTCAGGGCGATCGGGAGGTCGCCCTGAAGCTGATCCAGGCGCCGGGGGGGATCGACTCGGAGCTGAACCTTCGCTTCAAGGAAGAGTTCCGCGCGATGGTCAAGCTCAAGCACCCGAACACGATCGAGGTCTTCGATTACGGGCGCGTGGACGAGCAAAGCCAGTACCTGACCATGGAGATCGTGTCCGGTCAGGTGCTCTCCGACTGTATCAAGCAGCAGCCCCTTCCCCTGGAACAAGTCGGCTCCATTCTCATCCAGCTGCTGCAGGCGCTCGGCTTCATCCACTCGCGCCTCTACGTCCACCGGGACATCAAGGCCGAGAACATCCGGGTCCGCGAAGACGGCACCGTCAAGCTCATGGATTTCGGCCTGATGACTCAACTTGGCATTCCGGCCAATGGCAAGTTGACGGGCACCCCCGGCTATCTTCCCCCCGAAGTCGTCAAGGGCGGCATCATCGATGCCTCTTCCGATCTGTACTCGGTGGGATGCCTCGCCTACGAGCTGATCACCGGCCACCTCCCGTTCCGAGGGGATCTGATCAAGGTCGTCCAGGGGCACATCAGCACGCCACCGGCTCCCCTCCGGTCGCTCCGGCCGGATATACCGGCCAAGCTCGAGCCAATCGTGATGCGGTTGCTCGAGAAGGATCAGAAGCGGCGGTATCAGCAAGCAGCCGAAGTGATCGCCGACCTCTCGGAGCTCGTGGGCGTGAGCATCACCCGGACCAACCTCGAGCAAAAGAAGAGCTATCTGACCAGCAGCATCCTAGTGGGCCGTGACAAGGAGCTACGCCAGCTCGAGGAGGCCCTGGCCGAGGTGAGCTCGGGAAAGAGTCGCGCGATCTTCGTGGGGGCCCCCGCTGGCATCGGCAAGTCTCGCCTCGTCCACGAGCTGCTGCTGCAGGCGAAGCTGCAGGAAATACCGGTGCTGACCGGGCAATGCCTCGAGAGCGGCATGGCCCCCTACGAGCCCTTGGCACAGACGCTGCGCCAAGTCATCTCCCTCTCGACCCAAGAGGAGCTGGCCCGCTTCGGTCCGGTGCTCTCCAAGATCCTCCCCGAGCTCCTGCCGTACGGCGAGCCTGCCTCCCCGTTGGAAGCCAACCTGGAACGGATACGCCTCAACGAGACGGTGGTCGCCTGGTTACGTGGCGTCAGCGATCGCACCCCCCTCGTGCTCTTCTTCGACGACCTTCACTGGGCCGACTCCAACAGCCTCGAGACCCTCAACCACTGCATCCGCCAGATGGGCAACGACCGCCTCTACTGGCTGGCCACCTTCCGGAGCGACGAGACCCCTTCCGGTAGCCCTCTCTGGTTCACCCTGGAGGAGGGCCTCACCCAGTACCTCAAGCTCAAGGCCTTCAGCCTGCCACAGTTTTTGCTGCTGCTGCAGGCCATGCTCCGCGACGTCAGGATCAGCGCCGAGTTCAGCCGGTTACTCTACGACTCCACGGCCGGCAACGCCTTCTTCCTCACCGAAATGGTGCGCTACCTCATGGAGCAGGAGGTGCTGGTTCTGCAGGGAGGCAGGTGGACCTTCCCGCTGGAAGTCGGCAACCTCGTGCTGCCGAACAGCATCGAGGCGACCGTGGTGCGTCGCCTCGCGCAGCTGAGTGACGAGGCCTGCGCCTTGGCCCGCGTGGCAGCCGTCCTGGGCCGGTATCAGGACCGCGAGACCCTCCTCGCCGTCAGCGGCCTGGACGAGGAAACCCTCTTCGTGCGCCTCGACGAGCTCTTGGAGAGGCAGTTCATCGTCAAGGAGGAGGATCGCTACACCTTCCCCCACGATCGGGTGCGCGAAGCCCTCTACCACGACCTGGAGGCAGAAGAGCGCCGCCGCCTCCATCAGCGCTGCGGAGACTACCTGGAGCGGCGATTCGCCTATCGCAAAGACGGCATCACCCACGAGTTAGGTTACCACTTCAGCCATGGCCACGATCGCCTCAAAGCCTACGAGTACCTGCGCCGCGCCGGGGATCAGGCCAGAGCCGCCGGCACCATCGCGATCGCCCTCGAGAACTGGAAACAGGCGGAGGCCCTGCTGGCCGCCATCGACTACCCCGGCAAGGAGGAGCATCAAGCCGGGCTCTGGTGGGAGATTGGATCCCATGCCTTCGAATTCTGGCCCGCCGAGGCCATCCTATCGCTCGAGAAGCTCCTCGCCCTCCTCGAGGCCCAGGGCAACGTCGATCGGACCTGTCGGGCGCTCCGGAAGGTGGCCGGCCTCATCAAGAAGCTACCGCCGACGTTGCGCGACAAGGCGATCGCACGCTTGACGAAGCCCGTCCTGTATCGGCACAAGGAACGGAGGGGGCTGGCCCGTCTGCTGCCGCCGCTCGATCCCGGCTGGGTGTCGCGGACCATCGAGTCGTATGGGCTCCTGAGCGCCGCCTACGGCTTCCATGGACAGCCAGTGAAGGGGCTGGAAATCATGCAGCGAGCCCTTCAGCTGCTGCCGTTCACGGACACCCCGCTAGAGGGCGCGCTGTTGGTGGCAAGCTGTTCCAGCCTCTTGCCCGCCAGCCGATACGACGAACTGGTCCAGATCACCGCGCGTGCCAGAAGCTTGCTCCTCGATCGGGACCTCACGGGCCTACCGGCGCTGCAGGCGGCACAGGTCGGCTCTTCCGGCTACCACAACGCCATCAGCTACCAAGGGTTCCGGCCTGACGAAACGTTCCACGAAGATGCCCTCAGCGCTTCGAATCGGATTCATGCCTTCAACCTCATGAACGTGGTCTGGACCTTTCCTGGCATCTGGTATGCCTGGACCGGGCGCTCCGAAGAAGCCTTGCGCGTCATCGACCGGATCACCCAGAATAGCCGAAAAATCGGGGCTCCCCCCTACAACTGGGTCCTCTACCTCCGTCCCCTGCTGGCCTGGCAAAAGGGGGAGTTCGAGGAGGCGAAGGCTTTGGTGCAGCATGCCCTGCGCTATCCCCATCTCGATCGGGAAGCCATCGCCGAGCAGTGCCTCCATGTCCTGAAGGGGCTGATCCATCTGTCGCTGAAGGAACTGGACGAGGCGCAAGCTGCCTTCGAGTCCGTCGAGCGCCGCGGCCGCTCGGGCCAGATGGCCTTGGTCACGATGCAAGCCCTCATTGGAAAGGGCCAGCTGGCCAAGGTCCAGGGCGATTGGGCGGCGGCGCGCCGACACCTGGATGAAGCCTACGAGATGGCGGCCGATGGTCCTGCCCGCAACCCCTTTCATCAGGCCATCGCCGGACGCCTATTGGGGGAGGTGGCCCTGGCCGAAAAGGACTACGACAAGGCCAAAAGGTGCTTCGAGTCGGCCTGGGAGATTGTCGCAAGGCCGGAGCAGGATAACTTGATCGAACAAGGTCACCTCCTCCGCGCTCTTGGCGAACTCTCTCTGGCCAGCGGGGAACGAGAGGCCGCCAAAGAAGCCTTTCAAAAGGCCGCGGACATCTTCGCTGGCCTCCAGAACCGGTATCTGCTGCGCTTCGTCACCCAGCACCTGGAGGCGCTGGAGGGTAGCCAGCCCATCGCGAAATTGATTCAGGCTGAGCCGGAACCGGTCCCGTTAGCCTCCTTGACCAGCGGCTGGCAATTGAAGGTCACCCCCTCTCCTCACAGCTCGGAGGAGCTTTACCAGGCCATCCTGACCTGTTGCGAAACGGATCTCCGGGCCACGGAGGCTTCTATCTTCCTCTGCGAGCCCGGGATCACCTGGGTGGCCAGCCGTTCTCATGGATCTCCCTCCCAACAGTTGCCCGTGAACGAGGCCCTTATCTCCCGCGCCCTTGCCGAGAAGGAAGGGTTGGTCGCCTTCGATGTCCCTGCCGAGTTGGAGATCGGCGCCGGAACCAACATGGAGATGGAGGTCTCCTCGGTCCTGCTCTCCCCCATCCGGGCAAACGGTGACGTCAGGGCCTTGCTCTACCTGGTCAATCGAGACCTGAGCGAACCCTACTTCGAAGAGGACCTGGAGGCGCTCTCCGCCCTCGCCCTGGTAACAGAATCGGCCATGGCGCAGCTTCCGACCGCTTAGCCCAATCTTCGTCTGAGGAAGCGAAAAGCGGGCCCCAGCCCGACAGGCTGAAACCCGCTTCTTCACTTGGCGCGCCCACAGATACGACCTTAGAACTCGATTGGTCAACATGGTCACAATTCCGCTTTGAACAGACCAATGAGCTACGAACACCGAGTGTCCACGGAACCGGGGCAAGCCCAGAGCGCGCGCTCCGTCTGGTTGTTGTCGATGGGAACGCGCGGATCGTCCAGGAAGACGGTGAGGCCGTCCTTCAGGTTCTTCATGTAGGCGATCGCCTGGCCAAGAGCGCTGCGGGGCAAGGCCCGGACCTTGTCC
>Ga0209979_1000146_pt1 | contig 120784 bp, 106 predicted proteins | sample AnhtaG_FD_183114 | JGI IMG/M metagenome (GOLD analysis project Ga0209979, IMG submission 183114) | Deep subsurface microbial communities from Anholt, Denmark to uncover new lineages of life (NeLLi) - Anholt_01485 metaG (SPAdes) (version 2) | ecosystem: Environmental > Aquatic > Marine >... | reverse complement strand
GTCTTAGCTGGAGGCGGGGCCCTCCTCAAGAACCTCGATGTCTTGCTCAGAGAGGAGACACGCCTGCCGATCACTATCACAGATGACCCACTGAGCACTGTTGCTATAGGGGCAGGAAAGGCCTTGGATAATCTTTCGATTTTAAAAGAGATTATGGTAAATTAGCCATCCTCAGCACCTCTGTAAGTCCGAGCTATACCTAAAGGCCATCTTACAACCCAGGCTTTAGAAGTTTCCCTGAAAGCGGGATAAGTCAGCGAAATCGGCTGCACAGCGGAAGAAGGAGCGGCCGAGTTCATAGAAAGAGAATTTCATAGGCCCATGATCGCCCTCAATAATTTCCACGAGGCCAGAGGTTGGGACAAGAAAACCGGCTGGCCAACAAGGGCTAAGCTGGAAGCGTTGGATCTCAGAGATGTAGCCGATGAACTGGCGAGCATAGAGAGATTAGCGGAGCAGAACCTGGCGGCGAAGCGAGTTGTTGAGCTCCAATGGGTTGGTCTTGATGCTCGTTGAGATCTTAGAGATTTCGAGGATGCGATCAATGTCGCCGGTGGCGATATACTTAAAGCAGACGTAGGTTTCTCCTTATCATTGAGAGGTTTCATCGCCGAGTCGTTTTTACTCGATACCTCTCTATGGTTTTCTCGTCCAAGTCAACGCCGAGGCCTGGTCCCTCAGGCACATGAACATAGCCATCCCCATCAATCTCCATCTTTTGCTTGGCGACATCCCATCTTAACGGGGTCTCCTCCACACAGTATTCGAAAATGAATGCGGTCTTCCTTGAGGCAAGCCAGTGGAGGCCAGCCGCCAGGTTGATACCCGTCGTATAGAAATGATTGACTACCCGTAAGCCATGATCCTCTGCCATATCAGCAATTCTCGTGGCCTCTGTGAATCCATTCCTTGCAATGTCAATCTGCGCTATATGAATACCACCCCTTTCAATCAAATCCCTCCATGCAAATCTCCCAGATTCTCCCTCACCAGCAGCAATAGGTATCCTGGATACGCTGGTTAGCTTCCTATAGCCTTCCAGGTTATCCTGATCAAGTGGTTCTTCGAGCCAGAGGATCCTGTAATCCTCAAACTGCTTCGCACGATGTATGGCGGTCATGGTATCCCAGCAACAGCCGGCATCGATTAGCACATCGTTCTCATCACCAACACCACGCCGAGCTCCCTCTACCAACTCCAGGTCCATTTTTTCGCTCTGTCCCATGGGTGCCCAGCCGAATTTTACAGCGGTGAAACCCTTGTTTACCCATTTCTTACCGATCTCGCAGGTCTCGTCGCCATCTTTACCAAACAGGATACTTGCATAAGCTCGGATCTTCTTGTGGAAGACGCCGCCCAACAACTGGTAAACGGGCTGGTTGTAATATTTTCCAGCTATGTCCCAGAGGGCTATATCGATGCCGCCCATAGCCTGAACAACGAGCCCACGACGGCCATAATAGAAAGTAGATTGATATAGCTTCTCGTTTATTACCCTGATATCCAGTGGATTCATTCCTATGACTAGACGCCCGAGCCCAGAGGCAATGGAATGGCTGAAAGGTGCTTCAATGGCAGCCTTTGCAACACGAGGACATGAGTCTACCTCACCGATTCCCACAATGCCTTCATCGGTGTGAATTTTGATGATCAGCGAGTCCTGGGCAGATGATGCCTTATCAAAAACCTCGGATTCTGCTAAACGGAGCTCAATCGCCTCTACCTTCGTGATTTTCATTTAGCCTGCTCCTGACCCCTTAATTTGGCCATACGTGTTTTGGACATCCTTCTGCTATGTAAGGGAGAGAGGGTATTTACCATACTCCCGTATTGCCCTAACCATCTCCACATAGTTTTCGGCTTTAACCCCGTTATGGATAGAATTACTGGAAGCACAGATATATCCTCCGCCTTTTCCTGCGTTTCTTATGGCATCTTTCACCCCTTCGCGAACCTCCACTATAGTTCCCCAGCTTAGCAAAGCGCCGCAATCAATGCCTCCTATCAAGCAGACCTTGTCACCGTATTTTTCTTTTGCCTCGCCAAGGTCCATACCCGCTGTGGGATCTATGGGATGTATTGCGTCAATCCCGGTTTCCACGAGGAGATCAAAGATAGGCCAGATGTTTCCATCGGTATGTTTAAAACAGGGCACACCTCTGCTGTGGCAATATTCGACGATTTGTTTAAGGCCGGGTGTCAGAAACCTCTCAGTGAATCTTGGAGATACCATGGGGCCTTTGGTGATGGCATAGTCTCCGGTAACCCATATGATGTCAACACCAAGATCGAGGCAGTTCTTGACATACCTCATGTGGTAGCCACGCGCAATTGCATTCAGTTGGTCTACAAAATCAGGCCTTTTTATCATATCCATGTAGAGGTTAACTTCCCCACGGATAGAGTCCTTAACTGTGTTAAAAGGGTCCATCACAGTGGCAATAACTGCTCTCCTGCCCTTGTACATCTTCACTGCCTGTTCTATTTCTGTGTATCTGTACGGTAGATCAGGGTCAGGGGTGACTAAGGCATTAAGGTCTTTTTCTGATTTAACAGCTGGCTCCCAGGGCACGGGATTGTGGGGAGTTGCTGGTGTGAACCGTCTCAGCGCCCCCCACTCATCGCGGGCAATGTGCTTAGCCTTGTCGACCATTTCATATTTTTTGCCTTTCATATCAAAGTAGCAGATAGCATCCAGATCCATATAGTCGCAGAAATCGGCATAGGATAAGCCGCGCTTTATGCCATTTATAACATCTGGCTCGATATCTATCTCAAGAGTAGGGATCGTATCAGGTTCCTGACGGTTAACTGCTTTCAGTATTCTTTCAAGGCCCGTGAGCTTTTCCATTCTGCCCCTCCTTCTAAAATTTTCCCACGAGAGCTGCCGCCACTTTAACAGCCGCTGGCGCATCAGCAGCATAACCATCAGCCCCAACCTTATCCGCCCAGTCTTGTGTTACTGGTGCACCGCCGACCATTATCTTAATCTTGTCTCTCAGCCCCGCAGCTTTTAAGGCATCGATCGTCTCAGCTGCTCGTGCCATGGTCATGGTCAGCAGAGATGAAAGCCCAAGAACATTGAAGTCACCTTTTTCAACTGCAGAGCGGAATTCCTCTGGAGGTATATCCACACCCAGATCCGTAACCTCCCACCCATTTCCTTTTAACATCATCACAACAATGTTTTTCCCGAGGTCGTGCACATCGTCCTTCACCGTTCCAATCAAAAATTTGCCAATACGAGGTGCATCTTCTTTGCCCAATATGGGGTCTATGAGTTCCAATGCCCTCGTCATGGCATCACCCGCCATTACCAACTCAGGTAGAAAATATTCACCGGTTTCGAATAGCTCTCCTACCTTTTGGATACCGGGGACAAGGGCATTATCCAAGATTTCCTTGGCTAGAACATTCTCATCCAGTGCTACTTTCGTAAGCCCCAGAACTGTATCGCCATCTCCTTCTATTATAGCTTTTCTTATCTCATCAAGACTTGCCATAACTCCCCTTCCTTGAAGCGATTGTTCCTGTATTATCGATGAGGTCGGCTTTTTGGTGATTGCAATATAGGAGAAATGGACCTGTCTGTCAAGGATCAGGCCAGGGTAGAGCGTTCGTGCTTTACACATTCATTTTCCTGAATCCTGCAAGACCGATTAATCTTAAACAGACTGGGGGGCATTTCCCTTTACACTTACCGCACTAGACGCAGTTCTCTGCCTTAGGCACGATCTCCGTCCCTCACCTGGGAAAGAACCTTTGGGCAGACATACGCTTCATCATGCTTTCCATGATCATGACCATCTCAATAGGCACACCCTCCGTGTCTTTGTCCTCATGATAAGAACTTCCTTTGTAAGCGGATTCGTTGTTAAAAGTAGCAGGGAAATATGATACTATATGCTATATACGGATAGGATAGGATTTGAAAACTACAAGAGTAAAGGATGGCCCAAGCGCTGGTCAAGAGGTATGATGAACTCCATAGCCACAAGAATCTTCAGATAACGTGAAGGATGCCTGATGTCATCGAGAAGAGATAACCTGACCATACTAAAGAGAGCGATAAGAGATAAGATAAGGCTCATACAGGTAACTGGTATTACCGGTTCTCCCTTGGCCTACCTATTATCTCAAATCCTTGGCGAAATAGAGCATCCTTGTTTGATAATGCTCCCGAACTCCGATGAGGCAGGGAAATTTTACACAGACCTAAATTTTTTTCTCCCTAATCAGAATAATAAAAGAGTATTCCTTTTCCCTTCATATGACATCTCTCCACTGACAGGACTGAGCCCGCCAAAAGAGTTGGTAAGCCAGAGGGTAGAGGCGCTTTACGCTCTTTCAACCTCGAATGATCCAGTTGTTGTTACCTCATTAGAGGCCCTCATTATACGTCTCTTGCCGAAAGAGATGCTCCTTAACTCGGTTGACTACATTGCTATTAATGAGGAGATTGACAGGGATGACATGATAAAAAAATTACTGACTCTTGGTTATTTCCGGACCTCATTGGTAGAGGAAAGAGGCGATTTTTCCGTACGAGGTGGCGTTATTGATCTGTACCCGCCTTTATATGATTCAGCTATTCGGGTTGAATTCTGGGGTGACGTGGTGGAATCCATAAGACTTTTTGATCCAGTCAATCAGAGATCACAGACTGATCTAAATGAGCTAACTATTCTTCCTGCCAATGAAGTCATTCTGAGCCCCTCCAACATTAAAAGGGCCCGGTCAATGGGGAGACTTCCAACGGGTTTGGAAATAGGAGGGAGTTCTCCGGGACAGGAGGCATGGCTACAACATTTTTATTCACATCTTGATAGCATCTTTGGTTATCTTCCCGAAGAAGGCCGTATATGCATTGCTAGATCAGAGGATTTTGCAGATAGAGCCAGATCTGTCATGGAGAAGCTTACTAAGGAGGCGGGAAGATTTCAGGATGAGGCCTCGGAGAAGGGCAAACCTTTTCCTCAAACTGACGGGCTTTTTCTCGGCATGAAGGAATTAGAAGAGGCCCTCGATAGATATCCAACCATTGATTTTTTCGATCTTAATGTCAGCAACGGCGTCAGAAAGGCAGAACCTGTAGTAGATTTAAGGGAGTCATTGGGGCCAGTTATGGAATATGACTCCAGGCAGATCAGTTATCCAAAGGTCTCACTTGCACCTTTGGCTGCTAAGGTTAAGAAATGGATTGAGGAGGGAAATCAGATTATCCTCATCTGCAGGACAGAACAGCAGGCAAGCCGGCTAAAAGAAATCTTGCTCAATTATCAACTTATGGCCCAAGGGATAGCGGCTGATTGGTCACAGATAAAAGGGAAAAAAGGGGTATACATCTGTTTAGGATATCTTTCTCAAGGATTTAGATTTCTAGATTCAGGCCTGATTATCATTACAGAAGATCAGATTTTCGGAGAAAAGAAGGGCAGAGAAGGAAGAACCAAAAGGGATAGGGTGCAAGCAATACCATGGACAGGGTTCAGTCAATTGCAGGAAGGTGATTTAGTCGTCCATCAGGATCACGGTATTGGCCGCTATGGTGGACTTTCAAAGATGGAGATTGGTGGTAGGGTAAGAGATTTTGTGATTATTGAGTATGCTAACAATGATCGCCTTTACATCCCGGCAGATAGGATAAACATTATTCAGAAATATATTGGTTTAGATGATAAAAGTCCCCAGCTAGACAGGCTTGGCGGCAGATCCTGGCTGCTCACGAAAAAGAGGGCAAAGAGGTCAATAGAGGAGATAGCCAAAGACCTTGTTAAACTCTATGCTATGAGAAAGCTCCTCAAGGGTTGTGCCTTTTCAAGAGTGGATAATTATTACAGGGAGTTTGAGGCAACCTTTGATTATGAGGAAACTCCAGACCAGATCAGGGCTATTGATGACGTACTAACGGACATGGAGTCAGAGAGGCCAATGGACCGGCTTATCTGTGGTGACGTAGGCTTTGGTAAGACAGAAGTAGCTATAAGGGCTTCTTTTAAGGCTGTTATGGACGGCAAACAGGTAGCTATGCTTGTCCCAACAACTGTTTTAGCTGAGCAGCATTACCAGACATTCCTGAGACGCTTTAATTCTTACCCTGTCAGGATCGCTGTGCTGAGTCGCTTTATTCCAAACTCCATGCAAAAAAGGATAGTAGGTGATCTGCGTCTTGGTAAGATTGATATTATCATTGGAACCCATAGAATCTTGTCTGATGACGTTATATTTAAAGATCTGGGGCTCCTGATAATTGATGAGGAACAGCGCTTTGGTGTCAGGGACAAGGAGAGATTAAAAAAATATCGGCATTTCGTTGATGTCCTTGCCATGACAGCTACACCAATTCCGAGGACCCTACATATGTCCTTGATGGGGGTCAGGGATCTAAGTATCATTCAAACCCCACCTGCTGACAGGCTCTCTATTCAGACATATGTTGCCAGATTTGACGGAGATGCTATATCACACGCTATTGAAAGGGAATTAGATAGAGGTGGACAGGTCTTTTTTGTTCACAATCGGGTTCAGACCATTGAGATAATGGCGGATAGGGTGAGAAGACTTGTTCCCAGGGCCAGGATCGACATTGCCCATGGCCAGATGAGGGAGAGGGATCTTGAACGGGCGATGATTAGGTTCTTGGCCAAGGAGACAGATGTCCTTGCATGTACTACTATAATAGACTCGGGGCTGGATATACCTTCCGCCAATACTATAATCATTAATAAGGTTGATCACTTTGGCCTAGCTGAGATCTATCAGCTTAGGGGCAGAGTTGGCAGGTCCGATGTGAAGGCCTACGCCTATCTCCTGATTTCAGATGGATCTACCATGACGGATGATGCCCAGAAGAGATTAAGGGTTTTGATGGATTTTTCTCAATTAGGCTCAGGAGTCAACATTGCCTTGAGTGATTTGAGGATAAGAGGAGGTGGAAACATACTTGGTTTCTCTCAATCAGGCCATATAAAGGCTATTGGTTATGAGCTCTATCTAAGATTGATTGAGCAGACAATGGCAGAGCTAAAGGGAGAGGTGTGGACAGAAGAGATATCCCCTGAGATAAATACTGATTTACCAGTTTTTATTCCCCACAGCTACATTGAGGAGAGTGACGTCAGGCTTGATATATACAGACGTTTATCTACCATTAAGGGGGAGTCAGAATTAAAAGAGATGGTAAAGGAAATTGAAGATAGGTTTGGCCCTCTTCCAAAAGAGGTCCTAAACCTTATCGCAGTTATCAAGATTAAGATAGGCCTCAGGAGAATTGGCTCAACGAGGTTAGACGTTAAAGATGGCTATATGATATTCTCCTTCACTAAGGATACCCATCTATCGCCACCCAGATTGGTTGATTTAGTGACCGATCATCCAGAAAATTTCTGTTTCTTATCCGATCAAAGACTCAAGGTTATTGGCAGAAAAAAGGGTCCCTTTGCTACCCTTGAAGATGCTGGGGAGATGATAGCCCAATTTGAGCAGTATGCAATAAAGGAGTGATAATGAAACAGGGGGTAACGACAGCAAAGTTGCCCTTGCAATTCCCATAATAATGTTGTAATTCAAACAAGTTAGACCATTTTTTAAATAACTTTTGAAAGGATACATACCATTATGATGAGATATTATATTTTTTCATTCCTTTATCTCATTTTTCTTTTCACGTGGCCAGCATGTTCCTCTAAGACAGGATCAAGTGAAGCTATTGTTATCACAGTAGGAGATCGATCAGTTACAGTAGGAGATATACAGAGAATCGTAAAGATTACCTCGCTGGAGAATGGAATTCCTAAGAAAGTAATATGGTCATCTATCGATAGTCTTGTAGGTAAGATTGTAGATGACTCTCTTATATGTGAATATGGGAAAGATAAGGGGATTACCTTGCGTGAGATTGAATTGGAAAGGGCTATACAAGATATTGTCAAGGATTATCCAGAAAGTAGCTTTGAGGAGACACTTCTAAACAGGTGTATAGACTACGATGAATGGAAGGAGAGATTCAGGGAACAGCTTTTAATTAAAAAGATCGTTAAGGAGCAGACTAAGTCCCTGGGTCCTGTTTCCTATCATGCTATTAAGTCCTACTATCAGGAGAGGGAGGAGGATTTCTGGCATCCTCCAAGGGCGAGATTTATCCGGACTGTTCATAAAACGAAAAGAGAGGCTGAGGCTGTGCTGGCTCGTCTTAGGGAGGGAGAAGACATGGCCGATTTAGTAAGAGAGCAATCTATTTACCCTGAACTCCAGGGAGATTTTGATAGGGACTGGGCCACCAAGGATATGCTTCCTCCCTCGTTGTCTGATATGGTATTTTCGATCCCGGTTGGTGAAGTAAGCAATATTATTGAAACACCATATGGCTTTCATATTATAAAAGTGCTAAAAAGAGAGCCAAGAGGGAGAAAAGAGCTTTTGGAGGTAATGGGTCAAATAGAAAAGAGGCTCCTTAGTGAAGCGATGGAAAGACATTATACAGTATGGCTTGAACAATTGAAGAATACGTATCCTGTTACCGTTAACCACACTTTGTTGGATAAATTGAGGACTAGTAATGAGGACAATTAGAAGTCGGATAGTGTTAATATGTTAGGTAATAGGCTTACATCAATGCTGCCTTTTATGCTATTTTGCATGGTTTTTATTGTGAGTCCTGATCATCCCCGGGCCAAGATAGCCAACAGAATTGTAGCTATTGTCAATAGCGATATAATTACCCTACATGAGCTCAATACCTCAATTAAAAGGTTAACCGGGTTGAGTGCCAAGGAGCTACGACTGAGAGGTGAGAATAGTTTCTATGAAGTACGCAGGGCTGTTTTGGATAGCCTGATCAACGAAAAGATAACAAAACAACAGATAATCAAGTCAGGAATAAAGGGAGCAAAAAAGGATGTAGATGAGGCAATAGAGAAGGTAAAAAGGGAAAATAATCTGACACAGGAGGAGTTACTATATAGCCTGAAGCAGGAAGGTATCACCCTAACGGAGTATAGAGAGAAGATGGAAAGAGAGATTCAACGTTTTCAGTTGGTAAATCATGAGGTGAAATCAAGGATAGTAATAACAGAAGAAGAGATGAGAAACTACTATCAGGAACATGCTAGGGAATACGCAGAGACCCATGAGGTTAGGCTGGCCAGGATTTTCTTAAAGGTCAGAAACCCAGATGATAGAGAAGAGACTGCTCAAGTAAGAAACTTGGGAATAGAGATATTGGAGTGGCTCAAAGGGGGTCATGATTTTTCCAAGATGGCCAGGATATATTCTCAGGGGCCTGCTGCTTCAGAGGGAGGCGATCTGGGGTGGGTGAAAGTTAGTGAACTTGCACCCAGGTTACGAGAAAAGGTAGCTAAACTCTCTGCCGGAGAACATACTGATTTAGATCTTGCTCCATCTGGATTCCAGATAATTAAGCTCATAGAAGAGAAAAGAGGGGAGATAAAGCCTTTTGAAAAGGTCAGGGATGTAATCTACTCCAGATTATTTGGGGAGAAGGTTGAGAAACGATACGCTACATGGCTAAAAAGGCTCAGGGATGAATCCTTTATCAAGGTTATATTCTAGTGTTTGCACAGCACGCTCAACTTGCTCAATCTACCACAGGCGAACCATAAAGGCAGCTTGATACAACTTGATTTGAATTTTAAGATCCTTCTCTATAAAGAGGGTTAACGTGGATAGGCCCTATAACAATAAAAAGGCCGATGACATCCCGGAAGATGTTGGCCTGGGGTGTCTTTTAAGAAGGTCCAGGGAAGAGCGCCATATCGACTTGGATGAGGCCGTCAGGGCGACGCGGATAAGGCGGCAAAATCTCGAGGCATTGGAAAATGAGGAATGGAGTAAACTACCTTCCGAGGTTTTTGTTAAAGGCTTCCTAAGATCCTACGCTGGATTTTTGGGACTGGATAAAGAGATGGTACTACATTATTATCAGAAGATCTCTCCTTTTCAGAAATATAAACCGCACGTGTTGAAGGAAATAAGTGTACAGCCCAGAAATTGGCGCCTGATCATCATTATTCCTGTTTTGGCACTAGGGCTTATTGGCTCTGTTATTTATCTAAAGGGGAAGAATATTTCAATTGTTGGGAAGGTCTTTCAGTATCTGGAGACGCAGAGCGTTGTAGAAAAAAGGGAAGATGTCGCAGAAAAGGAAGGTAATAAATCGCAAGACATTGGCATGGAGGAAGGCGTTTTTTCAGAGGATCAAGAGGTGAGGGAGGAGGGGGAAACTGCGTTAATGTGGGAACCAGGTGAGGATATCAAGGTCCTTGAGGAGCCAGCTACTCCAAGAGAGGCGATAGATGAGAAACCTCCGTCGCCAAGATTTGTTCTTACGGCAAATGTCAGTAGCCAGACCTGGATAGCCATATATATCGATGATGAGCCGGTTAAGGAGTACCTTTTCCAGCCAGGGGACACAATTAAGTGGACGGCAAATAAGGGCTTTGACATTCTGGTCGGTAATGCGGATGGAATTGAATTTCTCCTGAATGGAAAGGAGGTTGGCCATCTGGGGCCTGAAGGAAAGGTGGTAAGATTGAAGCTTCCAGAAGGGATATGAGGAACGTATACGATATCTTTCAGGAAAGAGGCTTTATTGAACAGGTAACGGATGAAAATATGGTCAGGGAGCTCTTGGCCAAACCAATTACCTGCTATATCGGCTTTGACCCGACGGCAAAAAGCCTCCATATTGGGAGCTTGCTTCCCATTATGTCGCTTGCACACATGCAGAGGGGAGGTCATAGGCCAATAGTTGTGATCGGGGGTGGAACAGCCCTTGTGGGCGATCCTAGTGGTAAGGATGAGCTCAGACCTGTTATGACGAAGGAGGAGATTGACAGCAATGCTAAGGGTATCAAGAGGCAATTGTCTCAGTTTATCGATTTCACTAATGGGAAGACTGTTATGCTCAATAACGCCGACTGGCTGGTCTCTTTAAAATACATAGACTTTTTAAGAGATATAGGTAGACATTTCAGTGTAAACCGGATGCTGGCGGCCGAAAGCTATCGCCAGAGACTGGGGAGTGGTCTCAGCTTTTTGGAATTCAATTATATGCTCCTTCAGGCTTATGATTTCTGGTATCTTTCTAAAAGCTGGAACTGTGTCCTGCAGATGGGAGGAAACGATCAGTGGGGGAATATCTTAGCTGGGGCTGACCTGACTAGAAGGATTGAGCGGAAGATTATCCATGGTCTGACCTTTCCCTTGATAACCACTGCTGATGGCTCCAAGATGGGCAAAACAAACAGAGGCGCCGTATGGCTTGATCATGAATTGACATCCCCTTACGAGTATTACCAATGTTGGGTAAATATAGATGATAGGGATGTGAAGAGGTTTCTTTCGTTTTTTACCTTCCTTCCCATGCATGAGATTGAAGAGCTTTCGCGGCTAACGGGGGAGGATTTACGAAAGGCCAAGGAGGTCTTGGCCTATGAGGCCACAAAGATATGTCATGGTCAAGACGCGGCAGATAAGGCCAAAAGCGCTGCCAGACAGCTGTTCAGCCAAAAGGTTGTTAAAGACATTGAAGCAATTCCTACCTACGTTATGACAAGTGATGATTTAGGTAAAGGCGTTGAGGCCTATATTCTTTTCAAGGAAACAGGGCTATGTAAGACCAGGGGTGAAGCAAGGAGGTTAATATCTCAGGGGGGTGCCTATATAAATGGAAAGAGGGTCCCATCCTTTATAACAGTAGTTGGAACAGATGATATCCAGAATAATATCATCTTGCTAAGAGCAGGAAAAAAGAACTACCTCAAGGTTTATATTCAAGATCCATAGGTTGATTAATCTATTCCCTGTCGCTATATCCGAATCTAGAGGCCCTGCCTTACATCCCACTATTGTTGCAGTCCAACACTCCACTTCTCCAAAGGTGGTCCCCCGGCATTCCATGTGAATGGCAGAAATTTCGTGTCATTAAATAGCTTATGATACCCCCCTTAAGTGGATAGAAGTTCCGAGGGGTTCCGTGGCCCTTAACATTCCCATTAAGGAAATGCCACAAGAGGTAGGTGAAGGTGAAAAAGAAAAAGGATAGAAGAGATCAAAGAGAGAGAAAAAACTCTAGCGCGGATGTCCGTTATGAGCTCCTGCCTATTCCGGGAAAGAGAGACGGATCCTTAGTTGCCTACGACCCGCTGCAGATGTATTTATGGGAAATGAGCAGGTACGGGCTTCTCACCAGAGAGGAAGAGATAGAACTTGCTATTAGATACAGGGAAAAAAATGATCAGGAGGCTGCACACAGGCTTATTCTATCTAATCTAAGATTAGTGGTAAAAATCGCCATGGATTTTCATAGGTATTGGATGAAGAATCTTATGGATTTGATCCAAGAGGGAAATGTTGGGTTAATGCAGGCGGTAAAGAAATTTGATCCATATAAGGGTATAAAGTTTTCATATTATGCCTCGTTTTGGATAAAGGCATATATACTGAAGTTTATCATGGAGAATTGGAAGTTGGTTAAGATCGGGACTACCCAGGCCCAAAGAAAGCTTTTCTTCAACCTTGCTAAGGAGAAAGAGAGGTTGCTATCTCTGGGTTATGATCCTGAGCCTAGACTCCTTGCAGAACGTTTAGATGTAAAAAAGGATGAAGTTATAGAAATGGGGCAGCGGTTAGGTGGGTGGGAGGTTTCCCTTGATGCCCCGGTTAAAGAAGATGCTAAGCAAGATTATGGCTCCTTCCTGCCGTCTCCAGAAATAGCTGTGGATGAGCAAGTATCTTCGAAGGAGAGAAAGGAGTTACTTCGGGAGAAATTGGAGGAATACAGGAATACTCTTTCTAAGAAACAGAGGGATATATTTGATAACAGAATATTGGCTGAACATCCATTGACACTTCAGGAACTTGGGGATAAATATAACATATCAAGGGAAAGAGTTCGACAGATTCAGGAAAAGATCCTTAAAAAAACCAAGGAATGGTTGATGGCAAAGATACCCAATTTCGAGGAAAATTTCTCTGACCTTTTAAATGAATAAAGGACTTAGAAGGATATCTATGTGGTCTTTATTTTTTCTCATTGTGCTTGCCCTGTCTTGCATGGGGGGAGAAAAAAAATTTTCCTCAGATCAAGGCCCTACTTTGTTAGGAGAGATTAACAGCAAAAGAGATCTAATACAGTTTGCCTATCAAAATTATGCCCTTACCTGTATAGCTATAGTAGACGGCAACTACGAGGAGGCGGAGATCTATCTAAAAGAGGCCCTTAAGAATGACAAAGACTCTCCCTATTTACTCATGAAATTGTCTCAAGTATTGGTTGAGAATGGTAAGATGGAGGAGGCCTTAGTTTTTGCCCAAAAAGCAGTTGACCTAACACCTGATAACCTTAAGGCACGGGAGTTCCTGGCAAAAATTTATTCTCGGCTAAGGAAATTCGACTTGGCTATATCCCAGTACAGGGAGATCCTTACAAAGGATCCAGGAAACAAAAATGTACGGCTAAATTTGACAACACTTTTTATCAGGTTGAAAAGGTATGATCCTGCCTTGGATGAGGTATCGATTCTAATAAAGAATGATCCCGAGCTGATAATAGCTCATTATTATAAAGGAAGGATAAATCTGGAGCTTAAGGAATATAACAGTGCAAAGGAGGCATTTTTAAAGGTCCTTGAAATAGATTCAAGATTCGTTCCCGCACTTATCGATTTGGCAGCTTTGTATAACACGACAGATGAAGTTGACATGGCAATAGAAACCTATAAAAAAATATTGCTCTTTTACCCTACCAATACAGTAGCCAGGGAAAGGCTTATTGCCCTTTACTATAAGACCGGTCAAGAGAAGTTGGCAGAAGATAATATGGAGGAGATGAAAAGGATATTCAGCCCCGGGGATATAGAAAGAAAAAGACTTGGCCTGATATACCTCAGGTATGGAAAATTGAATAAGTCCATAGAAGAACTTAAGTCAATAGTATCCGCGTGGCCAGATGATCAGGAGGCTCGATATTATCTGGGGGCCGCCCTGGAAGAGAATGAAGATTTAGCTGAGGCCTATGAGAACTTTGATCTCCTTGATCCTGCCAGCAGTTATTTTATAAATGCCAGGATGCATATGGCATACATATTGGAGAGGCAAGAAAATCCTGATAAGGCCATAAATCTGCTGAAAGAAAGCATCGATCATAAGAGGGATAATCCTCGACTATATTTGATGCTGACTTCATTTTATGAAATTAGGGAGGAATATCTCAATGCTATGGATATCTTGAAGGAAGGATTAAAATACAATGAGAGAAATACAGAGCTTTTATACAGGCTCGGTGTTGTATTGGATAAATTAAAAAGAAATAAAGAATGCCTTGAACGGATGGAGATGGTAATAAAGATAAATCCTAAGCATGCCGATGCCCTTAATTACATTGGCTATACCTATGCTGATAAGGGTATTTACCTTGATAGGGCACTGGAGTTAGTTGAGAGGGCTATAAAGTACAAACCCGATAGCGGTTATATACTTGATAGTCTGGGATGGATCTATTTTCGAAAAGGGCAGTACGATAGGGCCTTGGAAGAGCTAAAAAAGGCTGTTGCATTGTGCCCTGAAGATCCTACCATTAATGAACATTTAGGTGATGTATATGTCAAAAGAAGTGACTATGGGGAGGCCTTCAAGATCTACAAAAGGGCTCTTTCTTTAAAGAATGCGGATGAGGAGAGATTGAAGGGAAAGATCAAGGATGTTATGGAGCATCTGAAAGGTAATGTGCCTTGATAGCTTATAGAAGATGGAACAGTCTTTTATCATATCTGTGCGTTTTTCTCTTAACCCTGCTTTTCGGATGTGCACCGCTTTTACGGTTTCCACCGAGTAAACCCTTTTCCAAAGAACAGACCGCACGGCTGATTTCCCACCTCAAAGACCAAGGGGAAAAGATATGGAGCTTCCAAGGGGTTGGAAGACTAAGGTTTAAAGAGGGGGGAGAACAATCAGAGTCAAATCTGTTTGTCGTTGGTTGTAGACCTTTCAAGGTCAGGCTCGAGATCGCTCACCCCTGGGGAAGACCGATTTCTCACATCGTCGTTGATGAAAGAGATATTTCAGTACTATCCCTTATTGACAACAAGTTTTTCAGGGGCCCATCAAGCCCTTTAAATATAGAGAGGCTTTCCCCCTTTGGGCTTGACCTGGAATCAACCTGGAAGATACTTTCTGGTGGAGTACCAATACTGCCTCACTGCAGGGCAGTTAGTTTGAAGCCGCATGAGATTATTCTTTACAATAAGCGGGGTGAGGTTGTGGAGACAATCTCTTTTTTCCCTGGCCCCCTGCTACCGCGGTCTGTGTCTTTTCCAAAGAAATCGATTACCGTAAGATTATCGGAATTCAAGGAGAGGGATGTGGGGCCGAACCCCTTGAGGATAAAAATAGAAAAGGGAGCTGAGGGCCAGTTAGTAGAGATAAGATACAAGGATTTAAGATTAAACAGACCGGTCCCGGAAGGGATTTTCCAGTTGAATCCGCCACTAGGTTTTGAAATCATCCAGCTAGACTATCAGGAAAAGTAAGCGCTCAGCAGTCAGTCCGCCGCAGGCGTATTACCAGCAAGTAGTTAAAATCTAAAGTGAGCTAAGGCTGATGGTTGAGCAGCCAACACAACAAACCCAATGAACACAACAAACCCAATACTCTTTGTTGCCGATAGCATGCTTGGCAAGTTAGCCAGATACTTAAGGATTATGGGTTATGATACCTTTTACCAGTCAAGCTATTCAGGTCGAAGATTATCCGAGCTTGTTATGGAGGGAAGGACCCTCCTGACAAGAAATCATGTGACAGTTAGGTCATATTCTAATGCTATCTTCATAGACCGTGATCTGGTTAAGGATCAACTAAAGGCAGTTGACAGCACCGTAACACTTACACGGGATCAGAGAAGCTGGTTTAGCAGGTGCCTCATATGCAATTCACCCCTATTGAAGGCCAAGGGAGAGGTAGCCGGGGGGCATGTCCCCGATTTTGTCTTCCTTAATTACCACGGAAAGATCCTCTCTTGCCCATCCTGTAAACGATTTTACTGGCCAGGTACTCACAGAGAAAGGACGTTAGAGAGATTAAAGGACTGGGGATTCTAAATCGTTTTAGTCGTTATACACCTTTGTTTTTCAATTCTATTAATGCCTCTTTAATCTCTCTTGTCTGTGATTCAATAAGGGCAATCAACTCATCTGGTGTTCTTTTATCTTCCACTTCCTTTCGGTTTGGATTAACCGCCTTGATATCGTAATTTTTGGCCTCAATCTCTTCTGTTGATACACTCCAGGCGCGGTCACTCTTAGCTCTATCCGGAAGTAGCCTAAAGAATTCCTCAAAGTGCTCTATGGTCAGGGGTTGCTTTTTGGTGATATTGAGATCAGAAAGGTCGTAATACCAGATCTCTTTGGTGGGTTCACCCTTGGTGAAGAATAGAAGGTTGGTCTTGCTCGCTGCCCCTGCATTAACAAACACCTTTGGCGGGAGGCTTATGATACACCAGAGATTACATTCATTAAGAAGTTTCCGTTTTGTCTGGACAAAGGCTTTTTCATTGGTTCTGAAGAGCACACCTTCATCCATTACCGTTCCGCAGCTCCCTCCTGGCTTGAGGCTGTCTATAAAATGCTGAAGAAAAAGCACCTGTGTGGCGCCGGTCTTATATGCAAAGCGAGTTTGCGCATCCTTCCCCTCTTTACCGCCAAACGGGGGATTTGTAAGCACAACATCGAAAAGAGGCTGGGTGCTGCTGAAAAGTCCACCGTAAACCTCAAGCCCGGTAAGCGTATTGCCATGCCAGATGTGAGGTTCATCAATTCCATGAAGAACCAGGTTTGCCAATGCAATGGGATAGACAAGATTCTCTTTTTCTTTGCCATAGAAAGTTTGTGTTTTAAGGGCTTCAATATCACTGGCGGACTCTGCCTTTTCATTCATATAGTGGTAGGCTTGGGCCAGAAAACCACCGGTACCGCAGCAAGGATCATACACTGTGTCCCCAGGTCTTGGATCGATTACCCGGACCATCACCCGGATGATCTCCCTTGGTGTGAAAAATTGCCCACCATCGTTATTCTTCTCGCCCATCCTCTGGAGCAACCCTTCATAGACCTGGGAGAGGGTAAACATATGGGTGTCGTCTACTTCTTCGTTTTTTAGTTGATGAATTCTATCAAGAATATCCAGAAGGTTGCGCTCAGTATCTATGCCTGTTTTTTCAATAGAAGAAAACACCTCACTAATAATCTTCTGGCGAGGTGTTGCTCCGGGTTTATTCTTTAGTTCTCTAAGTGTTGGTAAGAGATCGACGTCGACAAAACTCATAAACCCACCAAGCGTTCCCAGTTGCAGTTCCATGCGTTTTTTTCCATTGGGCGCTGCCCAGTCTTGCCAGCGATAGGGAAACTCAAGAGAGGGGATGAAGGAAGTGCCAACCGCTCTTGCCTGCTCTTCCTCTCGCTCTTCCTTTTCATCCAGTATCCTCAAGAAGAGCATCCAGGTAAGCTCCGGCACATACTGAAGTGCACCAGCCCTGCCAGACCGCCGCATAATATCACAGATGCCCTTGATGTAAGCGTTCAGCGATTGGGGGGTGGTGAGCCTGCGATTGTTCTTAGCCATTTAAGTTCTCCTCAGGGAAAATAACCTTCAGCAAGTCTTTTGTTGTTTGTAAATCTTTTTCTATATCTTCTTCGGTTATTTCTAAACTGCCAAATGGTGGGTATCTATCTGCGAAGTAGTAGGCTGAAACTCTCTCACAAAAATCTTGAAATGAGCTCAGTTCTGGCTTAAATTTTACCACTTCATCCAGCAATGCATCTAACCTGTGTATCTTCCTGAGTTTCCAGCCATTTTGAATTAAGAAAGCTTTAAGGTATTTCTCAATGGATTGTTGAAGGAACATCCCAGCCGCACTTATATCCTTCTCCATAAGGTTTCTTCTGGTTCGTTCCCAATCAGTTCTTGCTATAATTATCCAATCTTTTATTTTATTAGGATGCACTCCTTCGGTCATAAAATAGTCCCCTCTTCTACAATTATTTGGATAAATGCATCTTCTATCTCTAATTTTTGCCTGAATTCATCAGGAGTCAGGACTATTGGAGAAATGGGCAAACCATTACGAAGATCTCTTATAATTCTTGAAACTGAAGCCATCCTGTCAATCATGCGTTCACCGGTTGGTGCAATTACAAGAAGGTCCACATCACTATCCTCAGTTTCTTCTCCCCTCGCATACGACCCGTAGAGTATAACCTTTTCGGCGTAGTATTCTTTCTTTAGCCGCTCGCCTATATTTCGAAGCCGCTCGTATATTTCCTGGTTCATATCGTCATCTTCCTAATTTGCCCTTAACACCGCAGATGCCGGTGAGATAAGCATTCAGGCATAGGAAGTCCTGAGTATCCGAGAGCTGGGTTTGTTAGTCATTTTTTCTCTCACTATATATCCTCATTTTGGACGTTGTTATTTCACCAAATACAATTACATTTAATCTTTTTATAATCCAACTTTAGTATTCCCCAGAGAGCTTTAGTTTCTTTACAAAGAGCCACATTAGAATAATTGTATTTTTCGTTCAGATAAGAGATGATTTTATTATACATGGCAAGTCTTTGATTGATATCTACCTTTTTCCCCCAATTTGAGGACTCCGAGAGATACTTCACCCAGGATTTATCAGTACACCCGTTTATTGTACTTTGTAATCCTCTCAATGAACCCAAGGTGATTCTCTCGGGGATGAACCTTTCAAATATAAGGTCAATTAAATGAATATAGTGCCTTTCCCAATTTTCTACAGGAAGCATAGGATCTATTCTTGCTCTAACTTCAAAACCTTCCTCATATAATTTTTTAGCAGCTTCAACCCTTCTCATTACTTTGGGAGCCTTTTCCCATTTATCTGCTACTGGAATAGCATTAAGAGAAAAGCTCATTATCACCTGGCTGTGGGACTCAAGTTCCAAGAGGTTTTTAATATTAGATGATTTTGTTAAAAATAAAGCCTTGTGGATTTTCTGTGATTCAAAGATTGGGATGATAAATTTGGAAAAAGGGCTATCACCGTTTTCCCCCATGAGGGAATCTGCAATTTCTCCGGTATTTAAAATTTCAGGATCACTCTCTTCTTCCAGGAATCTTTTAACGTGTAATTCTATTTTTTTATAGTCTTTAATAACTGGTTTTGTCTTCTCAGGACGAAACCTGAATGTCCCCTTAAGATAACACCATGCACAGTCAAAAGGACAGCCATAGGCCCACTTAAGTTCAAGAAAGTGGGGACATACAACGTCAGTTGGCTTCTTGGGCAGAGGGGTTTTATCAAATCTAGTGACAATTGACCCATCGTTTACCCTCTCCACTAAAACTTGCCTTTTTCCATCTATAAGAGCATATTCTTTATAGTGTAATTTAAGTTTGGGGAAAGAAGGAGAATGTAGCGTAAGTTTTGAAGGGTCATGTTTCAGGAATATGATTATGTCCTCACCTCCCAAACCCCTTTTAGTCTTTGAGGTAATCCTGTTTACTTTAACTTTCCCTTCCTTTTCTAGCTCTTTTAAAGCCTTCCTATAATGCTTGTCTATATAAGGAGGTTCTGTGTACCAAGGGGTGCAGACCTGTTCTTGAATTTCTTCATAACCCAATATTTTTTCTTTAAATCGTTCTAAAAGATATTCCTTTAGATCTTGAATACTGTGGATATCAAATAATCTCATTTGAGTTCTAGCAATAACTTCTTCCGGCCCTAAATATGCAAAATTACCTTCAGCACTTTGATTAAACATGATATTTTTCATTATTGAGTGCCCTTTAAAATTATTTGTCACATGGAGAAGATAATATAATGTTTGAACTTTCTCAGATGTACATACTCTGAAGGGCCAGCTGTATCCTGCATTTGCCGCCTCATGCAATTGTTCTCTGTAAAGATTTATTAGAGCAATTTCCGGCTTCTGTGAGGAGTCTAATATATTTCTCCATTTGTTTGTCCCGAATAGTTTGTTAAAAATATTTTCTAATTCTGGTAGTTGAATAAAACGGGCTATATCTCTCACCATAAAAGTAAAAAATACTTCTGTTTTAGGATTTTCCAGTATTTTTTTGATTGCGGTAAATGGAATTCCGCTAAACCCAAAGGGGTCTACAAAGAAAAAAGAAGGGGCAAGAATACTCTTTTCTTTTTCTAAATATTCAAATATCCCATTAATAACATTAGCAAATTCATCATTTTCTTTTTCGACCTTTATTTTTTGCCAACTTTGAATCTTTAGTCTTTCTCTTTCCAGAACCTTTTCAAGGTTTTTAAAATTCTCAGGTTCTTTCTCAATAAAAAAGCAAGTCAATTTCCCAAAATAATGGCTCAGACTGTCCGCTACTTCTAAGGCAATAAGGGGTGAGCCTGAAGTCCTATCCGTACATTCTCCTCGGCCAGCAAATCCATCAAAATAGCAAATTTGAGGATTCCGCCTTCCAAGTATAGGTATCCAAGCCACAAGATATTTCCTCAGTAGGATATGCTTTACTTTGGTATGTTCCCTATATTCCCATTTTTCCAGTGCCGTATCTTTAAGCACTTTCTACTCCCAAAATCATCTGCTCCGCCTTTTCTTTGGCCACCTGAAGCAACTCTTGAGCTTCTTGTTTCAGCTTCTTCACATGTTGTCTCTTTACTTGAACATCTTCGGCAATTTTTTCTTGGATGGAAATGGGCGGGAGGGGACTTTTTGAGCTTAAGAGATCCGTTAATGATAAATGCTTATTAGTCGCACCTGTAATATTTTGCATTATTTGTGTTTGCCCTATTTCTGTCAATAAAGTCTCAAAAATAAAATAGTTGTTGGCTTTGCTCTTATCAATTCTTAATCTAATCATGTCACCACTAAGATAAAATTCCATATCCATGTCGTATATAGCAACTTTTCCAATGGTTGCACCCGTTATTACAATGATTAGGTCTCCCTTTTGAAGTCTAGCCCTTGGATTCTTTTGTGCATAAAAAGATTTAGCGGTTAAGATGTCAGATAGATCGAAATCGCCATGTCGTGTTAGGTTTCTTATTTGTAAGACGTTAACGTCATCCCCTTTTTCTTCAAATTTTGGTAAGATTCCTTTAAAGTAATCGACTATTAAATTTTTCAAAAACTCAGGGCGATATTTTCCTCCACTTATCGCCTTTTGAATTATCGTATGCTTTGGTTGATAATAAAATGGATCAAATCTGCTGCCATAGATCGCATCAGCGGTTACTGTGAAAGTTCTCTCATCTTTAATTTGTGGAAGCTTTATGCCAAGTTTATCAAGGACATATTCTTCAATAGAATTTAAAATACTTTCTGCCTCAGTTTCCTTTTCTTTTTTGATGCGGTAGGCTTCATCCATCACATTGGCAATTTTATCTTGGATAGGGCGAGGTGGAACAACGGTTAAAAGTTCGCCAACTTCTGCAGTATTTAACTCAGGGCGTGTGGATTTATTGCCCCACCTATAAACTTGCCTGTTGCCCAATGTCGATCTCAGATAATATGAGAGGTAATAAGGATTTAATTCAGCCCTACATCGAATAGTAACAGAGTGAGATGTGATGTTGCCCTCATTCCAACGGTCAGGAAAGACCGCAGAGTACCCTAAAATTGCTCCAGCTTTTGTCAATATAACATCGCCAGGCAGTACTTGACTGCGAATTAGTTGTTTATGTTTTTCTGGAGTTATAAATACCAAATTGTTATCGACAAGCTCACCTGTTTTCACATCAGATACACGGACAACTGGTATACCTTCATTCACATATTCTTCAACCTTTAGTTGCGTACCGAATGGCCCATCTACAATTTGCTCAGCTAAATCTTGTAATTTATAAGCGGGATAAGGCAGTGAAAGAATCTGTTTTTCAAGCCCAATGTATTCCGGTTGATAGAATTGAACATCAAGACGGCCCTTACACTCGCCCCGCTCTATGGCAAAGCAGAGCGGGGCATTAGCGAAAAAATCGACTCGATTTTCCTTTTTGAAACTCCTCCAAGCTTCTAAAATCTCAGGAAACTCATTTTCATCAGGCCTTCCCGTGGTATCATAGCCAATGTGCTTGGCAATGACCATGAAGATAGGATAATTTTTGGGTAGGTTCTCATCTTCTTTCTTTTTCCTCAAAAACAGAAGGGACGCCTTAACTCCAGCTCCATAATGGGTAAAGGTACCTTGTGGTAAGGAGACAACACCTAGGATTTGGGCTCTTTCCAACACAAAATCCCTCACATATTGGAGGCTTGAATTGGTCAGGATGCCATCTGGGAGGACTATGCCCATTCTTCCGCCTGGTCTTAAGTAAGCCAAACATCTCTCGATAAATAGGATCTCTGTGTTTTGCCTATTTCTCTTTTTCTCTTTACCTCCCAAGACATAATCTTTTAGATATGTCCTCTCTCTGTCTTTTACTACAGCCCCAAAAGGTGGATTGGTTAAAAGAAGGGTATACTTGTCAAGCCTTATGACCCTTCTTGGGTGAAACTTGGCCGGATTGTCTAAGGCATCACTGTTTTCTATGTTAGTATGCCCATCTTCATGGATAATCATATTCATCATGGAGACACGGGCAAGCTGGCTATTTATCTCGATTCCGAACACCTGTTTTAAAGCAAAGTCTTTCCACCTATCCCTTGCATCGTGAGGCTCCAAACGCGCCTCCAGATCGGTTTTTATCTTTTCAAGAGCATAAATTAAAAAACCACCCGATCCACATGCTGGGTCGATCATAAGACTGTTAACATCTGGCTCTAAGAAATCCACCATAAACTCGACAATGGTTCTTGGAGTAAAGTATTGTCCCATCTCGCCACGGAAAACCGTACCCAAAAAATGCTCAAAAGCAACCCCCTTTGCATCTAAGTCTGTTTTAGACAGAGAGACACCCTGCAAGACCTCAACAACACCATAAGTTATAGGATCCTCTGCCTTTATAGGGTCTATAAAGACATCCGGATCAATTCCTTGAGCATCTTGATATATCTTCCTTATCCTGTCAGCTACTTCTTTAATAGTTTCATGCGTCCCTATCTGGAATTTGTAGTATTCTCCCATAGAGGTCAAAAAACGTTCATCATGAATTTTGCAAAACATTAGTTTACTCATCTCATCAAAGGCCTCGGCAGGATTCCGCTTGCCGCCTTCCCACAAGGTATCATGACATTGCTGAAATTTATTTAAAAGCTCATCCCTTGTTACCTCTTTGAGATCCCAGTTTTCATCTCCCCTTTTAAACTTGAATTTTATGAGTTTTCCGTACCGGATGGGAATGTCAGCAATTACATTCTTTTCCCTCTCCATTGAAGGAAAGTTAGCCACATCAAAGGCAATCCTGACATTACCTGCTACCATCAAGGCATATTTGGCCCCTAGAGAATTAGCATTCCCAAAAACCTGCTCTATAGCCTGCCTGATCTCAGACGGAGAAATACCGTCTTTTTTGGCTTCTACCACAATATAGGGATTTTTCTTATCGTCATCCTCATAAACTACAATGTCTGCTTTGTCTTTGGGGTCTCTTCTTGGGACGATAACTTCCAGATCGATTCTTTGCTTGGGATACTTGTACTTAGTAATTAGTTCCACATAGAAGGCAGCCCTGACCTTTTCCTCAGGGTCAGCAGAACGGTAGCTTTTTCTTAAAGCTATATACTCAACCTTGTTCTCACTCAGTTTAAGTATCCCTTCCCTTTCCCCCATAGAAATTATCTCTTCAGGCACTTTGTACTTGTTTGTCATCGATAGGTCTCCTAACAACGGTTAGCAATATAAAAATGCAACCTTTTCATATCACTTCACCTAGATTTAGAACGGCCATGCTTAATTTATCCTTAAAATGCTTTGCATTCCATGTCACAAATACATCAAGGATTTTCTTATTTTTATCGACTATATAAGACGCCAAGGCATCTCCAAAGCTCATCTTCTGTTTTATAAGGCCCAATATAGGTTTAGTCTTAAAGCATATCAATTTTGCATCCTCATCTGGGAACAATATGGAAAAAGGGGCCAGACCCCTTTCTCCCCTATTCTTCGTGCAATTTCAAAGGAGGCGGTAATCCTTATGATTTTCACATCCCCGAGCCCTTTTATCTCAAGGAATTTATTTAGAGGCTGGTTTGCCATTCCCGAAAGTTTTTACAGGTTGCAGAGGAACCGCCATCGTATCTGCAAGTATATCCTCCTCCCGCTCTTTGCCATCATAAGTGAGCTCGTATTCCTTGTTTTGTCTCAAAAGGAATAACATATCTATAATTATCAGGAAGGGGCTTATTTTCCTTCAGGTATTTGGTTATAAACTCAAGCTCTTCTTTGCTCAATTTGCTCATCAGTTCGTTCCTCCCTTAGTGCCCATAGAATTTAGATTATATTCCTCAATCAGTCCCTCGTCTGCAAAGCTGAAATATTTGTTGTCGCCTATGATGATGTGATCTAATACCTTAATGTGCATAGTATTTGAAGCTGCGATCAAGTCCTTAGTAATCTCTCTATCGCTTGAGGAAGGTGCTGGACTGCCTGATGGGTGATTGTGGACAAAGATAAGAGAGGCGGCATTATGCTTTATGGCGCTCTTTATAATTTCGCGTGGGTACACTGAACTCAAATTTAATGTGCCTTCAAAGAGGTCTTCTACATCTATAGGCTGATTCTTTCCGTCCAGGAATAAAACCTTAAAGACTTCTTTTTTGAGACCGCGCATGGAATGGTAGAGATAATCAAAGACTTCTTTTGACGATTTGCATATAGGTTTCTTAAGAATTTTCTCTTTAAGAAACTCCCTGGCTACTTCCTGAACAAGTTTTATTCCAAAGGCATTGTGTGGCCCAATCCCTTTAATTTCCTGAAGTTCTTCTACCGGTGCTTCAAGAACACCCCTTAAGGTTTTAAATTTTTTTATAGCTGTTTTTGCCTGCTGTTTACAGTCTTTCCGAGGGGTTCCAAGAGTTAATAGTAACTCGACTATTTCATAGTCATGAAATCCTGAAATACCGGATTTTATAAATTTTTCTCGCAATCGCCTCCTATGGTATTCGTGGCTCTTGAGACTAATTGGTTTTTCCCTTCCTTGCTGCCTTTTGCTCTGTTTCCTTTTCCCAATCACTATTTTCACCGGTTTTTCATTACCCAACATTAGCTCATTGATGCATCTAAGATGCATTTGATACTTTTTTAAAATATATACAGCCCCTTACGTATCTCAAACCTTCTGGAACTTTTTCGGGTTTATTTCGGGTTCTCTGATTGTTTGGCGTCTTTGTGGCGTCATTCTGTCTGCTTTGGTCTTCTTTCCAAAAACCAAATATTTGCCAAAATCGCCAAGTAAATGCCAACTAATCGCCAGATGAATACAAACAATTATGTCCGATAAATGTCCGTTATTTCAGTTCGTACTTTCTCCCCTTCTTCTCACCAATTTCTGTAAAAACCCCTTTCTTCACCAAATTCTGCAAATCACGGTATAGCGTCTTCTCGGAAACCCCAGGGACTACAGTTTTAAGAGATGATAAATTTGTGCTTCCTTTCTCCATCACATACATTACCGTCAATATCTGTCGCTCATTTAAACCCATTTTGCGGAGATATTCCTTTGTATAAATATCTTTTCTGAAGATTACTCTGAACCCTTGATATTCTTCAAACTGGGGTTCAGGAAGGCCTGCCTTCAGACCCTGTCAAAGTTCTCTTTAAACTCTAAGGTCTCGGTTTCCCCTGATGCCAAAAATTTTTTTAGTTCCTTCTCTTCCATGCCGGAAGCAACCTCTCTTTCATCTTTACGGGTCCCCCATTGATAGTATCAATTCCGCTATCGGTCTCTTCACGCCTGATAAGATCTTCTGTCCAGCCGAGGCGATGTAAGGCAGGGTCAATAAGTTTTGCTCTGGTGTCTGCTTCACTTAATGACATTGGCCTACTCTAAGTATACCTCTTTTATTCCAGTTAACCAGTTACATAATATGGTGAAGCCTGATTTTGCCTTTTACAATACAATGTCTTTTAACTATTATAGCTTGGAGAAACATGGATCAAGAAAGACATGTTTGACTAAGAATAATGTAAGAAAATTCATCAAAATTATTCCGGTCCTTAACGACAAGATATCCGTATCTCATCAATGTTCAACAACATTATCTATCTTATCATAGTGATCGTAGTATTTCAGCTCAATTATCCTGTAGAGGGCCTATTCAAGTCACCTGTAACATCCCTTTTTATGCTCTTCTTACTCTGGCTCAATTTTACAATCTACTGTAACTATCGCTTTTCCAGGCTCTTGGGTCTCTATAAGGACAGGTCAGTCACTGTGGCTCAAGGCCGGGCAGGTTCAGCCTATCAGTCGGTGGTCACGAGGTTCTCCATTCTATCGATACTGATCTTTGCCTTATCTGTTTACCTGTTAAATCTGAAATACTGGCTTCTCAAGATTCCCGGATTTACCATGCTTTCTATTCTTCCTGCTATTGCGGCCATCCTTATCTTTTTTGCCTTTCTCGCCACCATCTGGTATGTGGGCTATCCGGTCTATTGTGCCTTCTTCAATTGTTCCATAAAAAGGTGGACATATGTACGGGCAAACATAAAGCTAAACCTTCCCATCCTATTTCCCTGGGCAATCCTCACCCTTTGCTATGATGTAATATCCTTGCTTACATGGCCATCCCTTAAAGGCATCTTCGACCGTGAGATCGGGCAATTTATATTTCTTGCCTTTTTTCTCATCCTCCTTGCAGTATTCCTGCCTCCCTTTATCAAGTATTGGTGGGGGTGTTCAACTCTTCCTCAGACAGAGAAGAAAGAGAATATAACAAATTTCTTACGGAAGTCGGGCTTTAGATATAGAGACATATTAAGGTGGCCGATATTAGAGGGGCGGATAATGACCGCTGGTGTAATGGGTCTGCTGCCAAGGTTTCGATACATCCTGGTCACAGATTCTCTATTAAACTTCCTTTCAGTTGAAGAACTCAAGGCAGTTATGGCCCATGAAATGGGCCATATAAGATATAGGCACATCCCCTTTTACATCCTTTTTCTTCTGGGCTATATGGCCATTTCATTTGGCCTTTTTGATGTCTTCTTCTATGCAATGGCAATGCATCCCAGTCTGTTTGGCTTATTAAGCAGTCAAAAGGAACTCCAGGCGGGGATCTTTTATTGGCTGCTCTCACTGCCCATCATCTTGAGCATCATCCTTTACTTCAGGTATGTTATGGGTTTTTTTATGAGGAACTTTGAGAGGCAGGCCGATCTCTATTCGGCTAAACTGATTGGTAAACCTGAACCCACCATCATGTCACTTGAAAAGATTGCCAGCTTTAGTGGTCAAGGCCGCGATCATCCATCCTGGCATCATTTTAGCATTGCCGAGAGAATTATGTTTTTGTGGAGATCCGCGCAAGATCCCCAATTGATTAAGCGCCACTCAAGACGTTTAGCCCTCTTTCTGATTGTCTTTTTGCTCCTCATCACCTCTTTGGGATATACGCTTAACTTTGGCCCCATGAAGACCGGCCTTGAAAACATATTTCTGACCCATATCCTGAATCGGCAGCTCGCTGAATCCCCAGAGAATGTTGAGATCTATAGGGGTCTTGCCTATATCTATCACAGGAGAGAGAACCCGGCCAAGGCTCAATGGGCATATGAAAATATCCTCAAACTCAATCCTGATGATGGGCTGGCACTCAATAACCTTGCGTGGATTTTAGCCACGGCCAAGGATGCATCACTCCCTGATTACCCAAGGGCTCTTGCCTTGGCCAAACGGGCGGTTGGGATAGAAAGATCACCGACCTTTCTTGATACCCTGGCTGAGGCCTACTATGTGAATGGATTCTACGAGCAGGCATTGCAGACCATAAAAGAGGCCCTGGAAAATGCATCTGATGAAAACAGGCAGTATCTTGCCAGTCAGTTGAAGAAGTTTAAGGAAAGGCAAGGCCTTCCGGGAAGATAAACGTAGAGGACTCCGTATATTGAAAGCCTAAGCGGGTCAGTTTCCCTTAGGCGGAGATAATCACGAGGCTGATGCTTTATTAATGTCCGCTGAAAGTTGTTCGTTGTTTGTTGTTTTTGTTGGTAGTTGGGTCGTTCCTCGTTCTTGGTTACTGGGTCTAAAGGAGCAACCAGCAAAGACCGTAACAATTCACTATCTCTCATAAATACAGATACAAAGGACTACTGACAACTAACTACCGACACTATTTATCCTTTATTTACGCCAGTATGCAGGGGCAAGCAAGATGATAACGGTGTATATCTCAAGGCGGCCCAGAAGCATACAGAAGGTTAGGACCCATTTACCCAGATCAGGAACGGATAGGTAATTTCTTACTGGCCCAACTAAGCCTAATCCTGGGCCAACATTTCCTATGGTGGCGGCTACAGAGGCAAAGGATGTAACAGCATCCAGGCCGATTGAGGACATAATTATGACAGCTACAATAAAAAGAGTCAGATAGAGGATAAAAAACCCGCCTATGCTATTCAATACCTCTGCCGGAACCGGCTTACCACCAAGCTTTATAGACCTTACCGCATGGGGATGTATCAACCTGAAAATCTCCTGATAGCCATGTTTGACAAGTAATATGATCCTCATGACCTTTATTGCCCCGCCGGTAGATCCTGCCATGGCCCCGATAAACATACATAACAGAAGAACGATCTGGGATAGACCTGGCCACTGGGCATAATCGCCGGTTACGAAACCGGTTGTTGTCATTATGGATGTAACCTGAAATGCGGCATGTCTGAATGCTTTTCCTATAGAATGATAGACTGTTCCATAGACATTAAAGGTAACCAGAAGGATGAGGATAGCCAGGATAGAGAGAAAGACGCGGCACTCCGGATCCCTGCCAAATACCTTAAAATCCCCCTTCAGAAATCTGAAATGGAGGGAAAAGTTTACCCCGGCTAGGATCATAAAAATGGTAATAACACCCTCAAAATAGGCACTGTTATATTGGGCAATGCTTGCACTCTGTGTGCTGAATCCTCCGGTAGGCATGGTAGAAAAGGCATGGCAGATGGAATCAAACAGGGGCATCCCACCTATAGACAGAAGGCCTATCTCAAGTAAGGTGATAAGGAGATAGACCTTCCATAGGGTTTTAGCTGTCTCTGAGATGCGAGGTTGTAGTTTGTCCACTACTGGACTTGGGATCTCAGCCTTATAAAGTTGCATGCCCCCCACGCCTAAAAAGGGGAGAATAGCAATAGAGAGCACTATGATCCCCATCCCTCCCATCCACTGGGTTAGGCTTCTCCAGAACAGTATTCCCCTAGGCAGCGATTCAATGTTGGTAAGAACAGAGGCTCCAGTAGTGGTAAAGCCAGATATAGATTCGAAATATGCATCGGTGATAGTGCCAATTGAACCGGAAAATAAAAAGGGCAGTGAGCCAAAAAAGCCAGCACTTAACCAGCCAAGCGTAACAATGGCCATAGCCTCCCTTTGGCTTAGAGAGGAGTAGTCAGTTATTTTGATAAGAAGAAAAAGGGCAATACCACTCCCCGAGGTGATAAGGAGGGAATAAAGTACAGGGAGAAAGCTTCCGTCAGAATACACCAGGGAGACTATGAGGGGTGCGATCATGGAAAGGCCAAGGAAGAAATTGAGGATCCCGATCAGCCGGAATATCTGCCTAAAATGCATTAAAAGTATTCTAGTTTAACGGTAAACAATTTTTCGAGCTTTGGTATAGCTCCTTTAAGCGCGATTATTATCAGATGATCATGGGGTTTGATCATGTTGTGGCCTCTTGGGATAATAATCTCCTCTCCCCTGACAATTGCGCCAACAATGGCATCTTTGGGAAATTTTACCTTGGATAAGGGGATATTTACGATGTCAGAAGTTTCCAATGCCTCGACTTCTATGACCTCTGCACCTTCTCCTTTCAGGGGTGCCTCAGATATCACCTTTCCCTTCCTGATGTACTGGAGAATTGTTCTAATTGCAGAAAGCCTTGGGCTTACAACCGTGTCGATTCCTATTGCAGAGACAAGGGGGATATAGCTTAATTTTCCTATCCTGGTAACCGTCTTTTTTGCCCCAAGTGCCTTACCCAGCAACGAGATAAGGACATTACTTTCCTCGTCCCCAGTGAGTACAACCATAATATCAACATCGGCCACATTCTCTTCCATGAGGAACTCACGGTCTGTTCCATCACCATTTAACACAACGACCTTTTCAAGCTTTTCGGCCAGCTCCAGGCATCTCTGGCCATCTTTTTCGATTATCTTCGTATTAATATTCGTGGTGTCAAGAGACGTTGCCAGGGCAAGGCCAGTTTCACCGCCACCGACGATGATAACCCGACTTAGTCCTTCTTCTCTAAGATTCAAGAGACGGAAGATATGTGGGGTTTCCTCCCTACGGGCAACACAGTATATCAAATCATTCGGTTGGATTGTATCCTGCCCGCCTGGTATCATAACCTTTTCTCCCCTCACAATAACGCCAACAAGGATTGCATGCTGATAATCATTAAGGGAGGAGAGCGTTCGTCCGAGTACTGGAGAGTTATCCTCTATAGTTATACCGATTAGCTTGATTCTACCATCAACGAAATCTATGACCTCAGAGGCCCATGGCACCTCCATGAGCCTGAGCATAGAAGCAACCATCTCTGACTTAGGATTAATGATCAGGTCAATATTTAAGAAATCCTGCCTGAAGATCTCCCTGTGTTTCATATATTCTGGATTCTTTATCCGGGCTATCTTGGTAATGTAATCCGTTAGATGCTGGGCGTAAAAACACGCAATCAGGTTCGCCTCATCACTATCAGTGGCTGCCACGATTATGTCACTTTCCTTGATACCTGCCTCTTGTAATACCGAGGGACTGGTGCCTGAGCCCAAAATAGCTTGAACATCTATAACACTTTGAATTTGTCTGACCTTATTTTGATCCATTTCAATCACAACCACGTCATGATTTTCCTCCGATAGCCTCTGGGCAATAGTAAAACCTACCTCACCAGCACCGACAATAATGATTTTCATTTACTGTTCCCTTCACCGCTAAGGCGTGCCATAGATCCCTATTTTTGGATCAAGACTAAATTGAGTTTTAAAAAAGCCCGAATCAAAAGTCAATATATAATAAGCTTCCTCTTCTAAGGCCCTCTGCCTTTATCCCCCAAGCATAGGAGCCAGGAGAATGACAGGCCTAAAAGATCAACCGGGCCGGGGCATATACCACATGCCCTCAAATCATTTGAAACTACTAGTGAAACTGAGACCCCTGAAACAGGCCAAAGATTGCATCGAACTGGGAGCCATCAGCTATAACGGCTACCACTGCCCTTCGATATTTGATAGAAAATGGGAAAAAATGACCTATTAACCGTATCTATTGATGAAGAGAGGAGGGTCTCCTTCAGGCTTGAACCATCAAACAAAGTACAAGGAGGCAAAAGGAGGAGCTGCGAGAGAACACATAACTAAAACAATCTCTTTTGAATGATATCTTCTTTTGCTCTAGGAGTAAAGCCAAAATGTCTGTAGGCAAGCTTGGTAGCCACTCTTCCCTTTGGCGTCCGATTTATGTAACCGCTTTGTATCAAAAATGGCTCGTAAACCTCTTCCAGTGTATCCTTTTCTTCACACAGGGCAGCTGACAGTGTATCAACCCCTATTGGACCACCGTCAAATTTCTCTATTATTGTCAACATGATTTGTCGATCCATCTTGTCCAGACCCTTATCATCTACCTCCAATATATCCAATGCCTTTTCTGCAACTGAATGCGTAATTACCCCTTCAGCCTCAATCTGCGCGTAATCTCTTACCCTTTTTAGTAACCTATTGGCTATTCTTGGCGTTCCCCTTGAGCGTTTAGCAAGCTCGAAGGCACCTTCATTATCAAGCTGGATACCAAGGAGGGTCGCTGACCTGGACACTATCTGCTGCAGGTGTTCTGGCTTGTAGAAATCCAACCGTAAAACAACACCAAACCTGTCTCTTAAAGGGGGTGTGAGCAAGCCTGTTCTCGTGGTAGCGCCAATCAAGGTGAAGGGCGGAAGGCCGAGTTTGACAGTCCTGGCTGATGGCCCTTGGCCGATAATAATATCCAGTTTGAAATCCTCCAAGGCAGGGTAAAGCATTTCTTCCACCACATGATTCAACCTGTGGATTTCATCAACAAACAAAACATCCTTGGGCTGTAGTGATGTTAGTATAGCTGCCAGATCACCAGGCCTATCTAACACGGGTCCCGAGGTAGTTTTTATGTTGACACCGAGTTCATTGGCAATTACGTGAGCCAGGGTAGTCTTTCCAAGACCAGGGCTACTATGAAACAGCACATGATCTAAGGCTTCAGAGCGCGCTTTAGCTGCCTCTACGAAGATCCCGAGATTTCTTTTAATATCATCTTGCCCAATGAACATATCCAATCTCGTTGGTCTGAGACTGAGTTCAAGTGGTCTATCATCTGCTTTAGGTTTTGGGTCGGTAACTCTTTCTTCCATAATTATTTAGTCTCTTTATTGATTCTCTTCGTCTTTTTCTTGAAGGCAATTCCCCCTTGCCAGATTTCGCAGGGCCTCTTTCAGTAATGTCTCGAGATTTATCTCGGTCTCTCTGCGTAAGGCATGCTCTATAGCTTTCTTTGCAGACCTACTCGGGTAGCCAAGATTAATTAGGGCTGAAAGTGCATCATCGAAGTTCTCTTTATGCCTTATTTCTGCCTTCTCCCTTGGTCGCACCCCCATGCCTTCTGATAGGTCAGATACCTTTTCGTTTAGTTCCAGGGTTATCCTCTGAGACGTCTTTCTACCAACACCGGGGACAGTGGCGATCCTTTCGGAATCAGCCCTCACAATAGCACTCAGGAGATCCCTAAGTTCAATACCAGAAAGGATATTCAAGGCCACCTTGGGGCCGATACCGGACACGGAGATGAGCAGTAAAAAGAGCTTTTTTTCTATCTCTGTTTGGAAGCCAAAAAGTTGAAGCATGTCTTCCCGGACATGTGTGTACACATGCAGGCTTACCTTTTCCATCTCATCCGGGAGTTGATAGAATGTAGACAAGGGAATAAAAATTTGATAGCCAACGCCAGCTGTATCTATTATGATTGACTGAGGACTTTTACTAAATAGTATGCCAGTTATATGAGCTATCATAGATCAAGGGTATCTTCAAGCCTGACCCAATTATGGTGGCATATTGCAGTGGCTAATGCGTCCGCTGTATCTAAGGAGAGTTGGGTATCGAGGTTAAGGATAAGCTTGACCATGGCCCTTACCTGCTCCTTTGATGCCCTCCCGTAGCCGACCACCGATTGTTTAATTTGCAAGGGGGTATAGTCAAAGACCTTGAGGCCATACTGAATGGCTGCCACCAGGGCGGCTCCCCTCACATGACCTATCTTTAGGGCACTTTTAACGTTTTTGGCAAAGAAGATGTCCTCTATGGACATTTCATCCGGATGATGGGCCTGGATGATCTCAACAAGTGATCCGAAGATTCTGTGGACCCTCTCATTGAATGGGCAAGACTGAGGAAAGGAAATTTTACCTCCCCCAACATAAATCAGCCTATTGTCCTCCTTTCTTACAAGGCCATAGCCTGTAACTAAAGAGCCAGGGTCAACCCCGAGGACAAGCATCAGCCGATAGCCTCCATTACCTCCTCAGGAATATCAAAATTGGCATACACGTGGTTAACATCATCGTTATCTTCGAGGAGTTCCATGAGGGTTAACATCTGTTGAGCATTTTTACCATCAAGATTAACGGTTGTCTTGGGGATCATGGTTATTTCTGCCAGCACATAATTGAGTCCGGCATTCTCTATGGTAGTTTTCACGTGCTCGAAAGAGGAAGGTTCAGCTATTACCTCGAACTCTTTTTCATCTTCTTTAATGTCCTCAGCCCCAGCCTCCAAGGCCACCTCAAACAGCTTTTCCTCGTCTACCTGATCTTTTCGAAAGATAATGAGGCCCTTCTGAAAAAACATCCAGGCCACACAACCTACTTCTCCTAAACTACCTCCGTGTTTTTCAAATAGGTGTCTCACATCCGCCACAGCCCTATTTTTATTATCAGTAAAGCCCTCGACCAAAACAGCTACGCCTCCTGGGCCATATCCTTCATAGGTGACCTCTTCATAGTTAGAACCCTCTAACTCACCCGTTCCTTTCTTAATAGCTCGGTCAATGTTATCCTTGGGCATGTTTTCTGCCTTAGCTGCAGCTATGGCTGTCCTCAACCTTGCATTGGATTCTGGATCTTTTGCGCCCAGTCGTGTAGCAACGGTAATCTCCTTGATGAGCTTAGTAAAAACCTTTCCCCGCTTGGCATCAACGACCCCTTTTCTATGTCTTATGGAGGCCCATTTTGAGTGTCCGGACATTTATTACTCTCCTATCAACTGATTTTTTTGGATGCTTTTATATCCTTCTTGTCTCCTAGTAGCCAAACTCTTTAGGTTCCTTACCATAATTGTCTCTTTTTTGTAAAGCCAATTTAGGCTATAAGTGACGAAGTAGACTAGTGCAATTTTGCAAAAATCCCTAAATCCATGTCGCGTTTTTTATTTGCTAATTTGGATTCCCCGTTTCTCCTTATCCGGAATTTTATAGGTAGCCATTTCAAGGACAGATTCGGGTTGTTGAATCTTTCTTAAGGTCATAGAAATTAAATTACTATTTGAGAAGTCATTTGAAGAATGGTAAAAGGAAGGATCGGTCTCATAACATCCTTCTTGTGGAGCTGGTTTTTTATGGCCCCTCTTAAAACTATTGATTTTCAAGGTAGGCGAAGATGAAAAAAAGATCGAGATTGCTTAAACAGGCCAGAGAAGTATTACAGATTGAGGCCCAGGGGATCCTTGGTTTAATTGAAAGGATAGGGCCAGAGTTTGAGCAAGCCGTGGAGATGATTCTCAATAGCAAAGGAAGGGTAATTCTTGCCGGCATTGGTAAATCAGGCATGGTTGGCAGAAAGATTACAGCGACTCTTAACAGTACCGGCACCCCTTCGCTCTTCCTACACCCAGCGGAGGCAGTTCATGGTGATCTGGGTGTAGTTACGGCTGATGATATCGTTATAGCTATCTCTAACAGTGGCTATACAAAGGAGTTAGTCAATATTTTGCCCTCTCTGAAAAGTCTTGGTGCAAAGATCATCGCCTTTAGCGGGGATTCAGAGTCGCCGTTGGCTAAAGAAAGTCATCTTTTCATAGATGTAGGAGTAGAAAGAGAGGCATGTCCCTTAGGTCTTACACCTACAACCAGCACAACTGCTGCCCTGGCAATGGGTGACGCCTTGGCTGTTGTTCTTATAAACCGCAGGCACTTTAATAGAAAGGACTTTAAAAGGTTTCATCCAGGTGGTAGCTTGGGGGACAGGCTTTCATCAAGGATCAAGGATGTCATGTTGACAGGGGACCAGATACCTTTAGTTCATAAAGATCAAACAGTAGAGGAGGCCATTTTTGAGATCGATCGGAAGAGATTAGGTGCATCCCTTGTGGTTGGTGATGGCCATATTTTACGTGGTATTGTCACAGATGGTGATATCAGACGGTCTCTTTTGAAACGGAGAGACATCATGGGGTTAAAGGTAGAGAAAATAATGTCCAAATCCCCAAAGATGATTGATGAGGAGAAAAAGGTAGCCGAAGCGGTAGCCCTAATGGAACATAATGCCATTACCGTGCTACCCATTGTTGATAGGGAAAAAAGGGTGAGAGGTATCGTTCATCTACATGGACTGTTAGGAGGGAAGGGATTTAGATTAAATGGAAGCCGAAAAATTACCTAAAGGATTGATAGTTGATCTCATTACCCCCCTTGATGATACGGGAGGTATCGATAATGAAGGTCTGGATTCTCTTTTAGAGAAGGTCCTGCCTTACGCCGAGGCGATACTCCTGGCAGGTCCTCAGATGGGGGAGGGCAGGGGTCTTGGCCTGGAGTCAAAAATAAACCTGCTTGAAAAGGCTACTACCATCATTCAGGGTAAGGTCCCGATCTTTTTTTGGATGAGTGAAGATTCGGTAGAAGGCACGAAAAACGTAATTGTTCGCCTCGAAGATGTCCTGGTTTCATCTCGTTATAAAGGTATGTTTTTTTGGATTGACTCACCACTTCTTTATCACAGCAACAGGGGCCTCTATGACCACTATGAGGATCTTGCCTTGAATACGAGGTATCCCTTTGTTCTCTATAATGACCCGCGGCTGATTAAAGGCTCAAAAAGGCCTCTAAAGAGAAATAACATCCGGACAAAAATCCTCAAGGATTTAAGTGCGATAGGGAAGATTAAGGGACTAATTTTTCGGGGTTCACTGACCCGGGTAAATAATTACCAAAAGGCCGTCAGCACCAGGCTAGATTTCAGGATTTATGATGGCGACGAGGCAGGCTTCTTGGAACACCCCAGTCTGAGCGGGGTACTTTCCATAGGGGCAAATATAGCGCCAAGAATCTGGAGCACGGTAACCAGGGCCTCGCTGGGGATGCTAAACGAAGACAGGGAGGAGCGTGGTTATCTGAGCCAGATCTGGGAAATGGGTAAACTGCTTAAAGATATGATGCAAATTTACAACCGGAGTCCTGTGTGGATCATTAAACAGGCCCTTTTTCATCTCAAGATTATCGGATCCCCTGGCTGCACAGCCGTAACCGAGCCTCTTTATGAAAAAAATAACCTCCTTGCCGAGTTCATCTCTAAGCATGACATAGAGTAATAATCCGCAAACCATCTTATTCCAGACTGCAATATTGCCGCTGAAACTCTGACTGAGTTGAAGACTAATAGTTGTAACCGTATACGCTTGGGCTGTGCAGGGGATATACAACATATGGACAGCCTGAAGAAAAAGGCCGGACGCCGTTACCGGCTGTCTTTAATCAAAGTTTTAGCGTGCTATTAGTTTCATGAGAGGATTGCCTTAATCCATACCATATTTGAATCGGAATTAAGGAGAATAGTTAAAGGCAATCATCTAATAATTCATCGCCCAATAAATCGTCAAGGTTCTTTCCTGCTGTTGCCAGGAAGCCTCAGATAGGCTAAGACATTTGGCCTTTGCTCCGTGCTCCGGCAGCTCTTCGGCGAGCTATGATTTATTAGGCAGGAGCTCAATCAATCAGTAATTTCCTTTTTGTCAAGCACATCTCTGTATTCCACCTGGTAGATATAAAGCATCACTGTCGCAAACCCTAGAATCAGCGGACCATAGAGAATACCGGCCACCCCAAAATAGCTTATCCCGCCGATGATCGCCAGGAAGATATAGAAAGGAGACATTCTGGCTTGGCCCCTCATCAAGAAAGGTCGCAGAAAATTATCCATTGTGCTCACCAGAAAAATGGACCATAGAGCCAGAAAAATGGCTGATTTCCACCTTCCAAGGAGCAGCAAATAGCCAACTGCCGGAATCCAGACAATGGATGTCCCCACTATAGGAATGAGCGAAGAGAATCCCATGAGGGTCCCCCAGAAAATCGCGGGAATGCCCACAATGGCGAGACCTATTCCCCCCGCCACACCCTGACACACGGCCGTCAGAAAATTTGCCAGCAAGGCTGAGCGGGCGACTACCCTGATCTTATCGAGAATGCGGTTTTCCTGATCCTCCCGGAGCGGGGAAAGACCCTTGATCCCCCTCAGCATATTCTCCCCATCTCTCACCAGGTAAAAGGCGATAAAGATCATTACGAAGAAATGGAAGACTGTGCTCGCTATATCTCTCATCAGGCCCGCACCACGACTCAAGAGAAACTGTCCGATAGTTTTACTCAATTGCAGGAGGTGGGCTTGAAGATCTATCTCAGTAGAGTTAGAAATCTCCAAATGCTTGCGGATCCAGGCTGTGTAGGCCATGATTTTCGGATGCTCCAGAATCTTTTGAATATTTCCGGCGCTGATCCATTCATCGATTCGGTTGATCGATTCGAGGCCTTGGTTTACGAGTGCGGAGATGAAAAAAAACACAGGAATAATGATCAGGAAAGTGATCGCCACAACGACCGTCAATGCAGCAGCGTTTCTTCTTCCCCGATAGAGTCGGACCAACCACATTTGAAGTGGATGGAAAAGTGATGCCAGGACAACAGCGAGGATGATCGTGTGAAGAAACGGCCGGAGGATTAAAAAGGCCAGATAGAGAGAGAAAAACAGGACCACCAAAAGAAAAGGGCGGTACCTCTTATAAGGTGGAGGCGTTTCTCCAGGTATGTGGCTCTTGTTGTTCATCGCCTCATGTTCCACTAGACTGGGATTTCGGGTCCGGGGATATTCCCAATATCAGCCTTTTCTGCATATCTTATCAGATTTAGCACCGAATGGCGAGCATCCGGGTTCTGGATTTGCAGATAAATCCGCTACCAATCCTTCATGTCCTGGACTCTAAGCCCCCTCTGGCGGCTTCTGTCTCCCCATTTCCGTGCGGACTACAGCCTTCTGGGTGCTGGAGATAAATGGCGAGAAACAGTCAGGATGTCTTGCCTGAAGTCTGCTCCGGAGATCCTTCATGGTTCCCCCTTTTGTACCCTTCCATGGTTGTTACCTTCCTGAATTTAGAGGATTATGCCGATGAAGGAGGGGGGAGAGAGGGAGATAAACCGGAGGGGCGTGGATTCTTATTGTGTAGTAATGACTTCCGATTATTTCAAGCGGAAATAATCAGAGCGGAGCATCGGGAAAAACCGGCTATTGCATCTTGTATTAATCAAATTTCGAGCAAACCATTATTTGCTCTTGTGTACCGGTTATGTTTCCATCCTTATTAGGCAGCCTCTATTTCTTGACCTCCAATGAGATTATTGGAATAGTCCTTTTGATTTGTGACTGCCCTGAATGTTTGATCCCCGAAGTCCGCAATATTTTTGAGAATGGAATAATGCCATTTGATCATTCTGACAGAAGCAGTTCCGCTACCACACCTAGCAACACACGGACGGCATCGACCAAATCGTCAACGGCGATGGATTCGTTGAACGTATGCGGTTGGTTTATCTCCCCTGGGCCGAAGGTTACCGCGGGAATGCCAGCATCATTGATCAGGTTTCGCACGTCGGTGGAGTAAGGGGTCCCCCAGATCTCGGCCTTTTTACCAGTTACCTCCTCCACCTCGCGGCAGAATAGGCCCACTTGAGGAAGACTTGGGTCGATTTCTGCTGACTCATACAGCTTTGTTCGGTGTATGTTGAATGAAAAATCCGGGTCAGATATGGCCAACTCCTTTAGGATTTTCTCTATTTCATCCTGCACGCCTTGCGCGGTTTCTTCGGGATTCATGCGGCGGTCCAAGCTAACAGACAGGGACTCGGGCACCACGTTCTCCTTGGTTCCCGCGCTGAGCATGGTCATGGTGCATTTGGCAGGACCGCATTTGGGGTGAACACGCCCTCGAATCTCCTGATCATATTCCCTGATCTTCTGGCCAAAGGTCAGGAACTTGTCGATGGGATTGATCCCTAGCTCGGCTACAGAACAGTGTACTGGGCGGCCCATAAGGGTCACTAGAAACCAGGCAAGACCTTTTTCAGCTACAGCCACCCGTAAATCCGTCGGCTCCAGAACGACGCCGAATCCATCCGTGTAGCCAGCAGCCTCCAAAATGGTTTTCGTCCCGGGCTCGCCTGCCTCCTCGCCCATGGCAAAAGTCAGCACCAGATCTCCAGCCAACTGAAAATTGGACAGCTGGATCACACGGGCAACCTCCAAGGCCACGCCCAGGCCGCCCTTCATGTCACAACTGCCACGGCCATAGATACGACCACCCCTGAGGCCACCAGAAAAAGGATCATCCGTCCATTTAGAAGGATCTCCAGCTGGGACCACATCCATGTGTCCATTAAGTATAACAGGTGGGCGTTTACCAGAACCTGGCAATACGGCAAGGACCTGAGGCCGCTGGGGATCGGGTTCGTCTATAGGTCTTGTTTCAAATCCCCAGTCGATCAGTAGTTTCAACAGGTAATCAGCCACGGGTTTTTCGCCCCCTGGTGGATTCACCGATGGTATCCTAACCAGATCTTGAACCAGGTCGATCAGGCGCGACGCATCAATCGAAGACATTAATCTATCTTTCATGACATACTCCTGCTCTCAATTGGCATATATTATACCCTCCCTGAGGGGTGGTGAGGGTGAAAGACCCTGATAGAGGTCTATTGTTAGAAGTTGGGTTTTAGAGTATTTATTTTTATGGCAAATCTATCAGAATGATATTGACGAGGTCAAGGTCTGGCTCTTTATAGTCCAGAGGATACGGAAAGGGCCAGAGAAGATCTTGAGCTAATGTCAGATCTAGCTGCGAAGTGTGACACCAAGGATATAGGTTCATACTATGTTTCAATCGCAATTAATCATCCTTCGATTTTCTTTTTATATACAAGTTCATCTTGAAGTAAACAGCACGACTGAGAAGGGCGGACCGAAATGACCTGACTCTAGCCCAAGGATGGTGATGAGATAACGGGAAATGAAAGTCATACTCAGAATGCTCAAGGAGCGTCGTCGATCTTTGAAAAATAAATCTGTCCCCTTTTCTTATTAATGGCAAAATAGTATACAGGGATAGACGCTTCACCACCCTTGACAGTGATGAGATTATGAATCAGGTCAAAAGCCTCAGCCGAGGGATAGGTAAGTGAAGCGTGGAAGTTAGTTCATATCTTGTTCGAATTTCCCTGTGGCTCTGCCGCGGCGAAATTCCCTCTTGCCGATACCGAAAAAGTATGGTAAAAATCATCTCATTACTGGCTGATTTGGTCCTCCACTCCACAGCTCAAGTGAAACTACATCTCAATTTCCGCTCATGACGCAGAGTTTGAAGCAGCATTCTCCCTCTCACTCACTACTCATTCCTCGGTAACTTTTAAGGTCTTTCAAAAACTAGAGGCAATGGTGTCTAAGAGTCAAACAAAGACTTGACCCCTTTTTGATTAATTATGAATAATCAAGCACTTACCGCAGCCCGACCCCAGCCCCCTCCGATGAATATATTGACTTATTCGATTTACGAAGATTTTCATAACCAAATTGAGAAAAGCGGTTTGACTCTTCCCTTATCATGCCTTGACGATGAAAAAATTGTAAATGAAGTGTTACAAGAGCTTACAAGTTCAATAGATCCGATAGAGGCGATTTCATTCAGTTCATTCTTGAACATGGTTGTGCAGACCTGTGAACCAGGAGAATCGGCGCGATTAGGCCGGAGAGAGCTCGCGGAAATTGGCTTCGGGAAAAATATAGGAAACAACAAAGTTTTCTTCCATAGGGATTGCCTGCTGCATATGATGTCGCGGATTATCATAGATGGTAAAAACGGAACCATGCAGATAACGGGCGGAAGCGACAGGCGTGGAACGAAAAAGTACTATAAATCATTGCTCCTCATAAATAGCAAAATCAACCGTATTGGTGCAAATGCACGACAAACACTTCTTAAAGATCATTTCATCCGTGATTACCCGTTGTCTTATGCTCCTCAGGCCACAAGCATCATATTCAAAAATAGATTGCAGCGTTACTGGTATATCTACAGCCGGATATTACCAGGCATGGGTGGATCCGAACGAAAGCTAATCTCTATAGGCATAAATGCCCTAGAAAAAAATTCCGGACTAACTTTGCAAGACCATTATCTGGTGTTATCTAGCGTACTGAGCTGGTTTTTGATATCACCAGTTGAAAAACGGAAAAGAAAGAATGAAGAAGCCTCCATATTGGGATTTGATTATCGGAATCTTGGCAGTTTTTATATAAACAGGAATAATTTTCCTAATACCGATCGCTTAATTCGTCTCATCAAGTTTCTTGCTAAAGACATAAATTGTCTTCAAAAGCACTTTATCGAAGAACGGAAAGATGAGGTAATTGGTTTTTTTAGGTACTTCAGAGATTTCTTTGACAGGTCTGTCTTTAAGATTGATGATGACAGGTTTTGTATACTCGACTTGAAGTTTCTCATGGAGGGGCTCTGCTCTGGATTCTTGTGGCGGATCAAGGACAATGCATCTCTCCAGAATGACCATCAACGGCTTAAGGGGTATTACGGTCAGCTCATCGAAAAATATTTTGTCTTTCTTATTGAACAAATATTCGGTCGGAACAGGGTCGTTAAAGTTAAAGGCACTGGCCCCGATGCTAAAATCGAGACTGACGATTGTTTGATTATTTTTGAATTTACGACCGAATATTACAGGTTTGCCTCTCTCTATAATGAATCAACAGGCTTTTTTTCGCAGGATTTGAAGCGGTTGCTTTTTAATCGAGGAAAGGATGATCCGGATGGCAGAAATAAGAAAGACAGAGGGAAGTTCTTAAAGCTCAATGAATATCTGGATACCGTACGGCGGAGAGAACAGGGAAAAACAATTATTACTGTCCTGGTAACCGAAAACTATCTCGGCGATTATGACCTCCTCAATCAGTTCGATAATATCCTCGATACCAAGATCCAAGAATATGAACTAACAAACCTTCGGGCGCATAAACCTTTAATCCTTTGTCTGGATGATTTTGAGATATTCTGGGCATTAAGCACTGAAGAAAAAGCTGTGCAGGATTTTGAGGAGTGCTATCGAGGATGGGAAAAATCTGACAAAGGAAGGCTTTTGTACAATTTTTCCAATTTTATATCGAGCAACAACGATGCAGTAATAAAAAATGATAAGTATTTAGCTTTTTTTGATTATTCGAAATTTCTGAAAGAGCTTGGTGCGGGCTTACGAGCGGGCTAACGGGAATTGCACAAGATATAAAGCTTAAAAGGGATCGATGTCACATCTTGTATAGTGAATAAAACGTAAACAAAAAGACAATTCTTTATTTTTGACAGATTTTGCCAAGGTATCAAAATGAAGACTTTAAAGCATTTGTAGCGAAGTTTATCGGTCGAGAGAATGCATGATGGGCCACCCAACCATGCTCTTGCAGCGGGTCGCAAAAAGCCGCGCCCGCTGAAGAGCGGCGTTAGATGATTAGGAAACAAAATATGACAGATAAATTTGGCAATCTTACCTTATTGGTATGCCTGTTTCTTCTATTCACAAGCAACGGTCTTGCCACTGACTGGTGCCATGAATATGTCGATAAAAAGCAATATAGCTTAGCGATAAAAGCATGCACCGAAAGAATCATGAAAGAGAAGCCGAGAGCAGTCGATTACTACAATCGTGGTACTGCATATCTAAACACAGGCGAACACACAAGAGCAATAAAAGACTTCAATAGTTCCATCAGATTGGCCCCAGACTTCTTTGCAGCTTATAACAATAGAGGTTCAGCATATGCGCTTTTGGGAGAAATCCAAAAAGCTATAGCTGATTTTAACAAGTCAGCGGAGCTGAATCCACATTTTGCTGCACCTTATTACAATCGTGGAAATGCTTATAAAAGCATTGGCAACAAGGTTCATGCACTCTCGGACTATAACAAAGCAGTCGAAATAGACCCTAAAGACCCATTAGCATTTTATAATCGAGCTGGATATTACGATGAGAATGGCAACTATGCGCAAGCAATAACTGATTATACTAATGCTCTTAAACTAGACCCTAAGTTCGAATATGCATATGGTAATCGTGGATTGGCATATGCAAAATCTGGGAGCTATGAAAAAGCAATAGAAGATTTTTCGATGGGTATTAAGCTAAATCCTAATAGTGTTTTCAATTATTATAATCGTGGCATAGCCTACGAGAAACTTGGAAAGAAAATAGAGGCGTACAAGGACTATAAAAGAGCCGCAAAATTAGGATATGAGCCAGCTCAAGAATTTATCAGGGAACAAGGTGTTAAATAGTAGATTTTAATTGGGTTGCCATTAATAAAAAGCAACAAATATCTAACAAATCAATTCACGGGACTCCGTTTTACTCCGCCCGTGATTTCCGGCGTTAGCCGTCATATCCGTTGAATAAACAATGTCGCGCACATCTACCAAATATATAACCTTTGAGTCGCTGAAGATGCGCGGTTCCAGTGCCGTCACGGTCGTTAAATTAATGATGGCCTGCAACGATATGTCGCTTGCGAATCAAGCGCTAACCGAATGGAAAAAAGACCAACCCATGATGAAGAAGTCGCGCCAAATTGGTGCCGGAATGTATTTCGTCAGAACACAGCTCGCCCATCTTCACGAGGGGTTCAAAATAATTGAAGAAATTCGTGCCGATCAATCGTTGATGGCTCACGTTGCAACATGTGATCAAGAAACGCAGCGGTCGTTTCAGAAATTGATATCATTTCTCCCAGGAGAATCAAACCGCTCTGAATTTGAACAGTTAATTGGGCGAATTCGGCACAATCTGACGTTCCACTACGATAAAAGCGGCAAGCTCATCGAGAATGCAATTTCCGACAGAGCGGGGCGTGCGGAAGCACGGCATTCTTCAATAACAAGGGGAAGTACCGCGCACCTATGGCACTTCAAGGTTGCCGATGACATCGTTGATAGCATAGTCGTGAGGCAGATATGGAAAATTCCAAGAAGTTCAGATTTGCGACTTGAGGCAGACAAAATCGCAGACCGTGTTCATCAGATATTTTTGTGGTTTGTCGATTTTTCGGGAGAGTTCATATGGCGATACTGCCAATCATGACAGCTAACATGCTCTTTCAGCGGATCGCAAAAAGCCGCGCCCGCTGAAGAGCGTCGTTAGAATTTACGACTAACAGTCAGGTTTTATGACATGAGAATAAAGATTTTCATAAGTTACAGCTCTGAAAATGCCAATAAGATGAACGCGCTGAAAAGAGTTATTTTAAAAAGTGAAATGTTGGAAGCTATTGTAGTGGCAGATCAAAGATCACCAAAAAAGTCATTAGCTGATAAGGTTAGAGAAGCCATTTTAGAATCAGATTATCTTGTGCCCATTCTCACAGCAAGTTCTATTAATAATCAGTAAAGGGGTCTAAAGGGGTCACCCATTAAAGGGCAGGTCAAGAGAAAAAACACCTCTCCTTGCAAAAAAGTGACCCTTTTCTGCTTGGCTTAGGCATCCACATCAGCACGGCCTCGTTTTCTCCCTTTTTCGCGCCCGTTATTTCTGTCTCATTGGTTCTGGTCAATAACTGACCCGCACCAGTCACCCATCGGGATCAAGGCGTATTGTGCGTAGATGAAAGTAAGCTAATCTACGCACAGCCCCTGGTCCTTTGAATAGGACCCCAGAAAATCATCGGTTCCATGCCGTGTTCAAGTGGATGTAATCACAAATCTTGTGGTTATGAGCCAACCCCTTAGAGCTATAAAGGGGTCAAGTCTTTTTTTGACAAAACTTCTTTGCGGTTGTAGATAGAGAGAAACATTCTTCTTTATTCCAGGCAGACCAGCATGTCTCGACCTTTATAATGAAAAGGGGTCAGAGTTATTTTTTTGACAAGAGTTATCCTACTGGATGTAGATTTCTGACTGAAACACATTGTCTCTCCGAGAGTTTAGCCTTTAGAAGAATTCAAACGCAATTCAATAAAAACAAGCCTATAATCAGGTCTCGATATCATCTTGAAGTAAACGCCCTGGCTAAGAAAAGCAGACCAAAATAAACCGCCACCAATCAATATACATCAGCATACCGAAATCATATCCAAATATTTCTGAAAAGTACTAAATTGCAGATATATAGCAGGTATCCAAAAACAAGCTGATAGCTAGGATTGGCGTGGCGGCTGTTGGAAAAGATGTGAGCTATTTATAGTTCACTTCAACTAGTAATACTCTAGTTTATTGCGGATTTCGCATTTCCAGCTTCGAATTTCCCTGGGGCTCTGCCGCGGCGAAATTCCCTCTTGCCGATACCGAAAAAGTATGGTAAAAATTATCTCATTATTGGCTGATTTGGTCCTCCACTCGACAGCTCAAGCGAAACTGCATCTCAATTTCCGCTCATGACGCAGAGTTTGAAGCAGCATTCTCGCTCTCATTCACTACTCATTCCTCGGTGATTTTTAAGGTCTTTCAAAAACTAGAGGCAATGGTGTCTAAGAGTCAAACAAAGACTTGACCCCTTTTTTCAAAACAGTTGTATGAAACCTAGCTTAAAGAGGTGCTAAGACTAAATCAAGAATCTGATAGGTTCTATACCCTATTGAAGCACCTTCAGAACCTTGCGGCCATACTTGAGACTAAACAGATGTACTTCAAGGATCTGCATAAAGTTAGAGTCCATGAGCAAGTTCTGAACGCGCTTAAAGAGATTGAAGAGACATTCCCGCCTGATGTTAATCAGGACGGAGTCCAAAACTCAGTAGAGCAGCCATAACAACGGAGTGGAGAAGGATGCTCGTTTCACTCGCACCTCTCACCCCGGCCGTTAGAAATAAAATTATGGAAGAAGATAAACTAATATTTGGAGGGCACCTAGTAGCCTTTATAGACATTCTTGGCCAATCTCATCAGCTCAAAGAATTATATAAAATTAAATGGTGGGAAGATAGGATAGGCGTAAAAGACATTCTTTCTTCAACTTATGGAAGTGTCCTTAAATTAAGGAAGGACATGAGTACCATCATTGAAACATTTTCAAAACCATCTACAGAAAAGCAACTTGGACAAGTAATTCCACAAGAAATACGAGATGTCTATAATAAGGCAACGAAGACAAAAATAATTACTCAAAATGTATCTGACTCAATCATACTTACAGTACAGTTACAAATTATTGATTCCATAATCCCTTTAAGAAGTGTTTTTGGTGTGCTGGGAGGAATCGGAATCAGTATGATGACAGCACTTAATCGAGGTTTTTGTTTTAGAGCAGGAATTGAATTTGGGCCATGTGTCTTTGATAAAAATTCTAATGAAGTATATGGAAGTGCATTAAGTGAATCAGTCTCCTATGAAAAAAAAGCTGATTACCCAAGAATAATTGTTGGGGATCATTTGTTTGAATATTTGAATGATTTCTCAAAGTTAAAAGAAGGGTCGGAGCTTTACAACATCAATGCAGCAATAGCAAAGCGATGTCTCGGTATACTAAGCAAGGACCAAGATGGATTATACTGCGTAGACTACTTGGGAAAGAGATTTAAAGAAACTTTGGGTTCTGTTGATTCTTCGCCCATGATCAAGGGAGCTATTCAATTTATTACTAAACAGCTAGACGAACACAAATCAGACCCAAAGATCCACGGCAAATATTTAAAACTAAAAAATTATTTTGAGTCAAAAAGGGATGTGTGGGGGCGTGAACTTATAAATTTCTAACCAACTAATCAACCGGAACGCAAGAGGTTGGGTGCTTTCGGTTAACCAATTGTTTTTCAAAGAAAATTTTCGTACCTGCCCTCTTGGGATCAGCGTCCGGTTATCGCAACCGTTGGCCATAGGAATGTAAAAATGAATACTTGGAACGATTTCGAAAAAGAAGCACGGGTAGTTGATAAAACAACCAGTGAGCAAGAACCAGGAGTTGTGCTTTTGCTTCAAGATTCAATTGGGCCAATCGCAGATGCCTTTTCCGTTGGAAATAATCTAGATACTTCGGACGCTACTTTGGCAAAAATGAGCCTATTAAGCCATAATTTTGCAACGCTTAAATGTTCCGTAGACATAGCGCTACGTGGATACTATTCTCAATCTCTAAATCTCCTTAGAATAGTGTATGAGAATTGGATTGCTTATCACTATTTGGAAAAGAACCCTGATAAAGCCCACCTCTGGCTTCGCCACAGCAAGAATAACAAGCCTCCTGGGCATGCAGCTATGCTTAAAGAACTTGATGATGATTTTAATCCGCTAAAAGGCAAAATGAAAGGATGGTATAGCACTTTGTGCAGTTTCGCGCATACCGATCCGATAAACTTGCTACCACAGATATCAACGGAAATAGTACCCGACGAAACAACAATCCACTTTGGGGCAACATATAAAAGTGATCTCTTCAAGGCTTCATCTTATGCAATATGTTTATGGGCAGGCGTGATGCTTTCAACCATCAGTAAATGGGTGCCTAAAACGAACCAATGGCATAATGAAATGAAAAAAATTGAAGGAAGAATCATACAATTCATTGATCAAGAAAATAAGGCATTTAAGTCTGGAACAAAGTAACTAGCCAACAAGGGCATTCACTCTGATCCCAAAAGCCTGGCGGCTTTTGGTCTAGGTGATGCCCGGCGTTAGCCACAAAACTATAATGAGGTAATTAATGATTTTTGATTCACCTCCGGATAATTGGAAACACCTCCAGAAAATGGTACAGCAAATGTTCCTTGAGATGAATTGCCACGCCGAAGAGGGAAAGAGAATTGATACTGTTAGAGGTACTTTCGCAACTGATGTCTATATTGTCGACTCATGTAAAGCACCAGAGATGATTTACATGATTGAGTGTAAATATTGGGGCACACGTGTACCTATGAGTGTAATCCGTGAGTTCAGGACCGTTGTTTCAGATATTGGTGCGCATTTAGGAATTATAGTATCTATGGAGGGCTTTCAAGAAGGTGCATATAGGGTTGCTGAAAATACAAATATTAAATTGTTTTCATGGGACGATTTTAATGATTATTTTCTGTCTCGCTGGCTTGAATGTATGGGTATCAATGTAGAGTCATTGACCCGCAAGCTTATTCCGTTTTTAGATCCAGATTTCAGTAATCTTGATTTCCAGAAATCTGAAAGCTGGGATATTCTGCGAAAATGGAAAGCATTAGAGCTTAGAAGTGGTGGCTATTTATACTTCGTTAATTCGCACCCCAAAATCGGATTGGAAGATTTCCCGTTGCAGTTTATAGATAATGAGGTAGATTTGGATAAAATAAAGCCTGAAGATTACCCATCTATTTTTATTCATTTCGAAACTCCAAGATCATATTTCAATTTTATGATTGAAAAGGTGGGAAGTCGCTTAGAAGATTTCAAAAAACTATTAGGACAATGATTATCGCTATCCATCATGAACCGAGAAGAACGTTGGTCACATTTAGTCGCTCTCGATGAGGAGCTTTTGAAAGGCGGAGTTATTCTTTCTGAATGGTGTAGCTTTATTGTTCGCGAAACTGATACAGCTTTTGTAAACGGTGCTCATTTAGCATCAACACTTACTGCTGTATCAGGAATTGAAACCTATCTTCGGTCAGAATATGCACAAACTACTAAGAACAGGCTATTCAAGCTTATCGATGAATCCCCTATTGATGATAGTTTGAAGTCTGGTTTACATAAACTTCGAAAATATAGAAATAAGTGGGTTCACGTTGATGATCCATGGAAAGATGAATCGCTCCTGGAGTCACCAGAGGCTCATGAAAGAGAATTAGAGGAAATGGCCTTTTTTGCTGCACGATTGTTGAGACAAACAATCTATGAAAATCCATGGATCTGAAAACTATGGCTAACATTTCGCTGGTACGGGACGGCTCGTACCTCGCCGCCCCACAGCTTCGCCTTATGACCCAATCCATTGAGGTAATTTAGATGATTGAAAAATGGATGCATCTGAATGAAATGGGAGGAGATCCATGGGTTAAACCTATATGGACGGCTGTTATACATGCTCGCAGAGATGGAAAGCAGCTCAAAGAAGACATAGAATTAAAACCGATTTCACTCCATATTTCTACTCGACTTAATATGCTTCCTCGAATCATAAAACGGATCAATGCTGAAAGCCGATTATTATACGATTCTATCAAAGGCCACGATCCCAAATATACATTTACAAGCACTAAAAGAGGCTATGCGTACATTGTCCCTGATGAATTAAAATATAATTTGTTATTGGATATTGATTCACTCTTGTTTGAGATTAATGCTTGCTCTGAACTTATCCTAAAATTTCTCGGCTTAGTATATGATCTCATCGGCACCCCGTTAAAAAAAGATAAAATCGGAAACAAATTGAAACAAATCATCAGTGATGAAAAAGAAGATGAGAGTTGGTTTGTAATGTTAGATAGCCATAGAAATTTTTTTGCGCACGAAGGTACGCCTTATATAGCAGTTGATATCACAAATGAAAACGATGGCCAATATGACGTACTTGTTTTGAAGGAAAATATACACGATTTTAGTGATCAAGATAAATTTTTCCGTTTATCAGATTTAAGCAAAATTGTTCATGGTTTTGGCAGATCAAAAGGAATACTTAAAAAACATATCATTAATCTTTTGAGGTCATAACAAATCATTTAAGAGGGATTTTGGTTCCGCTGCGCTTCACCAAAACCTCTTAATTCAATCGTTATGCGAATAAAGGGGTCTATAAAGGGGTCACCCATTAAAGGGCGGGTCAAGAGAAAAAACACCTCTCCTTGCAAAAAAGTGACCCTTTTCTGCTTGGCTTAGGCATCCACATCAGCACGGCCTCGTTTTCTCCCTTTTTCGCGCCCGTTATTTCTGTCTCATTGGTTCTGGTCAATAACTGACCCGCACCAGTCACCCATCGGGATCAAGGCTACCCTTGTGCTTGAAGCAATAGTTCAAACACAGCCCCTGGTCCTTTGAATAGGACCCCAGAAAATCATCGGTTCCATGCCGTGTTCAAGTGGATGTAATCACAAATCTTGTGGTTATGAGCCAACCCCGTAGTGACTCACGGCATAGGCGAGCCAGGATGGAAAACATCTGCCGCCTGATTATCTGTAGGTGCAGCAGATACCAATCAAGTCTTGTGGATTCTCTACCAACCCCTTTCCTGGCTCCCTGCTGCACCCAAACTCATTACCTGAAAAGCTTCCCTGGATCATAGGGCACCTGGTCTCGCATGAGGTAGTAGGATGCCCTGGCCAGTTTGTTGCCCAGTGCCTTGATAGCAACAATGCCATTGGTCTTTGCCATCTTAGGCTGGTAGAATCTTTTGGCATGGGGAGAAAACCTGATGGCAAAGTTGGCTGCCTCTACATATGCCCAGGATAAGTATCTATTGCCATTCTTTCTGTTGTTCTCATCCTTTCTTTTGCCACTAGAGAGCCTTTCGCTCCTCACACACCGGCAGTATGAGGAGTAGTCTCCTACCTGAGGAAAGCGGCGTATGTCTCCTACCTCAAGCATGATGGTGAGTGCGAGAATCTCTCCAATGCCTGGGATGGTCAGTAAGGAGGTGAACTCCTCACGCAGGGTAATGTGAGACTTTACTGCCTTTTCTATGTGCTTAATTCTCTCTGTCAAGAAATGAATCACTGCTATATTACTCCTTGCAGCCAGAACCAGATGGGGGTGATCGAACAGTATCTCAGCGTCTCCCTGATCAAGCCTCTTGATCGCACGACATGAGATCCGAGTGCCCAAGTTCCTGCTTACCATGCTTTGAAGGCTCAGGATATGAGCCGTTCTGTGTTTCACAAACAGGAGTCTCCTTCTGAGCAGATCCCTCACCGGGCGCTCCTCCTTGGGGTAGATGTAGCCCTCTGGTAGTATGTTCAACCGATAAAGGGGTCAAGTCTTTTTTTGACAAAACTTCTTTGCGGTTGTACATAGAGAGAAACATTCTTCTTTATTCCAGGCAGACCAGCATGTCTCGACCTTTATAATGAAAAAGGGTCAGAGTTATTTTTTTGACAAGAGTAATGCTACTCGATGTAAATTTCTAACTGAAACACACTGCCTCTCCGAGAGTTAGCCTGTACAAGAATCCAAACGCAATTCAACAAAAAGAGGCCCATAATCAGCTCTCGATATCATCTTGAAGTATGCATTCTCCATGGAGATTTCTTCGTTATCAGGGTCCAAATTGATATTGATCTTTCAACTACTGTATGTAGTCTATACAATTGGCCCTGAAACTTTTGTTTGAACGGGCATGAAACCTTCCCCCAACATTCTAGGTGCAGCGTATGGTTGACAAAGGCCCTTATCCATATACTACTTTTGCTCAACAGGAAATCCTTATAAAATCAGCAAAGTGAAAAGGAGGATAGCTATGACACTTGTAGACAAGGCCAAATTGAAGGCCCTGAGTCATATCTGTTTTATACTCGGCTTTGCCTCCATTGTGGGATCTATGCTGGTGTGGTGGATAACCAAAGATCCAGACCCTGCCTATGGAGCGCGACTCGGTATATTCGTGGGACTCTGGGTTCCATCCTTTTTCAGTCTTTCCACTCGGTTGGATCGCTACGCTGAGAAATTGGATAAATAGCTAGGTTAGTCTTGGGTTGGCTTACCTGAAAGAAAGGCAAGAAATGGTGCGCTGCTTTCCTCTTGTGTTGCTGGGAGACCGAAATTAATAGCTAGCCCTTTATCACATGATATCTTCCATAAACTGCCTATTCCTCCGGCCAAGGAAGTTTGCTGCGTGAGGCGATACGCAAAGCGATGTAGGCGGGAATCCGAGATAGCTCTGCTAACGCTCTGTCAATACATTGTGTGGCCTCGATCTAGGTCTGAATTTCAATATATAGCTATTAGTCCATATCCTAGCGCCACCCTGAGGAGTTTTGATTACGATATCTAGTCTTAAATCCCAGAGGTCACCGATTTGTTGAGTTCTGACTGAAATGGATAACTTCGGTGAATGCCCATCCCTACCATATTTGAAACGCAAATCATCACTGATTCTCAGCGTATGATCCCAAAACGCAGGGTGAACTCTAGGAGTTGATCAAATCAGGTATACTCAAATGGTATGTGTTACAACTCTCAGATTGAAGGATACTTGCCGAAGCAGAAACATGAAGTTTTGAATTCCCTTAATTACATCTAAGGTATGGACGTCGTTGTGAAAAAACGCTATCCTCTAATCCTCAGATGATCTAGGCGGCAAATCAACTGACGGCATAATCGTGACCCTCTGGAGGGGCCTGCCTAGCCTCCGTAACGGAGAACTGTTCACTATGGAGAAAAGAGACAAAACCATAGCGCACGCACGTGTCCTTGTGACCGATGCCTCGTATGATCACTTCGAGCCGGTCATACCTAAAATTGTTGAACTTCTTAACTTAGACACCTGGTACAAGGGACTCTCAGGTAAGATCGTCTTGATAAAGCCAAATATGATCGGCTTGTTCCCGCCCGATCGGCACGCGACAACACACCCTCTGGTTGTAAGGGCGATCGCCAAATTTTTCCAGGAAGCAGGGGCAAAGGTTATTGTGGGCGATAATTGTGGGGTGGGCGGCTATGGCCTCAACCAGAAAGTGGCCCGGGTAACCGGTATAATTGATGCGGTCAGTGACGCATATAAAAACATAGCTATGAATACCTCTCTGGTTAGTTTAGGTTCTAAGTTCGTGGATTCGGTTGTCGTGTCTCGGGATATACTTGAGGCGGATGTCGTAATAAACGTTCCCAAGATGAAGACCCACTCCCTTACTGTTGTTACCGGGGCCGTTAAGAACATGTTCGGTATTGTTGCAGGAGCCGGCAAAAGCCGGTGCCATAGGCTGGCCCCGGGAGTCAGGGACTTTGGTGAGCTGCTTGCAGATATCTATTCGGTGCGCCCCCCTGACCTCACCATCATGGATGGAATCGTCTCAATGGAAGGAGATGGCCCTACCTCCGGAACCCCCAAACAGGTGGGAAAGATTCTTGCCTCTACCAACGCCGTAGCCCTGGATGCTGTCATGTGCAGGATAATGGGGCTGCCACCAGAAGAGGTTCATCACATCCGGCATGCTTCTCAAGGCGGCCTGGGGCCAATTGATACCAATTCCATCGAGATTGTAGGTGAAAAGCCAGAAGAGGTTCCATTCAAGCTCCCGATGTGGATTAAACGCTTTGACTTTCTGGGCAGGTTAATAAATAGGGGGTTCTTCGGCTCGGTCAGCCGGAGCAAGCTGGTTCTGGACACGAAGCTCTGCAAGAAATGCAAGATCTGCATAGAAGGATGCCCGACAAAGGCCATGCACATGGAGGAGTTTCCGGGAATCAATGAGGATAAATGCATAAGATGTCTGTGCTGCCTGGAACTTTGCCCTGAGTCCGCCTGGAAGACGGGAGGCCTCATGGGGCGATTTCAGGAAAGGCCTATCTAAGTTCGGAATGATTGAGAATCACGCAGAATCATTGTTTAAAAATAAAAATATATGGTACTATAGCACCATAAGGTATCTCTTATAGGAAGGAAAAAAAATCGGATAAGCTTTTAAACCAAGAAGAGGAAGTCAGATGATATTAATTTTCACCGCATCCGAGATGATGGGAGATGGTCTCCCTAATAGAACCGAAAAACAAAAACGGAGGTAAGGAACAATGAAAAGGTTTGTTGCAACCCTAACCACAGTACTTTTACTCGCTGCCTTCTCAGGCATAGTCACCGCTCAAGAGGCAGAACAGAAAACAGAAGAACAGCCCATGCAGATGCCCATGATGCAAGGGATGATGGGCGAAAAAGGTGGAATGATGCAGGGTCGTAAGATGTGCCCGATGTGTTGTCAGATGATGAGACGCTGCATGATGGGACAGATGCATAAGATGCCCACTCCCGAAATGTTGCTGTCCCTAGCCGACGAATTGAAACTCGAGGAAGAGCAGGCAAAATCCATCCAAAAGATTGGGTTTGCCCTTCAAAAGGAAGTCATCCAGAAGGGCGCTGAGCGTTCCATTGCAGAACTTGAGTTGAATGCGCTGCTAGGTGAGGATGAAGTCGACCTCCAAGGAGCGCAGGAAAAGATCCAGCAGATAGCATCCTTGGAAGGGGAATTGAAAATTGCTCAGATGAAGGCCTCTATTGATGCAAAGAATGTCCTAACAGTCGAACAAAGCGCGAAACTCAAAGAGATTGCGAAGAAGAAACGTGCTATGCATCACGGTAAAAAGGCTGGAAAAGAGTCGATGCATTAAACCACGGAATTTAAAGCGCAGCTTCAATACGCTGGTGAAAATAGTGAAGGGATCTGCTCGACCGTGAACCCGAGAGGGTTTTCTCCAGGGAGAACCGATTCGAGAAATGCTTTCAAAAGCTGAAAGTTGAACAGTCGACGCCCTCACAGAAGGTCTTTTCTTCAGCTAGTGATTCTCGGTCTGACTTCTTGCCAAGATTAACAGCCCCTCTCGTCCAAATTTTATTGCGGGTTTCACCTTCCCATCATAAGTTTTCGCAGTTTGCTCCCTCTAAATTGAGAGATTAAGCGCTTACTGATGGCTCTCTGGAGCGACTAATAGTTTCTGACCTGGGTAGATGACTCGGTTTGGGGTCATATTGTTGAGGCGACAGAGTTCATCTACCGAGGTGCCATATTGTTGGGCGATCCGATAGAGGGATTCCCCGGGGCGGACCTCGTGGTAGCGGCCTTTGGCAAGAGGAAATGGTTTCCTTTTGACAGTTAGTGAGGCCCCGGTTTTCGCAGGAAGCGAGGCCTTTCTTGTGCTCAACCCGTCAACCTTCTGGGTCAGCTTATCCAGTCGAGCGGTCAGAGACCTTCCGGATTTTTCCGCTTCTGCGATAGATTGTTGCAGCTCTTTTTCCTGCTGCTCGATAAAGACGATTTTATCCTTCATCCCCTCAAGGCGTGATATTCTCTCCTCAAGCTGGTTGAGTCTGACTTGGACAGAGGGTAGATCCTCTGGGGGGAGTTCATTGCGTCCTCTGGAAAATAGAGCGATAAGGATGATCAGAAGCAGGATACCTGCACCCCCAAGAGCCAGGATCTTTCTTTTGGATGTGAGAGCAATGGATGTCCTGCGCCGTCGGACAGCTTCATCCTTCCGTGTGTAGCCCAGGCCATCAGCGATTTCTTCCCCGAACTCTTTCATTTCATTGTCTAGGTTATCGTTCATGTGTTTCTCCTTTCAGTGGGCTGACCGTTAAAAAGGCTAGACCCCAATCAATAATAGAGAAAACGGTCCAGCACTTCAAGATTTGGATTGGGATTTGTTTTTTTGTGCACCCGTTATTTTGCGGTCGCTTATATCTTTTAGAAAGTCCGAAATATCTTGCCAGAGTCAGAGTTTGTTATCACTTCAATTTTATTGCGGACCTCATATTGTAATCATAGGCTTTTTGGACTTTCTCCAGTTTTAATAACAGAATTCAACACATTGGGCCTCTTGTGGGAGCCTTTTGCCATCTCGCCAGGTTAGTTGACCAAGCGCATGAGTTCATTTCTTAAAATCGCGGTGATTGGTCCTTTTAGAATAATATGCCCCGCAGCTGAAAAGAAGCTATAAATTATCGTAGGTCCTTACCGAATATGGCCTCCACGATTGCAGACTCTATTTCTGGACTTGGTGTCCACCTGTAGTGATCATCATAACGCCTTTTGGCAAACCTATGGCGGGCATCTATGACCTGCCCGGGGTGTTGCTCCATATGCGCAGGGGCTGCCATCTCGCCAGCCAGACTCGCCTGTTTTTCCCTTTCAGCAGCATCGATCCGGCCCTGGGAATCGAAGAGTAGATAAGAGTATTGGACTAGGTTGATCTCTACTGGCTTTCGGTTTACCGTTTCCAGAATGACCAAGGCGTATCGTAGACGCTTGCCAGCATATTGGGAAAGCCGTTCCTCAGGATCCTGTCTGCGCAGGCGCTCGAATTTCGCCAGTGAAAGACGCTGTAAGGAGTCATCATCGTTGACAAAAAAGATTCGCAGGCCTAAACCCATGGTGCTGAGTATTTGTTCCCAGATTGGTGAGATTTAATTGGAGAACTAATAGCTAATTAGTCAGCTTATCAAACCTTGGAGGCTCAGGTCAAATTTTTATTAACCCATTGGAACTATGAACTATTGCCTGCAGGTTCTGTGGCCAATTCGGTGACAGAGTCGATAGTACCCAAAAAATATGAATCTGTTGTGGAAGTGTGATATAAAGACTCCGTTTTATTGGTTTGTATTATATAGCGGATCCGAACTTATTTAGAGGGGTAGGCTCATTATGAAAGGTGGAGATATTCTGATCGAGTGTTTGAAAGCGCAAGGGGTACGCTGCATTTTCGGCATGCCGGGAACCCAAAACATGCAGATATATGACTCTCTCCTCCGTTGCGGAGCAGGTGTCATCGATCACTACCTTATACGTCATGAATTCGCTGCCACGCAGATGGCAGATGGTTATGCGCGATCCACTGGAGAGGTGGGCGTTGCATTGACAGTCCCCGGGCCGGGCGCGAGCAACGCGTCAACCGGAATCCTGGAGGCATTCACAGATTGCGTGCCAGTGCTGCTGATTACCGGACAAAGTGATTCAAAATTTTACACGAAAGATCCAAGTAAGATGTTTCACGGCTTAGATCAGATGTGTTTCTTCAGGTCCATTACGAAGTATTGTGCGATTGCGCAAAAAGTCGAGGACATCCCCACCGTCGTTGAAAATGCATTCCGTTCGATGCGGACAGGCCGTCCTGGTCCCGCGGTACTAGAATTCCCAGTGGATGTCCTCACCGGCGCGTCTGATGTTATCATTCCACCGCGTGTTCATCGGTCAATGCGCGTACCGCCGAACGCGGCTGATGTTCAATCCGCGGCAGAAACACTGAAACGGGCAGAGATGCCGATTTTATTTGTTGGCTCTGCTGTTATTCACTCTGATGCTCGTGAGGAGTTGCATCAGCTCGCGGAGAGACTCAACGCTCCGGTTGTTGTGACGCGACGCGCCAAGGGTGCACTGCGTGAAGACCACCCCCTGGCGTTGCAGAACAGCAATGGCTTTTTGGCACGTCAGGCAATGCAGCTCGCGGATTGCACACTCGCAATTGGGCCCCGTTTTACGTCGCTCGATACGAGGAATTGGAGTCTTGAACTCCCGCGGCCGCTGGTTCAGATCGATGAGGACGCAGCCGAAATAGGGCGCGAATATCCTTGCGACATCGGCGTGGTTGGCGATCTCAAACTGACGTTACAGGCATTAATTGAGGAGGTCAATGAGGCAGAGGGGACATGGAAGCCTTCGTTGGATCGGCTCCGAGAAAGGTTTGCCACGCAACCCAGAGTGCCCTTGTTGCCGGAAATCCGCGAAGTGCTCCCAGCTGATGGAATCCTCTCGGTCGATGTCCACGCAATTGGCTATGCTTCATTTGCTGAGTTTCCTGTTGATCAACCGCGGACCTTCCTCTATCCGTGCATTGGCGTTGCGTTGGGTTACGCGTTTCCCGCAGCACTGGGCGCAAAGATTGCCCATCCGGATAAGCCGGTTGTGTGCTTTAGCGGAGACGGTGGATTTATGATGGGGGCCTCTGAGATGGCGACAGCGATGATGTATGGCATCAATGTCGTGGCGGTCATTGTAAATGATAGTGCTTTGAGTTCGATCAAGGGATCACAGCGGAAGTACTGTGACGGGCGCACCGTTGATACGGATTTGGTCAACCCAGATTTTGTCCAGTTTGCCAAGTCCTTCGGGGCTTATGCTGTGCGAGTCGAAGAATTGTCCGATTTCAAGTCAATTTTACAAGACGCGCTTGCCGCCGATCGTCCAGCCCTAATCGAGGTGCCAATGCAAGATCGACAGGAAGAGCTTATTGGCTTAATCGGTTGGTTGCAGTCCGAGCCGCTGCGCAAAGCACGAAATACGAAATAGACAAAGATCCTAAGACTGAGCTATGAAACCTGAAGCAAAGTTGGAAGGCACCTACAAAATGTTGGAGCTCCTCGTTGTAGTCGGATTTTCCAGTATTCTTGTCAAGGGAAAAACCTGACTCGATTCAATCTTATTTCCTTCCTGCAATATGTAGATTTGGATTAGCCCAACCGATGATCAGCCCACTATCAGTCGAGGCTAGCGCTGGCTTACCGGTGTTAAAAGGCCAGGACGGAAGAAGGCTCACCGAAACTGGTTTCCAATTCGTTCCGTCCTTGCTTCGCTGTATCTTTATGAAACCCTCATGACCTTTCTCTTTCCAGGCCAGATATAATTGTCCTCCGTATGCGCACAGCGCGGGCCTGGCGTCAGTTGTTTCCTGTAAGGTTACCTGGTTCTCGAAACTAATACCGTCTTTACTGCTCTTCACGTTGAGCTTATGGGTATCCTTACCATTCCACGCAATAAAAAGGAGGGAACCAAAACTCGCCAATGCAGGTCCTGACTCTGCTCTTGCCGCCAATTTGGTTTCATTTTCCCAGACCATTCCATTGGCGCTTGACATAATCTTCAGGTATGAGCCCTCCCTCGGTTTGGTTCTCCAGGCGAGATAAACTCGATTCTTAAATACGGCCAATGCCGGCGCCGACGTAGAGGAGAAGTTGAGCGTGACCTTCTTTGACCATGTGTCTCCGCCATCAAGAGACTGCATAACATTTAATCTGTGCTCTGGCTCCTTTCCTGTCCAGGCTAGGAAGAATCTGTTATAGAAGAAGGTCAATGCGGGCCCTCGATGTGATACTTCACCATTGACGGGTTTTGTATTGAATTGAGGAAGTATGTTATGGAAAGGAGAGGAGTAATGTCGTAACTGTTCATATCTCAGCCTCAGTCCGGAAGATCCAGTCTTGGGATCACCTGTTTCAGTCCAACACATGATGACTGGCCTGCTTGTCTCTTCACCCCGTTCATCAATATATCCTCCATAAGCAACAGCAGGGCCAAAGGGACTCGTTGGGCTGACAGTGGCAAGGATATCAAGTCCAAGCATTTTTCCAAACAATCTTGCTATGGAAAGCGACCACGTATACAAAACGCATATAAGAACTTTAGGGAGCTTCCAGGCAATGCACACCTTATGAGCAGTCCAGTGATAACCCTTACCGACCCACTTAGCCATCCATATAAATACGTGACAAAAAAATTTACACGGTTGCCAACCACACGATTTATAGTACCATTCGTCTGCCCATTCATCGCACCTCCAGTATCCATTATCACGCTTCTCCGAACATTTCTCAATCTCTGTCCCTGCATATGCCACGCATGGTAAAATTGCCATAATTCGCTCCCGTTCTATGAAAAATTGGTCGTTAACTGAGCCTACATTTGCCTGAAACCGTACGCCCGCCACCTGAAGACTTCATTCTGTGATCATACCATTATCAAATTTTGGAGGCTGCGGTCAAATCAGCTGTAAGACGTCTCGGATTGAATAACGACATGGGCTAATGCAGGGTTCTCCCAAGGTCATCCGAATCATCTTTTCCGTCAATTACTCGGAATTTTCTTGGGAGTCTCCTCAGTCTGCTCTGATAATAGTAGCGGCGGAGTGCAGAGACAAGGGAATAGTATCGGAGATAAACAAATCCAAACAGCATTCCTCCCACGTGTGCGAGGTGGGCAATATTATCGGAGGAACCGGACAGGGATGCATAAAGTTCAATTGCTCCAAAAATCAGGACAAAATGCTTGGCCTTGATGGGGAATAAGAAGTATAGATAAATCAGCCGGTTAGGAAAGAGAAGCCCATAGGCCAGGAGTATTCCGTAAATCAAGCCGGATGCCCCAATGGTGGGGACAGCCAGATGAGGAGAAACTATAGCGGTGCATATACCCGCACCAATACCAGTAACCAGGGCATATTTTAGAAAAAACCTGGCGCCCCAGTTCCTCTCCAGCTCACAGCCGAACATCCAGAGCGCAAACATATTGAATAAAAGGTGAAAGATTCCCCCATGCAGGAAGGCATAGGTAAAGAGCTGCCAGATAAAGAACTTTCTCCAGACCAGGACGGGGACCAGGCCAAAGATCAGATTTATCTCCGAGCGGCCGGTAATGGTTTGAGAGATCAGCTGGTACAGGAAAACTACCACGCAGCTGATGATGATAATCTTCACTGCCCGGGTTAGAGGACCTCCGAAGCTAATCCGGGGCCTCTGATAATAATAGTTCATAGGTGCAAATTAGCACAGACCTCTTTTGATGAAAAGGCCAAATCGGCGAGGCCATAGCCCAATCCCGGAGGCCAGTGGAGGTGATTACCATTGAATAGCAGAAGGCTGAGATTTCGGTGAGTTAAAGAATACCGTATAATGATAAGCACTTGAGAGAGGAGCGGGTACAGAGCTTGAAAATCTCTACCCAAAAAAAAGAGAAGCAATCCGAAGATCCCGTGACCTTCTTATATAGAGAGCGGTATAGTCGTATCAGAGGCATAGACCAGACTTTTGTGGCGCCCTGCCTCCCCGGATATACCTTGGACGGATATGCCTCATCCCACACTGCTATCGAAATAGGTCGATATTGCCTTGTTAAGGAACTCACGGTCGTCTTTCGTTATCTGGATGAATCGAATTCCCATTCCTCGGTTTACGATCCTCTCATCAGGGACGTTGATGTTGGACCAGATAACCTCTGCGTTGACCGTCAGGGCGTCATGACTGGGAGCATCGATGGTCAGACGAAATCTCTCGCTCAGGGGAAGAGGCTTATGGCAGCAGATAAATGCACCACCAAGACTGATATTTTTTATCTGTGCCTCTACCGTTCCCTGAGAGGTCTTCATCTTGACAGGCCACATAATATCGGCTCTCTGATGTTGGCGCTTCTCCTTCTTAACGGTCCCGGTCAACTCCGCTGGAGCACGATCCTTCTGGCCGGAGACCAAACGTCTCTTGAGATAGGAGCTGATAAAGCCGATGAGCATTACGGTGAAGATAAAGATTGCTCCACCAAAGGCCAGCTTTACTATGATATCCGTCATATTCATCGGAGCCTTACCCCACGCTATCCACTCCGTCATCAGGTTTCTAGTCTGCGCGAAATCACAGCACAACCACTGAAGTCCAGACCCTTGCGCCCCTGTTACCTCCTCCAGTGATAGTGATAAGGTGGCAAGAATTCCTTTTCTGGTGAAGGCAGTATAGGATGAGGTCGCCAGTGTGTCAAGGGGAGGGCTTAAACTGCGGCTATCGCATTGATCTCGATCAGTGCATCCGGATTGACAAATCCTTTAACTTCTACCAGGGTGCTTGTTGGATAAGGTTCCTTGAAATACCTGAGTCGAACTTCATGGATAGCCCTCAGGGCACTCACCTCTTTCACAAACACAGTCACCTGAATAACGTCATCCAATGATCCCCCCAGCTTTTTCAATGCGGTTTCAACATTCTTAATGCATTGCTCAGTTTGGGTCTTGACGTCGCCTTTTCCGATGAGTTCCCCATGCTCGTTGAAGGCGATTTGACCTGAGATCCATATAAGCCTCCTGACTTGGGATAGGTCGACTGATATGGCATTGCTGAACGCTACTTTCATACCCATAGCCCCGCCAAATGGCATGCTTTCCTTTTGCATAGCTTCACCTAACCATGTCCTCTGTAATTTCAAGTTTCACGGCCACCAACCCTAGCAAATTTTAGAGGCCGAGGTCAAGCCAGGTGTGACTGAAAAATTTGCATGTTAGTCTGCGGCGCTGGCTGCGAGGTTATTTGATACATCGCGAGATTAGTGGGGACTGCCCAGGGGCATGCTTTTTCAAGCATCCTCCTGGGCTTCATTATCTATGCGGGTGAAGGCGCGCATATCTACCATACCGGCGATACGGCGATCTCAAACTCATCGGTGAGCTTTATTAGCCGGCTGTGGGGCTGACTACCGTAGCTGTGCCGCGCGAACATCGTGGTCCAGCCTATGAAGTAGCTAAATATCTTAAGCACATCCTGAGTCCCAGCCAAACCTTCGGGTTAGAGCCCTACGGCAAAGAACTTGTGTAACACGAAGTTCGTGAAGAAAAATCCATAAAACCCTATAGCAAAGCAGGTGACTCCTACCTCAATTTTCGAAAATCTGTACTCCTTGGGCAGAAGGGTGTAGTTAACTCCCAGTAGCCCAATTACGTACAATACACCGCTTAGGTTGGCGAAGGCCCCAGCAAGGAGCACCATTATTAATGGCTTCGTTCCTGCAGCGATCATGCCTAACCACAGGGCTGTGAACACTGCAAGTATGCCGTAGTATAAGGGCCTGACATCTCCCTTGCATCTCTTATAGAGGCCTGGAAAGCCGTTCCATATAATGTTTGTGAGTTCTCTCAGCAGGCTATCTATTAATCCTGTTCCATCTGGCCAGAACACGAGGAATAAAGCGATTAATACCACCCACCATGCTGCCCCCAATACGCCACTCATAGACTTGGCAAGTATCGCTGCAAACCCGAATCCAGGTTCAACTGCCGCTTCGACAGGTACAAACTTGTAGTATAGAATGCACGGAAACCACATGGTTAAGATGCTAAAGAGGAAAAATACGGGCTATAACTCCATGTGAAGGTACTTGTACCATGTCTTCGCCCTCCGGATATTCTCAGGACTTATCTTTGGCATAAAGCCCTTTACCAGAAAGGCCACCTTCTTCCCGCCCACGAGTGTTGGGATGAAACCTATCTTCTTTGCCATACCCCACTCCATATCCCTGTAGTAATTAGAGATAAGCAACCCTGAATAAGAGGTTAACCCTGCATATCCAGCAACAGCGGCCATTGCAAGCCAATCAGCCCCCTCGGGTATATAGCCGAAGGTGAAGAACCCTTTGAAACCGGCCCACCATATTTCAGCCGGAACATATAGCAATGCCAGTATGAACAACAGGGGTACTATGGCGACGAAGTTAAGCCAGAAGAACATGCGGGCAAGTGTAGTCAGGACCTTCCCTCCTATAAGCAGCGGCAAGGTGCAGATAATTATACCCACCACAGACAACACCGACCAGAGTATTCGCTGCTCAGGTCCAGGAGGACCCCCAATGATCATTGCAGCTAAGGTCGATCCAACCAGGGCCATATAGTATGGCCACATCAACTGAACTGTCCTAAAGACTGTCCATAAAATGGTCCATGCCTTATTACCAATCCACAATCTATTTATCCCGAGCTGTACAGGTTCCCCTGTGAGAATAGTGTACTTTGAGGAGCTTATGGATGTAACTGTCTGGAGTAAAATCGATACGAAGGCAATCCAGAGGATCAAAGGGCCATGCTTAACTACTTAGGGAGGGGCCAGATATGACTTCCCCAGTTCCGATGCCTAAGCCCAGGGCTACCATGCCTGGACCAAAGAGAAATTTGATGTAATCTCTCCAGCGCGTGAGTTTAAAAGGTTCTGGAATATCTGCCTCGCCGGTATATTCTTTATCTGTCCACATTTTTACCTCCTCCCCAAGGTTTTATACAGCCTGTCCTCGGTTCTTGCTAGCCTGCTTTCGCGGGCAATCTTCCACATCCTGTTGAGCACTATAGATCCACATGACTGATCAAGCGACCATTCCCTTGCAAATTCCCCGCTCCAGATATCGGAGGCCTCTTTTCTCACCATCTCCTTAACCTTGTCATAAAAGCGCTCTGCCCTGGTGAATTGACCATACTGGCTTGTCCTAGAATGGTCTGCCATCTGTTCCACCATTCCTCGTTCAGCCATGGCCTTTGCTACCTCTGATAGTTCACCAGAGGCATAAAGTTCAAGGATCGCGGCCTCAGGTGATGCCCCGTATTCTTCAGTAACCACATCAAAATAGGCCCGCATTGCAGCAGACATTATCGGACCCCATGAATGTTCACTGAGCAGGTCCAACAAGGTCTCTTCTTCAAAGGAAGATTTAATGGCGACACCGCCCGGTAAGCCAAGAGCTCCTATCCCCTTGGCGATTGCCTGCGCATACTCCCACGCTTTCCCCGAGATATCTTGTGCCACGCCCAACAGAGCAGGGTAACCCTTCTTCTTTCCATGAAGGTCCAGTATTCCCCATCCTATCATTCTTGGTGCGACCATGACCAGATCAGTATTAGAAGGAGGCTTGCGGCTGGCTCGATATTTGGTTGTGATACTGGTCTGCAAAATTTGCCTGCTAGCTGTGATTTTGGTAGACTAGGGTAACTTGACTCTGACTTCTCCCTGCCTGTGGTTACCATAAAACAGGGCCAAATGCGGGGATTTAGACAGTAGGATTGGCCACTGCACCCTAATCTTGACTAAAATAAGGAGGTTCAGCTATGGAGATTGTCTGGATAGACCCAGATCGGTGCACTCTCTGCGGCCTCTGTATCCCGATATGCGTCAGGCGTATTCTCGAGGAGCGAGAGGGGGCCGTAGCAGTCACCGATCCAACCCAGTGCATCCTCTGCGGGCACTGCAAGGCTGTATGTCCAGAAGATGCGCCCCAGCTTTCCTCACTCAACGCCGAGGAGTTCAGCCCTATTCCCCGTCGAGAAGATCTTCCGCAAGCAGAGCAACTCATGGCTTTCTTCTGCTCCCGTAGGAGCATCAGGATTTTTCAGAAGAGAGAGGTGGAAAAGGGGAAGCTCGAGAAAATTATCCAGGCCGCACGTTTTGCCCCGACAGGAGGAAACCGCCAGCCGCTCCACTATGTGGTGCTCAATTCAGCAGATAGGATTGAAGAGATTCGGACAATGGCCATCGAGAGCCTCGTCGGCCAGGCCAAAAAAATTGAAGGTGCCATCCAGGGAATGCGGGCAGGAGATGAGCCCGTTCCTGTAACATATCAGCTCCGGCAGTTGTATCCCCCCATCTGGCGGCAGATGGCAGACCTTGATAAGCAGGGGATAGATAGGCTTTTCTACCATGCCCCGGCCCTGATTATTTGTCATCTCAACCCGCTCGAATCGGTAACGCCGGATATGGATCCGGGGCTTTCGGCCATGCAGATGATCCTCATGGCAGAGGCTCTTGAGCTCGGAACCTGTCTCTGTGGATTCTTGGTCTTCGCCATCGAGGAATCTCCCGAGCTTCGGAAGGCCCTGCAAATTCCCAAAGACCATAGAGTGCCACTTTCTTTCATGGTAGGTTATCCTGATGTGACCTTCCATAGGCTGGTTTCACGCAAACCCGCAAGGGTCCGCTGGCTCTAAGAACCGATCTATAGGGCTCATGGGTGGTCATGATCAGGACAGCGCATCCAAGTGGGTCAGTTGGCCAATCCACCCTTGACCCCTTCTATCCCATCGACCGAAGAGGCTGTTGGTCTTCGGGGTCCGGCTCTACTTCCTCTTCCATCGCGCCCGCAGGGCGGCAATGAAGGGCGAGGACCAGAGAATGATGCTAACTGCCCCGAGTATGGCGCTAACCGGACGCTGGAAGAAGATGGTCAGATCCCAGTTGCTCTTGATCATGGACACCATGAAGCTGTCCTCGAGCAGCCGGCCCAGGACTAAGCCAAGAACGGCCGGGGCAACCGGGATATCATTAGCCTCCATGAAGAAGGCCAGGATTCCGGTGCATAACATGATGCCCACGTCAAAGGTGGTGTTATTGATGGCGAAAGAGCCGACAATACAAAACATCAGGATGGCTGGCATGAGTATGTTGCGGGGGACACGGAGCATCTGGGTGCCGGCCTTGATGGCGAGAAAGCCAAAGGGAATAAGCAAGATGTTAGCCAGGATGAAGGCTATGTATAGGGCGTAAAGGATCTCCGGGGTCTGCTGGAAGATCATCGGGCCGGGACGCAGGCCCTTCATGAACAGCACCCCGATGACAATGGCGGTGATGGAGTCACCGGGGATACCGAAGACCAGGGCTGGAACCCAGGCCCCCCCGAGGCCGGCATTGTGAGCCGTTCCTGCGTCAACGACGCCCTCGATGGCGCCGATGCCAAACTTCTCCGGCTCCTTGGAGAATCTCTTGCTCACGGCGTAGGCAATCCAGGCAGCAATATCTGCTCCGGCTCCAGGCACGATTCCGACAAAAGTGCCGACGACGCCGGACCGGCCGATGTTAAGCTTGTACCTTCTCAAGACCTTGCCGATGCCGGCGAACATCTTCTCGGTATTGGCCGAGATGCCGTTGAAGGAAAGATCGCCAGAGGAGACATTCCGCATTACCTCAGAGACCCCGAACATGCCGATCATGGCCGGGATGAAGTTGAACCCGTTCAAGAAGTTGGTGATGCCGAAGGTGAAGCGGGGGAAGCCCAGGGTGATGTCTACTCCCACCGTGGTCATGAACAACCCGATCAGAAGTGAGACCAGGCCCTTGATCAGGGATCCCCTGGTCACCAGAACAGCGCAGCTAAGCCCGATGCAGGCCAGCCAGAAGTACTCGAAGCAGGTGAACTTCATGGCCACTTCGGCTAGCATCGGGGCCAGCAAGATCAGGATAATCGCCCCGATGAGGCCACCGATGGCGGCCACTGTCACGTTTACGCCCAAGACGAAGCCCGCCTTGCCCTGCTGAGTCAGGGCGTAGGAATCGGCTACCAAGGCGGCAGAGGAGGGCGTGCCTGGAATTCGAACCAAGGCGGCGGGAATGTCCCCGGCAAAGATGGCCATGGCCGTCATGGTCACGATGGCCGCGAGTGCCGGGACTGGGTCCATGAAAAAGGTGATCGGAACCAGCAGGGCCGTTGCCATGGTCGCGGTCAGGCCGGGAATAGCCCCGACGAACAAACCGTAGATCGCCGCCGTTGCGATAACAAAAAAAACGTATGGCTGCGCTATCAGCGAAATGGCCGTGTAGATATGCTCAAGCATGATTACCAACCCCACAAGCCCCAGGGCAGGGGGACCAGCAGTATTTTTGCAAACAGCACGTAAATGACCAGGGTCACTCCGCATGCCATCACGAGGCTCCAGGGCGTGGACACGCGCAGCCACTTCATCAGGCCAAAGAGAAGAACGAAGGACGTGATCTGGAAGCCGAGGAACTCCGAGAGGTAGATATAGAAAATGATCGCTCCCAAGGCCAGCACGATGTTGATAAGCCCCCTGCCGGTGATTCCGCTGCTGTCGAACTTTAAGATCCTTTCACCACTCCGAACTCCCTGGACCACCAAGGTGATGCCGGCAATGATGAACAACACTGCGAGGACGTTGGGGAAGAGCGAGGGACCAGGGTACCCTTTCTCCAGAGCAGGGAAGGTCTGGGTGTAGACTAGCACCGCGATGGCGAAAATGATCAGCCCCAGTCCAATGGCCGTGTTGCTGACTCGCATGGCTTTTCCTTTCCGTCCGGGGCAGTCTACTTGATGATTCCGGCTGTCTTCATGATTTGGCCGTTGGTCTCGTCAGCTTCGGCCATGGCCTTGGCGAAGGACTTGGAGTCCATCCAGCGGATGCCGTAGCCGCGGTTCTTCATGAACTTCTTGAAGTCCTCGCTGTCGACGATCTTCTTGATGGCCTTCTCCAGGATGTCCACGATCTGGGGCGGCGTTCCGTTGGGCACGACCACGCCGCGCCAGGCTCCACAAGACCAGTCGACGCCGATGTCCTTGAGGGTCGACACGTCAGGGAACAGGGGATCCCGCTTGTCGGCCATGAGGGCCAAGGGCCTGATCCTGCCGGCCTCGATCAGGGTGGCCGCCTCAGGCAAAGAGCAGGTGCTCATGTCGATGCCGCCGGCCATCAAGTCCTGCAGTGCCGGGGCAGCGCCTTTGCTGGGGATCCATTTGACCGCTGTCGGCGGCATACCGATCGCTCTGAGCCAGCCGGCCATGGCAAGGTGCCAGATGCCGCCTTGGCCCGTGCCTGATGCGGTGAAGTTACCCGGTGTTTCCCGCACGGACCTCTCTAGATCCTTATAGGTTTTCCAGGCTGCGTCGCTTCGGACATTGATGCCGGCTGGGTCGGAGTTGACCATGCACACCGGGCTCATGTCCCTGTACGTTACCTTGGTTAGGCCCATCCAGTGCATCATGGTGATCTCCACCGTTGCCAGGCCGACAGTGTAACCATTCGGCTTGGCCGTTGCCATGGCTGTGTGGCCGATGGCGCCGCTCCCGCCGATCCTGTTGACCACGTTAACCGGTACCCGGAGCTGGGTCTTAAGCAGGGTGGCGAGAATTCTGGACACGGCATCCGTGCCGCCGCCGGCTCCCCACGGGCAGATCATGGTTATGGGCCGTTTGGGATAGTCGACCGCAGAGGCGCTCCCTAGGCCGAATCCTACAAGCATCGCCGTGGCCGCAGCCAAGGTGATTAAGTTCTTTCTCTGCACAACAATCTTTTTCAACACCATATGTTTTCCTCCTCTCATGAAAAAAGCACGTTTTTCGTATAAGGCTTGGAATGAGTAGGTCTCAGTGTAAAATTCCAGACCCCTGTGGTAAGGTTTTTTACGGAGACGAAATTTACCCGGGGTGAAATCAGATGCAGTCGGATACTATCACAGACTGCTGACTATTCCAAATTATAAATAAAGCCATATGGTTGAAAACTCAAAAAGGCCCATGGATTTTCCCTTGGAGGGGTCAACAAAGGCATAAAGCAGCTAAAGCGTATGGCATAAGAAGGTGAATCTTTATCAAAACAGTCTATCTCAGTCAATCAAATAAGATTGGGCTTCTTATGCTGTATTGACATTTAAGATATTTATTATTAAGCTCGTGGAACTTAAATTTCTAGAGAATTAACTGTTAAAGAGAGGTCGTGGCGATGGCACGATGGGATAGGGAAAAGGGTATATTAGTCCATGAACCTGGTAAATTCTGGAGGTATGAGCTTAGAGATGTTGGTGAACCCAATCTGCATAGAGACATTTTCCCCTATACGGAGGTTCCCCGTATAGATTTCGATCATAAGATATTACCTATATCACCAGCAGATAGGATGTTTATCACCGATACTACCTTCAGGGATGGTCAGCAATCACGCCCACCTTATACCAGTAAACAGATCCTGGATCTATACGATCTGCTGCATAAATTGGGAGGACCTCAGGGTATTATCAGGCAATGTGAATTTTTCCTCTACGGTGCTAAGGACAAGGAGGCAATAGGGCTCTGTAAAGAGAGGGGATATAGATACCCTGAGATCACTGGCTGGATCCGGGCCAACGCTGAGGACCTCAAGCTTTTGAAGGATATGGGCCTCAACGAGACAGGAATTTTGACATCCGTTTCTGATTATCATGTCTTTTATAAGCTGGGAAAGACCAGAAAAAAGGTTATTGAGGAGTATCTGGGAATAGTAAAGAGCGCCCTGAATATGGGGATTGTTCCAAGGTGTCATTTTGAGGATATCACAAGGGCAGATATCTATGGTTTTGTTGTTCCATATGCCTCTGAGCTAATGCGCCTCAGGGAAGAGAGCAGGGTTGATATTAAGATCAGATTGTGTGACACCCTTGGCTTTGGTGTAACATACCCTGGTGCAGCTTTACCCAGGAGCGTACCGAAGCTGGTAAGGGCTTTGATAGAGGAGGCAGGGGTACCTGGGGAGCTATTGGAGTGGCACGGTCACAACGATTTTCACAAGGCATTGATTAATGCTACGACCGCCTGGCTCTATGGCTGCCAGAGTGCTAACGGAACCCTCCTGGGTTTTGGAGAGAGAACAGGAAATACCCCTGTTGAGGGCCTGATCATGGAGTATATAAATCTTAGGGGTAATACGGATGGGATAGATACGACCATTATTACCGACATAGCCAACTACCTGGAAAAGGAAATGAGTTTCCATGTTCCTGAGCATTACCCCTTTGTAGGCGGGGATTTCAATGCTACAAGGGCAGGCATACATGTAGACGGTTTAATTAAAAACGAGGAGGTGTATAACATATTTGATACAGAGAAGATCCTTAAGAGGCCATCAACTGTCTCTATTACGGATAAATCAGGTACAGCTGGCATTGTCCACTGGATCTACAATAACTGCGATATACCGAAGAGCCTCGAAATCCTAAAGAGGCACCCCGGTGTCCTCAAGATAAACAAAAAGATCCAGGAGGAATACGACAGTGGCAGGGTAACGGTGATTTCCAACAAAGAGATGAGGCATTACTGTCAGAAATATATCCCGGAATTATTTATGTCAAGGTTTGATGTGCTGAAAAACAGGGCCTCTGATATGGTAGCCCATCTCCTGGAAGATTTAATCGAAAACGAGGATATCTCCTCTATGGATCCAGCTAAACAGGAGCCGCTTATGGAGAAGGTCTTGGATGACAATCCATTTATACAATTCATGTATATAACCGATACCAGTGGCAGAAAGGTCACCAAGAATATCTGTAGTATTGTTGATAAGGCTAAGTTTGAGAGATTTCAATTGAACGATGATTTTTCCAATAGAAAATGGTTTATAGGTCCAATGAAGGATGGTAACATTCATGTGACTGATTTTTACACATCTATAATTACAGGTGCCCTGTGCATCACAGTTTCAGGACCAATACGGGATAAGAATGATGAGATAGCTGGGATTCTTGGAATAGACATCAAATTTGAGGATCTGGCAAAGATGGAGGAGGATGAAAATGAGGACCAAACCAGGTAAGGCTATTTTTGCCCTTTCTTTTATCTTAACCCTATGCCTGGGCACATCTTGCATCTCCTTAGGCCTGGCTCAAGAGGAGAAGGAAAAGGAAAATACAAGACCGGAAAGGGGAATTTCAGTGGCCTTTGAATACCCAGAGGTCATCATTAATAGGGGAGATGATGTTTCGGTAGACCTCATTGTTAAAAACGAGGGGAAACGGGATGAGAATGTTTACTTGAGGATTGCTTCTGCTTTCCCCGAGTGGGATACCAAGATCAAAACATACAATTTTTCTATTAGCTCTGTCCATGTCCCCGATGGAGAGGATAAACATGTTACCTTTTATGCCGAGCCAGAAAAGGATATCAAGCCAGGAACCTATGAATTCAAGGTGGATGCAAAAACAGAGGATGGGCAACTGAAGGTATCCCATCAGCTAACGATTACCGTACAGGAAAAAGAGAAAAAGAAAGGAGAGATAGAACTCACTACATCCTATCCTGTTTTGAGGGGGCCAAGTGATGCAAGGTTCGAGTTTTCCGTTGATGTGACCAACAAAACGGATAAGGAAGATACCTTTAATTTAACTGCCAGGGGACCAAAAGACTGGCAAATCAATTTCAAGCCCCCGTATGAGGATAAATATATCTCAAGCCTGAGGCTCAAAGATGATGAGAGCAGAAGCTTAAACGTTGAAGTAACCCCTGATCGCCTCTCCAAGGCAGGAGAATATCTCATTCCAGTCCTCATAAGTGCGGGTGAGTCGAGGGTGGAGGCACAATTGAAGGTAATCATAACAGGCACCTATAAGCTGGGGGTTGGTACTGCCACGGAACTTTTGTCTCTTGAAACGGAAAAAGGGAAACCCGGCAATATTTCCATATATGTAAAAAACAGTGGTTCAGCGATAATCCACGATATCGAGTTTTTATCAATAAAACCAGAGAATTGGAAGGTGGAATTCAGGCCTGAAAAGATAGAGGCCTTGGAACCAGGGGGCTTAAAGCAGGTTGAGGTGAGTATAGTCCCGGCTCAAGAGGCGCTTCTAGGTGACTATGCAGTTGGTTTGAACATTGGTGGAGAGAAAAGTTCAGATGAGCTTGAATTGAGGGTAACCGTAAAGGCCTCTGCAGCCTGGAGCTGGATAGGGATCGGGATAATCGTCCTTGTTATTGTTGGCCTCTTTGGCCTGTTTGTTTCTTTTGGAAGGAGGTAATATGGATCAAAGGGCGATTGTTGAAACCCATCAATTGTCCAAAAGCTATGGCAACCAGGTTGCAGTTAGCGACCTGACCTTCAGTATACAGGAGAGTGAGATATTCGGTTTTCTGGGACCAAATGGCTCAGGCAAGACAACCACCTTGTTGATGCTGCTTGGGCTTACTGAGCCTACAAGTGGGTGGGCAAGGGTTGCAAACTGTGACCCCGTAAAGGAGGCTATCAAGGTCAAAAAGGTTGTTGGCTATATCCCGGAGAATATCGGCTTCTATGATGATATGGATGCCATAGAGAACCTTAAATTTATAGCAAGGCTCAACAATATACCTGATTCCATTAGCTCAATCAAGATAGAGGAGGCCTTGGAGAGTGTTGGGCTCAAAGAGGAGGCGGAAAAAAAGGTGGGCGCTTACTCCAGGGGCATGAGGCAACGCTTGGGAATTGCCGAGATTCACATAAAGGAACCAAGCATTGCATTTTTAGATGAACCTACCTTAGGGCTTGACCCTGAGGGGACCAATCGGATCATCGAGTATATCCAATCATTAAGCAGGGAAAAAAATATGACAATTCTTTTGTCCTCCCATGATCTAAAACAGGTACAGAAAATCTCAGATAGGATAGGGATAATGATTAAGGGACGAATGATCGCTGTGGGACCCATTGAAGAACTGGCAAAGGAAAAACTGGGGGTAGATGATAAGGAGATCTCCTTAGACGATGTATATATGAAATATTTTCAGGAGGTCTCGGCATGACGGGTATCGGTGCTATTTTCAGAAAGGAGCTTGCAGATCACTTCAGCAGCTATCGGTTCGTTATTCTTTTTGCCCTGATTGCCATGGTCAGTTTGATAACGACCTACATGGTGGGCATTGGTCTCAGCGAGGAACTTAGTGGTATTGCCAAACCAAAGTTTGTCTTTCTGATGCTTTTTACCTCGACAGGCCCTCTGTTTTCCCTGGTGCAGTTTGTCGCCTTTTTTGGGCCCCTCATAGGGCTCATACTCGGTTTCGATTCTATAAATAGGGAGAGGTCTGCCGGGACATTAAGCAAATTGGCCTCTCAGCCTATCTACAGGGATTCCATTATTAATGGTAAATTCTTATCAGGTGTGTTTACGATCGCTATTATGTTGATGTCCATTCTTCTTGTGGTGTCAGGCCTGGGGCTTACACTGATCGGCGTCGTGCCAGGCGTAGAGGAGGTTTGGAGGATCTTTATTTATCTGATTATCAGCATCTTCTACATATCCTTCTGGTTAGGTATTAGTATACTCTTTTCAATTCTCTTCAGGGGTATTGCCACATCTGCACTTGCTACCTTGGCCATCTGGATCTTTTTCTCATTTTTTGTTTCCATGGGCGCAACTGTTGTTGCAAACGCCATGGTGCCACTTGATCGAGCTACCATGGAAGACCCTGAAATGGTAATGAGGCATGTAAGACTTCAACGGGTCGTCTCTCTCCTTTCCCCAATGCAACTCTACAATGATTCCACTGCTATAATAATTGATCCCATGAGGAAAACAACAGGATCACTTGTGCTTATGGGGGCTGTTGAAAGGCTCCTTTCAGAAAGATTCAGGCGGCCATTGGGCCTTTCCCAGAGCATTTATGTTGTACTTCCCCATCTTATTACCCTCATAGCCGTTACCTTTATCTGCTTTGGGCTCTCTTACTACGTGTTCATGAGACAGGAGATCAGACCCATCTAGTCTTGCTTGTAAAGAACTTCGCCCTGAGTAATACCACCCATTCCCCAACATGAGAAAACCTCCCCTCGGCCGAAGGGAGGTTTTCTTCTATAATTCAACGAGGATCAGGAGGGGTTTACCTGATGGCAATCGGCCGAATATTCGAACCGGTGGCCCCCCTGAACTTGTTCGGTACAGTGACAAAGAGGAACTCATATACGTTATCTTGTGCGAGTCCCTCCAGGTTCAACAGCTCGAGGATATGAACCCCGTGGTGGAACAGTGCCGTGTGACCAGGATGCGGGTTGGTTCCGACAGGTCCCACCCCGCCCGGGACTGGCTGGGCCTCATATGCCACGGTGTCGGTTCCTCCGACCATCATCCCGTTGTCGAGAAGCCACTTGCAGGCTTTCCAGCCAGGGCCCGGTCCGATGGTGGCCTTTTGCTTGTCCGGCCAGAACTGACCAGCACCGGTCCTGATCAGGACCGCATCCCCCTTGTTGATCTTGGTGCCCTGCTTTTTCAGGGTGCCCTCGATGTCGGCGACGGTGATCTCGTAACCGGGCTCCAGGCACTTTACCCCCTTGTAACCGGCCACATCCAGGAGGATCCCCCTGCAAAATACAGGGGGGACCGTCTCGATTCCGGTCTTCACGAAACCGAAGTCTCCCAGGATCTTCTTCTGAGAGAAACCGTTGTAGCCAGCCCAAGCCGGCCCGCAGACCACATGGGCAAGACCATCCATGTGTGTGCCGGTGTGCTGGCAGTGGATGGTCACCTCACTGGCAAAGCAGATATTGGCATCGTTGTTACTCATCAACCAGCCCTGATCCCCTTGATTCCATTCACCGAACGGTGAGCGGAAGGTGATCAGTTCGTAGGGTGGATGGCCTGGCCAGTTCGGGCTGTATCGGTCAACCGTCTGTGCCAGGTCGTAGACCTTGCCCCCCTTGATGAGCTTCGCCGCCTGAATAACCATAGCAGCATCTTGCCAGTTCAACCGACCGACTTCATCGTCCGGACCAAACTCGAACTCCTGTGGAATCAATGTTCCGACCCACTTCTCATAGCCGGGCCCATACCTTTTCGTTGTCTCCTTCTTGTCTGCATAGGCCGGATAAGCGAGGAAAGCTAATGCGACCAGACAGACAACAACAGTCAACAATCTTTTTTTCGTTGCCATCTCTTCTTCTCCTTTCATTGCGATGTTCCCTTCTCCAAACACTTACCATTCGCCTTGTCTTTTGAAGACCTTACCTTATATCAATTCAATCACCCCCTTTCTTTTACCCTTTATGGCTACCCCAAAAACGGCGTTTCCGAGAGTAGCCTAATCATTGGTGCGTTAATCAAAAAAATGGCTTCTCATAAGAATCTGTGCTCAGTCAATTATGGCCGCCAGAGGCAGTGGCTTGACAATAAGTACCTTGAGTGGCGATTATCACGAGTAATAAGGTACTGTCAACTTGTAACATTTACAGGTATTATATCACCACGCGGTCCAGCCCCCATCAACCGGTAAGGTCGTGCAGTTCACCATACCGGCTTCATCACTTGCCAGATAAACAACGGCGTGTGCAATATCTTCTCGTGTGGCCAGCTCACCCTTGGGGATCCTACCCAGCACAAAATTAAGAAACTCAGGATTCTGAAGGCGTTTACGGGTAAGGTTTGTTTCCACAAAAGTGGGTGCCACAGAATTGACCGTGATTCCATGTTTGGCCCATTCAACCCCTAGCGTCCGGACGAGGTTGATAATGGCACCCTTGGTCGAGCAGTAGACCGGCTGGCCGGGTATACCGATTAGGCCTGATTGGCTGGAAATAAAGATTATCCGGCCGTATTTTTGTTCGATCATCTTCGGCGCAACTGCCTGGGCACAGAAGAATCCTCCTCGGAGATTTGTATGGAAATGATCATCCCAGTTTTCCTGATCCACTTCCAAACCGGGCGTGGGGCGATTAATCCCCGCGTTGTTAACGAGGATGTCGATGTGGCCGAATTCAGATTCAACAGCGGTGACACCTGCGCGGATCTGATCGAGGTCGCGAACATCTATATCGACTAAATAACTGCTATGACCGCAGCCCGCGCACAGGGATGCGGTTTCTTCTAAGTTTTCGCCGGGCTTGTCAGAAATGGCAACCTTCGCGCCGGCCTTTGTAAGTGCCACTGAAGTGGCCTGGCCCAATCCTGTGGCTGCTCCGGTTACGAGTGCCGTCCTGTTATTGAGTTCGAACATGTTAGCTACCCTTTCTGGGTCAATGATCCGTCTGTCAAATATGCTTTTGTTATGTAGGCGTTCACAGGTTCAGAGTTCACCCCTGCCCGACGCCCGCCTGCCGTACTGCGGGCAGGGGTTCAGGGTTACCCCGAACCTCTTAACCCTGAACCCTGTTTTTAGATTCCTAGCAGCTGCTTTTTGAGCTCCTCGCTGGCCGTTAACTCCTCGGCCGTCCCTTCATGCACGGTTTTTCCGTCATCCAGAACATAGACCCTGGAACAAACGCGCAAGGCCAAAATCGAATTCTGTTCCACCAAAACGGTCGTTATATTAGTTGAGGCCAACTCTTCAATTATGTTTATCACTTCACGAACAATGAGCGGAGCCAGTCCCTCGGATGGCTCGTCAAACAAGATCAGATCGGGATTACCCATCAGGGTTCGGGCGATTGAAAGAATTTGCTGCTCGCCACCTGAAAGGGTCTCTCCCTTGTGCTTAAGAAGCTCCTTGAGCGTCGGGAAATGGCTAAGTACGCGGTCAAGGTCCCATTCTTGGTTTTTGCCACCTCCTTTTTTTCTCGCGATCTCGAGGTTTTGCTGAACCGACAGGGTTGGAAAGATCCGTCGATTATCCGGGACCCAGCCAACCCCTAAGTTTGCTATGACGTTGGTCGCAAGGTTGGTGATATCCTGTCCTTTAAAGGTGATTTTTCCCATTCTGACCGGTGTCAGACCAAGAATGCTCCGCAGCGTGGTTGTCTTTCCAGCGCCATTGCGCCCCAGAATGGCTACAGATTCTCCTTCCAGGACCTTTAGATGAACATCATGGAGGACGTGGGCCTCCCCGTAGAACGAATTTATCCTATCAACATCCAAGATGGGCAGTGGTTCAGACATCAATCTATTCCTCCCAGGTAGGCTTCCTGTACTTGATTATCGGCCTTGATTTCTTCAGGAGACCCTTGGGCGATGACCCGGCCCTGATGCAATACGGTGATGGTATCGGAAATGGTCAGGACAACACTCATATCATGCTCAATTATGAGAATGGTAAGGCGTTCGGAGATTTTCTTTATGAACTCTTTAACGCGTTCGGTCTCCGAAGAGGGAAGCCCGGATGTTGGTTCGTCCATTAACAACAACTGTGGTTGTGAGGCCAGGGCGATTCCGATCTCCAGGATCCGCTTGTTGCCATAAGACAGCTCCTTGGTAGGGATATTCTTGACCGAGGCTAGGCCGATCTCGGCAAGAACCGTTTCTGTCTCCTGGTTTATGTCATCGAAATATTGAGTGGATCGAAGAAAATGGAACCCCTTTTTCTTGCGCGATTGAACCGCCAACCGAATATTCTCGAATGGCGATATTTCGTTGAATATGTTCAGCACCTGAAAGGAACGCGCTATGCCAAGTCCGACGATCTTGTGGATTGGCCAGCCAGTAATGTCCTGCTCCTGGAACAGGATTCTACCACTGTCGGGCTTATACAACCCTGTGATGATGTTAAAAAGGGTCGTTTTTCCGGCGCCATTGGGTCCGATAATGGAGGTGATGGCCCCCTCTTCTATCTTGATACTGATGTCCTGATTCGCCCTTAGCCCGCCAAAATGTTTTTCAATATTTGCCGTCTCAAGAATGGCCATCGGTCATACCTCCTCCAAAACTTCTTCCCGTCCGCTCGTTTGGCCCACCCTGAAGTAGCCAAGGATCCCCTCAGGCAGGAAAATGATTACGAAGACTATCAGCAGTCCATAAAAAATGTACCAGTGTTCGGTGATCGAAGAGATGATGTCCCTGAGGGCGATGAAAATGACTGCCCCGAGGATGGGTCCAAAAAAATTGGTCAGCCCTCCCCCGATCAGGACCATCATGACAACGTCACCAGATTTCGTCCAGTGCATCGGGTTGGCAAAAGCGCCATGTTGGAGCATGGCGTAAAGGGCGCCGGCAAGACCGGCAAAGATGCCGGAAATCACCAGGGCTATCCACTTGTACAACACTGCATTGTAGCCCAGGTACTTGGCCCGAACCTCGTTCTGCTTGGTGGCATATAAGACGGTTCCCAAGGGGGAATGAACGATTTTCCAGAGTAAGATAAGACTGACCATGAGGATGACAAAAACGAAATAATAATAGGACAGGATGCCTTCAATCGGGATGCTAAACAGCCCGAAGAAGGTCAGTGCGTACCTCTCTATCCCCATGAGGCCGTTCTCGCCGCCAGTCACAGCATCCCATTGGAAAGCGATGAAGAAAAACATCTGGGTTAGGGCGATGGTCAAGAGGGCGAAGTAGATTCCCCTTTTCTTGGCCAGAAAGAGACCCACGATGCTGGCGATCATGCCACAGAACAACATGCTCCCCAGGATAGGAATCCATGTACCCGCGATGATGTGCTGCTGGATTAAGCCACACATATAGGCGCCAGTGCCGAAAAAGAGGCCATGACCGAATGACGGAAGGCCGGTGTATCCGAGAAGAATATTGAATCCCATTGCAAAGATTACCCAAATCATGACCTCAATGGCCAGCGACATGAAACCAAGCTTCATGATAAACGCTGGCAGGATCAGGAAAACGGCAAATGTGATAAACATCGGATGACGAAAATAGCGTACCATTTCTTAATTCTCAACCTCTTCGCCTGTTTTACTGCTCAAGCAGAGACTTTTCGCCCATGATCCCGCGTGGTCGCACCACGAGAACAATGGCCATGATGAAGTACATCGCCAATTCGGACATTCTCGGCCAAACCAAAATACTTAGGCTTTTGGACAGACCCACGATCAGGCCCCCAATAACTGCTCCCCAGAAACTGCCGATGCCACCGATAACGACAATCACGAAAGACGGCATTAAGACCTCCCATCCCATGGTTGGCTTTAGGCTCCACATCGGACCGGCAATAACACCGGCGATGCCGGCAAGGGCCGCTCCCAGGCCAAAGACTACTGTCCGAATCCTACGCAGATTCTTGCCCAAGGCCAGCACCATTTCGCTATCGGAGACTCCAGCCTTGATGATGGCACCATAGGGGGTCTTCTCCAGAAAGATCCAAACCAAAGCGAGCAACATGAAAGCCAGAGCGGCCAGGAACAGTCTATATTTGGAATAAAAGATAAAGCCCAGGTCGATCGGGCCGGCCACGAATTTAGGGGCGGCTATGGAGTAACCAATCTTGCCCCAGACGATGCGAATGATCTCCTCGAAGGCCATGGCCATGCCGAATGTCATGAGGAGACCAAGCAACGGGTCTTTCCCATAAATCCTTCTGACCGCAGACCATTCGATGAACAGGCCGATGACACCCACCAACAGGGGTGCGATGATAAGGGATGCCCAATAGCCAAGGTATGGTTGCAGGCTGAGAGCAAAATAGGCGCCTAGGGCGAACAAGGCGCCATGACTAAAGTTAATGACTTCCATGACACCGAGAATCAACATGAAACCCAAGGCCATAACGCCGAAAAGGAGGCCCAAGACCAGCCCGTTGAACACCTGGGAGTAAAATTCTGCCATGCTTACCTCACTTACTGTTATGTAGCCAAGGGTTGGGTCTACTAAAGGCAAGGCCACAACCCTTGGCTGGCATTTTACTTATACTACTAGTTACTTATACGGCTCGAGCTTACAAGGATTCTCCGCTCGACTTCGAACGATGTCTTCACCTTTCATTGAACCGATGACTTCGTAGAAGTCGGTTGGATCCTTTGCTTCTTTGGCTTTTTTAGCCCTGGCGATGTATACCTCCTGGACGAACTGGTGGTCCCATGGCCGGATATAGGTTGGGTAATTCTTCATGTTATCGTAAATGTAATGTCCTTCCAGGGCCCTGATGATATCGTTTGTCTTGAGGCTCTTGGCCCGTTCGACGGCCCGAAGCATTGTCCTGGTGCCAATATAGCCTTGATAGGTGTTATTGTCGGGAATAGGAATCTTGGCATTGGGCCAGCGTTTTTTGTACTTGGCCACGAATTCCTTTGTCCCTGGGGTATCCAGCAAATGATACCATTCGATGGCAAAGGTCCCTATATTCTTTCCCAGACCCACCGTCCAAGCGTCTGAGTAGTCTCTAAGACTAAAACCAAATCGGAAATCCTTATCCATGCCGAACTCGAAAATCTGCTCCATCATAGCAGTATTGTCCACGCCTCCGATGGTGCACATTACTATGTCAGGCTTGGCCTTGAGGTTTCTGATCTTGATCAGGTAAGAGCTGAAATCACGGGTTCCCAAGGGGATGAGGGACTCACCGAGGTCCTTTCCGCCTTCTTTTTTAAGGATCTGACGGAACTCTTTGGTGCCAGATCGGCCCCAGGTGTAGTCGTGAGTAATGAAGTACCAGTTTTTGCCGATGTTTCTGGAGATCCATGGAGCGACGCCATGAACCAGCATATGGTTGTTCGGTCCGACCCGGAAATTGCATCGATGGGCATGCTTGCCCGTGCATTCGGAGGAGTTAGTGTTGGTGTTAAAATAGACGGTGTTTCCCCGTTGAGCCACCTCAGAGATGGCGACGGCACACGATGACGAAACAGCGCCGAGCATAAAGTGGACCTTGTCGCGCTCGATTAGTTTCTTGGCCTTGCGGGCCGCAGCCGCCGGATCGGTCTCGGTGTCTTCCACGATCATCTCAATTTTCTTTCCGAGCACGCCTCCCCTGGCGTTGAATTCCTCCACGGCCATGGTCATGCCCCGCCGTTCGGCTGCGCCCATGTCGGCGTAGTTGCCACTAGCCGGGCTGATGACACCCATACGGACCACGTCATCAGCTGCAAGCCCCAGATTGGTGGACATAAACGGAGTCAGTAGAAAAACCATTGCAAATGCAATTTGCGTTAAAGCTTTTTTCATGATTTCTGCCTCCTTTAAAATTAGGGTTATCGTTAAGTGCCCGGTAAACGGGCATGGGAGCAACCTTTGACATCTTAGCGATGCCTCTAATACTCAGCCGCTTCTTCAGAAAAATCTCTCATTCCCTTTTTAACGGACGCAATATCAGGTCAACTCCATTCATGAGATGCGGCGAAGCGCAGGATAGCAAGATTTGATATTTACATAATACGCCCCTTTCTTTGATAAAGCTTGAAAATTTGTGACCGGCTCATTCGTAAACTCACGCTAGAATTCATCCAATCCCAGCTCTTTCAATTTTTCCGGAGTAGGGATTCCATCCTCGCTCCATTTCCGATAGCTATAGTAGTCGCTTAAAAGTCTGCCCATGGGCGGAAGTTGATTGGTGAGATCCTCACCTGTCCGATCCAAGGTCATAAACCGATAGGGTAGAAAATCATCCTTCCGACTCACTCCGAGCCGGGTGTTATACATCCTCTTTAAATTGAATATCCTCTCACCCACTTTCATATATTCAGGAATATCGATCTCCCAGCCTGTGATCATGTTCAGCCAGTCCACCTGGTTGGTTACAGTGACAGCTTTTCCCACCTGAGAAAATCGGCAGATGATCAGCGCATCCATCACGCACATCAGATCCTGCAGTTTGGCGGTAAATTCCGCTTTTCCCTCAATCCGGTACGGATCCTGGGCTTCCGGAATTCCGATCTCGGGCATGTAAAGGGAGAGCTCATAAGGGTGACTCCAGCTAGCATTATGGCAAGCTCCCCTGGCCGCCGTTCCGTAAGACAGGGCTTGGCTAAAAAATCTTCTTGGGTCATGGGCCGAAGGCTCAAGCCCTTTTACATGGATCGCAAATTCGATGGCATTCCTTCCAAGGCACTCGGCCATTCGTTTGGATCCCTCGGTCATCAAGCTTCCAATTCCTTCGCCCTTTCCCATCTTATGGACCATCTCCACAAGGGCCTTTCCACTACCCCATCCCAGTTCAATTCCATCGGTATCCTTCTTGGTAAGGACCCCTTTCTCATAGGCTTCCATCGCAAAGGCTATGATGCCGCCCACAGATATGGTGTCCATCCCATACCGGTTGCAGAGCTCATTGGCCTTTGCAACGGCCACTAGGTCATCCACCAAACAGAGCCCACCCAGGGTCCCGATGCTTTCATATTCCGGGCCCTCACAATCCATGGGTGCATAGGGACCTTCTGTCACTTTAATATGTCTTCCACAGGCAATGGGGCAGTGCATGCAAGCCTTTCTCCCTGTAAGAATCGTATCGTGCATGGCCACGCCGGAGATCTTGCTGGCTCCAGCCCAACGGCCCTCCCTCCAGTTCTTAATTGGGAAATTTCCGATCTTTTCGTAGTTGTCGATCCCACCGGAAGTCCCGTATTTGCCGAAGGTCTCCGTCGCTTTTCGGACATGGGGAAGTATTGCCCTTAGAGCCTTTTGTAAAGCATCTGGTTCCGCCAGGGGAAGGTCTTTCGTTCCATAGGCCACCATGGCCTTGAGGTTTTTTGATCCCATCACTGCACCAAGCCCTGTGCGGGCAGCCGCTCTCACGATATTGCCGATGTGAGGGATGCTGGCCACCCTGGCAAGCCTCTCCCCTGCTGGGCCGATCACTGCCGCGGTCGCCTTTTCAGAGGTCTCGGACTTGAGAATCGCTGCCGACTCATAGGAGTCCTTTCCCCAGATGGTCCGGGCATCGCGGAACTCAACCCCTCCATCATGGATCCAAAGGTAAACGGGATGATCCGATTTTCCGGTGATGACAATCCCGTCGAATCCAGTCTTCTTGAAATGAACAGCCCACGATCCCCCCACGTTCGATTCTCCTAAAAACCCTGTAAGAGGAGATCGGGCCATCATATGGTGCCTGCTAGACGAAGGAACCGCTGTTCCCGTATAGGGGCCAGTGACTGCCATAAGCAGGTTTTCTGGGCCGAGCGGGTCCGTGCTAGGGGTGGTCTCTTCATAGAGGATCTTCCCCCCAATCCCAGCGCCACCTACGTATTTTTCCAATAGCTTCGGGTCCAGGTCTTCAACTTCGGCCCTCTGTTGGGTCAGATCGACTCTTAGCAATTTCCCATGATATCCAAACACCGGCATTCCTCCTTTTTATCCTCCCACCACTGGAAGCAAGATGTTTATACAATCCTTATCCTCGACCTTATCTGCCAATTTGAGGGGTGCTCCATTACGGATTAACATTACGTGAGCAGAGAGTTCCGCATCATGTTTTGTAACCGAATATCGAGCGAAGCCAGGATATCGAGAGGCGAGCATCTGAAGCATCTCTTGAGTCGAGATCGGCTCCTTTAATTCGATTTTGACTTCCCTCTCCGCTAATTTTTCAAAAGGGCCAAAAAACTTGATCACCATTACAGGGCCTCTTCATAGATCCTTTCTACATCTTCAACTGCCATCTCTCTGGGGTTGTTTCCCATAAGCCGTGTCACATTCATGGCCGCCTTGGCCATGCCTGGAATTGCCTCCTTGGGAACCTCGAGTTCGGTCAAAGATTGGGGGATTTTTAAATCCTTATAGATGGCCTTCACCGCATTCGCCGCACGGTACGCCTGCTCAAGTAAAGGAAGTGGCTCCACTTTCTCTCCCAAAAGTTGCGCGATCTGGGCAAATTTCAGGACGTCTCCCAAGACATTAAATTCCATTACATACGGGAGAAGAAGGCCATTGGCGATCCCGTGGGCTACGTTGAACTGCCCTCCTAAGGGATAGGCAAGAGCGTGTACCGCTGTCACACCCGCGTTGGCAAGGGCAATCCCAGCATAGAGGCTCCCGATGGACATGTCATACCGTGCCTGCAGGTTATTCCCGTTGGCTACAGCGGTTCTCAAGCTTCGCCCGATAAGCATGATCGCCTCTTTGGCGAAAAGGTCGGTGAGTACGGTGGCATTGTTAGATGTATAGGATTCAATAGCATGGGTGAGGGCATCGATGCCGCTGGAAGAGGTTACGGGAGGAGGCATGGAGAGGCTCAGAAGGGGATCAACGATGGCCACCCGAGGAAGAATGTAAGGGCTCACAATGGCTTTCTTCAGTTTCGCTTCCACGTCAGTTAAAATCGCGTTAGGCGTCACCTCCGCCCCTGTTCCAGCAGTCGTAGGTATGAGGATGGTGGGTATCCCGGGTTTTTTCACCAGATTGATCCCGAGATAGTCCTGTATCCTTCCCGGGTTGGTGGACATCACCGAGGCCACCGAAGCGATATCCATGGGACTACCCCCTCCAACCCCGAGGATCAGTTCGTATCTCTCGCTCTTTGCCATCTCGATACAGGCCTCGGCACAGCCAATGTCTGGGTCTGGGATGACCTTGTTGAAGATATCAATCTCAATTCCCTCTTTCTTTAAAAGGGCCTGGACCCTTTCACCGATCCCGGACTCCACCACACCTTTATCTGTCACCAGAAGGGCCTTCTTTGCCTCCACAGCCTTTGCCTCATCTCCCAACCTCTCGAGGGAATTCACCCCTGCCAGGATGAGGTGGGGAGACCTGAAACTGACGACCTTGGTATCCATTGTAGGACCTCCTTCAGAAATTAAAAGTGCAAGACTACCTTTAAAACGCCCTCGGCCCTTTTGTCTACTAAGTCGAGCGCTTCACGCACCCGTTCAATGGGCCAGCGGTGTGTAATGAACAACCCTGTCTCAATCCTCTTGTGGCTCATGAGGTCAATGGCCGCCTGAAACTCCCTTCCGCTGTAAACCCAACTGCCCACCATCTCCACCTCGGAAAAAACGATCTTGAACGGATCGATGATGGCTTTGTCGTCAAAGATCGCGACCAGAACTACTCGACCCCTCTTATGGACCAGACCAAGTGATTCGTCGATCAGGGAAGGAACGCCCACAGCAATGACCGCTGCATCCACCCCCTCCCCCTTTGTCCGTTCTTCGACCTTCTGCCCGAGGGATTCCCTTCTCACATTGACAGTCGTCCAGGCACCCAGTTCTTTTGCCTTTGCGAGATTGAAGTCTTCCACATCCGTTGCGATAATCCGTGTGGCTCCGGCCTCTTTCAAGGCGACCAGAGTAGCCAAGCCGATCGTCCCAGACCCCATGATAAGGACCGTATCACCTATACTGATATGTGCCATCTGTGCGGCACGGATCCCCACAGCGAGCGGTTCGATCAGGGCCCCTTCCTCAAAACTCAATCCATTAGGGAGAAGGTATACCTTATCCTCTGGGATGGCCACATATTCAGCAAAAGCACCAGGCCACGCGGCTGTTCCCAGTACCTTCTTGTTCTTGCAGAGGTTATAGTGGCCCGTGTAACAGGAGGAGCACTGGTGGCAGTAGGTTTGAGGTTCCGCACTGACTCTATCGCCCTTTTTGAAGAGGCTTACATTTTCTGCCACCTCCACGACCTCTCCAGCCATCTCATGCCCCAGTACCACCGGGGGTTTTCGAAAGGGATGAGCCCCCTTATAGGTATGGACATCGGAGCCACAGACCCCTGCGCATCAAACTTTTATGAGGACCTCGCGGGAACCCAACCGTGGCTTTTCTACCTCTTGAAGATCAATCTCATAAGGGGCGGTCAATACGGCTGCTTTCATAAAGAACCCGTTTAGGCGCTTAGTTGCGCTATATGGACAATTTTTTCACGACCTTGAATAATCTAAGGTATTTGTTCGCATTAAAGTTCGGATATCGAATATCGAAATACGAAGAAATACCGAATGACAAAAATTCAAAATTATAATCGAAAAGGGATTCTGTCATTTTATATCGCCCTTGAAACCGCTCGTACAGTTTAGAGCATTCGTTCATTGGGTATTTGGATTTGTTTCGGATTTCTGATCTTCTTTTCATCATCAGTGCCCGAAAGGGCCAAATTGTTTGGACTCTGTTTTGAAAAATGCTTAGCTATCTTAGCATTGCATTATCGGTTTCCCGCAGCTTTTGCCCACAGGATTCCCGTATGATCATTCGTGGTTCCAGGATAACTTTATGGGTGTAGTCCGTTTCTTTTCTCTCAATATAATCGATCAGTATTTGAACACCCAGATTTCCCATCTCGTATTGTCTCTGGCTAACCGTTGTTAATCTAATTCTCTGATTGGATGCAAACTCGGTATCGTCAAAGCCCACCAACGCGATATCTCGTGGAATATGCACCCCCAACTCCTCAACAGCATCAATCACCCCCATGGCGATATAGTCGTTTCCCCCGAAAATGGCCTGGGGCCTGTCTTCCATAGTGAGTAACTGTTTAGCCCCCTCGTATCCTGTCTCTCTCGTGAACGGGCCCTGAATAACATAGTTCTCATTGAACTCAATCAGGTGATCCTTCAATGCTTGCTGGTAACCCTTCAATCGGTCTAATCCTGTAGATAGATTTGAAGTTCCGGTAATAATAGCAATTTTTCTGTAACCGAGATTTATGAGGTGTTCGGTAATCTCATGGGCTCCTTGCGTGTTGTTGAGAACGACATAGTTAAATGTCTCGCCTCTCAACTTTCTATTAACGAGCACCAGAGGGAAGTGTTCATCAATCAGTTTTTCGACAATGGGTTCATGAAGTCGGGCTGAGGCAAAAATAAGCCCATCAACGCCTGCCTCCATCATGAGATGAACATAAGTATCCATCCGCTCAGGTTTACTATCCGTGCTGCAGAAAATAACATTATATCCTTCTTCATGTGCCTTATCCTCAATTCCCCTTGCCAGTTCGGCGTAGAACTGGTTGCTGATGTCTGATACAACAAGCCCGATCAAATTTGATTTTTTGGTGACAAAAGCGCGAGCCCTGGCGTCTCGCCTATAATTGAGCTTATTTGCTAGGTCTAAAATTTTCTTCTTAGTTTCCTCTCGAATTCTCGGATCATTGTTCAGGGCCCGGGAAACGGTCATATGAGAGACCTTTGCCATTTTGGCAATATCTCTCATAGTCAATCTCTTGTTTCCCATTAATCTCTTATTTCCTCCAATACCCCAATAAACGCTCGTCTCCCCCTAGGAGATTACTATAGCGGGGAGCAATGAGGCTTGAAGTTTATAGGATGTGCCAAGAAACAGGTCGTCGAGCCCTTATGTTACAAGAACTATTTATTTGAACCAGTTAAGTGAGGCGCTGTTACCAGTAACACCAGAAAAGTCCATTTGTCAAGTCTTTTTATTTCCCAAGGATATTAAAAATACTTTCATGAACCTATCTACACAAGGCGAAGACGAGATATGAGACCGGATTAGGTGCAACAAAGGAATGAGAGAGGGCTCATTAATTATGTAGTATGGATAGTCGATTAAAAAACCCCCTGCCTGTTCAGGCAGGGGGTTTTCCGGCTGACAGTGGGCTACACGCAAATCCTACCTTAATTAATGAAGACAGGATCGATCAACGTCCCAGTTGTCCCTTTCATCTTAGTGGGCAGAGCGATATAGACCCCTTCGTAAACTTTATCCTTCGCCAGCCCTTCCAGATTGAGGATCTCGTTCATGAATATCCCATTGTACATCATCCATCTGTGAACAGGGTGATCGAGGACGAGCATCTGCTCATAGGAGACCGTGTCAGAAGCCGTGACAATACCACCGATGGAGACCATGTACTTTTCAGCATCCAGAGTGGGACCGGCCACATCCCCACCATATTTTGCACCATCTTTTTTCAAGAAGTAGTTGATCATACCAGTCCGGATCAGGAAGGCGGTGGGTACATCGGGCTTGATCTCCACACCCTGCGCCTTCATGCAGCCCTTGATATCCTCTGGCGTAATGCCATAGCCGCGCTTTACGGTGTATTCGCCGCCGGTGTCCTCGCCGCCTTTGTACTTGAGCATATCGAGCATAACACCCCTCAAGATAACGGGAGGAAACTTAGACCCATCAGCCGTATTCATCCCCCACCACTCCTTGGCCTTCGCGGCAGTCGTAAATTTGCCGGGGATTTCTGTGGCAATCTTGATGCTTCCATCAGGGTTTAGTTCACCGAGATGGTTCAAAGCGTCCATATGGGTTCCGGCATGCATGCAGGTGATGACGAGGTCGTTGGTAAAGGTAGCAGGCTTCAGGGCCATATCCTCGCCATGATACTTGTAAGTCAGTACTCTAAACGGCGGGTGCCCTCCCCACAGGGGCATGTCGTGGCTTCTCACCACACCCATGTCGTACACATTACCGGTCTTCATGAGGCTCAATAGGTATGGTGTCATTTTTGGAGTGGGCAGCTTGCCGTATGGTTGATACTGCGGCGCCGCTTGAACCACGGCGGCCACCGAGAGCACGAAAACGACTGCAACACTGCACACCACTAACGATTTCAAGAATTTTTTTGACATGTCTTTCCTCCTTTCATTGCGGAAGGGCGATCAATTCAAAGCAGTCCATTTCCGACAAAACCCTCCTGTTTGCTCGGGCCTGAAACAGACAAACCTTCACCTCCTTTCTTGCTCCAACTGATTCCCTCCCTCAGCTTTAGGTTACTGTTAACATTTATACGCCTCATTTCTTCCTATAGTCAAGAGAAAAATGAAACACAAGATCCGAGATTGATTTTATGCGGATCAAGGTATCTTGTTAGGTGAAGCTGGTTGCCCTTGAAAATAATGAGGGCACCTTTGCGGAGTTAAAGGTCGCGTGGCAACCTGCACCAGTTCACCGAGCCCTCATGGTTCACAACAAGGTGCACTATGATCTCTTTACTCACGGGATCGATATGATAGACATGCAGGCAGCCAGACTGCTTGGAGAGGAAGGTGGCAAGAGAGGGGGCACTTCCTGTCCTGGGATTTTTCTTTTTCTAGGAGAGTCCTGCGTAGAGACTTTCCAGTTGATGTCTTTGGAATTTCCGGGACAAACTCCACCTGGTGTGGATATTTGTAGGCAGCCATACGAGTTTTGGAGTAAAGATATAATATCATGAGGTGTTACAGAGTCCTCCATTCCCTCCTTGAGGGCCACAAATGCCTTCACCGTCTCTCCGATATGGGTCTGGTACGCCTACGACGGCTGCCTCTTTAACCCCGGGATACTGGTAGATAACATCCTCACATCCCGTGGCCAAACCATGGAGCCTGATACATTAATCATCTCCGACCTTTTTTCATAGATCGAGTTCATTTCCCTCTTCTCCAAACCGATAGAATGGAATTAAGTTGGCTAGGAGAACTCAGGGGTGGTTTATCTTATGCATTGCTTAGAGGATCGTCAAGAAGTGTGGATGAATTGTGTTAACGTTCTATGATTTTGTGACCCTGTAATGATTCTGACAATATGTGACCCTATGAAAGGGATGATGATATAGAGCAAGAAGAATTCGAGGGGAATCATGGGTGAAGAGACAAGGGTATGTTCTTATTCAGAGGACTCCTTCTGCTTTGAGCTGTTTTACCTCGCCACTGCTCATCCCCAGGTATTTTCCCAGAATGAGTTCATTATGCTCTCCGACCAATGGGGAGGGGCGTTCGACCTCGCCGGGCGTCTCTGAGAGTTTGAAGGGAATCCCGGGAATTTTGGCTCTCCCAATGATGGGATGTTCAAGGTCCACAAAATATCCCCGGGCATTCAGGTGAGGGTCATCGACCACCTGCTGAATGTTGAGGATCGGCGAGTTGGCAACCCGCTCGCCATCCAGAATTTCTCCGGCTTCCTTCACCGTATACTGTGCTGCCCACTTCTCGATTGCTTCTGCCAGAATGAACTTCTTCTCCCAGCGCTGCCGCTTGGTGCGGTATCCCGGGTCTGAAGCCCATTCGGGCCTTCCAATGGCTCGACAAAAACGATGCCAATGTTCGTCTCCCACAGTGGCAATAATAATATATCCATCCTTACACTTGTAAGCCCCCATGGGGGCATCGTGGGGATTGTGAGACCCGAGGGGGGTCAAAAGCTCCTTGCCCATCGTCCAGCGCACAATCGCCCCTTCCAGGATCGATACCATCGCCTCCTGCATGGAAACATCGATATACTGCCCTACCCCAGTCTTGTCTCGATGCCATAGAGCCGCCATAATGGCAAAGGCCGCGTGCACAGAGGCATTTACGTCCCCCAGGGAAGTCCCAACCCGTGTGGGAGGGCTATCCGGGTAGCCTGTGATAGACATCAGCCCGCTCATCGCCTGGGAAACTACATCGAAGGCGATGCGTTCGGAATATGGACCCCACTGACCAAAACCACTGATGCTACACATGATGATGCGGGGATTAGTCTCCTGCAGAACTGGATAGTCTATTCCCAGGCGCTTCATCACCCCCGGGGCATAATTTTCCAGGACCACATCCCCGATCTTGACCAGTTCTTTAAAGATGCCCACGCCCTTGGGGTGCTTTAGGTTTACCGTGATCCCGTACTTGTTGCGGTTGAGGGTTAAGAAATATCCGCTCCGGCTGCGATCCTGAGGTCCGCCTTCGCCCTGTTTTGCCAGAGGGGGATTGTCCCGGATGATCTCCCCTGCCGGGGGTTCAATTTTGATGACCTCCGCCCCCATGTCCGCAAAAAGCATCGAACAATAAGGTCCAGCATAAATGCGCGTAAGGTCCAGGATGCGAATTCCCTCTAAAGCGCTTGGTGCCATATTACCTTCCCAAAGACTGCATATTTCTTTGCAGGAAAGACAACGTTTTGTTAGGAGCGAACTAGGCACATTTTGAGATCTTCCTCCATGGGGATGACCTCTCAATAAGGTTAAACGATGTTAAGATCCTCTAACTGATATGATAAAAATAACCGGCCCTTAAAGTCCTAGGTCAAAGAGAAAGGCTTTTTGAATCGACTCAAATTTCCCATTTTTTATTGGTGTACTTATATGAGGACCGAAGCTTGTCTGTCAAGGGAAAAGGGGCCACAATATATGGTGACTTTGGGTTATTTGGTTCCGCGGGTGCCTGTGAATGATGCCAGGGCCGAGGAGCCAAGTGTCAATCGGATAATCGGGGTCTTTGCAGACCCCTAGTTGATTTACCATATAAAGAGGGATTGATCAGCACATTTGATGAGGACATTCCAGATTAGTGCATAGGTATTCATCAACAGTGGGGTAGAGGTAATTTTCATAAGGTAGAAGCTGGGTATTCAGGAAACTATCTTGACAAAGCATCTGAAAAATATATTAATTTAACCCTAATTTATAAAAAATTTGATTACTTACCTATATTTGATTTGACTACCTCCCTCGGGAGTGGACTTTTTGCTTCAGACAGACAGGATGGAGAGGAGGCAGGGAGAGTTGGCGGAACGAGACAGTGATCTGGTGGCTGCGGTTGACATGGGGACCAGCGGTTGCAAGGTTTTACTCTTCAACCCATTCGGAAAGATAGTCTGCTCGGGATTTGTCAGCTACTTGAATCGCCAAATTCCTCCTGACCGTGTGGAGCAGGACCCGGAGGTCTGGTGGGATGCTGTGTGCAGGGCTTCAAAGCAGGCATTACAGGCTATCTCCTCGCCGGAACGAGTAAAAGCCATCGCTGTCACCGGGCAGAGGGCAAGCGCGATTCCTGTTGATGGAAATGGGAGAGCGCTTCGTCCGGCCATCCAAACGCAGGACAAGCGTTCAACGCCCCAGTGCGAGGAAATTCTCCGATCACTTGGCGAAGAGGAAATCTATCGACGGACCGGCCTCATCATAGATCCTTACTTCGTCGCCCCTAAGGTTCTCTGGATCAAGGATGAGGAGCCCGACGTCTTTAGGGGAGCACATAAATTCCTCACCGTGCAAGACTTCGTCATCTACCACCTATGCGGCGAATTCGCGATCGATTTCTCCCAGGCCTCGCGGACGATGCTCTTCAATATTGTCTCTCGGGACTGGGATTGCGGGATCCTTGAAGGGCTTGGGATTCCACTGGAAAAATTGCCCAAGGTTTATCCGTCGGGCTCGGTAGTGGGTGAACTCACATTCGAAGCCGCGGAAGCCACGGGTTTTCCCGAGGGGATGCCCGTGGTGGCTGCAGGGGGGGATCAGCCCTGCGCTGCCGTGGGAATTGGCGCTGTTGAGGACCACATACTCTCTGCAACGACTGGAACGGGCACGTACGTCCTCGCTTGCCGCAGTCAACCGGAATGGGATCCCCAAAGGCGATTCCTCTGTAGTTGTCACGTTATGCCAGATGTCTGGGCTATTGAGGCAGGGATCCTTGTTACCGGCGCTGCACTCCCCTGGTTTCTGAAAAACTTTTACCGTTTGGAGGGGGGAGAGGAAGACCCGTATTGTGCTCTGGAGGATATGGCCAGAGAATCCCCGGTTGGAGCAAAGGGCCTCCTGTTCATTCCTCATTTCGCTGGTTCGGTATCGCCGTACTGGAATCCCAGGGCCCGGGGCTGCCTGCACGGCCTCACATTGGGACATACCGGGGGGGACATCGCCCGATCCCTTGTGGAAGGAATTTTTTTGGAGGTGAAGAAGAACATCGATCTCCTCTCTTCTCCGGCGGTGAAGGACATAGAGGTACGGGTGTCCGGTGGAGTGACGAGGTCTGACTTCTTCAATCAACTCCAGGCAGATGTCTACGGTTATTTTCTTCGCAGGGCGCGGGGGGAGACGACGTGCTTGGGCGCGGCGATTCTCGCCGGCACAGCCATTGGGTGGTATCGAACACTTTGGGAGAGTCTCCGCGGGATGCTAGGGAAGGATGACATGGAGGTGAGGCATCCCGACCCCGAATCGCATCGGCTGTATCAAGAAATCCTTAAACGTCACCACGAATTGTATATGGCGCTGGAGCGGGGGAAACCTTAGCCTTCCATGCTCCGGGCCTTCAAAAAGATCGGGGTTTGGGTTGTGGCCTTTTCTCCTTCCTATAGAGGCCACAGCCAGTGACAAGCCGAGTTCGATTGTGCGGCTCACCATGCCTTTGGGCAAGCGGTATATTTTTTTCCTGACATTTGTGTTGACCTCGTGCGAGTAAAACGGAAACTAGTATTACCGGAAGCCATAAGGGGCTATTTTTTCCACCCCCTAGAGAGTGTTCAATCTAACCAATGGAGCGATTATAGGCCTGGAAGAATTCCCCTGAAAATGCTTAAAATAAACAGTACAGCCAACGCGCTTAAACCCGTAATGGTGCCTCCAATCGTCCACGTCTGGAAGGTCTCTTTCATCTCGAAATTGGAAAATCTGTTAACTACCCAGAACCCGGAGTCATTGGGAAGGGACAGGCCAATCCCTCCAGCACATACAGCAAGAGCTGCAAGCATAGGAGATCCTCCTTGAGCAGCAACAACAGGGCCAAGAATTGCCGAGGTTGTTACCAATGCAACAGTGGTAGAACCTTGGGCAGACCGTAAGAACTGCGATAACAAGAATCCGAACAAAATTAAGGGAACAGCCCAATTCGTCATTGTCTGAACCAGATAATCTCCGATACCTGAAGCCTTTATAGAATTTCCAAAGGCCCCACCGGCACCGGTGATAAAAATAATCATACCTGCAGATCTTATCGCTGACATATACACTTCATTAACATCTTCCTTAATAAAGGGCTTTAGTGAAAAACCCCCTAAAAGAACAGCTATGAACAACGCGATATTTTTATCGCCGATAAAATTAAAGAGGCTTCTGATAAAATTTCCTTCAGAAAGTGCTATTGCTGTAATGGTATTCGCAAGAATTAAGGCAATAGGCAAAATTATCAAGAAAAATGATAAAAAGCCGCTCGGAAGTCTTTTCTTGCCCTCCATCGCTTCCATTTCATCGGGATTCAATTCAGTAATAGGTGCTCCTGGTCCGGTCTTGATCGTTCTGTTCAGATAGTTACCGTAGAAATAACCACCCACCAATACAGCAGGAATAGTCATAATCACGGCATAGAGAAAAAACAGCCCCAGGTTGAGATTAAAATTCTCAGCAACGATTAGTGGACCAGGTGTCGGTATAACAGCGGAATGTGTAGCAATGAGACCCATAGCCAACGCGGTAACAAATGAGGCAAACGCAATTTTTGTCTTCATTGACAATTGCCTCAATAATGAAACAAGAATCACAAAGGCCGCATCAAAGAACACCGGAATTGAGACTATCCATCCAATAAATGTAACAGCAAGCGTTGATTTTTCTTTACCGAAGACCTTCAAGATTGATTCAGCAATTTTTGTAGTTGCACCTGAGGCAGCCAATAGCTGTCCCAGCATTACTCCTAACCCGATAACAATACCAATGCCAGACAGGGTTCCACCAAACCCATTTATCATTGTCTTCGAGATATTGGGCAAAGGCATTCCGACTAATAAATTCGTCATGATAGCCGTCAAAAGTAGCGCAAGAAATGGTTGCCAATTGAATTTAATGATTAGTACCAAAAGGACAGCTATGCTCATTACGAAGATTAAAAGTAACATGGGACCTGTAACCATTTTGACCTCCTTTCTTTTTAGATAGATCTATGGCTTTCAAAGAAAGGTATAAATGTGCCTATTTCCTTAGTCGGGGCCAATTGTGCTTGTTCATTAAGGAGGAAAGGTGGCCTGGTTTGTCTTCTTAACTGATTGTTTTAATTTTCCAACGGCAGTAGAGGCAGCATAGGGTAAAGTCGTATGTGTGTCAATGGAAAAGGCCTGGCAAGATGTGGCATTCTGGCTTAATCGGGGAACGGGAAGGCTTATGAAAGGCGCGCACTGACAAATGCTGTGGAGAGGCAGTCAAGTTGGAATTTGGGGTCTGAGTCAATTGAATAAAGTGAGGTGATACCATGCTGAGGCAAATCATTACCCTGTGGAAGGGTGAAGCTTTATTAAAAGGGTTATAGAGGGGTTTGGAGAAATGCTCAGTGATCTCGAGTATCTCTATACCCGTGCCTGGGATGCCTTTATAGGGAAGCTGGTCATTGACGAGGTAAGGCAGCCTTTCTATGATAAGGATGGCGCTGTAAACAGGCATGAGCGCGAAATACGACGGATGTTGGCCGAACATCTGTCAATTCATCCGAGGCACGATATTTCGGGCTGTCTAGTTATGATGAGCCTGGTTAAGGATGCAGAGAGGGTAGGGGACTATTCAAAGAATATGTTTGAGGTCGCAGTCATGCTTGAGGGAATAGCCCAGGAAATGAAATACTTTGAACGCCTTTCCTCACCTCAGAGAAAGATAGCGGACCACTTTCCACTGTTGAGAAAGGCCTTCCTCAAGCCGGACGAGAATGCAGCCAAGAAGATATTAAAAAACTACGCACCTATTAAGGGTGAATGCAATAAGATACTCAGCGATTTACTTTCAGAAGAATTGTCCACACGCGAGGCCGTGGCTACGGCACTTCTTTCACGATATCTGAAGCGGATTAACTCTCATATGAGCAACATCGCCTCGGGCATTGTCTATCCGCTTGACCAGATAGACTTTGTTAGGGGGTACTTGTTGGAGTAGGAGTACCTTGCTCCACCTTGTTGATGACATCCCGCAATACCTGCGCCGAATTTCTCAGGCCTCCCATTTCCTCCTTACTGAAGTGGGCCCATACGACGTGATCCACACCATTTCCATTGACTATACAGGGTAAGCTCAGGCATACGTCTTTGATACCGTAGACGTCCTCTATCAGCGTTGACACAGTCAGGACACTGTTCTCATCACGCAGAATGGCGCTGACGATACGTTCTAGGGCAAGGCTCACCGCATAATAAGTCGCCCCTTTAGACTCGATAACGTGATAGGCGGATTCCCGAACCTGGCGAAGCACCTCATCGTGATTGAGATCAGGAACCCGACTCTTGCACACTTCACAGTAGAACTGGAGTGGCATTCCAGCTATGTGAGCCATGCTCCACAACGCCACCTCACTGTCTCCATGCTCACCGACAATATACGCGTGGACGTTCCGGGGATCCACACGGTAGTGACGGCTCAGAATGTAACGGAACCTGGCACTATCGAGAACCGTTCCGGAACCAAGCACCTGACTTTGTGGCAGTCTCGAGTGCTTCAAGGCGAAGTAGGTGAGAACGTCGACAGGATTCGTGACCACGACAATAACCGCTTCCCGTGTGCGGCGGATGATCTCGTCCATAATACCCTGACAGATCCGCACGTTTGTGTGAACCACATCAAAGCGGGTCTGACCAACTTTTGGTTTGGATCCAGCGGCAATGACAATCACCGATGCACCCACACAGTCATCGTAGTTACCGGCCCGGATCATAACCGGCGGGGTGAAGAAAAGGCCGTGATTCATGTCCATCGCTTCGGCCTCCGCCCGCTCGCTATCCATATCGATGAGCACTATCTCTCCGGCGAGACCACTGAGCATCAAGGTATAGGCGAACGTGGATCCCACCATACCCGCCCCGACAATAACCACTTTCCTCTTGGCTTCCATGATCAAACCTCCTTTCACGCTTGAACAGCCAGTAAAGAATATATCACAAAAAACGAGGCGATAAAAGATATGCAGTGGCCTTCTCTTTATTGCTAGGACCCGGAAAAATTTTGTCCAGGCATAGCAATCGGCTTTATCAGGGAGCCGTAGAGGAGGGATATCTCTCCTCCTCAGCGTTGGATCCATTGTTTGACAATGTGCCATAGGTTATCTATGATTTATAATCTGATAGTAAGGTCTCGAGGAGGAAATGAGATTATTCGATTTCTTTTTGAGAAAACAAAAATTGATAGAAACATATGTGTTTGATTATCTCGAGCAGTGGAAAAGATGTCTCGAGGATTTCAAAAATGCGATGGAAGTTTATCTGAGTGACGGTCTCGGGCAGAAATTTGATTACTATGTTGAGCATACACATAAGATGGAATCGCGGGCAGATGACCTGAGGAAAAAGATCGAATGGGAGATGTATTCAAAGGCACTACTTCCAGAATCCAGAGGCGACATCCTCGGATTTTTGGAAACGATGGACAAGATCCCCAACAAGGCTGAATCAATTCTTTACCAGATTCAACTTCAAGGACTTACCTTGCCGAAGGAACTTACTCCAAGCATGCAGCGAATTATCGATCTTTCATGTGAGGCTATCCAACTTGTTTATGAGGCAGCAACAAGCCTTATTAGCCAGAAGGGTGATATTCACAAACTTGCAGATGAAATTGATGATAAAGAGAGTGAATGTGATCACGCAGAAAGGGATACTATAGCAAGGATATTCACAATGGATATTGATACAGCAGAAAAGGCCCTTCTAAAAGAACTCATCATCGAACTTGGAACTCTTACGGACAGGGCGGAAAATGTCTCTGACAGGCTCATCGTTTTAAGTGTGAAGAGAAGAGTCTAGATGTTCTATCTTATTTCAGCTCTCTATCTTGGCTGGTCGCTCGGTGCAAACGATGCTGCCAATATATTCGGCACGGCGGTCTCCTCCAAGATGGTAAAATTCATAACCGCTGCAATCCTTTCATCCATCTTTGTCATTCTCGGGTCAATCCTCCAAGGCAGACCAGGAATAGAAACAATAGGCAGGATATCTGTTATGAGCCTTACTACCGCAGGTGTCTCGTCACTTGCAGCGGCCATAGCAGTGACAATGATGACAATCTTGAGACTGCCGGTCTCCACATCCCAGGCAGTGGTTGGCTCCATCGTTGGTGTTGGAATAATGCAAAAGCATGCAACGCTCGCAGGCCTCGATAAGATTATTATATGCTGGATAGGAACACCAATCGGTGGGTGTGTATTCAGTATTATTCTATATGTGACCCTGGCGAGGATTATTAATAGGTTTCGGCCATCCTGGGCAGGCTCTGATTTTATTATAAGGGCAGGTCTCATCATTGCTGGATGTTATGGTGCCTATGCACTCGGTGCAAATAACGTGGCAAATGTAACTGCGGTCTTCTATGGCGCCGGTTTTCTCTCCATCCAGACTGCGGCTCTGATCGGGGGTGTAAGCATTGCCCTCGGGATTTTAACATTCAGCAAGGGTGTCATGAAGATGGTAGGAAAAGGTATCGTAAGGCTCGATGCGTACTCGGCGCTGATAGTAGTGCTCTCCAACGCAGTAACCGTTCACATGTATGCTGTTATTGGCGTTCCGGTATCCACATCCCAGGCAGTTGTCGGAGCAGTTCTGGGGATTGGTTTGTTGAAAAGGGCGGAAGCATTGAAAAAGAGAGCCATTCTTGGTGTATTTTCAGGCTGGATTGCGACACCCCTTATTGCCGCCCTGGCTTCAATGCTTATCTATTTTGTTGCGCATCTAAAATATGTAGGCTGACCGCCTTTCCTGTTACCAAGGTCTTACAGAGAGTTCAATTTCTTTCCCTGATTCATTGTAGAGGGGAATCCTGTTTTTCTTTAGAATCTACGCTCCACTGCTTATGAGGGGTTACCAAGCCTGTCTCCAGCTTTTAGCCCTCGTTCGGCCGCGAAGTCGGCAGCAGGCTCCTTTTCTCCTTGAGCCGTTTTGACCCTCCCTATGATAAGCCTTTCTCCTGAAACTGCTACATGAACACCCTCATCATCAATGTGAAGAATCGTTCCCGGCGCTTTGTCTGTGGGATCCCGAATCAGCCTTGGCCCATAAAGGCGGAGCTTTTCTCCTTTCAAGAAAACGTAGGCGCCTGGCTGGGGATCACAGCCGCGCACGAGATTGTGGATTTCCTGGGCTGGCTTGTGCCAATCAATGCTTGCCACGCGGTCATCGCAGGGCGGCTCATACGTAGCCTTCGATTCATCCTGTGGAATCCTTGGCGCCTTACCTTCCTTAATCAGCTCGATGGATGTGACGATGGCCTCTACGCCCAGAGGGAAGAGGTGGTTAAAATAGAGGGAACCGGTGGTGTCCTCCGGGCGAATGTCGATTTCTTCCTGAAGCAAAATGGGTCCGGTGTCGATGCCGCCGTCCGGCCAAAAAATGGTAAGGCCGGTTCGGGTATCCCCCATGATCACAGCCCAGTTGATGGCGCTGGCACCTCGATGACGCGGCAAAAGCGAGGGATGGTAATTTATTGCCCCGCAAGGAGGTACCTCAAAAAAGCGTGCTGGGATAATATCCGCGACAAAGGCCAGGACAGTCAGATCGGGTCTCAGCTCCCTGTACTCGGCAAAAACCTGATCATCTCTATAGGTCTTTGGTTGAAAGACCGGAATCCCCTTGGAAACTGCCGCCTCCTTGAGCGGGTCGGGCCGATGGCCCTCTTTATCCGGCGGCCCGTAAACCCCCACCACGCTCTCCCCTTCTTCCAACAAGGTCCCCAATACCTTTGCCCCAAAAGCGGCCTGACCAATCAGTACGATGCGCATCCTTTGCCTCCGGTTGTTTGTTAGAAATTGCCATGAAGCTGGACGAGCCGTTAATGCCCTTTAAGGCCATAGCGTTTCTTATTACAAAGGTAGCTAGCTGCTTGGGCATGGGGTTACACAGGATCACTATTAGAGGTCTGACGCTCAAGAGCTTCTATATGTCAGTAGTCATAAAAGTCTTGCTCTGCCGGCCGGTCCTCGATAAAGGACCTGATCAGATTCTTTCCACTGAAATTGCCCAAGGTGAGATAAGAAATAGGCTGTTCCCGCCCGAATAACTTCCGTCTTATCCTGCCGTAACCCAAGCCTCGTCCGTGTAGCTCAATGACCCGTGTGCCAATCTCCTCCAGATAGTGGATTTTTTCAAATAGAGCCGCACGGGCATCCTCGCGGATGCTCCCGCTGCCCGTAAAGAGCAGGCTTATGTCGAGCTCGGCCAGGTCCCGTAGTGAACTGATGATCCCCCAGATGTCGTAGTCAGCCCGTAGGGCCTGATCGCGGCCGCCGATGTACGCATCCCCGGTAAAGACCCAGCCTCGGTCAGGCTCATACAGGCAGATATGATCAGGGCTGTGCCCTGGGGTGTGGATAACCTGAAAACGATACTTCTCAGTTTCGACCACGTCCCCTATGGCCGTCCCCTGCGAAGGCTCAGGGTAGCCCCACATGATTACTTGGTAGGGCCTGAGGGGCTGTCTCTGACGTGGCGCCATCAGAATTGGAAGGCCCAGGGGGTCAGCTAGGATCTCGGCGCCAAACCGCCGCTTCACGGCCGAGTTCGCCCCGATGTGATCCTCGTGACTGTGGGTGTTAACTATTCGCTCGACGGAGTTGCCCTGTAAGGCTGTGACTAATTCTCGAACAGTGTAAGCGCAGCCGGTGTCGATCATAAGGCCGTCCACCCAGTAGGCTGCAGTATAGTAAAGTCCGCGGCCCAGGAGAGCCCTGGCCAGACGGAACTTGCGAACCTCACCGATATCTTCGATCAGAATCATGCACTTATATAGTTACCCCTCCATCTATGGCGATAACCTGCCCGGTCACATAGCTGGAGAGATCAGAGGCCAGATAAATGACAGCCCCTACCATCTCCTCGGCCTCGGCTATGCGTCCCATGGGTGTTTGGCTTATAGCATCTTGTAGAATCTCCGGGTTATTCCAGAGGGCTTCACTGAAGCGAGTCTTGGTCAGTCCGGGGGCTATTGCATTGACCCTGATATTGTACTTACTCCATTCTTTTGCCATGACCTTGGTTGCCATAATTACTCCGGCTTTACTTATGGAATAAACCGGCAATATGCCAGGGGTAATCCCCTCCACCGAGGTAATGTTAATAATCTTGCCCCCTCCCTGTTCCTTCATCACCCTCGCTACTGCTTGGCTGAGAAAGAACAGCCCCTTCAGGTTAAGGTTCATAGTAGTGTCCCAGGCACGCTCCTCTACGTCCAGCGCAGGATCCATGACAGGGTTAGTGGCAGCATTATTTACCAGGATATCGATCTTCCCGAACTCATCCTTGGCCTTACTGACCAGGTTGTTTATGTGGTCCATCCTGGCAACATGCGCTGCCACGGCCAGGGACTTCCTGCCCAGTCTCCTTATCTCTTCAGCAACCTCCTCCAGGTCTGGAAGTTTCCGGCTGGCCACTACAATGTCTGCACCAGCCTGGGCAAGTCCAAAAGCCGAGGCCATCCCGATGCCACGGCTGCCGCCCGTTACCAGGGCCACCTTCCCTTCTAGAGAGAAATCCATTCTGTCACCTCCTCAAAAAGATTTGTCCTCTTATCAGTAACCAGGTGTGCAAGCAGATGCCTCCTAAGGCGGTACTCACAACCTCAACGGATATTGATAAGAAGCCCCCTTTGGGTGAGGGCAGTATAGGACAAAGGCAGTGAGGTGTCAATTGGAAGGGTAGGCCAGGCAGGCAGGGTTTTGGTGAAAAAGGTATCCTGGAAAGGTCAGTGGCAATCAAATAGAGACCGGGGCGAAGCTTTGTACGGCTTCACCCCGGTTCAATCAGCCCTTTCAGACCGGGTGTATAGATTACAACTTGCAACCTTGAATAATCCGGCCTCTGACTTCTTTGGTTTTATAGCACCATATTGTGACCCATCAATCAAACGGCTTATATACAATATGCGGGATACCTGCTAGAAAGGCAGGGCCTTAATGACCCTGCCTTTCACTGATATCGGCGTACGTGTTAAAGGAAGCATCGCTCAGGGTATTTTAGATGCAACATTATCGTCAAGGCAACTCAACTTCCCCTTCCCAATCCACATACGACTGGTTTGGAGCTATATCATAGGAAATCCAGGTTCCCTTTGCCGTTATTCCTTCAAACTTACCGGTTCCTTTAAAAAAACCCCATGTACCCTTCGAGCCGCCCTCTACGGCCTTGCCGTCCCATGCCATGTAAATTTTATCGCCATCCTTGTCGATTATTTCTTCATACCCATGGCCTGAATTAGTCCCGGTATCCCAAACATACATATCACGGTGAGACCATCCATGCATGAACGGTTTTCCTTTCAAATTAAAATGGATTCCGATGTTTTCAGCTAGGATAAGCATGTGTCCTTCTTCGTCACCAACCTGAATTGCCTCAACCTTGGGCGTATATTTTGCGGCACGGCACTGAATCTGAATCTTCTCACCCGCCACTGCATTGCTCAGGCCGACTATAGCAAAAGCAAAGGCGATCAAGGCCGTTAATGCTATTATTTTACCCTTTGACATTGTTTCCCTCCTTCTGATAGAAGCTATTAAGCTCTTGTGGCAAGATGGATTAACGTTTTAGAGCATTACATCGCACAAGCCTCCAAGGGGGCTGGAGAGCTGTCTCACCTGAAGTCTGCGGAATGGATCACCGGAATGAACCCCATCCGCCAGAAGAACAGCAAGGGAGGCAGGCTACTTGGCTACCCCCTGGAGGCTCCATATCGGCATCTTTTGTGGACCTCTTCTCATGATTCCCTCCTGAGGGTTTGGGTTATGAAATAAGGACTCTGGAATTTGTTTATGATTTAGGATGACACAGGATGACTAAAAGTCAACACCAGATTATTGCGGGGAAAATACGGGGCAAAAACACGTACTATTGGATGGAAGAGCGGTGGCATGGGTACTTGGGGCAGAAAAAGATTAATGCAAATCCCTATTTTTTCATCAAAGACTAATGAATTATCACCGGTGAGCTGTTAAGCAATTTCTAGTCGCTATTTTTCAATCTTTAGTTATCAGGTAATATTCAAGGAAGGATCCTTTCTTTAGCAACCTTACGGTTCGGAAGCCACTTTCTTTTACCAACCTGGGGAGGTTTCCAAATAGCTGATAGCGGGTTGATGAAATCCATATAAACAGCAAATACATTATGGGTATAGTAAGATAGTGTGGAGAACAGAAATCAATTAAGAAGAACCTTCCCTCCCTTTTAAGGACTCGGTATATCTCCTTCAGGCCTTTCTCTTTTATCTTTACCGGTAGATGGTGAAACATCATACTGCTAATTATAACATCGAAAGACCCATCGGGGTACGGTAATTTATCAATAGAGGCGGTCCTAAAACCGATTTCCAGATTGGATCTTGCGGCCTTTTCCCGCGCCCTGGCGATCATTTTGGGAGCTATGTCGGCTCCTTCCACCTGCCCAGTTTCCCCAACTGCCAGTTTTGCCAGGATTGATAATGGCCCTGTACCACATCCAACATCCAACACCTTTTCTCCCTCACGGAGGTGCATCAAGCTGATCTGTTTCCTTCTGAATCTGCTTTTCTCCGCGGGAGTAATGGTGTCATAGTAATCTGAAAGATAATTTAATGAAATGCCCTTTGATTTCTCTTTCATAAGTTCCCTTCTTTTTAGGTAGCGAACTCGTTGTCTTTTTTGATGAACGTTAGATTAAAGGAATCTAGTAGTCCTTAACAATTCACCTTTGCTAACGAATTGATACTTTAATGACAAATGATAATATTCTCAGATTTTGGAGGGCTAGGTCAAATCTTTATAATTCTAAGAAAAGATGGTTGGTGAGTTTAACGAATGCTTTCGCTTAGTTCCACAACAATTTTCAGGCGGAAAAAATATAGACTGGATTCAGTAACCTTGAATTTTTTGGCTTTCTATTTTTCAATTGTTATAGGAGCATGTTACACGATCAGGTGAAAAGTTGGCGGCACTATATATGGACATTCTACCAAAAAAGGCAGAGCCATTTCTGTGACCCTGCCTTTCTCTGATCATGTAGCTTAAGAAGCGCTGTTACTAAGGAGTACGTTAAATACCCGACACAATAAATATGGCACGAATGGCGAAAGCTCGGTATTGCAAGTGTCTCGCAAAAGAATACTATGTCGGGTAGGATTTAACCCCATTAGTAAGAGTCACATAAGCGTAGTTGCCCATTACCTTTATCTCAAGGTAAGGTATAGGTCTCTGTGGCGTCGCTGTAACAGAAGGCTCCCGCAGCCAGGGGCGTAACACGTTTCCCAGTGTACGAACCACCTCCCTTAATCCCTGCGTACCGACCGGTGCCCTTGACGTAAGTAAATGTGCCCTCAAACAGGGAGATCTTCCCGCCCTGAGTTGCCGTCGTGGTCCCTTCAACCTTAACAACTGTTGTAGACCCGTCCTCCCAGGTGGTCATGCAATACCCCCAATGTGGCCCGCTCCCGTTGACGTAATCAAACATGACCTGGACCGAGTAGGCCGCAGGTTCGTCCTTCTCAGGGAAGGTGAGTCCGTTGGCCTCCGCTACACCAATAACGTGGCCCGGCACATCCCCGACCTTCGCAGCCTCTGCTTTGAAGTAGCTATAAACGGTGCGGACTTTCTGTTGTACCTTCTCACCTGCCATGGCATTGCCAATGCCGGAAATAACGAAAGCCAATATGATCAGGGCTGCTAGCGCTATTATTTTGGTCTTAGACATCGTCTCCCTCCTTTTTTGACGGGATTTATAATTGCAGTTGCTTTTTCTGGACTGAGTAATGAATGCCTCCAAAGAGCACACAACTCTTGGAGGCATTATATCGGCATTTTCAGGGGGCCTCTTATCACGATTCCCTCCTGAGGGTATGGGTTATGGAAGATAAATAGTAAGAATGTTCGAAATTATTACTTAGGATGACACAGGATGACTAAAAGTCAACACTGGATTATTGCGGGGAAAATACGGGGCAAAACCACGTACTATTGCATGGATAACAGGTGGGTTCTGAGGTTTGTCTTTTTATTCCTGATGCCGAGTTTCCTCCTAATATTTTCTCTGTGAAACTCAACCGTCCGAATCGATAAATTCATCAATCGTGCCACCTCTTTATTGATTGTGCCCTGTTTTATCAGATTTGCTACCTGGATTTCTGTGGGGGTAAGGGATACATATTTAGCAGACAAGGTGCGCAAAAATGGTGAGATAATGTCGTTGAGATTTGATTCCAGGACACCTATGTAGACCCTTTGCTCTGGGTCCAATGGGGCCTTTTTCACTTTTTCCAGAAAGGGAAACACGAGTTCATTCACGTTGACCAATACCTTCTCTTCGAGCTCTTCCCTGTCTTCATCCCTTCTCTTCAGCAATACCCTCAGGGCGGTATTTACCTCCTCAAGGCTACTGGTTTTGATCTCTAACTCCTTTTCTCTTTTTCTCAGGGCCTCCTCCGTTCGTTTTAGCCCGGTGATGTCTTTTGAAACCACAGTCACAGCTGTTGTTTTTCCGTCTGGTTCCTTAACAGGACTTAAGGTTCGGAGGAAATACCCGCTGTCTCTTTGGCTTCTATATTCATAAAGTAGTGATTTGCCGGTCTCGAATACCTCATGTACCTTCTCTGCAAACTGCTTGGTTTCCTTTTTGGAGTGGAACTTGCGGTATGCTCTGCCTATGACCTTATCTGCTGGCAAGCCAAACCTTGATAGGTGCTTTTGGTTCATGAACAGATACCTGCAATCCCTATCTACCAAATATACGGAATCTTCGGTAGACTCCACCAGGGAGCGATACTTCTCCCCGCTCTCCCGTAGCGCCTCCTCAGCCTGCACCCCCTCGGTGAGGTCTGTACCAACAATTCCAAGACCATTGCCCACTTTAAAGGCCTTCAGGCTCACATGCTTTTCTCCCAACCTGGGGTCGATAACAATGTCATCTGCAAAGAGAGGTTCTCCAGTCCTTATAACTTCCACGTACTTGTCATATCTACCAGTTGGTTTAAGGCTTGGCGCCCATTGTAACACATTCGTTCCTATTACATCCTCTTTCTTGGTGCCAGGTGGAAAGAGCTTCATTGCAGCTTCATTGATCTCAATGAAGTTGAGCTCTGAATCATACAGGGAGAAGCAGTCAGTAGCTGAGTCTGAATCCCCTTAATCTTTCCTCGCTTTTCCGCAGCGCCCCCTCAGCACGCTTGCGTTCGGTTATCTCTGCCTGCAGCTCTTCGTTGGCCTTTGCAAGCTCTTCCGTTCGTTCCTCAACCCGTCTTTCTAACTCGTCGTGGGCTCTTTGAAGCGCCTCCTCAGCCCGCTTGCGTTCACTGATGTCTCTAATTATCCCCTGTCGTGCTAAGCTTCCCTGATAGGTTATTCTGCTCACCGATAGCTCGGCATCGAACTCGGTGCCATCCTTGCGCAGTGCCTTAAACTCGTATCGGCTGACCACAGGTTTCCCCTCTTGCCTGGCAAGGCCTCTCTCGGCCAGCACCCTTCGCTGCTCTGGTGATACAAACTCGGTAAATGTGTGACCCACCATCTCGTCTTCACTGTGAAAGCCAAACATTTTTAGGAGTGCTCGGTTGACAAATCTCATCTCAAGCCCCTGAACAATAGCTATCCCATGCATAGAGTCCTTTACCAGGCTTCGATATTTCTCCTCCGATTCCCGCAGTGCCTCCTCCACCCGATTGTGCTCAACGGACTCTTTCTCTAATTCCTTAGCCCTTTGCTCCAGTTGTTCGTATGTTGGTTTTCTGGCCATTAGAAAGTCCTCCACTTACCTATAGAACAAGAAACCCTCACCAGGGGCAAACTAATTTATCCTGATGAGGGCTTGGTTCTGGCCTTGGATCCATTCCCTTTCCTCAATTTTTTGGCTTCTTATTTCTTTCGTTTGATGGCAGTATACTGTAATCCCTACAATTTAAGGTATTACCCCACATATTGAGATAGTGACTTTAGTTGAAAGACTGGCTCAGGATTATTTTTTATCCAAAATCTCTCTTATGCTTCGTGAGAGCTGCTTCATATTAAAAGGCTTCTCTATAAAGCTATCACAACCACGTTCCAATATCTCAGTGGCCTCTCCGTCTATGCTGTACCCGCTCGAAAGGAGGACCTTTATATTGGGGTTGATCTTTTTCATCTGATCATAAGTTTCTCCACCTCCCATCTCTGGCATGATCATATCCAGGAGGACCATATCAATCTCATCCTTGTTTGCTTTGCAGAGCTCTATGGCCTCTCTTCCGCTCCTGGCCGATAAAACCTTGTACCCCAATGCCTTGAGCACCCGTTCGCCGGCAGCGAGGACTATATCCTCGTCATCTACCAGAAGGACAGTCCCTGTTCCCATCAAGACCTGCGCTGGTTTTTCCTTCTCTCGGATTATCTTTTTTTCAGATGCAGGCAGATAAAGACTAAAGGTAGTTCCATGGCCCTTCTTTGATTCGACATTTATGTATCCGCCGTGGGACTTTATAATACCGTAGACACTAGCCAGTCCAAGACCTGAGCCCCTACCCACCTCTTTGGTGGTAAAGAACGGATCAAAGATGCGGTCCATGGTCTTTTTGTCCATGCCTACGCCTGTATCTCTAACAGTCAATACCACATAATTTCCTGGCTTTGCCTCATAGGGCTTGCCTCTCATATGCTCATGGGTAATATTCGCTGTTTTTAAGAAAAGATCCCCTCCCCCAGGCATGGCATCTGAAGCGTTTACATATAAATTAAGTAGGACCTGCTCAATCTGGCCCTGCTCTGCCTCTATCCCAGAGAGGTCTTGGGCAAGCTCTCGATGAACCCTGATCTCCTTTTTGGTCATGCCAAAGGTATCAGAGGTCTCTTCTACCAGCTGGTTTAAACTGATGGGCCTGATCTCATATCCTCCTTTCCTGGCATACCCGAGAAGCTGGCCGGTCAGTCGAGATCCGCTTTGAACCGCCTTTTCAATGTCCTTGAGTCGTGCATAGTTGGGATTAGTGGTGTCCGTCTCTGAGAGCATCACGGATGTATTTCCCATGATAGCCATGAGGAGATTATTAAAGTTATGAGCGATGCCGCTTGCAAAGGTTCCTATAGCCTTTAGCTTCTGGGCTTGGCGGAGCTGGGCCTCGAGGCGGTTTCGTTCGCTCATGTCACGAACGATCGCGAATGCGGCAGGTTTTTCCTGATAGTGAATTATACTCGCATTAAACTGAACATCTATCTTAGTGCCATTCCTGTGTCTGACTGCTGTTTCATAGGTTGATGGTACATTCTCACCAGCCATACGGCGCTTGTAGTAGTCAATTACTCTGGGGAGCTCATCCGGATGGACATAGTCGGTAAACGGAGTGCCAGTTATTTCATTAACGGTGTAACCGGTTATTTCCGCTAAACGCGGGTTGACATATTTGAGGAGGGTGTCCTGAACAATGGCGATACCGTCATTCGCTCGCTCAACAAGGTCGCGGTATTTTTCCTCACTCTCACGCAATGCCTCCTCTACATGCTTGCGGTCGGTGATGTCTCGAAGGACACCTCTCACCCCTACAACATCCTTTCCCTTATAGATGGGGCCGGAATGAATCTCTCCAATAAATGTTGTCCCATCTTTACGGATGAATGTTCTTTCTCCCACAGTAGTTTTTCCCTTTAAGATATCATCAATGGATTTTCTTGAGACAACCTTGTCCTCTTCAACTATTATGTCTTCTACCCGAAGGTCACTGAGGATTTCATCCTTAGAATAGCCAAACATGCGAGTACCTGCTTCGTTCACATAGATAAATTTCCCTTCCAGGTCGAACTCGTATACTATGTCAAGTAGGGATTCCGCAAGGAGTCGGTATTTCTCTTCACTCTCTCGCAGTGCCTCCTCCACCCGCTTGCGCTCAATAGCTCCCTTCTCTAACTCCTTAACCCTTTGCTCCAGTTGTTCGTATGTTGGTTTTCTGGCCATCAGAAAGTCCTCCAACTACTCATAGAACAAGAAACCCTCACCAGGACAAACCAATTTATCCTGATGAGGGTTTAATTCCGACCTTGAATCCATTCCCTTTCCTTACCTTGAAGGTTAGGAGGTCAGGCGCTATGCTAAAAATCACCCTGTTGTAATCATCACTTAATCATTATAGAAAAATGGGGAGTTGTCAAGGTCCCGTTTTTGTAAGATAGAACGGCTTGCCACACATTGTGGTCTTTGCCTGCGGTAGGAAACTTATAAGTTCTTGCCAAAATCGGCACTCGCTCTCAGCCCTTATTTTTGGAAGGTTTCCCCAAACATCAAAGTCTGCACGGAACAGTGGAAATTTAAACCCTATGCCTTTCTGTTTAGCTTATCCCTTAGCCTCCCGGAGGACCTGAACGTAACCACCCTCCTTTCACCCAGCATTAAACCTTCCCCAGTCCAAGGGTTCCTTCCGCTCCGTTTCCTTTTCTCTTTCACACAGAATTTGCCAAACCCACTGATCAGAAGATCCTCGCCACTTTCAAGGGTCTTTTTGATGATCTCTAAAAGTAATTCAACTACCTGTGCGGATTCGCCCTTGGAGAGCCCAACTTGGTTGTAGATGGAATCGATCAGATCTGCTTTGGTGAGGGTCACAAAGGGCCTCGCGTTTTTTCTCAAAAGAGTCAGCGTTAACTCCCTAGTTTGTTAATTGATTCCCTGTCTGTGGCATTTGAATTGGCCCACAGTTGGTTTGACAAACCGGCCTTGAAATCAATATAGACTATTTTTACGAGATCTAGTTCCGCTCTTATTAGGGAAGCGTTTCATGGCTCATTTTCCAAACTCTTCAAGCCCTCGGCTTCAAAACATGCTCTAGCCACCTGTAAGGTATGATAGTCCAATTCAAGACTATGCCAGCCCAATAACTGCAAGTGCTTGTTTACCTGTGAAGGGTTCATATTAGGATTGACTAAAATGGTATGTGCCAGATCCCTGATAAACCCATGAACTATACGTGGCTCTATCCCCCTTTTTTCCAGTCGCCTCAGCAAGACTCTTTTCAGTTCTTCCACCTTTTCCTCCGGTCTCATGGACGGTAGGCTGTCCCGGAGAGAGCTCCCGGGGCTATAGTAGAGATGATAAGGTCGAAAAGCACAGGTCGCTCTGGTGCTAACTGGGAGGCATGCTCTCCGGTAAATACAAGCTCTATGGATTTGCCCTTCAGGATGTCAAGATGATTGTGGAATACGCTCAGTCCAAAGGGATGGATATTGACCAGGCAGCTGGTATGGATGAAGGCCTTTGAGGTGCGGTGAGAATACCTCTTTAGGATGTCGAGAAGTTTATGTGCCGAAATCCCATCGAAATCGCCCCTTAATTTCAGGTGGAGGTTTTCGCTATTTCTGTGAACACAGACCCTAAAATTTGTAGCCATGATGATACCTTATCGCAGGTTACATATATCCAAGGAAGCAAAAATCATGCAAAATTAGGTGGTTAGAAGATTTCCTTAGAATTCAGGTAGTTAGGGTGGGCTTATAGAGAGTCGATCCAAAAAATGGCAAGAAACTACAAAATAATAAGAAATTAAATTCCACTTTTGGCGTAATTTTTACATAGTCTTGGGTAAATGGGATGAGGCAAGAGGGCATGCATTGGAGGATGGGATTAAATTGGCATGCTTCTTGGAAAAGTGGGGATCAGTAGACGAATGGTGATTGAAAGTTCAATATTGTTTTGGAACCTGTCCCCGAAAAAACCTCTATGGAAGGTTTGTATGATCGGATCTCAAGCATTGCATCTACAAGGGATATTGCACTTACACTCGATGATGATTTGTGTTTCAAATATTGTAAGGATTGGTATTCAGCAAAACTGTCTATTTCAGCTAGAAATCTACATCGAGTAGTATAACTCTTGTCAAAAAAATAACTCTGACCCCTTTTCACCTTTTCACTGATAGCGTGCGCTTTTTCAATACATGCCTTCCTTATATACGTAATTCCAGGTCGCAATCATGTCATTGCGAGGAGCGAAGCGACGTGCCAATCTATCCTACTCATGGCGCAGGGCCTCGATGGGGTCCAGGCGCGCTGCCTTGCGGGCCGGGAAGAATCCGAAGATCACTCCCACTGCGGCGGAAAACACGACGGCGATGACCACGATTCCGGGATTGAGCACAAAGGGCATCCCGAGGACGTGCGCGCCGGCGGCTGCGGCTAGAAGCCCCAGGATGATGCCGAAAAGACCGCCGAAGGAGGACAGGGCCACGGCCTCGATCAAAAACTGCATCAGCACCTCCCGCTCCAGGGCGCCGATGGCCAGGCGGGCGCCGATCTCCCGGGTGCGCTCGGTAACCGACACCAGCATGATGTTCATGATCCCGATGCCGCCGACCAAAAGACTTACCGCCGCCACCGCGCCTAACAGGGCAGTGAGCACGCGCGTGGTAGAGGTCAGGGTGCTCACGATCTCCTGCATGTCGTGCAAATGGAAATCGTCATCCTCACCGGGTGCAATGAGGCGCCGTTCACGCATCAATCGTTCGATGTCCTCCTTGACCGCGGTCGTGGAGATGCCCTCCTGGGCCGACAGATATATAGCGTCCACGTCGTTGCTGCCCGTAATACGCCGCTGCAGCGTGCGCAGGGGAATCATCACGATATCGTCCTGATCTCGGCCGAAGCCCGTCTGGCCCTTGGATTCGAGAACCCCTATTACCTGGCAGGAGAGCTTTTGCAAGCGGATGGTGGCACCCAGAGGGTCTTGTTCGCCGAAGAGCTCTTTGTGCACGGTTGAGCCGAGGATGCAGACGGTCCTGCCGGAGCGTAACTCGCTCTCGGTAAAATTACGCCCGCCCTTCAACTCCCAGTCCCGCACCTGAAAATAGGCGTTAGTGGTACCCATAATCGAGGTGGACCAGTTCTTGTTTCCATAGATGGCCTGTTGGCTCCGGGATGCCGTGGGCGCCACGGCTTCCAGCCCGAAGATCTCCCGGCTGATGGCCTCGGCATCATCTACCTCGAACATGTCAGCGGTAGATCGCGTGCCGCCTGGGCCGCGAAAACCCTGGCCAGGTCTGACATGGAGCATGTTACTGCCAAGGCTGGAAATATCGGCGGTCACCTGTGCAGTTGCCCCGTCCCCCAGGGTGACCATGGTGATCACGGCCGCCACCCCGATGACGATGCCCAGGATGGTGAGGGATGAACGCAGCACGTTGCGGCGAATTGATCGAAACGCCAGTAGGATCGTCTCCCATATCATGATCGTCCCTCCCCGCTGAGATCCTCGGGGTCGATGAGGCCGTCGAGGAACTGAATAGTCCGTCGTGCGTAACACGCCATCTCGGGTGCATGAGTCACCATGACGATGGTGATGCCGCGCTCCTGGTTGAAGGCGCAGAGCAGCTCCATGATCTCACGACTGCAGGTGGAATCAAGGTTTCCGGTGGGCTCGTCCGCCATGAGCACTTCTGGCTCGATGACCACAGCCCGCGCGATGGCAACCCGCTGCTGCTGCCCGCCGGAAAGCTCACTCGGGGTATGGGATTCCCATCCAGTGAGTCCTACCGCTTCCAGTGCCTCGCGGCCGCGCCTGTGGCGCTCACGGACGGATATGCCGCGATAGATCAGGGGTAATTCCACGTTTTCCAAGGCTGTCGTCCGGTTCAACAGGTTGTATCCCTGAAACACGAAGCCCAGGTAATTCCGGCGCAGAAGGGCGCGCTGATTGCGGGACAGGATACCGACATCGAGGCTTTTGAACAGGTAGGTGCCGGAGGTCTGGATGTCCAGACAGCCCAGGATGTTCATACAGGTGGATTTGCCCGATCCGCTCGGCCCCATCACGGCCACGAACTCCCCCTTATCTATGCACAGATCGATTCCCCTCAGGGCGTGCATGGCGTAGCTGCCGATACCGTATACCTTGGTGATACCTGCCAGTTCGATGAGGTGCTGATTTCCGTTTTCTGTACTCATTTTTCTTCACTCACTATGGCGACCGCCAGCTCTATCCCGGGCGCTATGTCTCCTTCGAGTATTTCTGTCATGATGCCGTCGGTCGCCCCGGTTTTGACCGGAATGGGCACGAGGTGCCCGGCATTGAGGGTCCAGACGCGCCGATTGGTGTTAGTGCCTGCCGTGTCCGGGTGATTGTTCGATGATGTCTTTTGAGGCCGGGGAGGGCGCGGCATGAGTTTACCCATTACGCTGCCGCCCTGGGAACGTTTCTTTTTCTTGCCTTCTTTACTCGCCGGCGGGATGAACCGCAGGGCGGCATTCGGCACCAGGATCGCGTTTATGACCTTCTGGACCGTGATGTCTGCCGTGGCCGTCATGCCCGGCCGCAGCAGCAGGTTGGAGTTGTCAACCTTGAGCACGGTCTCGTAGGTTACGACCCCTTCTGTGTTTTGGGAACCGTAACGGACCTGTGTGATTCGAGCCTCGAAGGTCTCTTCGGGGTAGGCATCCACGGTGAACGTGGCCTCCTGCCCCTCTTTTACTTGACCTACATCGGCCTCGTCCACGTCAATATGTAGCTCCATCTGAGTCAGGTCCTCTGCCAGGGTGAACAGGACTGGGGCCTGCAAAGAGGCGGCCACGGTCTGGCCCGGCTCTACGCTGCGCGAGAGAACAATGCCATTGATGGGCGAGCGGATCACCGCTTTTGCAAGGTCCGTTTTTTCAGCTTGAAGCATGGCCTGGGCCTTGGCCACCTGGGCCTTGGCGCTGGCCTCACCGGCCTGCGCGCGCGCAAGTGCCGCCTCGGCTGCATCCAGGTCGTATTGTGAGGGGACCTTGCCGCCGCTCAACTCATAGGCCTTTTTCAGCCGCTGGACCTCAATCCGGGTTTCCTCGAGCGTGGCCTGTGCCTGGAGGACCTGTGCCTTAGCTGATTCCAGAGCGGCCTTCGACTGGAGCACCTGGGCCTCGAGTTTATCGGTATCCAGCTTCGCCAGCACCTGATCCACCTTCACTTGGTCATTGTGGTCCACTTCCACGGTCTCGATGATCCCGGACAATTCACTGCCCACATCCACCTGGTTAGTGGGTTCCAGGTTGCCGGTGGCGCTAACCGTCATGGTGATGTCTCCTCGAGATGCGGGCTGGGTCTTGAATTGCACGGTCTCCGCCTTGTTCCGCGTGACCAGGAAAATCAGGGCCATCGCTGCAACAAGAAACGGAAAACCCCAGCCGAACAAGCATCTCAGGTATTTTCTTTTCCCTGAGGACTGGTCGATGCCCAGGGTCTGGACAATGTCGGTTTCAGGGTGTGTGTTCATCGTCTTCTCCTCAACTTCGAAATTCGTATTCCTCATCAGGCGCCATGGTGGTCCACCCTCCCCCCAGCGCTTTGTACAGGCGCACCAGGTTGGAGGTGATGCTGCCGGCGCTCTGGGCCAATTGGTCCTCATAAGAGAGCAGGGAACGCTGGGCATCGAGCACGGTGATGAAATCGATCAGCCCTGTCTGGTACTTATACTGGGCCAGTTCCAAGGCCTGTTGTGCCGCATCTGCTGCCTCCCGCAATGACGCTCTGCGAATCTGCTCCTCGACATACGCCACGAGGGCATTCTCCACCTCTTCCAGGGCGCCCAGCACCGTTGATTCATACTGGATCATGGTCTGTTCCTGGAGGGCCGATTGAACCTCGATGTTGGCACGGATGGAGCCAGCATTGAAGATTGGCCAGATGATGCGAGGCCCGATGCTGAAGGTGCGGCTGCCGGCCGCGATGAGATTTCCCAGTGACAGGGCCTCGAGCCCGATGGAGCCGCTGAGTGTGAACTTGGGATAGAGCTCCGCGGTTGCAACACCGATGCGCGCGGTCTGCGCCGCAAGCTCTCGCTCGGCCTTGCGTATGTCGGGACGACGGCGCAGGGTATCTGCCGGCACGCCAACGGCGACATCCAGCGGGACAACCGGCATAGGCTTGTATGTTTCCAGTTGCTCATGGAGAGCGCCCGGCTGCTCACTCAGAAGCACCGCGATGCGGTTCTTGGACGCCTCCAGGGAGGTGCGCAGGGTCGGTATCTGCGAACGGGTGCTCTCCAGGTTTGAGCGGGCCTGCTGTACGGCCAGCTCGTCATCGAGGCCGGCCTGATACCGTGATTGGATCAACCGATAGGTTTCCTGCTGGATTTTTAAGTTGGCCTCGGTCACGGCCAGTCTTTTCTGGTATGTACGTACTTCAATATAATTCAAGGCCACTTCGGCGGTCAGGGACACCAGCACATCACGTAGGTCCTCCCGAATTGTCTGGATATCAGCTTCGGCAGCCTCCACAGAGCGGCGCACGCCGCCGAACAGATCCAGCTCCCAACCGGCATCGAATCCTGCCGCATAGAACTCACGGATCTTTCCGGTCCCCGTGTCTTCACTGCTTCCGCTTTTCATAGCAGAACCCGTAGTCTCGAGCGTGGGGAAGAGATCGGCCCTGGCTATGCCCCGGCGGGCACGCGCCTCTCGAATCCTGGCCCGGGCCTCCCTCAGGTTCAGATTGCCCGCCACGGCGCGCTCCATCAGACTGGAGAGCTCTGGGTCATTAAGCGTGGTCCACCAGCTCGCCAGAGCTTGGGGGTCCGTCTCTCCAGCGGTCAGGCCACCCTTAAGTTGGGTGTGCCAGTCCCCGGGCATTGAGGTGTCGGGAGGCACATAATCGGGTCCGACTGTCGCGCATCCGGCAAGGATCAGGATCGCGAGCAGAGCAGGGAGCCACGTTAGAAGCCGGATTGTATTTATTTTTTTCGTAACATTCATTAGTCACTAATGTTTCGATGCATTTCTAAATCTAGATGGACCACCAAAACCCATATAAAAACTCCAATGAAACCAAAAAATAAAGGGATAGTCAAGGAACCTAACCTGCGATTCAAACTGTAATTCGCACCTCAAGGCAGTGAGAAGCTTCGTGGGATCGGCTAATTGAAATCTGTTCCCATCCGATAACCTCTCGGCAGGAGTCCTTTTGAGGCCTCCCGCTCATCGATATAGCCTTCCCTGTTCAGATCCAGACGGCAGCCTGGTATATTCCTCGATGTTTTATTGTGTGCTACCATTTGAATCTATTATTTGAAATGGTGATTTGATTACCCTTGTTTGTTAAGTCGTATGGATTCCAAAAAAGGTTACAGAAAAAGATTAGAAGAGCACTTTTTTGTAACTTTTCTGAAGCAAGCAGCGACTAATACAATAACAGAGTATAGTTCTCAAACGGACATAGATGACTCGTAAATAAAGAGGGTTTCTTGGTTGGCCTCAAGTGTGCGGAAAACAGAATGCATCGGAAGTGTCAGGTAAGCCCCTTTCCTTGTTGACCTTCAGCGCAATAACAGGATAAATTTTGCATGATAGGTACGCTATTTCATAAACTTAGGAAAAAAATCAACCTGACACCTGAAGATGCAAAACCATCCAAGCAGACCGAGTGATTCGGAAATTATTCGTCGAATCATCGATGGAGACGTTAACTCCTTTGAGTATTTGCTTAAAAAATATCAGGATCATGTGTTACGAATCGTAACAAAGCATATACCCTACAACGAAGTAGAGGAGACAGCGCACAACGTGTTTGTAAGAGCGTATCAGGCCTTACCAGGATTTAAAGAGCAGGGAAGTTTCACGCAATGGCTCTCTGCCATTACAGTGAGAACCTGTTATGATTTCTGGAGAAAACAGTATCGATCCAGAGAATTTCCAATGAGTGATCTCAGCGAAAGACACCGGGACTGGCTGGAAAAAACCCTGTCCAGCGAATCGGATCTATCATTTTCTGAAGAAAGCAGAGCGAAAGAAGCAGGCGAACTACTGGACTGGGCACTGAGTAAATTATCTGCCAAAGATAGGATGGTATTGGAACTGGTATACCTCGAAGGGCTTTCCGTGAGAGAGGCAGCGGATCTTCTGGCTTTGAGCGTTTCCAATGTAAAGGTTCGATCCTTCAGATCTCGGAAAAAGCTTGAAAAGATACTTACAGCGTTAATTTCAACATAGGGGAGGAGCATATGAAATCCCTTAGCCAAAAGCTCGGAGTGCTGAAAAAAATACTCTGTCAGGCCTATCACGGAAAAGAGAACGCAGAAGTGGGCGATCAATGGCAGCTGAATGTGATGTGGCGCATCAGAAACCTCGGGCCCGTTCAATCGGGACCAAGCTTCTTTGTGCTCTTCGAACAATTCGTATGGCGACTTACCCCTGCCACGTGTCTTCTGATCATTGTAGGGGCGATCATTTTTTTGAAGCTTGGTTTCTTTCCGGACTACGACGTGCTTACATTATTTATCAATGATACAGAGGAGCTAAGTTTAGCACAACTCTTCTAATTTTGAGGTGGCACTATGAAAAAATGGAAATTAGTTACAGGCCTGGCGCTTGTGTTCGCTTTTGGCCTTTTGGTCGGTTCATTTGGAACAGAGGTATATATTAAACATCGCTTTGTCCACCCCAAGAGGGATCCTTCGGCAATGAGGGCCTTCTTGTTGAAAAAATTCTCTCAAAAACTCGATTTAACAGAGGAACAGAAGAATGAGTTTAAAAAGCTCATTGACCAAGCGGGAGGTAAGTTGGAGGATCACTTTCGAAAAGCCCATTCGGAAATAACAAAAATCGTTGAACCGGGATTTTCTCAGATGAGAGAGGTTTTAAGCCCTGATCAACAAAAGAAATTCGATGAAATGATAGAGAAGTTTAAGAGACATAGAGAGTCCAAGAGCAGATTTGGGCCTCCCAGGCGCAGATGATCATTGCATGAAAATTCTCGATCAGACGCTTATTCAGCCCTCTTTTGTGATGTGGCTCAAGCGTTCTGAGGAGAGGGCGGCCTTCTTTTGGGGCTCAGGGTACCGCAAACTACCCCCACAACTGCTTAATCGGCGGGCCAGCATCAAGCTCAGCCTTGCTCCTTTCGGGAAAGAAAGATATATTTCATAAATTCCATACCTTTTAGATTGTTGATATCTGGCAGCTAAAACCTGAGCCAGTCTTGGATATTTTTCCGATATCACAACATTGTGGAGATTTAAGGTATTGGCAAGGTATTCAAACCTGTTCAAACCTGTTTTCCTGGTCTTCGCTCAAGAAAAAGCGTAGTTTGTAAGACAATACGAAATAAGTTGTTTTAGAACCAACGACCCGCTTGACACGGTCGGTGGCGGCTTCTTGGACGGGTACGCAGGAAAAGCTAATAATTGCAGGACAGAATAAGCTAAATAGCGCTCGCCAAAATAAGCTAACAATGATACAAGTAAATGAGCTAAATTTGGTAATGCATGAAAAGCTAAAAATTGTACGGCGCAATAATCTAACGAAAGCACGAGAGCTATGGCAAGTCCACATGAAAAACTGGCCGAATTCCTTGAGGCCCTGAGAGCACTGCAAGACCGCGGTGTCGTCGCCGTGCGTTCAAGTGATCTGACTAGGAGGCATCGGGAACGCCTGGTCAAAAACGGCTTCTTGCAAGAGGTCATGAAGGGCTGGTACATCCCTGGCCGCCCGGACGAGGCCACGGGAGAGAGCACGGCATGGTACGCATCGTTCTGGGGTTTCTGTGCAGCTTATTTGAAGGAGCGTTTTGGGGCGAATTGGAGCCTCTCTCCTGAGCAGTCACTATTGCTGCATGCCGGGAACATGACGGTTCCACGCCAACTGCTTGTACGCTCACCGATGGCCCGCAACAAGATCACAGCGCTCCCGCATGATACGTCGTTATTAGATACACGTGCGGCCCTGCCCGAGGCTGGACAAATTGCAGAGAAGGACGGCTTGCGTCTGTTCTCTGTACCTGCGGGCCTGGTGAGCTGCAGATCTGGATTCTTTCGACAGAACGCGACGGACGCACGCGCGGCTCTGTTCATGGTGCGCGATGCATCTGATGTGCTTGCATTGCTCCTTGAAGGTGGACACACCACGGTTGCCGGCCGTCTCGCAGGTGCGTTCCGAAATATCGGACGTGACCGTATTGCCGACGATATTGTCAAAACAATGCAAACCGCAGACTACAACATTCGTGAAAAAGATCCATTCGAAGACACAATAAATCTGATCCTGCCAGCGCGTGAACAGTCGCCGTACGTGAACCGTATTCGCCTAATGTGGCAACAGATGCGAGAACCAATCCTCAAACAATTTCCGGCCGCCCCTGGCCGGCCTTCCGACATCGCTGTCTATCTCAAGGCAGCCGATGACATTTACGTTACGGACGCTTATCACTCGTTGTCCATTGAAGGCTACCGGGTCAGCCCTGTGCTGATCGAACGGGTCCGCAGTGGCGAGTGGAATCCGGATGAAAACGAGGATGACCGCGAACGCCGTAATGCCTTAACCGCACGCGGGTACTGGCAGGCCTATCAGGCGGTGCGCGAAAGCGTACGCAAGGTACTGCAGGGCGCTAATCCCGGAGCAGTTGGCGATGATGATCACGGTGACTGGTACCGTGAGATGTTTGGGCCGAGCGTAACAGCCGGCCTCTTGCGGACAGCAGGCCTCGCTGGCTACCGCAGCGGCCAGGTATATATCCGCCGCTCAATGCATGTGCCACCGCGCCATGAAGCGGTGCGGAACTGCATGCCGGCATTTTTTGATTTGCTGAGAGAAGAGCCGGAACCATCGGTGCGTGTTGTTCTGGGGCACTTCGTGCTCGTATATATCCATCCGTACATGGATGGCAATGGCCGTATGGGACGATTTCTTATGAACGTGATGCTCGCTGGGGGCGGGTACCCCTGGACCGTTATTCCACTGCAAAAGCGAGACGACTATATGGCTGCGTTGGAAAGCGCGAGCGTGGAACAGGATATCGCGCCGTTTGCAATGTTTCTTGGGCGTCTTGTTTCTGACAGTTTAGAAGGTAAGCCAGCACCACAGGTGCCTACCAGCTAATTATTGATATTGAATTGATAAGAATTCCCTTTTTAAGAGCGGATTAAGTGAACACTCTGAATTGTGTATAGGCTTCAACTGCAGCCCAACATATGCAAACTCAAATAAACGGAGATGGTTAGCATCAGAGTAACGAAAGCGTAGTTTTTTGTCCATATCGATTTCTTAGGAGGGGGCTAAGATTTTCGGCCAATTTGAGGATAGCTCACCGCTCGACCGGCAGCCGGCTATTTTTTATAGGTATGCTTCAGCCGGATAATCGGCATCAATTATGTAGTCATCAATAAAAGGCGCAGGCGAATCGTCATCAATGGTGAAATGGGGGTCAAACATTAACTATTGCTGGTTTCGTGAGTGATGCTCGGTTATTCATTATCTCAATATCATTTTATTGAGCAGATTCTTCTTTTATGCCATCTCACATAAACACAAAACTCTAATAAAGGGTCTTAAAGGGGTCAAGTCTTTTTTTAAAGGGGTCAAGTCTTTTTTTAAATAGTTCTTTTACTTGTCATCTTCCTGATTTGTTCGATCCTGCGTCGGAGGCCCCTGTCCACCGTGAGCTGCTTTTCGATCACACTGCATGCTGCACCAACACCACCATAACTCCCCAGGGAAAATAACTCAGCTATGGTATGTAATGATTTATTGCATAGCTCCCGTACCAGATACATGGCAACCTGTCTGGCTTCATTTCTCTTGCCTCTTTTTCCTTGAAGAAGGTTCTCTTCAGAAACGCGGTAGAGCGTTGCTATATCTCTGAGCACAGAGGATACCCGAGGTCTCAACGCTCCTGTCTCATACCGTGTATGCTCCCCACTGAAAGAAGCTCCGCCTTTCCTTATTCTGGTAATGAAATCATTATTTCCTAAGAGGGGTGCGAGTCGTTTACTGGAGTAAAACTTCACGAGCGCTTCTTCATTTCCAGATGCAACAAATGTATGAAAATCCCGTGGGCTTTTATAATTTGCCAGCACCTCCTCTATTTTAAGCCACTGTGGCGCCTTATTAGGCCTTAGGTAGTGTGGTGGTGGCTACTCCACACATACTTCCTTGGATCATCTGTTATATGTGCCTCAACAGGGTTGAGGTGAATGTAGCGAACAATCGCTGCCAGATAGCTGTCTCTGTCGATCACAATGGCCTTATAGCGACCCCGAAAAGAGGACCATCCCTCTTGTGGGCTCGGTTGAATCGTTGTGTATATACTCCGTCAATATGGCGCATTACCCGCTGAAGGTTACCATGAGGTGTTTGAAGAGCCAGGTGGTAGTGGGTTTCCATGAGGCAACAGGAAATAGCGCTCATATCCCATCTGCGCCATGCATCTTCGAGTAAGGCGAGATAGCCTTTATAGTCATCGTCTGTGAGAAAGGCTGCGTGGCCCCGTATGGCCCTGTTCATCACGTGATAAAAGGCGCCAGGGTATTCAATGCGTAAAGGTCGAGACATGCTGGTCTGCCTGGAATAAAGAAGAATGTTTCTCTCTATCTACAACAGTAAAGAAGTTTTGTCAAAAAAAGACTTGACCCCTTTACTGACAGTTTAGAAGGTAAGCCAGCACCACAGGTGCCTACCAGCTAATTATTGATATTGAATTGATAAGAATTCCCTTTTTAAGAGCGGATTAAGTGAACACTCTGAATTGTGTATAGGCTTCAACT